>Ga0097691_1000150_pt1 | contig 63309 bp, 56 predicted proteins | sample NGESurdeep072012_8_FD_72858 | JGI IMG/M metagenome (GOLD analysis project Ga0097691, IMG submission 72858) | Arctic peat soil microbial communities from Barrow, Alaska - NGEE Surface sample 210-1 deep-072012 | ecosystem: Environmental > Terrestrial > Soil > Wetlands > Peat ...
CTGATCACCAACGACGAGGTGCTGGCCGTGAATCAGAAGGGCTCGCACGGCCGCGAGTTCTTTTCCAGCGGCCCGCAGCGAGTCTGGGTCGCCGACAGTCCGGATTCCGGTGCGAGGTACCTGGGCGTATTCAATCTCGGAGAGCGTGACCAGGACATCCGGATCCAGTGGCCCGAACTCGGGCTCCCGCAAGCCTGTGTCTTGCGCGATCTCTGGGACCGGAAAGACCTGGGCGAGATTCGCGGCGGCCACACCTTCCGCGTGGCGCCGCACGCATCCGGTCTCTACAAGGTGACTGCGGTGCGGTAAATGGCGTGCCGCGGGTGCCGCGGGGGAAGTTTATCAGCGCTTGACAAGATGTGCCAAAGTTGGCACAATTGCCTATGATCGACCGTTCCAAGAAGCTACCGGCATTCTTCTTCGAAACGCCGGTTGGCAACCAACCCGTCAGGGACTGGATCAAGGGACTCTCGTCCGAAGATCGCCAGCTTGTCGGCCGGGATGTGCAGAAGGTTGAGTTTGGCTGGCCCATCGGGATGCCGTATTGCCGCAGCCTTGGAAACGGGCTTTGGGAGGTGCGCAGCGACCTGACAGACGGAAAAATAGGCCGGGTAATTTTCTGCGTTGTCCGTGGGCGCATGGTGCTGCTTCACGGCTTCGTCAAGAAGACGCGGAAGACGCCGGCCAAGGACATGGAACTGGCTCTCAAACGCATGAAGGAAGTGGAGTAGAAAACATGGCGCGGAAGAAGAAAGGGAAAATAGGCTCGTCTTTCGATGGATTCCTGGCCGAGGAAGGCATCCTGGAGACGTGCGAGGAACAAGCGCTGAAGCAGATTTTGGCGGACCAGATCAAGGCCGCAATGGAGAAAGACAGTCTTTCCAAGTCTGCAATGGCGGAGCGGATGCAGACTAGCAGGCGCGCGCTCGATCGCCTGCTGGACCCCAAGAATACGGGCGTGACGTTGCATACCATGCAACGCGCAGCCGCCGCTATTGGAAGACAACTCCGTTTGGAACTGGTATGAACGCTTCGGCAATCCGACTTTGCCGGAAACTGAAAGCAGAACCTACGTGGCGGAGAGAGTGGGATTCGAACCCACGTTAGAGTTTCCCCTAAACACGCTTTCCAAGCGTGCGCCTTCAGCCACTCGGCCATCTCTCCGCTTGGGAAATCAAGGCGGGTAGCTCTATTTTAGCAGCCGCAGACACATTCAGGGCGGTGGGAACTCCCGCACCGCCCCGACTTGCCTTTCCTTACGCCTTAAGCCTTACGCCTTGCGCCTATTCTTCTTCCTTGAGTTGCTGCGCCAGGTAATTCGCGATCCCCATCTCCTTGATCGCGTGCAGTTGCGCTTCCAGGTAATCGATGTGCTCTTCCTCGTCCACCAGGATGTGCTCGAACAGTTCACGCGTTCCGGCATCGTGCAGATCGTTCGCCTTCCGCACGAACTCGTTCAGGCGCTTGACGGCCGCGTACTCGACCTCGAGGTCGTTCTTGAATTGCTGCTCCACGTTTTGCCCGATATTGATCTTGAACAGCTCGGTCATGGTCGGCGTGCCGTCCAGGTAGAGAGTGCGCTCCATCAGCGATTCGGCGTGCCGCATTTCCTCGATCGATTCTTTGCGGGTATGCTTCGCCAGCGCTTCATAGCCCCAGTTCTCGCACATTTCGGCGTGCAGGAAATACTGGTTGATGGCCGTCAATTCCGCCTTCAGAACTTCCTGGAGCATCTCGATGATTTTAGGATCGCCTTTCACGTTTGTTCTCCTCCGGCCAGCGCACTTCGACCTGCTTATGCTTCGCAGCAGCGGATTCTAACAGACGGAAGGACTATTGGGCGGTGTCGGCGGCTGTGGCGCCGGTCTCGTTTTCGGTGGGTCCGCGCTTTTCCAGCAGGCGATGATGGATGCAATAGAGGGCCAACTCCAGCCGGTCGGAGACGCCCAGCTTGTCGTACACCTTGCGCAGGTAATTCTTGATCACCTGCTCGGTGGTTCCGACTTCCTGCGCGATCTCCTTGTTGCGCATGCCCTGCGTCACGCAGGAGACGATCAGCAGTTCCTTATCGGTCAGGCGGTTTTTCGGACGCGGCGAGGTCATCATCGAGGCCTGCGACTTGTACGCCTCAATCACCCAATTGACGCCACGGTTCTCGAGCCAGATTTCGCCTTCCGCGACTCTGCGCACGCAGCGGATCAGCAGGTCCGGCGTGATCGCCCGGTTCACGATTCCCTTTACTCCGCGGCCCAGGTACTCGACGGTTGCTTCCGCGTCCAGGTCGCCGGTGACGACCACTACCTTCAATTCCGGAGAGCGTTTCAGGATTTCGGAAACCGCTTCGGAAGGATTGGGGGAAATGCGCGATTCGAACAGCAGGACGTCGGCGGGAAACTTCGACACAGCGGAAAGCGTCTGGCCAAGCGTTTCCGCCTGCGCGACCACGCGCAGGTCGTCCTCAACTGCTACCACTTTACGGACGCCTACACGGAATATCGCTTGGGAATCGGCCAGGATGAGTCGGATAGGCTGTGGGCGGGCGTCCGTCTCCTTCTTCGGCGGCGGCGCTGCCTTGGCCGATTCGGCCATCGAACTCTCTCCCCCGGATACTGAACGGTCTCTACTGACGGCGCTCGAACTTATACTCGTCGATCACCGCCGCGACAGCACGCCGTTCACCTTCGGTGTCACAGCGTACCACTCGCGCCGAACCCGTTACCAGCACGTCGGTTGCGGCACCCATCATCGCCGCCGGCATGGCAATCTGGAATTCGATATTAGAACCAATTTCCATGTCCGATACGAGGTGGAACAGCATGCCTCCGGCCGACATATCAAATGTCTCGGTCTCGTGCTGTTCTCCCGCCACCGTTACCGAGATAGGGAGTTTGACGGGGAATCTGACAGCGCCCCGTAATTCGGATTGTGTCTCTACTTTCATACGCAAGGCCTAGAGATTACATGGCTTATTCAATATCGCAAAGTTACCAAAGTGACAAAATCCGTTGTGACCGAAGTGGTTACCGCATCTTTCTCGTCGCCAAGCGCCACTGCGACCCGCAAAACGCCCGCCCAATCTAGAATTTCGTCACTTCCGTGAAGTTAAACTCCCGCACCTTCATCGGCGGGACCACCATGTCGAACGACTCCTCCCCGCTCGCCCGCACCGGCTGCCCCATCTCCTCCACGTTCGCCAGCATGTGTACCAAGCTCTCGTTGAAGCGGAAGTTGAGGATGCCGTTCTGCACCTTCCCGTTTTCAACGTAGAACGTGCCGTCCCGCGTCATTCCGGTCAGGATCTTTTCGTACGGGTCGACCTCGCGTATGTACCAGAGCCGCGTCACCAGGACCCCACGCTCGGTGCCGGCAATCATGTCGGCCACCGATTTCGAGCCGCCCACGAACACAATGTTCATCGGCATCTCGCCGATCTCGTTTGGCACCGGAAAGCCATGGCCCGTCGCCTCCACCGGCCCGACCTTTGCCGCGTGCTCGCTTTTCTTCATCTTCTCCGCCGTCGCACGCGCGTACACCAGGCGTCGCGGCACGCCCTTTTCGACCAGCGGCACCCTCTGCCGCCGCACTCCTTCGCCGTCAAACGGCGCGCCCGACTGCAAACGGTGATAGACATCGTCGGTGATGCTGATGTTCTCGCCGAATAACTGCGTCCCGATGCGGTTGTTCAGGAACGACCGCTCGTCCAGGATCGCCTGCCCGCCCCAGTCCCAGAACATGAAGCCCACCATGTCCAGCACCGCCGCGGGCTCCAGAATTACCGTGTACTTTCCCGCCGCCAACTCTTTCGGCGCCGCTGAATCGCGCGCCTTCTTCGCCGCCGTCTCCGCCAGCGCGACTGGATCGAGGTTGCGCGCGTCCGGCGAATTGAATTTCTGCCAGCCCGACGAATCCTGCGCCAGCATCGTCACCGATATTTCCGCCGCCGTCTGCGTATGAAACGCCACCAGCCCGCGCGAATTCACCACCGCCTCGACCGACTCGGATGTCGAGTAAATCCCCGCCGCCGTCAGGCCCTGCCGCTTCGCCACTTCGACAATCTTCGCCACCCCCGCCGCCCGCTCGGCCGGCCCCAGGCTCGACGTCTCCAGGAACGCGCGCCCGGCTTGCGGTCTGGCGCCAAACGCTTCCGGTCCCGCCAGCGGCAGCAGGTCTGCGTCCGGATGCTGCACCTGCGCCACGTCTTCGCTCGCCTTCACGCAGCGCCGGATGCCTTCGTCGTCAAATTTGTTGGTCGTCGCGCGCCCGGCCCTTCCGCCGAATACCGTGCGGATCGATAGCTGATAATTCTCTTCCGCGACGTTCTGGTGAATAGTGTTGTTGGCGAACCGCGTCAGCGCGCTCTTCCCGCCGGCGACCAGCAATTCGACTTCATCCGCGGTGGCGTACTTCTTAATGCGGTCGAACGTGTCTTGAACTTTGTCTTTCGTGAGCATTCGCGCTACGCCCCCTTATACGCAGTGCCAACGGTGACGTTGCGAAAACGCGCTGGACTGGCTCCATGCCCGGTTCCCATGACCTGTTGAGGCTGGCCCTTACCGCAGTTGGGCGTGCCCCAAAGCGTCCACTGATCGCGCGAACAAATCGCGTCCATCGAATTCCAGAATTCGGTCGTGATGCCCGAATACGATGGGTTCTTCAGCATCCGGACCAGCTTTCCACCCTTGATCTCTCGCCCCATCTCGGTGCCGAACTGGAAGTTGTAGCGCTTGTCGTCGATCGACCACGACCGGTTCGTCTGAAAGAAGATTCCGTGCTCCGTGTCGGCGATGAGCTGTTCCAGCGTGAGCGGCTTTTCGCCCGGCAGGATGCTGATATTCGTCATGCGGATCATGGGCAGCCGGTTCCAACCCTCGGCGCGGACGGTGCCACCGCTTCGATTCAATCCAACCAGCGCAGCCGTTTCGCGCGAACTGAGGTATCCGGTGAACAGCCCGTTCGTGATGATCGGCGTGCACTGCGCTTCCACACCCTCGTCGTCGTACTTGAATGTCCCCAGCCCCGGCCCGTGCTTTTCGGTCGCGTCGGCGACCACGTTCACCAGGTCGCTTCCGTAGCGCAGCTTGCCCAGCTTTTCGAGCGTGAGGAACGACGTTCCCGCAAAGTTCGCTTCCATGCCCAGCACGCGGTCCAGCTCGATCGGGTGTCCCACCGACTCGTGGATCTGCAGCCCCAGTTGCGACGAGTCCAAAATGATGGTGAACTTCCCCTCCGGACATTGGTCGGCCTTGTGCAGCGCGACACACTCCCCGGCGATCCGTTGCGCGTTATCCACCAGCTTCAGCTCGCGCACCAGCTCGTAGCCCTTGTCCTGGTATTGTCCGCCGAACGAATTCGGATACGACCGCTTCTGGATTTCCGTGCCCGCGAACGAGAGGCACGCATAACCCGCGCCGGTCGTCACTTTCACCTGGTGGATGTCGGCGCCTTCGTTCGAGTAGTACCACTGCTCGTAACGGCGGAAATTCATATTCGTTTCCGCCAGCGTGATTCCCTGCACCTTGAGCAGTTCGGCGTCCACCTTCATCAGCAGGTCCAGGTTCTCCTCCACCGAAATGCTGAACGGATCGATTTTGTACGCGCTTGCCCAGTCGTCCACGTGCGGCTTCTCCGGCGCCAGCGTCACATCGTGTTCCTTCACTTGCGCCGACGCCCGCGCGATCTCCACCGCCTGCTGCGCCGTGGTCTCCACGCCTGCGCGCGTCAGGTCCTCGGTCGCGGCGAATCCCCACGCGCCGTTGGCCAGCACACGGATACCGATACCCATCGAGTTGCTGTCCGCCGCGTGCGCGACTTTCCCGTTCTTCGTCGCCAGTCCCCGCTGCCGCTCATCCACGATGCGCAGGTCGGCGAACTGTACTCCGCGCGCGTTGCAGACGTTCAGTGCCCACGCGCCAATCTCTTTCATGCCCATCGGATCACCCCGGCACTCCCAACCAAACGGACAATCATATCGAATTGTCATCCCGAGCGAGGGCTTTAGCCCGAGTCGAGGGACCTTTTGTTTTTTCGTCTTGAAACATGAGACGTGAAACATGAAACTGCCTTTGTGGCAAAGCCCGTCCTCAAGATCGTCAACCTCGAACTCAATCGCCCCACCGTGCCCACTGCGCTCTCCTTGCTTGAAGACGCGCTCCGCACCGCGCGCAGCGAGCGCTACGTTGCCGTCAAGCTCATCCACGGCTACGGTTCCTCCGGCGTTGGAGGCGACATCCGCATCGCCGTCCAGAAAACGCTGGCTCAGAAACTGGCCGCAAAAGAGGTTCGCGCCTTCATCCCCGGCGAGGACTGGCGCATCTCCAATGAGTTTTCGTGGGACTTACTGAAACGCTGCCCCGAGCTGAAGCAGGATTCCGACCTCGGCCGCGCCAACCGCGGCATTACCATCGTCGTCCTTTAACAACGAAGAGGGGGCGCAGAATTACCTGGCGCTCTCGCGCTCAGAAACTAAAGTCCAAGGCTATCAGGGCTGCTTAGACTCATGGCCGTGCGAGCCTTTGATGTCCACTTCCAGACCGAGTCCCTTCTTGAGTTTCAGCTTGCCCATGGCCGCCATTGCCGCATCCCGCACCGACCGCGATGCGATGCTCGCCACCCAGTCCCAGCCGACGACTCCGCCTGTGGGCCTCGTGCCTGCCAACGGATACTCCACCGGCTGCACATAGCGGGAATCGTGAAGCCGGACGTTGCTTCCATTCATCGGGTCTACGGTCCAGGCGAGGAACATGCTTCCCTGCATGTTGGCACGGTCGGAACCATAGATTTCTGGATCCCGCGGCTGACCAGCGCCGCCAACCGCGATCGACGCCGTCGGTTGCGGTGAGAACTCGATGGTCAGCAGGTAGTCGGCATTGCGTCGCCGCGCCTGCTCCGCCGCTTCTGCCTTCGTGCCGGTCACGATCATTGCCCGCACGTTCTTGGACTGTCGCTCGACCTCGTCCGCGGCCGCATTGTTCAGACTTACACCGATGGCCTTCACGCGCGGGTCCTTCGACTGCACCGTGACCGCAATCGTGTATACCTTCGGCCGCGTATCCTGCGGCTGGGCGTCAGGTGGCTGCTGCTGCATCCCTTCCTGGGCTACTGCCGAAACCGCAATCGCCAGGACCAAAAGCGCACCATTCGCAAATCGTGTCTTCATTCCGCCTCCGGTTGTCGTGCTCCCCACATCTTCTAACACCGGCATTCGGAATTCCACTCTGAGTGCATTCCTTCGTTATTTGGCCGATGGCGGCATTCCCCCTACGCCTCACGCCTCACGCCTGCTACACTTCCGCCCCATCGCATGAGCACCAACTTGCAGCGCTTGCTGGACCGTCTCGACGATGCCCGCCGCACCTACGGCCCGCACGAAGCGAAGCGCATCGAGCGGCTGCTCGGCCGCCTGCGGTCCGTCCGCCTTTCAGACACCGAGAGCCTGCTGCGCTGGCACGATGCCTTGCTCTTTCTGCGCGCATTTCCGCAAAGCTGCAACGTTGCGCGCATCGCCGACAACCTTCTTGCAACCACTTCCGCCCGCATTGCCAAACTGAAAAAACTCCGCGTCGACCTTTCCCTCCTTGACGACGAATCCGTTTCCGGCATCGCCGGCAGCGAAATCGTCGAAAGCTGGGAATTCCCTATCGCCGCATGGCTTGCCCGCAAGTATCCGGACAACGTCAGCATTTACTGGGAAGGCGAGCTCAACACCGCCCGCCTCGCCAACACGCTGCCCCGCATCGTTCCGCTGCTCGACGAAGATGCCACTGTCGAGCCCGACGTGCCCTGGCGCGAATGGATTGATTCCGCGCGCGGCGAGCAAAACGAGGTGAAATGGCTCGTCGATTGCTTCTCCGCCCTCAACCTCCCGGATCGTCTGAAGTCGGAGTTGTTCGAGTCGCTGGAACTCCCCATCCGCCTCGATCTTCAGGAGCTTCCCGCCACCCGCACCCACGCGCGTCGTCCCACCCGCGATCTCTACCTTCACGACGCTCCCCTCCTGCAGCGCAAGGACGTCTCGCTAGACCGCGAACTCTCGTCGCCGCTGAAACTCCGCCGCCTCTCCGCAGCGGACTCCGCCGAGATCATTGACATGGCGCGCGCGGCCCTCACCGTCCGTTACCGCGGCCTCTACGGCATGACCTATCCCGCTCTACCCGTCTACGAAGCTGCACCGGGCCGCGGCCTGCAGATTTTTCTTTGGGGAGTTCCGCCCGCGCGCCGCCTGCCCTTGCGCTCGTACGCCTGCGGCATCACGCTGAAAAACGGCGTGCCCATCAACTACCTGGAAGCAATCGCGCTTTTCGACTGGGTCGAGGTCGGCTTCAACACCTACTATGCTTTTCGCGAGGGCGAGACCGCCTGGGTCTACGCGCAGGTATTGCGGGCGCTGCGTCCGCTGCTGGGCATGAACGTGGTTTCCGTCTACCCGTATCAGATTGGTTTTGAAAACGAGGAGGCGATCAAGTCCGGCGCTTTCTGGTTCTATCGCAAGCTCGGCTTCCGTCCCGGACGTCCCGACCTGGCCGCGTTGTGCGAAGCGGAAGAGAAGAAGATCGCTGCCGACCGCTCGCACCGGACATCCGCGCGCAATCTGCGCCGCCTCGCCGAAGGCCACATCTTTTACGAGCTGCCGGGAACACTGATCGGCCGGTGGGACCGCTTCCGCACCCGCTACCTGGGTCTGGCCGTGAACCGGAACGTCGGCGCCGACTTTGCCGGCGACACGGCCAGGTACCGCCGGGCCGCATCCGCTTTTTTTGCCAAGTCCCTCGGAGTTCCCTTGGACGAATTTCACGATTGCGAGCGCGATGCCTTTGAAAGCTTTGCCATCGCCCTCCATCTCGCGCCGGAGATTTCCCGCTGGAGCGCCGCCGACAAAGCCGCCCTGGTCCGGATCATCCGCGCCAAAGCCGCCGCCGAAGAGTGGGACTACCTCCGCCGTCTCCGCGAGCACTCTTCCTTGCGCGACATCCTCCTCCGCCTCGCGTCCGCCAGCTAAGACGACCTTTCGATTCTGTCATCCTGAGCGAGGACGCTCTCTGTTATTTGTCATCCTGAGCGAGGATGCGCCGCCAGGCCCGCACTCGCGCGGTTTTGGCGAGGTGCGGGCTGGCGACGCGCATCCGAGTCGAAGGACCCCTACTCCCGCACAACACTCTTGTTCCTTGGGGGCCAAAGAAAGAGGCCGGTCGCTAGACCAGCCTTTTCCTTGCGCCTTGCGTCTTGAGCCGTGGTTACGTTCCCTCGCTCCAGCTCGCCAGGTATTCTTCCTGCTCGGGCGTCAGCCTATCGACCTTGATTCCCATCGACTCCAGCTTCAGCTTGGCCACGCGCTTGTCGAGATCCACGGGAACTGGGTACACCTTGTTCTCCAGGCTCTTGTGGTTCTTCACCACGTACTCGACCGACAGCGCCTGGTCGGCGAAACTCATGTCCATCACCGACGCCGGGTGTCCCTCGGCCGCAGCCAGGTTGATCAGACGCCCTTCGCCCAGCAGGTTGATCTTGCGGCCGTCCTTCATCGAGTACTCTTCGACGAACGTGCGTGTGGTCCGCTTCGATGACGACCCACGCTCCAGCGCCGGGATGTCGATCTCCACGTTGAAGTGCCCGGAGTTGCTGATTACCGCGCCGTCCTTCATCAATTCGAAGTGCTCGCTGCGCAGCACGCTCTTGTTCCCGGTCACCGTGCAGAATATGTCGCCCAGCTTTGCCGCTTCCGTCATCGACATCACGCGGAAGCCGTCCATCACCGCTTCCAGTGCCTTCGTCGGATCGATTTCCGTGACAATCACTTCCGCGCCCAGGCCGCGTGCACGCATGGCCAGCCCGCGTCCGCACCAGCCGTAGCCGGCCACCACGAACTTCGCTCCTGCCAGCAGGAGGTTGGTCGCCCGCACGATGCCGTCGATCGTCGACTGGCCCGTGCCGTAGCGGTTGTCGAACATGTGCTTGGTGTCCGCATCGTTCACCGCGATGATCGGATACTTCAATACCCCGTCCTTCGCCATGGCGCGCAGGCGGATGACGCCGGTGGTCGTCTCTTCGGTTCCGCCGATGATGTTCGCCAGCACTTCGGTGCGCTTGGTCAGCGCGATCGACACCAGGTCGGCGCCGTCGTCCATCGTGATCTGCGGCTTGTGGTCCAGCGCCGCCATGATGTGCGAGTAATAGGTGTCGTTGTCCTCACCCTTGATCGCGAATACCGGGATGCCGTAATCGCGCACCAGGCAGGCGGCCACGTCGTCCTGCGTCGAAAGCGGGTTCGAGGCGCACAGCGCCACGTCCGCGCCGCCGTCGCGCAGCGTGATCATCAGGTTCGCGGTTTCGGCGGTCACGTGCAGGCAGGCGGAAATGCGCACGCCCTGCAGCGGCTGCGTCTTGATGAAGTCCTTGCGGATACTCTGCAGCACCTTCATCGACTGGTTCGCCCAGTCCATGCGCTTTCGGCCTACATCGGCCAGCTCCATGCTCTTTACATCACTCGCTACGGTCGTCGGTGTCGTTGCCATGGTCTCCTGTTTCTTCGCTTTCGTTTCCATCTGAAATTCTTGGAGTTGTCATCCTGAGCGAGGATGCTCTCTATTCTCTGTCATCCTGAGCGAGGACGCTCTCTATTCTCTGTCATCCTGAGCGAGGACGCAGCAAGCAACCAGCAGGCCCGCTGCCGGGGTCCCCAGCACGCGACGTCTTTGCGCGTGATGGGGTGGTTGGGCCTGCGGGTTGCCGCGTCCGAGTCGAAGGACCCTACTTCTTCCCCGCGTGCGCCACTTCGTGGCTCTTCGCCTGCTCCTTCAGCGTGGCGGCCTTATTGGTCGCTTCCCACGTGAAGTCGGCGTCGGAGCGCCCGAAGTGTCCGTACGCCGCCGTCTTCCGGTAAATCGGACGGCGCAGCTTCAGGCTCTCGATGATTCCCTTGGGCGTGAGCTGGAAGTTCGCGCGCACCAGCGCTTGCAGTTTCTCGGTCGAGATCTTACCGGTGCCAAACGTCTCCACCAGCACGCTGACCGGCTCGGCGACGCCGATGGCGTACGCCAACTGCACTTCGCAGCGGTCGGCCAATCCGGCGGCCACGATGTTCTTCGCGATATAGCGCGCCATGTACGCGGCCGAGCGGTCCACCTTGGTCGGGTCCTTGCCGCTGAACGCTCCGCCGCCGTGACGTCCCATGCCGCCGTAAGTATCGACGATGATCTTGCGTCCGGTCAGTCCGGTATCGCCCATCGGCCCGCCGATCACGAACCGGCCCGTCGGATTGATGTGGTACTTGGTGTCTGCGTCGAGCAGGTTGGCGGGAATCGTCGCCTGGATAACGTGCTTCAGGATGTCGGCCCGTAGCTCTTCGGTGCTGATGGTTTCGGCGTGCTGCGTCGAAACCACGACCGCGTCCACCCGCACCGGGCGCATGTTCGCGTCGTATTCCACCGTCACCTGCGACTTGCCGTCCGGTCGCAAATACGGCAGCGAGCCGTTCTTGCGCACTTCGGTCAGCTTCATGCACAGCTTGTGCGCCAGCGAAATCGCCGCCGGCATCAGCTCGGGCGTCTCGTTGGTGGCGTACCCGAACATCATGCCCTGGTCGCCCGCGCCGCCCGTGTCCACGCCCATGGCGATGTCGCCGGACTGCTTGTTAATGCTGGAAATCACCGCGCACGTGTTCGCATCGAACCCGTACAGCGCGTTGTCGTAGCCGATCGAGGCCACCACTCCGCGGACCACCGACTGGAAGTCCACGTACGCCTTGGTCGTGATTTCGCCCGCGATTACCACCAGTCCGGTGGCGGTCAGCGTCTCGCACGCGACCCGGCTGTAAGGGTCCTGCTCGAAACAGGCATCCAGAATCGCGTCCGATATCTGGTCTGCGATTTTGTCGGGATGACCTTCCGTCACCGACTCTGAAGTGAACAAAGAACGGTTCTTCGACAACTGCTCCTCCTCAAACGATTGCGTTGCGGTTCCTGCGGTGCTCCCGGTACACGCCTTTTTGCGGGGAAGGGAGGCTCAAACTGCCACTCTGCGGGAGGGGGTAACCTCTATTGAAAGTAACAGACTCCGCCCGACACCGCAACGCCATTGTAATCTCCCGGACCTGACCATTAGAGCGCCAGACGGGCCGGAATCGCACTCCCGAATCATTGAATGGCAGTTTTCGCTGCTTGAGTGGCAGCCCGCATCCGGACCGTTATTCCCGAATGCCCTGCGGGGTCAATACCACCGTTCTCTTTTGATTCTCCGCTCCCAGCGGCGGCAGCGGTTTATCGTTGTGGCTGACTTCGATTCCGCCGGCGTTCTCCGTCACTAATATGACTTGCTTCGCCGCGCGCACCACCCGTTCGCTATTCGCCGGAAGCATCCCGTTCGACACTACTTTCCCGTCCGCCTTGATCCAAACCCGCGCATCCTCTTTCGCCCGTATCTTCACCACGAATTCGTCCGCCGGAGCGCCGGATGTCGTTTGCGGATTCTCCGGCACCGTGCTGGCAGGGATCGCTTGCTTCTGCGCGGTATCCACCGGCGCTTGCACGGGAGTCTGTTTCGCCGGCGTGGGCGTGGTGGTCGGCTGCTGTGCTACGGGTGCCGGTGATTGCTGTGACGGCGTGGCTACGGATTGCACCGGCGTCGCTTCGCGCCTCAGCTTGGCCCCGCCGTACTGCGCGTAATACGACTTGGCGGCAAACCCGACCGCCACCACCAGCGCCACGATGATCAGCAGTCCCCACGGGATGCGTATCGGCTCGGGCTTTTCGGGTTCCGCTTCCTCGAACGTGGGCGGCGCGTGCTCCGGACGGCTCAACTTCCCCGCCGCCTGCGCCTCGTTGACCGCGATCACGTAGTCGGCGACCGACTGGTCCTCGTCGATGCCCAGGTATTTCGAATAGGCGCGGACGAACCCTTTATTGAAGATCCCGCCCGGAAGCTTGTCGAAGTCCTGTTGTTCCAGGGCGCGCAGCGACCGCGTGCCGATCTTGGTGGCCTCTGCGATTTCCTCCAGCGTGATGCCGCGCATCTCCCGCTCGCGCTGTAGCCGCTCTCCGAAAGTGCCCACCCACACGACCTCGCCCGACCGCCTGTAAGTAGCCAGTTGTTATGGAATCGAGCAATAGCATCTTAGGTTTAGCCCGATTCGCTGTCAAACTCGGGTGCCCCACCCTTCCGCCCGCTGACCGGGGTCCCCGGCGCGCGCCGCTTGTGCGCGTGCTGGGGTGGTTGGGCGGAGGGTGGGGACTTCCGATGCGCCTCGTACACCGTATGCCGTACCCGTACGCCGCCCCGACGCCTCTTTTTGCCCCGCAACTTGTGCTTCCACACTATAATCAGCCACACTTGAGTGGAACTCTCCCGATGAGCGACGCCGACGCCCCCGCCACCGACCGCATGCGGCACTCGCAGGAGTTAGCCATTTTCCACGACGTCGCCAAGGCGCTCACGTCGTCGCTCAACCTCGACTCCATCCTGCAGACGATCATGGCCAAGGTCGCCGAGTACTTCCGGCCCGACACCTGGTCCCTGTTGATGGTGGATGAGGCCGCCGACGAGCTCTATTTCGCCATCGCCGTGGGGGACGCCGCCGACGCCCTCAAGTCCGTCCGGCTCCATATTGGTGAGGGGATCGCCGGATGGGTGGCCAGGAACGGCGAGGCCCTGGTCGTCCCCGACGTTTACAACGACGCCCGTTTCGCCAAGCGCATCGACGAGATGACCAAGTGGCAGACCCGCTCCATCATCTGCATCCCGCTCAAGGCCAAGCAGCGCGTCTTGGGCGTGATCCAGCTCATCAACGTTCCCATGTCCAGCTTCACCGACAGCGAGATGTTCTTCCTGCGCGCCATTTGCGACTACGCCGCCATCGCCATCGATAACGCGCGCTCCGTCGAACGCATCCAGGAACTCACCATCACCGACGACTGCACCGGCCTTTACAATGCGCGCCATCTCTACAAGACGCTCGAGGCCGAGGTCTATCGCTCCGCCCGCTTCAGCTACGAATTCACCGTCCTGTTCGTCGACCTCGACCACTTCAAGCTGGTCAACGACACTCACGGACACCTCATCGGCAGCAAACTGCTCAACGAGATCGGCTACACCATCAAGAGCCACCTGCGCCTCATTGACTACGCCTTCCGTTACGGTGGCGATGAGTTCGTCGTCCTGCTGCCGCAGACCGGCAAGGATTCGGGCCTGGTCGTCGCCCGCCGCCTGCTCGACTCCTTCCGCAACAGCCGCTTCCTGAAAGACGAAGCGCTGAACCTGAACGTCCGCGCCTCCATCGGCCTCGCCGCCTATCCCGACGATGCCAAGAGCGCCCACGAGATCATCCGCCAGGCCGACGAGATGATGTACGAAGTCAAGAACTCCACCCGCGACAACATCGCCATCGCCCAGCGCGGCCTCTTGCGCTAGCCCTCATTCGTAGTACCGGCGTCCCTACAGATTCCCGCTTTGGAACCGATTCGGCGAGGGCGCCTACCTATTAACCATCTAATAACCTTGTGATGTTTGCTGAAAAATTCTGGAGACCCGAATCTTTGGAATCAACAACATAAGCCCGGGTAACCCGGAGTATCCCAAGGCTGTTTTTGGCGGGTCGCGCCTGTGGGATCGGGCTCGCGGAGAGGCCCCGAGTAGGTCTCGGATTCCTGAATGGGGAACGCGGTCCAGCCCCCGGCTGGGTTCTGCTCTCGGTACTCCGTACTCGTTACTTGTTGGGGTAGGCCACTCCCGGGGCGGACGGCTTTACAATCAGAATTTATCCACGCCTCAATCGTGGGGATGCCAGCTCCCAGGGAGATGAATTTTATGTTCCCAATCGGTGATGACGATAGTTCTCGCAGAACTTTTCCGCTGGTCACGTATGCCTTGATCGCTCTGAACGTCCTGTTTTTCTTTGTCGAACTGAGTGGCGGTGACGCTTTTATTGGGAAATGGGCTTTCGTTCCTCGGCGCTTCCTGGCCAATCCCGTCGCTGATTTTCCGACGCTCTTCACTTCCATGTTCATGCATGCCGGGTGGGTCCACCTGGGCGGCAACATGCTTTACTTATGGATCTTCGGGGACAATGTGGAAGACCGGTTCGGGCACATCAAGTTCACCATCTTCTACCTGCTCTGTGGGCTGGCGGCAACTTTTGCCCAGTTGGCGTTTAGCGTCGGATCCAACGTGCCGAATTTGGGAGCGTCGGGAGCGATTGCGGGGGTGCTCGGCGCTTACATTCTGCTGTTCCCACAGGGCAAGGTCAAAGTATTGCAGGGCCAACAAGTGATTCAAGTGCCCGCGTTGATCGTCATTGGGATGTGGATCGTGCTGCAGTTTTTTAGCGGCATCGGTTCCATTGCCAACGCAGGACAGACGGGTGGCGTCGCTTACATGGCGCACATCGGCGGATTCGCGGCGGGGTTTGTGTTGACCTTTTTGTTTCGTGGAAGTGGCGGGGCGCAGGCGTCGGGCTGAATCGCTGCGATGCTAGATCATCCTTGACGAATCGAGAATGCGTCGCGCCTTGTTTATTCCCACCCTTCCAAAACCAGTCAGGGTGGGGCACCCACGGCTATTGGGACTCTCCGCCCTGCCCCTACTTCGGCTCGTAGTTCGGGTTCATCTTGTCGTAGTCCTTGCCGAACTTGTTCTTGTGCTGGAGCGGACCCTCGATCGTTTCCGGAATCGTGATGTTGCCCAGCGACGCGTCGCCGTTCACGGTGATCTCGCGCACCAGCGGTTGCAAGGCCTCGGTCGACGAGCGCTCGTACCACACTTCGGCCCGATAACGTCCCGGCGGCACGTTCTGGATCGCCACCCCGCCCGCCGCATTTGAGACGTCGTAGAACGGGGTTGATATCGCCATCACCACCGCGCTCATTTCCGGATGAATATTGCAGAAGATGAACGAGATTCCAGGCTTGTCGAAATGGACCGAGCGCGATTCGCCCGCCTCGTACAGTCCGAGGTCGAAGCGCTTGCCCTTATACAACGAGAAGACGTTATGGAAGAACGGGTCATGGTTGGGAAATTCGACGGCCGATCCCACCGGCAGCACGAGCAGGTGCGGCTCGAATTGCTTGTTTTTCTGCGCCAGCCGGTAGCGTTGTGCGGGACGCGCGGGAGCGGGCTCGGAAGGGTTGAGCGGCGTGAGCCATACCACCACGCCGGCGTTATTGCCCTTGCCAGGAACGTTCCTCTTGATTGCGACCTGCGCCCGCACCGTATTTTGCGCCGCGCATGCCGCTGTCAGCAGCAGCAGCCCGGCAAGGATTCGGCAGAACATCTTCAGAACGACACCCCCACGGCCAGGTTGACGTGATTTGCCTGCTGATTCTTACCGTTCAGGGTGTACGTCCGCAAGTGCCGATATTCCAACGCGAATATTAAATTGGAACGCGGCCGGAAAATCGAGTTCGCCAGGATGCTTTGATTTCGCGCCAGCGGAGTGAAGCCATAGAGCGACGTCGGCGCCGTGAAGTGCTGGAGATCGCTCGCGAACGGATTCGACAACCCGCCGGCCACGTTGAACTCCAGTTTCTCGTTCGCCTTCAGCTTCAACTGCGACCATCCGCCGACATCGTTCAAGCCGATTACCTGCGTGGTTGAGGTCAGCGTCGGTGTGTTGAAAAGGGCGCTCGTCCAGATTCCACCCCCCAGGCCGCCGATCGCCTGTCCGCGATAGACTTCGCCCGATAACGCCACCCAGCGCCCCAGCGGCAGGTTCCAATCGCCGGTCACGACCCAGGAATCGATGTTCCGATCGAACGCGTAGTTCTGCCGACCATAGTATCCGCCGAAGCCGAAGACCGCGGCCTGGTCCGCGACTCGCCCCTCCCATGCCACTCTGCCCGCGATCGCCGGATGCCGCGAGTGCTCTCCCACCGTCGCTTTGCGGTCGAAAAAGTCGGGGCTCTCCTCGGTCAGCGGATCCAACATTCCGCCTTGCAACAAGAAGTGGCTCTGCTCTCCGGTCGTGATCCTGCGCTCCACCCGGATCTGCGGCGTCCACACCCAAAGGTTCCCCGCCCACGACAGTGCCGGCTGCCCGAGCGACGCGTACGACGTAGGGTTCAACGGCGCGATAAACGGTGCGTCCTGCCCGAAGACCAGTGAAGTGTCCTTCCAGTCCATGCGCGCCGTCGCCGTGCGCAGCCGCACCAGTCCTGCGTTAACGCCAAACTGCGTGTCCGGAAATCCGCCGAAGAAGTCCATTTCCAGGTTGGCGTGCGTTGCGGCGCCGCCGATGCGCGGCCCGCTGACGTCCAGGCCCAGTTGGGTCTGGCGCAGCGTGGCGCCGAAATCTCCGCCCGGCTGCCCCATCCCGACGCGGAACGCCAGGTTCGGCAGGTCGGTGATGTCCACGTTGCCCGCGTTCATGTAGGTGTTCATCAGGATCAGGCCGGAAAGCCGCAGCTTGTACTTGGAACTGCTCTCCACCTTCACCTGGTCCATCTCGTTGACCTTTTCGGAGAGCAACTGGGTGTCTTCGTTCTGCGGCTGCGCCGGAACACCCTGCGGCTCCTGCTGCACGATCGCCGCCGTCGGGTAGGTCGGCCCCTTGTCCGGCTTGGCGCCGACGCCCACGCGTTCCTCGATCTGCTGTAACCTCTGGCGCAGCTCGTCGATCTCTTGTTTGTTATGCCGCAGCTCATCTTGCGCCGTGGCAAGCGAGGACTTCAATTGCGACAGCTCATCGCCCGTATTCTGCGCGCCCGCCCGTATTCCGCCGCAGACCAGTATCGTCGCGCACAGGATGATTGCGCGGTTCCATCCGTTTCGCCGCATCGCCGTGCCTCCGCTGTATTGATTCCCCTGACTATACCCACGTTACGATCGTCATTGGCCGGTTGGGTATCATTGTTGACAACGAATGCGCCGGCGCGCATCCTGCGTCTTACTCCCCAATATCTCAGATGAGCCTCAGAACCAAGTTCCTGCTTTCGCTCGTCATCGCCTCGGCCGGTATCACCATCGCCTCGCTCTGGATGGTCCGGCAGACCGTCGGGACCCACGTCCGCGCGCAACTCGACGAGTCCTTGCAGAATTCCGCCGTCACTTTCCGCGACACTCATCGTCAACGCGAGAGTTACGCCCAGCGCACTGCCGACTTCATCTCCAACGATCCTGTATTGAAGGCGATGATGACGACCGGCGATCCGGCCACCGTGCAGGACGCATCCGCCGACATATGGCGCCGCGCCGGCACCAGTCTCCTGGTCCTCGCCGCGCCCTCGGGCAAGCTGCTCGCCGTGCACGCTGCCGAATCCAGCATTCCGCGCCTGGAAGTCGAGAAGCATTTCCAGCGCTCGCTCACGCCCTTTTCCGCGCGGGACTGGTGGTTCATCGAAGGCCACTTGTTCGAAGTTTTCCTGCAGCCGATCAAGACTGGTTCTTCGACCGAAGGCGTACACCTGGGAGTCCTGGCGCTGGGTTATGAAATCGACCGCCGCATGGCCCAGGAAGCCGCCGGCATCGCAGCCGGCCAGGTTGCGTTTCTGTACGGCGATCGCGTCGTCGTCAGCACCCTCTCCCCGGCGCAGCTTGACGACTTGAACAAACACAAGAATGAGCTCGCAGTTGCGAACCAGCACGAGCTCAATCTGGGCGGAGAAACATTCCTCATCCGCCCCATCTCGCTTGCCAGCGCCGGTGAAACGCCCGTCGAAGTCGTGATGTTCAAGTCCTACGACCTCGCCACCACATTCCTCGACAGCCTGAGCCGCAGGATGATGCTGATTGCCATCGTGGCCGTGCTTCTGGGCACCGCCTTCGTATTCGTCATCTCCCACACCTTTACCCGCCCGCTCGCCGAACTCGTCTCCGGCGTCCGCGCCCTCGGCAAGGGAGACTTCTCCTATCCGCTGCGCACGACCGGCAACGATGAGGTCGCCGAGCTCACCACCACCTTCGATAAGATGCGGCAAAACCTCCAGGAGTCGCAGAGCCGCACGGTCAACGCGGCGCGCATGGAGGCGATCGGCCAGCTGGCGGGCGGTGTCGCCCACGACTTCAACAACCTGGTGACGATCATCAAGGGCTACACCGAGCTGCTCATGCTCAAGCTGGCGCCATCGGATCCATCGTTTAATTACGCCGAGCAGATTCGCAAGGCCGGAGATCGCGCCGCCTCCGTCACGCGCCAGTTACTTGCCTTCAGCCGCAAGCAGGTCATTCAGCCCGACGTAATTGACCTGAACACCATCTCCGTCGGCATGGAGAAGATGCTCAAGGTCCTCATCGGCGAGGACATCGAAATCAAGATCACCAGCGAGGCCAGCCTGCGCAAGGTACTGGCCGATCCCGGCCAGATCGAGCAGATCCTGCTCAACCTCGCCGTCAACGCGCGCGATGCCATGCCGAAAGGCGGAAAGATCGGCATCATGACCACCAACGTCAGCGTCGATCCCGCCGCTGTGGTGCCGGTCGTCGGTGAGCCCGATGCCGGCGCCTACGTCCGGCTCTCCTTCAGCGATACCGGTTGTGGCATGGCGCCGGAAACGGCCGCCAAGATCTTCCAGCCCTTCTTCACCACCAAGGAAACCGGCAAGGGCACCGGCCTTGGACTCGCCATCGTCTGCGGGATCGTCAAGCAGAGCGGCGGTTTCATTACGCTGACCACCGAACCGGGCCGGGGCACGACATTCGACGTTTATCTTCCCGAAGCCGAATGTGCTGTCGCGCCGATCGCTCCCGAGCGGGTTGTGTCGGGTCCGGTCGTGCGCGGCACCGAAACCGTGCTCCTGGTCGAAGATGAGGATGCACTGCGCGCGCTCGGCCGCGAAGCTCTGGGCATGCAGGGATACAACGTGATTGAAGCCGCCAACGGCCGCGATGCGCTCGACATCTTCGCCGCCCACGCCAACCACGTCGACGTGGTTGTCACCGACGTTGTCATGCCGCAGTTGAGTGGCGTGGACCTGGTCGAGAAGCTGCGCGCCCGCGTCCCCGAACTCAAGGTCCTGTTTATCTCCGGCTATACCGACCGCACCGACGAGATCGAGCGTTCCGGATACCGTCTCCTGCACAAACCGTTCTCGCCCGATCAACTGGTGAAGGCGGTTGCCGATACGCTCCGCAACGGCGCTCCCGTCGCCACCCGTGCCGCCGCTTCCGAGGCATAGAAAAAGGGGGCCACATGGCTCCCCTTGAATTTGACCTGCACGATTGCCGGCCGAACATTCCCGCGCGCGCTACCTCACGGCAAACGTATTGCACGCACCGACTGTTCCCTGCGTCATGCCCTGTCGAAACCATTGCGCCCGTTGCTCCGAACTACCGTGCGTAAACGAATCCGGGTTGACCTGTCCAGTCGCCATTTTCTGGAGCCGGTCATCGCCGACGGCAGCCGCAGCACGCAGACCTTCGTCCACGTCTCCTGCTTCCAGGATGTTGCGCTGCCCGGCCGCGCGTCCCCACACACCGGCAAAGCAATCCGCCTGTAGTTCCATCCGCACCGACAACTCATTGCGCTGGCGCGGATTCGAACGCATCGCCTGCTGCACCTGACCTTCTGTGCCCAGCTGCTTCTGCACGTGATGCCCGATTTCGTGCGCCAGCACGTAAGCTTGCGCGAAATCTCCCGGCGCCCCGAAACGCTGCTTGAGTTCGTCGAAAAAGCCGAGGTCGATGTACACCTTTTCGTCTTCCGGGCAGTAGAACGGTCCCGTCGCCGATTGGGCCATGCCGCACGCGGAATCCACTGCGTCGCGAAACAGCACCAGCTTGGCGTGACGGTACTGCCTGCCCTCCTGCTGGAAAATTCCTTCCCACGTGCGCTGGGCGTCGTCGAGCACAAACGAGATGAACCGCACTTCCGGCTCCTCGCGTGCATCGTTTACGGGACGGGATTGCACCGTTCCCGTGCCGCTCGATCCGGTGCTCAGCAATTGGAAGAAGTCGCGCTTGAACAGCAGGCTGAGCACCAGCAAGATGAGCACGCCGCCGATGCCGAGGTGGGGCAGGCCGAATCCGCCAGGCGACACGCCACGGCGGTCTTCCAAGTCGGAGCTTCTATCGCTATTTGACCAACGCATACTGGAGTCTGATGCGTTGGCAGGCTGGCGTTTTGCCTGCTCTTGCGCGCTAATCGCGCTTCCATCTGTGGCTGGGCGGCATAACTAACTTCAAGACCGTTTCCTGAACTGAAAGGCCCGCCGCGAGGTGGGCTTTTCTACTCCCGCTCAATTGTCATCCCGGAGGCAGCAAGGAATCCGCTGTTAATCAACGTTGTATGACGGCTCCCACCAACTCATCGCCCTCGACGCTTTCCACGAGCGCGCACACCCACTGGTTGGCTGCGTGGCGGCCGGCCAAGCGCAACTTCAGGTAGTTGTCAGACAGGGCTTCCGTGGAGCGCTCGCCGCCAACGTTCAACGTGATCGCATCGATGGCTTTTCCGATAAACTCGCGCATGAACTCCTGCTTCTTGCGCGTGGCGAGATCGCGAAGAACCCTGTTGCGCTCCTTCATCACCGGACCCGGCACCTGTCCCTTCATCTCCGCCGACCTCGTCCCCGGCCTCGACGAATACGTGAACACGTGCAGGTAGGTGAACGGCAACTCCTCAATCATCCGTCGCGTCGCTTCGAATTCCGCGTCGGTTTCTCCCGGGAACCCGACCATTACGTCGGCCCCAATCGCCGCCTCCGGCATGGCCTCGCGGATCTTCCGGATTTTCGCTGCGTAATGCCATGGCCGGTATTTGCGATACATCCGGCGCAGTACTGCGTCGCTTCCGGATTGCATCGGTACATGCGCATGCTTCGCGATCCGCCGCTCGCTTCCCGCCAGGGCGATGAGCTCGTCGCTCCAGTCCATCGGCTCCACCGAACTGATGCGCAGCTTTTCCAGCGACGTCCGCTCCAGGAGCGCCCGCACCAGGGTGACGAACTTCTGCGGCGCCGGAAAATCACGGCCCCATCGGCCCAGGTTAATTCCCGAAATCACCACCTCGCGATATCCGGCGCCGACCAGTCCATCCACCTGCGCCAGCACCTGTCCCAGCGGCATCGAGCGGCTCTGTCCGCGGACCGACGGGATGACGCAGAACGAACAGCGATTGTCGCATCCGTCCTGCACTTTCAGGTTGGGACGCGTCTTCTCCGCGCCAGCGCCGAAAACCGGCGCCGCCAGCAACTCGGTGTGCGCGAAGATGTCGCCTACGAACGTTTGGGTTTGCTGAAGACTGACGACTGAAGACTGAAGACTCGCAACCGGAACAAATCCTGCATCACCACACACGACCTTGGCGACCGCGTGCTTGTGCGAGTTTCCCACTACCCACGTCACGCCCGGGATAGCGGCGATCTCCTCCGGCGCGCGCTGGGCATAGCAGCCCGTCACCAGGATTCGGCAACCAGGATTGTCACGATGAATTCGCCGGATGGCCGCCCGCGCGTCATGGTCCGCCGACGCCGTGACGGTGCACGTATTGAGGACTACGATTTCGGCATGACGTGAATTCTGGGCGCGTTTCAACCCGCGATCCTCCAGTTGCCGCTCGATCGCCGCTCCATCGGCCTGCGTCGCGCGGCAGCCGAAGTTCGCCACGTAGTAGCCCGTCACAAGAGTATTATATCGGCAGAACCCGGCGGTTATCTCGCATGGGACGAGTGATTTGATTACGATTTGCAGGTATGCGTGCCTGCTCGTGCATCGCACACACGGTTTGCCGTCAACGGCCCCTGGAGTCAATCATGAAGCGCCGCATCCTGCTGGTCGACGACGAACTCGCCATTCTCCTCACGCTCAAAGCGATACTGGAAATGAACGGCTTCGAGGTGGAGACCGCCTCCTCGGCGCGGCAAGGCATTGAGATGCTGCAGAAGAATGCCTACAGCATGGTGATTGCCGACATGCGCATGGAATCTGAGACGGCCGGTTTCGACGTCATCCGCGCCGCCCGGCGGCAGGCTTACAATCCGGCCACCGCGATCCTGACTGCATATCCGTCACTGGGTGGGGAATGGAAGTCGGAGGGGGCGCAGTCGTTGCTGGTAAAGCCGATGAATACGGATGACCTGCTCCGCCAGATAGAGGCCCTGCTGATCGCGCACGCGGACGCCAAGCAGCATCAAGCCGTGGCGGCGCAGAAGTTGCCGAAGACGGCGAGCGCCGAGGCCAGAAAAGCGGGCTAGTTTTCAGGAAATTCTGGAAAGATTCAGCCGCGGGCACACGCCCGCCAATTCCGGACCCAACTACAAGCACTTACCGGAAAAAGTTACGAAGTGCGATCCCACCCCGCGCTCATCGGCGCGCCGTGGTCCCCCTATGCGCTGGCCACCGGTGCGGTCCGCTTTTGCTGGAAGCATTCCCGGCAAAATACCGGTCGCCCCTGCGTCGGCTTGAACGGAACCGTGGTTTCCTTGCCGCACTGGGAGCAGACGGTCCGGGTTTCAACTTTCGGATAGCTGCCCGGCGTCGCCGTGCCCAGCATGCTGGCACGCTTCGCCTTGCAGGGCTTGCACCGTTTGGGCTCGTTCTTGAACTGCTTATCGTGGAAAAACAACTGCTCCCCGGCAGTGAACACGAAATCCGCGCCGCAGTCCACGCACTTCAAAACCTTGTCCTCGAATTCCATGGAAGAGCTCCCTTCAGCCCTCAACCCAGTCCGGCGCCGGCTTTCTGTTCCCTGGCGACGGACTTTACAACCTGGTCCCTTGGCCCTCCGCACCGTAGAAAAGGTCGCAGAACCCGCTTTCGCGGATCCGGATGCCCTTGCCCGGGCGCGGTCACTGCCGAAGTCCCACTCATAGAAGTGCGTCCTGCACCAGGCGGATCCGGCGGCGCCTGCAAAAAGCGATGCCGGGGGCCCCGCTCATTGTTCCCGCATGGTTGGAATCGCCCCGCGGGAAATAAATAACGGGCCGCCAGGGGAGAAAATCCAGCGGCCCGTTGATGTTGTTAGTCCTGCTCCTTGCGCGCCTTTTTCCGGCTACGCTTGCGTGCCAGAGCTTCCTTGGTACGCTTCTTTTCGCCCGGTTTGAGATAAAACGAGTGGCGCTTCACTTCCTTGATGATGTCTTCAGTCTGCACTTTGCGCTTGAAACGGCGCAAGGCATTTTCCAGACTTTCACCCTCCTGAATGCGTACTTCCGCCAATCGAAAACACCCCCAAACCAGCCCGAGTTGGACCTGTACCAAACTAGTTATGCCTAGCTTCTACCCTAAAGTCAAGAACTTACAGAAAAGAGCGCTCTCGGCGGACGGCTAGAATCGCAGCCGGACCGAAAACTGCACCTGCCGGGGCGCGTAGGCATTGGTGGGAGACAAAAATCCGGCAGACTTCTGGAAATGTGCCGGGTAGCGGACGGAGCTGACAACTGTCTCATCAATTACGAACTTCCCTGCCGAGCCGGTAAAACCGTCGTCGCTGATATCCACGCGCGCGTTGGTGCGGTTCATCACGTTGAAGGATTCGGCGGTGAGTTCGAGCCGGAGGTAGTCGCCGACCGGAAAGGCGCGCATCAAGCGCAAGTCGGTGGTGGAGTAGTCAGGGCCGGTGAAGGCGTTGCGCCGATAGCCGGGCAGGCGATCGTTGCTGTCGTTGCCGTCGCGGTTGGCGTCGCCGACGATGCGCGCGCTCAGCGGACGTCCCGTGCCGAAGGTCACCACGCCGGAGAATCGCCAGTCGTTGAACATCGTCCGCAGCCAGGGATGATCGCGGTGAAAGGGCTTGGGCTCGGCTGCCCAGGCGGCAACGAAGCGGTGGCGCTGGTCGGTGACGCCGGAGCCCCACTCCGACTGCGGCGAGTATGCATTCTCCACCGTCGCCGGACGCCCCACGACGAGCGCGTCCTGACCATTGTCCATAGCGTGCGCCCAGGTGTAAGCGAGCCGCCACGACAACCCGCGATACATGCGGCGGCGCGCCGAGACGGTGAAGCCGTGGTACACGCTCAGGGCGGCGCTCTCGAATACCGTCACCGATCCCAGTTGCGCGTAGGGACGGTGGACCGGCGCCAGGCACGGTGGGTCGGAGCAGGTGGCGCTACGCGTCATCTCCCACGGACTGAAGCTCTCCACGGTCATGAATTGACCGGTAAAGTTCGTGCCCGTCTGATCGAATACGGGATAGGTAACCATGACCGGCGGCGGCAGGTTGACGTCGCGGGCGCGAATCAGGTTCTGTCCGCGCACGAAGAGGTAGCTGACGTTGACGGCGGTGCGCGTCATCACCTCGCGCTCCACGCTGAGGCTCGCCTGCTGCACCGAGGGCGTGACGAAATTGCGCGAGAAGGCCGAAATCTCGCTTTCCATCCGTGAACGCAACTCGGGCGGCGCCGCACATTCGGTGGCATACAGTTCGCATCGCACCATCGGCGCCGGGTATTGCGGGAAGGAATTCTTGTCGGGCGAGTCGGCGGCATCGAGGAACAGGTGCAGGCGGCGCTCGCCGTTGTCGGTCTCGATCGCCGAGTTATAGATGGACGGAATGCGCGTGTAGAACAGGCCCGCCCCGCCGCGGATGACCAGCGGTTCGCGGTGGCCGAGGCTCAGGGCGAATCCCAGCCTGGGCGCGATGTTGTTGCCATCCACCGGGACGCGGCCCGAATCGCGAAAGAAGTAGTTGGAAACCAGGTTGTCGGTGCGAAAGGTCTGCAAGTCCCAGCGCACGCCGAGCGCAACGGCAAGGTGGTCGCCAAAACGGATGGTGTCTTGCGCGAACGCGGCCCATTCGGTCGTATCGGGATGTGACGCGGCGCTGCCGAAGTTCTGGATGTAGTAACGAGGCGAGGAGTGGGCATAGGCGCGCAGCGGCGAGATTTTCATGCCGTACAACTCGGGCTCAAAGCTCCACGGATTCACGCGCACGTCGTCGAAGGTGTACTGGCCGCCGAAAAGCGATGGAAAGAAGTTGTAGATCCACGTCTTGAGCAGGTCGCCGCCGAGTTTGAAGTCGTGGCGGCGGCTCTCGACGCCCAGCGTTTCGCTCAGGTGCAAGCGGTGCTCGCGAGTCTGCCGGGGCAGGATGGAAGAGCGCCCGAAACCGTCGATCACGTCAGAGATGCGCACGCGCGGCCAGTCGGCGTTGGGGAACGACCGCTGCAGATCGCGCGAGAACTGGCCGCGGAACTGGCTGGTCAACCACTTGGTGGGGGCGCTGGTCAGCGACAGAAGCGCAGTCTCGGCGGCAACGTCCTCTTCCCCGTTCTCGCTCAGCGCGTAAAACGTGACCGGGCTGGACGGGTCGAAGTACACATTATTCTGTCCCCAATAGCGCGAGGAGTTGACGCGCAGGGTGAGGTGATGCCGCGGGGTGAGCGCGGCATCCAGTTTGGCCAGCAAGGCGTTACCCGCCATGCGCGAGCGAAACGTCCCGCCCAGCGAGGAGAGCGAACGGGCCGCCATGGTCACCAGGCTGTAGTCGGAGTTTTCGAAGTCGCCCAACGTCGGCACAACGACGGAGTAGCCGTTGCGGAAGCGCACGACGGTGGGAATGTCGGAAATGTTCTGGTCGTACCCGGCGTAGAAGAAGATGCGATTCTTGTGGATGGGCCCGCCAAAAGTGCCGCCGAACTGGTGCTGCTGAGCACCGGGCTTGAAGTCCACGAAAGGATGGCGCGCGGCAAAGCGGTTGTCGCGCAGGTAGTAGAAGCCGGTGCCGTGATAGCGGTTCGAGCCCGAGCGGGTGATGACGTTGACCACTCCACCGCCGGCACGGCCGAGTTCCGCGCCGTAGGAGTTGGAGGAGACGCGGAATTCCTGCACCGTCTCGTTGCTGAACTGGTAGGGCGCGCGGTAGCGGCCGCGGGCCTGGGCGAAGAATGAATTGTTGTTATCGGCGCCGTCCACCAGGTAGCTGGTCTGCCAGCCGCGCAGTCCGCCGAAGGCAAGATCGCCGTTGCTGGCCGAAGTCAGGCCGCGCGGGTCCGGGGTGACGCCGGGCGTGAGCAGCGCCAGGTCGGCGAAGCGGCGTCCGTTCAGAGGCAGCTCGTCAATATCGTTTTCCGAAATAACCGAAGAAACGGCGCTGGGCTGTGTCTGCACGACGGCCGGCGCCTCGGCCACGCTGACCTCTTCGGCAGCCATGGCAAGACGCATGCGGAGCGTAAGGCCGAGTGTGTCGCCCACTTCAACGCGAATCGCTTCCTGACGCAGCGGCGCCATGGCATCGGCGTTAATGCGGAGGCTGTACTCGCCGGGCGCGAGCAGAGAAAAAAGGAAGACCCCGGCATCGTCGGTCGCGATCTCGTGCGTGATGCCACGCCGCGCGTCGGTCAATGTCACAAGAGCCCGCGGCAGGCGCGCTCCGGCAGGGTCTTCGACAATGCCGCGAATGGCGCCCGTCGCGGCGTCTTGCGCTCCCGCCTGCACGCTACAGGCAAGCAGCAGCACGACACACGCCGTGGCCCGCAGTCCGCTTTGTTCCCGCTTTGACATGGCGAACTGTCCCGTATACCACGGACGTTAGCCCACGGTCAGTGTCGCGCGGCACCGGGGCCGAAATATTGTTTTCTATTTTGGGAATTCTGGTGGTTGGCGGTAGGCACGGCAGCGGCTAAAAACTAAGCCCCACCCGGGATATTGGGTGGGGCTTGATGTTTGGGGTTATCCCGCGAGTCAGGCCTTGCTTGCGGCCGGCTTGCTCGTACCCAGCTTTGCGAGTGTTTCCATCTTCTTTTTGCGGCGCAGGATTTTGGCCCGCCGCTCTCGCCCGAATCTCGACTTGTCGCCATTGCGCTCTGACACGTTTCACGCCCTTCCGCGTACACCTATCAGCATACGCCTCGGGCCGGAGATCTAACCAATCCGCACCGAGAGCATCGAACCAGGAAGCGCGCTGGGCATGAAGGGGAACCAGGACGAGGACCAGACGCGGATTCGAGGTAATCCCACGTGCTCTGAAGTTCGTGTGTGGCGTTCTTGCCATTACCAGTTCGTTATGGTCGCAATGGGTATTAGCTGCTAGTTTTTGTACGCTCCTTTGGAATCATGAAAATAAGCCCAAGTAACTTGGACGTTTTTCGGGCGATCTTTCGCGAGAAATTTTACTGATGAGTTAATGGGGCGCCACGGAAGGAGGGACACAACCTTCAGCGCCGAGAGCGCAGAGAAACCAACTGGCCGCTGATTAACGCTGATGAGCGCTGATTGATTTGGAGCATGAGCACCCCACCCCCGGTTATCCCAAGAGTCCCAAGAGAAAGGCCGAAAAACGAAGAAATCCCAAGAGCGGCGGGCGGAAAAAGAGGTTGGCCGCTGATCAACGCTGATAAACGCAGATCGCTGGGGAGCAGCCGGGGAGGAGATGGTACGCCGCATGAGGGAGTTGCGAGAATGGCTGATGTTCGAAGTTACAGTTAATGGTCGCGTTAATTGGGATGAGCGTCAAGAACTATAGTCCCTAGGTGGTCAATCGTTTGTACGTCGTATAGCTCAGAGCTAATTTCTTACGGTGTGGGGGAAAGAGTGGATGGGGAATTGGGAGGCGGGTGAAGGTCAGAGAAGCATCCCCGGGCACGCCAAAGACGGGCTTCCCCGGGATTAGCTCGTTCCCACATCTGCCAAAGGCGGGCAGATGTGGGGCACCCGGCGCTGATTTCCAAGTAAGCTAACGTCGCGCAGACGTGGGGCACCGGGCTTAGCGGAGTTATTTCCTGAATTTCCGTCATTTCAAGGGAGTGCGTCCTCTCCAGCCCGTCCTTAATTCTCCGGCTCTTTCGGGGCGCGCACAGAAATTCCTAGTTCTTTCAACTGCGCTTCGCTGACCGGCGTCGGCGCGTCCACCATCAGGTCCTGCGCCTTGGCGGTCTTGGGAAATGGAATGACTTCGCGCAACGAGTCGGCACCGGCCAGGATCATAACGATACGGTCGAGTCCAAGGGCGATGCCGCCGTGCGGGGGCGTACCGTACTGAAGCGCTTCGAGGAAGAATCCGAAGCGCGATTTCGCTTCCTCTTCCGACATGCCCATGGCTTGGAAAATCTTCGACTGAATGTCCTGGCGATGAATACGGATTGAACCGGAGCCAAGCTCGGTTCCGTTGAGCACCACGTCATAGGCGCTTGCGCGCACTGCGCCGGGATCGCTCTCCAGCTTGTCCATGTCCTGGTCGTGTGGCGAGGTGAACGGATGGTGCGCAGCCATCCAGCGCCCGTCGCCCTCGTCCCACTCGAACATGGGAAAATCCGTGACCCAGACGAACTGGTAGGAATTGGGGTCCTTGCGCTCGCCGGCGAAGGCCTGGTGGCGGTCGGCGTACTTGCGGCCGATCTCCAGACGAAATGCGCCCGCGGCCGTGAAGACGAGTTTCTCGGCAGCGCGAACAACCCCGGCCTGCCCAACACCGGGGCAGACCGGGGCACCCTTCTCCAGCGGAGCACTGCCGACGATGGCAAGAAAGTCGTCGGCTGCGGCGCCGCAGTTCTGGCGGATCTTGGCGACTGCGTCGGGCCAGGATTTTTCCAGACGCTTGATGTCGTCGAGCAGCTTGGGACCGGGCGTCTTCGAAAACAGCAGCCGGTTCTCGTCGCGTTCCTTGCGTGAGATTTCGCCTACCTTCGGAATCCGGACGGCCATGATGGGCAAGTCGGGATCGAGGGCGAGCGTCTGCTTGATCTCCGCGGTGAGCGTGTCGCGCACATCGCAGAGGGCGGGCAGGCGGAGGTCGGGCTTGTCGCTGCCGTAGGAGCGCATCGCGTGGTCGTAGGTCACGCGCGGGAACGGCGTCTTGATCGCGACCCCCGCCGCGGCAAAGGCAGCGGTCAGAAATCCTTCCACCACTTCAAACACGCGCTCCTGCTGCGGGAAGCTCATCTCCAGATCGATCTGGGTGAACTCGGGCTGGCGGTCGGCGCGCAGGTCCTCGTCGCGGAAGCAGCGCACGATCTGGAAATACTTGTCGAAGCCCGAGATCATCAGGATCTGCTTGAACAGTTGCGGCGACTGCGGCAGGGCATAGAACTGGCCCGGATAAATGCGGCTGGGCACCAGGTAATCGCGCGCACCCTCGGGAGTGGAGCGGGTCATGAAGGGAGTTTCGATTTCGAAGAAGCCGCGCGCGCTGAGGTGATTGCGAATGGCCAGCGCGACCTGGTGGCGCAGCTCGATGTTCGCCTGCAGCGGAGGGCGGCGCAGGTCAAGGTAGCGATATTTCAGGCGCAGGTCTTCGTTCGCGGTAACCGTTTCCGTCGGCAGGAAGGGCGGAGTCTTGGCGTCGTTGAGGATGCGCAGTTCGTCGACGATGACTTCGACGTCGCCGGTGGGGAGATTGGGATTGACCGACTGGCGCTGGCGGACCTGTCCGATGACGGCGATCACGTACTCGTTGCGCAGCGTGTAGGCCTTTTCGTGCAACTCCGCCTGGCGCTCGCGGTCGAAGACCACCTGGGTAATGCCGGTGCGGTCGCGGACGTCCACGAAGATCAGGTTGCCGAGATCGCGGCGGCGGTGGACCCAACCCATGAGCACGGCCTTGTTGCCGGCGTCGGTGGCGCGGAGTTCACCGCAAGTGTGCGTGCGTCGAAGATCGCCTAAGAAGTCGAGCATGATCGTTCCAGTAAGGAAACGATTGTAAATGAGAGGAGAGTGCTCAGTGCTCAGTGCTCAGTGCTCAGTGCTCAGTGCTCAGAATGGTCGATTCTCAGCCGTCGCTTCGTCAACTGGGATTATCGGGAGCTTTTGCTTTGAGTGAGGCGATCAATCCACTGAGCATGCGGTCGATTTCAGATGCAGGTACGAACATACGTTTACCGCGCTCTCGCGTGAGATATTTGCGATGAACAGCGACAACAATTTGCGTCTCTAGCTCAGCGAGAGAACCTCGGGACTGTCGCAGAAATCGAATGAAATCGCGCCGACTGTGCCGAGCAGAACCTTCCGCGATATTGCTGGCAATTGAAACTGCCGCCCTCTGCATCTGGCTCGCCAATCCAAATACCTCTTTCTTAGGAAACGTTTCGGTCCCGTCATACACGATGTCGATGAGAGCAATCGATTTCTGCCAAACAACCAGTTCTTTGTAGTCGGTAGTCATCGGAAGACGATTGTAAGTCCATTCCCTCAAGTACCTGAGGTCGTTTCATGACTGAAGTTGTTATGCAATTCCCATGTTGGGAGCACTTGCTGAGCACTGAGCACATGGCACTGAGCACTCGGTTTACGATTTCTTGTCTTTCAAAGGAGTTGTCGGAACGATGCGGCGCAGCGGGACGATCGCGCCCTTGGCGGGGTCGGGCATGTTGCCGGCGAAATGGGCGAGCATTTCCTTCTGCATATAGGTGATGAATTGCTGCATGTTCTGTTGCATCTCCTCCATGCGCTCCCGCATTTGCAGGATGATGGCGATGCCGCTGATGTTTACGCCCAGATCGCGGGCGAGGGTCAGGATGAATTCCAGACGCTCCAGGTCCTGCTCGGTGTAGAGGCGGGTGTTGCCCTCGGTGCGCGACGGCTTCAGCAGTCCCTCGCGCTCGTAGAGGCGCAGGGTCTGCGGATGAATGCCGTACATCTCCGCCACGGCGGAGATCATGAACGCGCCTTTGCTTTTTCTCTTAGCCAATAGCTTTCAGCTTCTCGACATCAACGTCGCCCGTAGAACCAGAGCAGCGCGAAAAATGTCAGGCCGCAGGCGGCGAAGACGGCGCCGACAAGCATGGTCCAATCGTTCATGCCTACGCCGGAAAAAGCGCTCTTGAACATCATCCCCAACCCGAACAAGAGCACGAACGCCGCGGCGAACACCCGCAGGATTACAAACGGACTGAGCGACTGCCGATCATCTGCCATGCACTGCCTCCCAAGCCGCTAGCGGCTAGCTGCTAGTTACACCTTGCTCCACAGCTCGCTGCGCGGGTCTTCCGGATTCAGCTTTGCCAGTTCGCGCAGCAGTTCTTTCGTCTTCTCGTCGTGTGGCACAGAGACCGCAATTTTCACTTCGACAATTTCATCGCCACGCTTGCCGTCCTTGGTTGCCGACGGCACGCCCTTTTCCCGCAGACGCAGCTTCTGTCCCGACTGCGTGCCCGGCGGAATGCGGAGCAGGGCGCGGCCGTCGATGGTGGGGACTTCGATCTTGGCGCCGAGCGCGGCTTCGGTAACGGTGATAGGCACGGTGACGTGTATGTCGTCGCCCTCACGATGGAAGACCGGGTGGTCGCCCGTGCGGACGATGATGTAGAGATCGCCCGGCGGCCCGCCCATGGCGCCCGCGTTTCCCTTGCCGGCGAGGCGCAGCCGCTGGCCGTTGCGCGTACCGGGCTTAATCTGCACCTTCAGAGGCTCGGTGCGCTGCACCATGCCCTGTCCGTGGCAGGCGGGGCAGACGGTGCGGTTCTTGCCGCTCCCACCGCAGCGGGGGCAGGCGGTGTTGAACTTCATGCGTCCTGCCGCCTGCGAGATCTGGCCCTTGCCGTGACATTGGGGACAGACGCCGGGCGCTTCGTGATGGCCGTGTCCGGCGCAATGCGTGCAGGTTTCGGTGCGCGCAATGCTGAGGCGCAACTCAGCCCCCTGGATGGCCTGCCAAAAACCGATATGGGCATGGTGCTCGAGGTCCGCCCCGGGTTGCGGCTGCGGCGCCACGCCCGGCTCCGCACCGCCGCCGCCGAAGCGCGAGAACATGTTTGAAAAAATGTCGGAGAATCCGCCGCTACCGCCACCGCCGCCGCGCTGCGCTTCGTTGGACCAGTCGAATCCGCCGAAGTCGTACGGTACCCCCTGCGCCCCGCCCTGCCCGCCGCGGGAACCGCTAAAGCTCGAGGGATCGTATCCGCCGCCGCTTCCGCCGCGCGCGTACGCCTCGGCCGCCGCGGGATCGATATTTTCGCTAAAGTAGCCGAGCTGGTCGTAAATCTTGCGCTTCTTGGGATCGCTGAGAACGTCGTTGGCCTCGGACATGACCTTGAATTTCTCTTCGGCAGTCTTGTCTCCGGGATTGACGTCGGGGTGGTACTTGCGGGCGAGCTTGCGGAATGCCTTGCGGATGTCCTCGGAGGAGGCGGACTTCTTCACCCCAAGCAGATCGTAAAAATTCTTTTTGGTGGTCGCTGGCATTCCTCAGTCATTATGCAGTTGCAGGTTGCAAGTTGTAAGTCGTTAGTTCGCGTCGTCCGAATCCAGGAAATCGAGATCGAGCTCCTGCGGCATGAGCAAGGGCGCACCATCGTCGTGCACGCGCACGGCGAGCATGCCGTCGCGCGTGGGCTCGTACACGAACCAGCGTCCCTGGCGCGGGTCGAAATTCAAGAAATACATCTGTCCGTTGACTTCGAATTGCACTGAGGCCCCTCTTCCACCCGCAGAAAATGCAGGTTCCTCGACTCGGATGCGGCAACCCGCGCGGCCAAGTTCGGGCCGCGCTGGCTATTTGCCGCATCCTCGCTCGGAATGACACTTACAAGAAGTTCCGTTATTTCTTCTCTTCGACGTCGACGTATTCGGCGTCGATGACACCCTCGTCTTTCTTCTTTTCCGAGGCGGCGCCGTTGGCTCCCGGAGGCGGACCAGCCTGCGGATCCGCGCCCGGAGCGCCCTGCGGCTGCGCCTGGCGGTACATGGCTTCGGCCAGCTTGTGCGAGGCCTGGGTAAGACGCTCGCGGGCCGAATTCATGGCCGCCCCGTCACCGCCCTCCAGCGCCTTCTTGGCATCGGCGAGAGCGTTTTCTACGTCGCCGCGCTCGCTGCCGGAGATCTTGTCGCCGTTCTCCCGCAGCATCTTCTCGATGTTGTAAACCATCGAGTCGAGCTGGTTGCGGGCCTCGATCTGGTCGCGCCTGGCCTTGTCCTCGGTGGAGTGCGCTTCGGCGTCCTTCGCCATCTGCTCGACTTCTTCCTTCGACAAGCCCGAAGACGACGTGATCGTGATCTTCTGGTCCTTGCCGGTCGCGTTGTCCTTCGCCGTGACGTTGAGGATGCCGTTGGCGTCAATGTCGAAGGTGACCTCGATCTGCGGTATGCCGCGCGGGGCCGGCGGAAGTCCGGTCAGGTGGAACTTGCCGAGGGTGCGGTTCTGCGCCGCCATCGGACGTTCGCCCTGCAGCACGTGCACCTCGACCGACGTCTGGCTGTCGGCCGCGGTGGAAAAGGTCTCCGTCTTGCGCGTCGGGATCGTCGTGTTGCGCGGGATCATCGGCGTCGCCACGCCGCCCAGCGTTTCAATCGCGAGCGTCAGCGGGGTGACGTCGAGCAGCAGCAGGTCCTTCACCTCGCCGCCCAGCACGCCGCCCTGGAGGGCCGCGCCGATCGCGACCACTTCGTCCGGGTTGACGCCCTTGTGCGGCTCTTTGCCGAACAGCTCTTTCACCAGCGCCTGGATACGCGGCATGCGCGTCTGGCCGCCGACGAGCACGACTTCATCAATCTTGTCGGCGCTGACGCCGGCATCCTTGAGCGCGGCGCGGCAAGGGCCGACCGAACGCTGAATGATGTCTTCCACCATCGCTTCCAGCTTGGCGCGCGTCAGGCGCTCGACCAGGTGCTTGGGGCCGCTGGCATCGGCGGTGATGAAGGGAAGGTTGATCTCCGTCTCCATGGTGGTGGAGAGTTCGATCTTGGCGCGCTCGGCGCCGTCGCGCAGGCGCTGCAGGGCCATCTCGTTGCCCTTGGCGCGCAGGTCGAGGCCTTCCTTCTTCTTGAATTCATCGATCAGCCAATCGACGATGCGCTGGTCGATGTTGTCGCCGCCCAGGTGCGTGTCGCCATTGGTGGACTTCACTTCGACGACGCCTTCGCCGACTTCCAGGATGGAAATGTCGAAGGTGCCGCCACCGAAGTCGTACACGGCGATGGTCTCGTCCTTCTTTTTGTCCAGACCGTAGGCCAGTGCCGCGGCCGTGGGCTCGTTGATGATGCGCTTGACCTCGAGTCCGGCGATGCGGCCGGCGTCCTTGGTGGCCTGGCGCTGTGCGTCATTAAAATAGGCAGGAACGGTGATGACTGCGTCGGTGACCTTTTCGCCCAGATAGTCTTCCGCCGACTTCTTCAGCTTCTGCAGGATCATTGCCGCAATCTCGGGCGGCGTGTATTCCTTGCCCTGCGCGAGAATGGCAACGTGGTCCCCCTGGCGCTGCACCTTATAGGGCACCATTTTCATTTCTTCGTTGACTTCGTCGAAGCGACGCCCCATGAAGCGCTTAATCGAGTAAACCGTGTTTTCCGGATTGGTGATCGCCTGGCGCTTGGCGACCTGCCCGACGAGACGCTCGCCGGTCTTGGTGAACGCGACCACCGAGGGGGTGGTGCGTCCACCCTCTTCGTTGGGGATGACCTTGGGTTCCCCACCTTCCATCACTGCGACCACGGAGTTGGTGGTACCGAGATCAATACCGATAATCTTTGCCATTGGACGTGTCTCCTGACTACTTGGAACTTCCTAAACTACTGATTCAGTTAGCTTTGATCGCCTACTGACGATTTAGCTCAGGAACATAATAAAACCTGAGTCAATTACTGTCAATGCGTTAGATGTGCGTCAGAAGAGGATGGTTGCAGAAAGCGCGCGGCTGGCTCAGGGCACATAGTTCATGGCGTACGACCTCGAAACTCGGCCGCTGAAGTTCAGAATGCCAACTGCTCTAAGAGTATGCCGGGAGCCTTGCGCCATGTGCCATGAGCCCAAAACGGGTGCGCGGCGTTCAAGAATTCACTCCCCGGAAGTGGGCATGACGTACTAAACTGCCGCCGACATAAGGGGGCGGGCATGACAAGATCAGCGGAAGCGACCTTCTGGCAGGCAGTTGGTGCGGTAATCGGAATCGCAGGTGGGAGCGATCTGGGCTACGCGTTGGGAAAGTACGGTCTAGCCTCGATCGAACCGAAGGCGCTAATGCTGGGAATCGCCGGATCGTTTTTGCTGCTGACAGGCGGGGCCTGCTACATCGCAGGGCGCGCGCTGCATGTCGAGGAGTCGGTGCTCGGGTCGCGAGAAGCCACGCTGTGGAAGTTGCTGGCGACAGTCTGCCTGGTGGCGGGCGGCGTGGTGGTGGTGGTGGCGTGGCGACAGAGCAACACCCTGATGCTGGACCGGCTAACGATGGGATTGGCAGGTGCGTTCTCGATGATGTTTGGCGTGCTGTGTCTCGTCGGTGAACGGGTGATGAGCCGCATGCACGACGCGCTGGTGGCCAACAAGCCGGTCGCCAGGGCAGCAACCGCACGCCCGTAACCGAGCGGAGGAAAGCATGGACGCAGCACGGGAACGGACGCTGTGGCGGGCTGCCGGATGCCTGTCCAGCCTAATCGCCCTCGGCTTTTTTGTTTGGTGCCAGATCCAGTATTACGACAGGGCAGACATGCTGCACTGGCCGCTATGGGTCGGGACCGCGGGAGCATTCTGCCTGCTGGCGGGAATTTGCTGTTTCGTCGCGGCACGCATCCTGGGCGCGATGGACCGAACACCGGAAGGTGCGCGAGCGGCGGTGTGGAAGACCTTTACCTACGGGTCCATTCCGCTCGGAGTGCTCATCATCGTGGTGGAGCGCCTGCGATCGATGCAGATTCATCCGATCACGTCGAACATGAAGGCCGTGTACATCGCGGGAGCCTTCGTGCTGATGGCAGGCATTGTTGGGTTGGTGGGAGAACGCGTGGTGGCGCACATGCGGGGCACTCCGTTGGCGAACGAGTCGCGGGGGAAAGCGGAAGTCACGGTGGCGTGAGAGCGGCGATCGGTAGCCGGTGTTCAGTGATCGGCGGTAAGAATCAAGAAGCCCGAATATCCGGGCTTTTTGTCTTGGAGCGGTGCCTCTAGTCGAAGCGTTCGTAGAGAATTGATTTCCTGTCCCAGCCCAGTTTCTTCAGCAACCCGCGATTGGCGGTGACCATGTCGCGCAGCCCACAGATATAGGCATCCATGTCGGTACGGCCGCCGGCCAGCTTTTCGACGTGCTCCTGGACATACCCGCGAGCTCCTTCCCAACCGGGATTTTCGCGGCTGAGCGTCGGGAGGTAGTGGAAGTTGGGATGGTCGCGCTCGAACTGGCGGAATTCGTCATCGTAGTAAAGATCCTGATGGTAGCGGACGCCGAATATTAACGTGAACTGGTGATTGACGTGGCGCGCAGGATCGGCGAGCAGCCAGTGAATCATGCCGCGAATGGGCGCAATACCGGTCCCGGTAGCGACAAAGATGGAGTCGCGGACGGGTTGCTTGAGGGTGAAGTACCCGTGCGGACCGTGAAAGCGGACCTGGTCGCCTTCGCGCAGACCGCAAAGCCAATTGGAAAAGAAACCGTCGGGAACGCGGTTGAGGCAAAGGTCGAAGGTGTTGTTGCCGCGCGGGGGCGAGGCGATGGAGTAGGCGCGGGTGATCTGGCGGCCGTCGTGGTCGGCGAGCAGGGAGACAAATTGCCCGGCTTGGAATTCGAAATGAGGCGTCTGCTCGACGGCGAACTCCAGATGGCGAGTCACGCCGGAGAGGTCGACGTTGCGCTTGAGACGGGCGGTCAGGATGGAGCGTTCGGTCATGAAACAGTAATCGGCAATCAGTAATAAGTAATCAGCCGTAAAGCAAAGGGATCAGGCTTTTCCATATTGTTTTGATTCTATCGGAGCCGAAAAAGACGCAATCCGGCCCGTTTAGTCCGACCGTAAGTATTTGTCCAGGAACTTCAGCGTGCGCTGCGAGGGAGATGAACGCGAGTGCGAGCGCAATCCGCAATTCGCGCTATTCCACCGTAACCGACTTGGCCAGGTTTCTCGGCTGGTCCACATCGCAGCCGCGGCGGACGGCAATGTGGTAGGCCAGCAACTGGAGCGGCACGACCTCAAGAATGGGCGCGAGCAGCTCCGGAGCGGGAGGAACGCAGACGACGTGGTCGGCCATCTCGCGGATCTCGTCATCGCCCTCGGTGGCGATGGCAATCACGCGGCCGCTGCGCGCCTTGACTTCCCTCAGGTTCGACACCGTTTTTTCGTAACGCACTTGCGAACCGGGATCGTCCTTGTCGCAGGTGGCCAGGATGACGACCGGCAAATCTTCGTCGATGAGCGCGTTGGGGCCATGCTTCATCTCGCCGGCGGGGTAGCCCTCGGCGTGGATATAGGAAATCTCTTTTAGCTTGAGCGCACCTTCGAGGGCGATGGGGTAGTGCACGCCGCGGCCGAGAAAGAGGAAATCCTGCGCGCGGTGATATTCCTTGGCGAGGTCTTCCAATTCTTCTTCGCGCGCGAGGACCGATTCCAGCTTGCCCGGAAGGCGGTTCAATTCCGTAATGTATTCGCGCGCCTGGTCGGGGGTAAGCGCGCCGCGGACCTCGCCCAAGTAAAGCGCGAACAGGAAGAGCGCGGTAAGCTGCGCGGTAAACGCCTTGGTAGAGGCGACGCCGATTTCCGGGCCAGCGTGGGTGTAGATGGTGCCACTGGCTTCGCGCGTCACCATGGAGCCGACAACGTTGCAGATGCCGATGGTCTTGGATCCCTTGGCCTTGGCTTCGCGCTGCGCGGCGATGGTGTCGGCCGTCTCGCCGGATTGCGTGATGAGCATGGTCAGCGTGTTCTTGGAGACGATGGGATCGCGATACCGCCACTCGCTGGCGTAGTCCACTTCCACGGGAACGCGCGCCAGGCGCTCGATCATGAATTTTCCCGCCTGCGCGGCGTGCCAACTGGTGCCGCAAGCGGCGATGTTGATCTTCTCGACCTTGGCGAACTCCGCCTCGGTGATCTCCATCTCGTCGAGGAAGACCTTGCCGCTGTCGAGCGAAACGCGGCCCATGGTGGTGTCGCGGACAGCGCGCGGCTGCTCATAGATTTCCTTGAGCATGAAGTGCTTGAAGCCGCCCTTTTCCGCCATGATCGGGTCCCAGGTGACGTGCTGGACCTGGCGCACGATGGGCTTGCCGTCGAAGTCGGAAAGCTGAACGCCGGCGGGCGTGATCACCGCGAGGTCACCGTCGGCGAGGAAAAACAGGTCGCGCGTGTGGTAAAGGATGGCGGGAACGTCGGAGGCGACGAAGTACTCGTCCTTGCCCAGACCGATGACGGCGGGCGGGCCATTGCGGGCGGCGACGATCGTGTCGCGCTCATCCGACGAGATGACGGCCAGCGCGTAAACGCCTTTGAGTTCTTTTACGGTCTTGCGGACGGCTTCTTCCAGCGAAACCTTGCCGGGATTTACGGCGAGGTGCTTTTCGATGGTGTGGGCGATGACTTCGGTGTCGGTTTCGGTGGAGAACGTGTGGCCGTCGGCGATGAGCTGCTTCTTCAGTTGCAGGTAGTTCTCGATGATGCCGTTGTGGACGACGACGATGTGGCCGGTGCAATCGCGGTGCGGATGCGCGTTTTCTTCCGTGGGACGGCCGTGGGTGGCCCAGCGGGTGTGTCCGATGCCATAGGTGCCGTCGAGGGGCTTGAGGCGTATGACCTCTTCGAGATTGCGCAGCTTGCCTTCGGCGCGACGGATCTGAAGGCCCTCGCCGTTGCCGGCAACCGCTATGCCCGCGGAGTCGTAACCGCGGTATTCCAGGCGGCGAAGACCGTCGATAATGACCGGCACGACGCGCTGCTTACCAACATATCCAACAATGCCGCACACGTAGGTACCCTCGCTATATCCCCGCGGAAGTAGAGCGTATCGGGCTACTTTATACCAATTCGATTGTCCGGGAGGAGCTTTCGATTCCGCGGAGTTACGCCGGCCACCAGGGGAACTTCGCCGTCCCGAATTCTGAGTTCCGAGTTCCAGGGATCAACCCGAGGAAGAGTGCTATTCCTTCTCGATCGAGTAATAGAACTCTTCGATGACGGGGTTGGTGAGGACCTCGCGGGCCATGCGCTCGATTTCACTTCGGGCGGCGACCTCGTCCATGCCGTCGAGGGTGATCTCGAAGTACTTGCCCTGGCGAAGTTCGGAAACGCCCTGGTAGCCCATTTTGCGAAGCGCGCCGTGGATGGTCTTGCCCTGCGGGTCGAGCACGCTCTTCTTCAGCGAGACATAGACGTAGGCTTTCATGGAAAGAGGAATTATACGTGTTGGGGGGAATGAGGTCGATTGTCCTGAACGGCCGAGATGCATTCTAATGCGACGAAATTCGGCCCAGGCATCGCGCTGCGATGCGGTATCGTGTAGGGCGCTGGTTGGTGCATGCGGTACGGAGCGGGCAGAAGATGTTCCTTGTTTGCAGCTCCTGGTTTGAAAGGTTTTCGAATTGAAAAAACGCGGGGTTGTCTTTTGTATTCTGTCTTATTTCTTGATTAGGGTGGCCGTCCGGTTGCTCAGCCACGCCTGACCTGTTGCTCACAGGTTGCTCGCCTGGGACAAGGACGTATTCGGGGCGGCGTGCGGCCCCGTGTTTCCAAGCATTTAGGCGGTAGGTGAACCAGCGCCCCACCCGTGGCTCGAACTTGTGAATGAGGATGGGATAACCCCCGCGTTCGCCTTTGCCGCGCGGGTAGTTGATGTAACGCTTCTTTTTGAGGCGGTAGAGGGCTTGGCGAATCTGTTGTTCTTTGGTGCAGTCGCCAGCTTCGTAGGCAAGGGTGAGGGCGCAACCCGTATAAACACCGGTTTCCCAGTCGGCGCGCATGTGGAGCAGTACGTAGACGCCGAATTCGAGAAGGGTCATTCGGCCATCTTTGAGGTGGTCAAGTATGCCGTTCCGAATTGGCGTGAAGACGGAATCCTCACGGCGTACGAAACCATGGATATGGATTTGCAGGGCCCCGAACTGGTGGTAATGAGTGCCTGTAAGACGGGACTTGGCGAAGTCATGCGCGGGGAGGGAGTTTTCGGTCTGCGGCGGGCTCTGGAGGAGGCCGGCGCCCAGTCGGTGTTGATGAGCCTGTGGTCGGTGCCGGACCGGGAGACGCAGGAACTGATGGTGCGCTTCTATCGCAAGTGGCTGGGCGGCAAGCAAAAGCAGGAAGCGTTGCAGGAAGCGCAAATGGAAATGCGCGAGCTTGTGAAAACGCGCTATGGCAAGGACATGCCGCTGTTTTGGGGAGCGTTCGTGCTGCTCGGCCGGTAAAGCGTCTGTCGTGCTAGAGGCGGAACAGTTCGCGGAGGCGCTTGGTCTGGGCGCGGCTGACGGGGACTTCCGATTGCTTCTTGTCGTCCATGCGGAGCTGGTAAGAGCTCTTGAACCAGGGCACGACTTCGCGGATGCGGTTGATATTCACCAGGTAGGAACGGTGCGCGCGCCAGAACATGTTCGGGTCGAGCGAGTCGAGCAGTTCTTCCAGCGTGCGGCAGTTCGACTGGCCTTCCATCTGCGCGGTCACGACGCTGATTACGCCGTCTTCGATGGAGGCGAAGCAGATGTCCTTCTGGTCCACCAGGAACATGCGGCCGCCCGACTTGATGAGCACCTTGGCAGGCTGCTGCGGCTTGTGCTCGAGCGAGCGGATGAGGTTTTCCAGGCGCTCGGCGGGCACGGCGTTGGTATTGACGCGCTCCTTCGCCTTGCGAACTGAGCTGGCAACGCGAACCTTGTCGAAGGGCTTGAGCAGGTAGTCGACGGCGTTCACTTCGAAAGCTTTGACGGCGTACTGATCGTAGGCAGTGGCAAAGACGACGTGCGGGACGGGCACCTTCTTGTCGATCAGCTTCTTAATGACGGCAAAGCCATCGAGCCCGGGCATCTGGACATCGAGGAAAACGATGTCGGGGGCGTGCTCTTTGATCAGGCTGACGGCTTCCACTCCGTTCTTGCCCTGGGCGACTACTTCCACGTCGCCGACGGCCTTTAACAGGAAAGCAAGCTCATCGCGGGCCAACTGCTCGTCGTCAACGATAACTGCTGAAAGAGGCACTTATTTCTCCCACGCCCATTGTCTGACTGGAAGTATAGCTCAGGGGAGGCTTCGGGTTTCCGGCTCTTGGCTCATGGCACATGGCACTTGGCTCATGGTTCTGGGTTGGCTTTTCCATGCGCCACGGACCGTCTGCCTAATGCACGATATCGTCGAGCTTAAAGCCGCAGTACGGGCAGAAGGTATCGGTCAGCCGAACGCCCCGCTGGCACTGCGCACAATGCGGGTGCAGCTTGGTGTTGCACGCCGGACAGTAATTAAAGCTGGCCTGAACTTGCGCATGACAGTGCGGGCAGGGCTGCATCGCGGGCTGGCGCAGCAGGAAGTACAGGATAAAGCCGAGCGCGTTGGGGATGAAGATGACCAGCAGCGTCCAGAGAACGCGGCTCATGCCGCGGCGGCCAGCGTCGCGATTGACGTAGCCGACCAGCAACAAGTAGCAGGCGAGAACGCTGCCCGCGAGCAGGCCGAGGACAACACATGCCAATCTCGGTGGCGGGTTCTTCTGCGTCGGGATCCAGACGTTGAACAGGACTTGCACGCAGGCGAAGACGATGAGAGCGAGGCCGATCGCCCACTTGGGTATGATCTTGAACTCGTCGGAAAAGATGACGGGAGCAGGCTGCGACAGTATTGGCTGTTGATAGCTCATACGCCTTCCGAGTTCTGGCCGAAGGCCATGCGCCAGCGCGCGCGCTGCGAGCCGCTGCCCAGCAGCAGCAAGCTGGCTGCGAGGGTGGGTGCAATCCAGGCAAAGAGGAATCCGGTGCGCCACTCCGCATTAGAGAGGCTAAGCGCCGCTCCGAGCCAGGCAAAGGCGGCCCAGAGCAGCGGCGTGGTCAAGGTGGCCCAGGCGCAGACCATGGCAACTGCAATCCACAGCGGACGCATGGCGGCGCTGTGGGCCTGAAGCTGGGCGGCGCGGCGGCGAACGCGGGATTGCGTGGCCCGCACGAGCGACGAATCGGCCATCACGGCGGGCAGGCGAGCCGCTCCGATGGCTTCGTCGAGGGAAGCCGCAAAGCGGGCGCAATCGGCACAGCTCGCAAGGTGCGAATCGAGCCCTTGGCGATCGGCGGAAGAGATCTCTTCGATCCGTCCGGCCATCGACAACTGGCGTACGCGTTGGTGATCGTTCTCGGTCATGGCCTGACTTCCTTTACCAGCCCCGCCATTGCTTCCAGCCCCCGATAGAGGCGCGACTTTACCGTCGAGAGCGGGGCCTTGGTGACTTCGGCTATTTCTTCCAGCGACATTCCTTCTTGAAAGCGCAACAGGATCGCTTCGCGCTGCTCACCGGGAATACGGTTGAGGGCGCCATCAAGACGCGCCGCCTGCTGATGTTGCAGGGTGATATCGAAGGCGCCGGGCCCGGACACGGTCGGCTCGGCCATGGGCGGGAGGTCGTCGAGTGCAGCGGGACGTTTGCGGCGCAGGTTGTCGATGGCGAGGTTGCGCGCAATGGTGAGCAGCCAGGTGACAAAGTTGTGGCGCGGGTCGTAGCGGTGTCCCTGCTCAAGGACGCGGATCCAGGTTTCCTGGAAAATGTCTTCCGCGGTTTGGCGGTCGTGCACGAGCGAGATGAGGTAACGGAGCAGGCGGTGCTGATACTGCTCGATCAGGCTGTCGAGGAGATCGGGATCGCGGCGACGCAAGCCGCATGCGATCACGTCCGCTTCGCGCTCCATTCGATCCACCAGGTAGCAGGTTGCGCCGTTCATGCTAACCGGAGATACGCAGCCGGCGCAGGAAAAGACGCGAGGTTTCTAACTTATTGTACCGAAAGGGGTAAGGTGCAGCTATTGCCGGCTGACGAACAACCACCACAGCAACACCACACCGGCGATCAGGAATATGGAAACCGACAACTGGAGCAGGAGATCGCGCCGTTTGCGGCGCGATCTCTGCCCAAAGAGACCGTGGTGATGATGACGATGCGCGTGCGATTCCGAGCCGGAATCGCCGGGCGATTCGGGGGACACCGGCACTTGGAATTCTTCCGTCATGGGCCCCTTGTTGACGGATTCTAGCCCATATTTGTGCAACCACAAGTGCCTTGTTGTGCAATTCATTGCACTTAGGCAGCCGTGGTCTCAACGATGGGGTATACGGCGCGCCGAATGCTCCGAATGAGCCAGTGGAACGGTTCTGTCCGCGTACAAACCCGGTGGAGTGTACGAGCCCGACGGAGGCGAAAAGGTTGCTGTACGTTGTCGGTTAGCAAGCAAAGGCACCGCAGGGGCGGCTTTACTCTTTTCGTGCACCGCTGTTTTCAACTGAAGCGACTTTCAACGCGCGCGCCCACCGGATCAGATTCGCGTCCAGGCTGAAAACCTGCCAGCCGCGTTTGCCAGCCATGGAACAAATCAATATGTCGATCGGACCCGCCTGCAATCCCCGGGAGCGGCATGCGTTATAGACCCGCGCCGCGTCTTCGTAGTCGTCGCTCAAAAGGGGTTCGTCGGCGAATGGTTCGAGCGCTTTTCTGAGTGCGTCGAACTGCGACTCCGTCTTTACTCCCGATAAAAGCTCCTGTCGAATCGGCCCGATGATTCTTGCACGGCCTTCCCTGATGATGGCGGTGAGCAGGGCCACAACGTCGGATTCATCGCGGCTCAAGTCGGCGGGTTTACGGCGCAAGGCGAGCGACCAAATGCTCGTGTCCACAAGGACGTTCATTCGGTTTCGATTCTGTCACGCAGGCGATTCGCAATGTGGTTGTATTTCGGATCAAAATCGATGGTTCCGAACAAACGAATGATTTGCGTTTGCTTGCGGCGGCGAATGTACTCGTCCAAAGCGGCGGTAACGGCAGCTTTCTTGGATTTGTGGCCGCCCAATCTTTGGGCTTCCTTGATTAACCTGTCGTCGAGCGCGAGATTTGTCGCCAAATTACACCTCCAACCATGTGTAGATTATTACACAGTCAAATGTGTAAAACATACCGCTCAGTCTTTCTTCGGCGGCGTGAGTTGAGCGTCGGCGGGGAAGGATTTCAAATCGACCTCGCGGGAGCGGGCGTTGGACTTCTTATTGGCGTCGAGCGTGGTTTCGGTCAGCGTGCCCTTGAGCACGTAATAGCCCTCGCTTCCCGGCTCCTTCGCCTCTCCGCGCACGATCTTGCCCTTGAACTCGTACGACACGCCGTGGACCTCGCGGGTAGTGAAGGTCAGGTTCTTGCCGTCGAAGCTGCCCTTGGTGAACATGTGATCGAGGAACAAACCCCGGTCGCTATCGGCCTCGCCGAAGCGCGAAATGAAACCGGTCACGCGTTCGGCGTCCACGTCCACCTCGACGAATTCGCCTTCGTGCAGGAATGCATACATGCCGCTGACATCGGGCTGTGCGGGAAGGGCGGGGGTAACCTTCGGCGCGGTTTTCTGCGCCAGGGCGAAGCAGGAAACGAGGAAAGCAAAAAGCAAGAAGTTCTTCATCGCTGGTACTCAGGATAGAGTCTACATATGAATGCAAGCAGGCAAAAGTAACGGGCCCGGGCTGTTTACTGAGATATAATCCTCCTACTCTGCCCTTTCTGGTGTTAGATGCAGTACCCACAAGGAACCGCCCCTGAGTTTTCGCCGCAGGGGACGGCCATGCCGCCGACGCATGCAGCCATCCAGGCGCCGAGCCTGCTGGTTCCCTGGTCCTCGCCCCGCCGCGTTTTCCTGGAAAACCTGGTCGACCGCGTGCTCTTTCGCGAGCCGGAGCAGCCGCGGATTTCGTCGCGCCCGGCTGAGTTCTGGCCCGACGTTTTCGTGGACCAGCGGCTTCCGTGGCGCAAGCTGGTGGGGTCTTGCCTGTATCACGCGCTTGCCGTGGCGGTGGTTTACGCGATTTCCTCGGCCTGGGTCGCGCGCCCGCAGATCAAGCCCAGAAGCCCGTTCGATGGGACCACGCTCACCTATTACAGCGTTTCGGAATACCTGCCGGAAATCGATACGGGAGGCCGTCCGGCGCCGAAGGAACGCAAAGGGGAACCCGTACTGGCGAAGCAGCGGATCATTTCCCTGCCCCCGGCCCCCGACAATTTCCACCAGACCATCATTACGCCCGACAAGATCAAGATCACGCAGGACGTGCCGCTGCCGAATATCGTGGCCAACACGACGATCCCGGCCTTGCCGGAAGCGGCGATGGTGCACGATGTGCCAAGACTGTCGGCGCCCGAGTTGACGCCAATCGCGCCGCCTCCCGATGTAAACGCGGCACGGTCGCGGATAGCGGCGTTGCCGGCACCCGAGGTGGTCGGGCCGGCAGTGGATCCGACGAGCGCACGGGCCCGTCTGAACCTTCCGAACGTGCCCGGGCCGGAGGTCATCGGACCACCACCGTCCCCGGAGGCAGTACACGGCAACGTAAGGCTGAATATTCCCGAGCCGTCGGTCGTCGGACCTGCGGTTGGCGGCGACGTGCACCGGGCGGTCGGTGCGATCAACATGGCACATGCCGACATCAGCGTTGCCGCACCCAAGCTGCCGGTGGCGGAACAGCGCGCGGTGATGACGATCCGGTCGAGCGCGGGCAGCGGAGGACGCGGAGGAGCGGCCGGAGGCGGAGCTCAGGTGCAGGCGCCGTCGCTGTCGTCAGTAACCGGCGCACCAAGCGGGGGGAAAAACGCGGGCCAGTTGATTGCGCTGGGGATCCATCCGGTGGCCGTCAATGGGCCGATCACGGTGCCGCGTGGCAGCCGCTCGGGTGAGTTTGCCGCCGGCCCCGAAGGCAAGCCGAGCGCACCGGGAACGCCGGACATTCATGGCGGCAGCAACGGCAGCGGCGGAATTGGCAACGGGACCAACGGCGCAGGACACGGAAATGCGGCGGGGCCGCCGGGAATATCCGTTTCGGCGGGACCCGCGCCGGTCCCGCCGGGACCTGTGGTGGCGGCGAATCCCGCACCGCTTCCAGCACCGCGGCGGCAGCCGAATTTGCTGGCGTCGCTGGGGCCAACCCGGGTGGCGGACATTGCGCGCAACACCCGGCCGGTGACCGCGCTGGACTCGCCGGCCAAGCCCGACGAAGTCTTCGGAACGAAGAAGTATTACTCGATGACGCTCAACATGCCCAGCGTCACCAGCGCGGGCGGCAGTTGCATCATCCGCTTTGCCGAATTAAACAACCAGCGCGCCGGCGGTGACCTGACCGCGCCCATCGCGATGCTCAAGGTCGACCCGGCCTACCCTCCGGAGGCGATCCGCGAACGCGTGGAAGGTACGGTGACGCTGTACGCGGTGATTCACAAGGATGGTTCCGTGGGTGAAGTGCGAGTGCTGCACGGCGTGGATGAGCGGCTCGACCGCAATGCGCAAATCGCGCTGGCGCGCTGGCAGTTTCGTCCGGCAACGAGGAACGGCGCCGCGGTGGATCTGGAGGCGGTAGTTCAGATTCCGTTTATTGCGAAGCGGAGTGGGTTCTAGCTGCCCACGGCGGAGCCATCCTTCATGGCCTTTACGTTCCGCTGGCTTTCGACAAAATCGTAAATCTTCTGGTTGGTGCAGACCTCGTAATAGCGGCGCTCGGTCCAGGCCTCGAAGGAAAAGTCGCTGGCGTCGATGCGGGCGATGCGCGCCTCGCGCAGCACGACGAGGTGGAACAGCCCGCCGCCGAGCGGCACCAGGCCGCTGTACAGCCGCACTTTCTCTTCTCCCCACAAGGTGGGAAGTCCGACTTCGTAGGTGTCGAAGGTAATCTCGCGCTGCATGGCCTGGAAGCCGGCTTCGTTGAGATGGATGCCGCCGACGTTATAGCGCATGAGGAATTCGTCGGGATTGCCGCCGGTGTCCTCGTCCTCGACCGTCTTGAACGAGTAGACGTTGAACAGGTTCTCGCTCGGACTGATAAAGCGGCGCGCGCCCTTGTTGCATCCGGAGAGGCGGTCGCTCTCGTTGAGCGCCTTGGAGATCATGATGCGGCTGCTGCCGTCCATCAGGTACAGGGGCGCGGAGTCCTGATAGGAAATGCCGATACCCAGTTCCAGGGTGGGCAGGTTGGCACGCTGCGAGCGTTCGTTGTAGGCGCGCACGATGGAGATCATTTCGCGCGCCATGACGCAGGTACGCGCAACCGGAAACTCCTGTTTGCCTTCGTAACCGAATAGCGCCAGGATGACCGCGTCGCCCTCGATGAAGACCTTGGACGCTTCGTACTTGGGCAGCAGCTTGTTGATCGGGTCGTAGAAGTTGAGGCTGAAGTACGACGCCGGGTTCAGGCCGCGCTCGGAAAGCGTCCGGGTGAGCGTGGTCGAGTCGCGGATGTCGGCCTTCAGGATGACGTGGTGGACTACCCTGTCTTCCTTCTTCTTCTGTTCCGAAGTCAGCAGAAATTCGTAGAGCGTGTTGTTGATGGCCGACAGCTCGCGCAGACGATCGTTGGTCAGCAGGTTGACGCGGTCGAGCGACGCGTTCACAGTTTCCAGGCTGCGCAGGTCGCGGTGATAGCGCATGTAGTCGCGCAGGAAGCGGCCCGCCACTTTCGCGCGCTCGCCCGAGCCGTACTTTCCCACGCGCTTGACTGCCGCATCGAAGCTGGTCCGCGACATCCGCCCGTGCTGCTCCAGCAAACGCTCTACCCGCACCCGTTCCGTCTTGGAGACCAGCGCGCTCTTCAACTGCTGGGCGTTGATCACGGGCGAGTATTCGCTCAGTATGGGCGCCGTTTCATAGGCGGCGACAATGCGATCCAGCGCGCCGGTGGCATCGAGCGCGCTTACCCAGGCGGCCAGCAGCGCTTTCTGGGCCTTCCCTTTCGCGGACGAGTCGTCGGGAGTGCCGCCGGCGACCAACTCCTGCGCGTTATCAGGCACGTTGAAGAGCGGGTCGAGCTCGAGCTGATCCTTGCCCTCGGGCATAGGCAATCCGAGCGCGGCAATGAAGGTCCGGACAACATCCTCAATGGCGCCGAAGCGGTCGGGATCGCGATCGAACTTGCCGAGCATGACGTAATGCTCGGCGGCGATCGCGTCGTCGCGGCCGTCGTCGGTGAACATCAGCCGGTTCAACAGCACGCCGTAGGCCGGGTTGTCGGCGCCGCCGAAGAGCGCGCGGCGCATCCGGACCAGGAATTCCTTGTCTACATCGCGCAGCGTCTGGAACAGTTCCTGTCCCGACTTGCGCAGCAGGATCTTCTTGGAGAGCTGGAAGACGGAAAAGCGTTCGCGAATCTGGACCGCCTTTGCCATCTGGTGCTGGCGCGGTGCCTCGTATTCCGCCTGGCGCATCCGCAGTTTTTCCAGGATGACGTTGAATTGCGCCGCGAGTTCGTTACGGAAGAACTTCACCACCGCGAGCCGAAGCAGAATGTCCAGGGAAGGCTTGTTCTCGTTCTTGGCGTGGTTGAGGCTTTCGACGAGAAGATCGGCGAGCACGGGCTTAAATTCGAAGCCGTTCACCGGCTTCTGCTCCTCCTGCCCGGAGGGCCGGAAGATCTGCGGAGGAATATCGGACGAAATCTCTTTCTTTTCCTTGAGCAGGTCCTCGACCTGTCCATCGCGTGCGATCAGGCGGAAGATGTGTTCGCGCGCGACCTCGACGAACTTGGGGCTGAGGTAGACGTCGTGGCGCAGATTGTCGATTCCCGTAAACAGGCCTTCCAGCTCAAGCACAGGGGTGTATCCCTGGAGCTGGAAGTGGCGGGCAAGCTCCGCCAGCGATTCGCGCTGGAGAAAGGGGAAAGGCGCCATCGTTGGTCCGCTCAAAACGACCGTTCCGCAGAGGTTAGCACGGCACACTGCGCCCCGGAAGAGTACTTTTGTTTCCCGGGGCCCGGGTGCTACCTGCCGCCCCGGCGCGCCGCTTCAAACTCATCGCCTTTTTGCCAGCCGACCAGTTCCGGCTGATCCGCCGCGCGCCAGCCGAGGTCCACGCCGAAACGCGCCATGTAGGCCAGTCCGGAGAAATCCCAGTAGGGCTGGTATTCGTCGCTGGGCTGATGATAAGTCTCGCCACGCGCACGGTCTTTCTGGCGAATTCCTTCGGCAGTCTTGCTGCGGAACTTGCCGCCCTGGCCGAGGGAGAACGCTGGTATCCCAACGCGTGCAAAGCTGAAGTGGTCCGAACGGTAGTAGCCACCCGCGCCCGGGTTGGCGTCGGGACGGATCGCCATTTGAAAATCCTTCGCGGCCTGCTCGACGGTCGCGTAGAAGGTAGTGCGCTCGGAGCCGGAGACGCGCACCTCTTCCGGGATGCCGTAAGGAGAGAAGGAATCGAAATTGAGACCGAGCGTGATGTTTCCTGCCGGCAGGGGCGGATGATCGGCGAGGAAGGCCGATCCCAGCAGTCCCTGCTCTTCGGCGGTAACGGCGGCGAAGATGACCGAGCGGCGCGGCTTTTGCGTAGCGGTGGCAAAGGCACGCGCCATTTCCAGGAGCACGCCGCATCCGGTGGCGTTGTCCACGGCGCCGTTATAGATGTTGTCGCCCGGCTGGTCGGGATGGATGCCGAGATGGTCGTAATGCGCGCTGTAAATCACCGCCTGACTTTTCAGCCGGGGATCGGAGCCCTCGGCGATGGCGATCACGTTTGCCGACTCGAAGGGACGAATCCTGCTGACAACATGCGCCTTCAGCCGCGCACCCAGGTCAACCGGCTGGAATTCTCGCGATTCGGCTTTCTTGAATGCTTCATCCAGATTCTGGCCGGAAGCGGCAAGCAGCTTGCGCGCTACTTCAAGCTGGATCCACGATGCCAGCTTCAGCTTTGCCTTGCCATCGTTGCGCAGAGAGGAGCGTTCGCCGCCCCACGAGCTGCGCACGACTTCCCATCCGTAGCTCGCCATTTCTTTCTGGTGAATCAGGATGACGCCCACCGCGCCGCGGCGCGCAGCTTCCTCGTACTTGTATGTCCAGCGGCCGTAGTAGGTGAGCGCCTTGCCCTTGAAGAAGGAATCGTCATCGGAGGGCGGTTCGTTGACGAACATGAGCACGACCTTGCCGCGGACGTCCACGCCCTTGTAGTCGTCCCACTTGTACTCCGGCGCGCTGATGCCGTAACCAACGAAAACGATGGGCGCATCGATGTCAGACGATGGGCTCTGGGATTCGTCCATGGCGACAATGTCGTCGGCGAGCTTCAGCGGGATCGCCGCGCCAGACCTTGGCTCGAGCGAAAACGTGCTGGAACCCTCGGTCGCAATACCCACCAGCGGCACGCGTTGCAGGTAGCTGCCATTGTCGCCGGCGGGCTTCAGCCCGTAGCTTGCGAACTGGGCGGCGATGTATTCAGCCGCGATGTCGCCGCCACGCTGGCCGGTGCCTCGGCCTTCCAGCAGGTCGCTGGAAAGGAACTTGACAGTGGCGCGAATGTACTCGGGATCGATGGACTTTTCGGCGGCTTTCGCGGCCGCGCCGGGACCGGCGGGAGTCTTTGTTTTGGATGGAGTGTCGGCGGCAAAGAGCGACAGAGAAAGAATTCCAAGGAGTGCGCAGGCAGCAATACGACGCATGAGACTAGCCCTCAAGAGACGTGGATGAAAACCGGCTATTGTACTCTGCGGAGTGCTGGTTGATTTACGATCCGCGCACGGCGGATCAGTTCAACGAGCTTCAACCGGCGCGGAAATCGGCCACCTCTTCCCCGGGCTTGAACAGTGGCGTGACGGACACGTTGGGAGCGGCGCCGAGGCGGCCGCCGATCTCTTCCACTTCGCTCTTTGACCATCCGACCGAGGAAACCTCAATCGTGCCGTCCTGTCCGATGTAGAAGACGGTGGGCACGTTGGTCAAACCGTACGCATTGGAAGCGGTGTAGGTATTTGGATCGTCGAGCAGCATGGGGAAGGTAACGCCAAACTCGCGGCAGAAGCGCTCCGTATCTTTGGCGGAGTTCTGCGATACACCGTAAATGGCAGCGTTGGGATAGGCACGGTGGAGCCGTTCGAGAATCGGCAACGCGTACTGGCAAACCGGGCAGGAGATTTTGAAGAACGCCAGGACCACGGGGCCGCGCTTTAATTCCACGGATAAAGAAACCGTCTTGCCTTTCAGATCGGGCAGCGCCACTTGCGGCGCGTGCGTCCCGGAGTTCAGAGCCGCCATGTTCGACCTCCTGAAAAACAGTTGTTAGTTGCCAGTTGTTAGTTGTCAGTTATCAATTGCCAGGACTGAGGGCCCCTCACGGATTGCAACTGGCAACTGGCAACTGACAACTAGCAATTTTCTTTAGATGACCCCGGCGCGCCGAAGGATTTTGCGGGCCAATCCGGTCAGCGGCAAGGTTGCCAGCCGGTCGAATTTGACCCAGCGGCCACCCTGCTGGACGTCGCTGCTGCGAACCACGCTGACGCGGAAATCGGTGACCGTGATGGCGTGCCGTAGAGTGAACGCCGGCGCCTGCCCGTTGGGCGCGATTTCCGGCAGCTCCCACATTTCGGGCATCAGGTTTTCGTTGGCCTTGCGCTGTTTCAAATAGACCGACCTGCGCTTCAGAACGAGCGCGTAGGCCGACGCGCGCTTCCGTCGCGCTGCGGTGGCTTTGACGGGCAGCGCAGCGCGCGTGGCACACCATGCGTACACAGGGCAGGCATCGCACCGGGGCGAGGCGGGCAAACAGACGGTCGCGCCCAACTCCATCATCGCCTGGTTAAAGTCACCCGGCCGTTTCAGACTGAGCCATGCTTCCGCAGTTTCCCATATCTTTGAGATTGGACCATGCGGGTCGGCGGTAACGCGCCGCAGCACGCGCTCCACGTTGCCGTCCACCACGGCGCAGCGTTCGCCGTGCGCAATGCTGGCAATCGCCGCCGCGGTGTAGCGTCCGATGCCCGGCAATTCGCGCCACTGCTCCGCCGTCCGCGGCACTGCCCCGCCGGAACGGACAATCTCTTGCGCGGCTTCATGCAGGGCGCGGGCGCGCCGGTAGTAACCCAGTCCGCTCCACAAGGCGAGCACGTCCGCAACGTCGGCACGGGCCAGCGAGCGCACCTCCGGAAAGCGCGCCAGAAACCTGCCATACCGATCGAGGACGGCGGCGACCCGCGTCTGTTGCAGCATGATCTCCGAAACCCAGATGCGGTATGGGTCGCGGGTGCGGCGCCAGGGCAAGTCGCGGCGCTGGCGGCGGTACCAATCCAGCAGCCGCGCCCGCAGGCGGGAGCGTTGGCGTGCATCCAATTGTGTCCGTTCAGGCAAGCGTGCGCAGATTTTAGCAGGCCGGCTTCACCACGCGCTGGCACGAATGTGCCTTGCATAGAATGCAAACTCCATGAATCATAGAGGGATGAGTGACGCGGGCGAAGCCGGCACGTCCATGGAACGCGGATTGGGAACTGCGCAACCGTCCAGCAAGGATGAGGAGAGCAAGATCGCGGACACCGCAATCACGATCCGCAACGTAATTGCGAAGGGCGGCCAGGAAGGCTGCTATCAGGTCCAACTCATCGGCGGCGCCAGTTTTTCTTTGGCCGTGCATGAAGGCGACGCATTTCGCGCCACCTGTGCTGGCGAGAATAGTTTTCGGGGCCGCCTTACCGACGCATATGTAGACTTGGCCAGCGTCTACGCAAGGATGCTTTCTGCATTCGAAGAGTTCAAGCAGGTGCAAGGTTCCACATTCCTCTGGCAGCCCAAAGCGGAGGCGCTCCGATGGTTGCTGCCGCGCGCTACGCAATCCCTGGAGCGTTCCAATCCAGTGTTTGCGACCGCCAAGGAACGAGGCCTTGCCGACAAAACGGCGGAGCTGATCGCGAGCAGGGACCGGTTACGTCAACTTGCAAATGAGGTGCGAGCAGCGTTGGACGCCCGGAAAAGTTAACATCTTGCAGCAAAAAAAGGCCGGCAGCGAGTGCCGGCCTTTCGATAGTTGGCGGCTAGTAAGTCAGTGTCTTTACACTCAGCACCGTCAAAGGTTTGCTGCTTGCCGGTACAGTCATCGGCACCATGCTCAGCATGGCGTCGGCCCAGCAGTGATCGTAGAAAATGCCGTTGCCGCCGCCACCGGACCAATCCAGAACTGGCGAGCCGAGCTGCGATAGCGTCGCTCCGGTCGTCGGATCTTTGGTTTTTGCAACCAGGACCGATCCGTTGATGGTGCCACCGCCACCACCGCTGAAATCTACTTCGCCGGCTCCAATCACCAGTACGATTCCGTTCCACACAAAGTTGCCTTTGAAGGTCAGAACACCGGTGACAACCAGAATGCCGTAGCCTTGGGTGTTGCCGGTCAACGTCAGGTCGCCATTGATAACGTCAAAAACCGGAGCGGTGGACGTACCCAGCGCAATCGTGCTGTCGGTCTGGCCACCACCGTAGATGTTGGCGCCCGGAATCCCCGAAACCGTCGACACGATGCTGTTCAGGCCCGAAGGCGTGGTGCCCTGGTCGCCGAGTGCGCCATATACGTTTTCGACGTCCGGACTGGCCTGCACTCCGGGATAATTGGTGCTGACCGTGCCACTGGGAATAGCGGTCAACACTGTGGTTTCAGAACTGGTGCTGGTCGGATTGTTCGGGTCGTCATACACCCCGATTGCAGGGTGAGACGAAGACGCTGTCGCATCGCAACCCGCCGGCGCCGGCGATGTCGCGCCCGAAGTCGGGTCAATATACCCGTTCGGATGGTCGGTGCCGTTGATCATGAAGTTGTTCGAGTTGGGGGCTCCAAAGGTCGGATTGGGCCCGTCCAGTGTCAGCGCACCCGGGAGACTGAGCGCACGAATGGCCGGCGCCGCCTCCATTTGCACCATCGACCGGGCTCCCCCTGGGCTCACGCCGAGCGCGGTCAGCAGGTACACCGGGGAATAGTAGGTGCCACCCTGGACGTAGGCAGTCGCGGTAGCGCCGGTTCCACCGCCGCCGTTGATGATTACCGTTGGCGAACTGGTATATCCAGAACCAGGGCTGGTGATAGTGATCGCAGAAATGACGCCGGGGAACACCGCATGTGCGGTCGCGGTCGGGGTGCACGGTACCGGCACAAGGGGCGTTCCACAGCCGCCCGTGAAGGTAATCGTTGGAATTCCGCTGAAGCCGGATCCGCCACTGGTCATCGTCACCGTTGTAACTTGTCCCGGCGAGATGCCGTTCGGCAGGGCGGTGATGGACGGGGTATTGCCGATCGTCTGCGCCGAAGTTCCGCCGCCGCCGAAGTTTACCGTCGGTGAGGTGGTGTACCCGGAGCCGCCGGCGGTCAGCGCAACCGACTGGAGCGTGTAACCGAGAAACGCCGTCGCCTGGATGCCCGTACAGCCCGCCGAATCGCCGGCAGAGTCAGCGATGTTTACGTTCGACAATAAGGTCATCGTTGAACTGCCCTGGTTCAAACCGCTACCGGCGTTCGTAATGCTGACGGGACCGCTCTGGGTCAGGGCTCCGTTCGTCTTGATGCTGATCGTGGCGGCGAAATTGTTGTCGCCCAGGCTGATCGTAATATTGTTGTTTGCACCCAGGTGGTGGGTGCAAGATCCGCCCTGGAAAGTCAGGTTGGTGATGCAGTTGTATTTGTTTGTCAACTGGGCCGTTCCGGTCGCGGTAGCGCCGCCCGGGGTACTCGGCGGGGCAAACGACAGGTTAATTGTCGGCGGGCTGCCGTTCACCCAGCACGCGATGTTCGGAGAACCGAAATCGTTTCTCGTTAACGATTGAATGGCACCGCCGCTCCCCAGTGCGGAAACCGTCGCCGTTCCCGTCGCACCCGCTCCGCCTCCACCGGTGACGGTAACGATTGGGGCATACGTATATCCCTGGCCACCGTTGTCAAGCACGATGTTGGTCAGCGTACCCGACGGGTTCGCCACCGTTGCGGTTGCGGCTGCCAGCGTCCCGCCGGTGCCGGGGGCCGCAATCTGGATGTTGGGCGTCGCGTTATACCCGGATCCCTGGTTCGTCACGTTGATCTTCGTGATGGTGCCGTTTGGCGTGCAGTCCATCTTGTAACCGGATGGCAAGGGGATTTGTCGCGTGCCGGTCCAACACACCTGGTTGCTGTTGCTGCTGCCGTCTACAGGATAAGGCGTGCTGTTATTGGCCTTGAGCTGTATGCGTATCCATTTGTAGTTCAACGGTGGATTGAGCTTGTAGGCGCCGGAATAGCTGCCCGAACTATTGTCCAAAGGCGTCGCATGCCATCCACCTCCCGACGGAAACGACGTGGAGGCTGCCGGGCACTGGGTTCCATTCGTGCCGGTCAGTCCGAGAACGTTCTCGTGGCACAGCTCGGTGTCGTAGTACTTGTTGTTGTAGTCCCAGGGCGCGACCGTCTCGCCATTCTGCGGGTTGATGATGTAAATCACGTTGGGGGCACCCGTGGAAGGCAGGCCGGCTGGGGTCGTGATATCGCCAATTGACGATAGTCTATCCTTCGCTTCCTGAACGCCCGCCATGGCGGCGTACGTTGCGATCTGCTTCTCCCGAAAATTTGCGTTGATGTTGGTTTCCGTGTTGGCGGAGAACATCATGCCCATACCGATGGCCGAGAGTAAAAGCAACGCAAACAAAGCGACCAGAAGCGCTATTCCGCGCTCCTTGTTCTGTCGTCCGTAATTTCGTCTGATCATAGTGTCCTCGCGCTACTCGCAGCTCATGGGCATGCCGCCACCCGGTCCGCACACGCCGGTAGTGGTGCAGACGGGCGCTTGCGAACAGTTGTTGAGCGTGACTGTGTTGCTGAGCGTCACCTGGGGAAATTGCCGCGTCTTCAGGTCGAACTGCTTCGACTGCACGTTGAGCTGGATGCGGATGGTCTTGATGCTGGCGATCGTGGATGGATTGGTACTGATATCTACGGGAAGCGTGACCTGCGTTCCATCTGCCTTGTACGCTCGAAATATCGAAGTGCCGTTCTGCACGTTCTGCACTTCCGTCTGGAACGACGACGAACCTTGTCCCGTCAGTGGACTGCCCGAAATCTTGACCACCTGGCTGCGCTTCAGGCAGGGACAACCGGTGCTCGCAGCGTCGTACTGGTACTGGACGCTGTCCACCGCGCCGTCGCCGTCCACGTCGCCCTCAAACCAGAGTTCGTTCACGTCCACCTTGACCAGTCCGACAGCGTTCTTCGGGTCAGTAATTCCGGATACGGCGCCCGGGCCAAAGTTGTGGATGTTCGGATAGCCGGCCTCGTGCAGATCTCGTTGCAGCTGGTCCATGAATTCGCGCGATTCCTGGAACAGGTCGAGCTTGGTCTGCTCCGCGGCGGAGCGGGCCTGCACGTTGCTGATCTGGGTGAATACCGAGCCCATCATGATGGACAGGATGAGCAGCACCATCATCAATTCCAACAGCGAAAAACCGCTTTGCGTATTGCGTCCACTTTTCATGTGCATCGAACTCCTCATCACAGACCGGCATACCCGCGGAGCGTCACCGGCAGCGCGAAGTATTTCAGGTCGGAACTGCCGCCTTTGGTTTTCGAACTGATCGTGACGACGGAGGTATTCGCGGTCACCGCCCTTATGCGCCATCGGACGTCATACGTTGCTTGGCCGCCGTTGGCCGTGCAGACGGTGTAGTTCATGAAGTAATTTGTGGGTGGACTCGATTCGGAGAAATCGATGATCCCGCTGCTGCCTGCGGCTCCCCCGGGAGCGTAGGCAATCGTCCAACTATTGCCGGCGCAGTCGGTCAGGACCGGCGAGACTCCCGTCGCATAGTTCGACTTGATCTCTTCCATTACCATCTGCGCCACCAGCGTCGCGTTGGTATCCATCTTGTTGCGATTGTTGGTGGCGATTGCAGTGGTGATCAGGATCATCAGGCCGAGGAATCCCACCACCATCACCACGCCGGCGATCATCAACTCGACCATGGTCACGCCGGAATCGCCGCGCAGGTCCTTGCCCCGTCGTATCAGGTTCACTCGCATAACAGTTCCCTCGTCAGGGTCGCCAATTCTTTTGTTGCCGCCGCCGGATCAATCGCCCCAGGCGCTCCCGGTCCACATCCACGTTTTTACCCGGCCCGCGGGCGAAACACTCACTGCTCCCCATCCGGGGGAACCGACGTTGCGGCTATCGGTGAAATAAATCACCATGCCCACGCTGCACGTATTCACCGCCGAACAGGGCAGCCCGCGCGGATTGAACATGATGGTCGACACGGTCGCCGGCGTATAGCCCAAGTTAGTCGCGATCAGCGCCGGCAGGCCCGTAGGCGCGCTATAGGCCATAATGGTGGAACCCATCTGGACCTGCGCCTCGGTTGCCTGAATAACGCCGTCGTCGTTCACATCGACGTACATGAAGCCGCCGCTGGCCACGTTGGAGTACTTCACCTTGCGCAGCATGTTGTCCTTGATGGCCAACATGCGCGACTGCTGCATGAGTCCCGAGGCGCTGTTGACGGCGCCGCGCATGCGGACGTCGGCGATGGTGGTCATCAGTTTCGGCATCGCCATCGCCGCTATCACCATCATGATGCCGGTAACGATCATCAACTCCAGCAGCGAGAAGCCGCTTGCAGATCGGTGGCGCAATTGCTTCATTCGATGTTCCTCTGTCAGCACGCCACTACCGCGCGCTGTGCTTTCCGCGCCGAGATCGCGCTCATTTCCGGTTCCCTTGCCGCACACGGCACAAACGGGGGTGTCTATCCTCGGAGATAGCGCGAATACTACATCGGAAAGCATCCCGAGTTCCACCTCAATCAACACCACGCAAGTTACTGAGGAGATAGCACTTCACCACGGACGGGCCGTCGGCATGACACCCTGGAAAGAGAATATATGTAACATTTCGTTACATTTTTGGAAGGAGCCTGGCGGCTACTGGCTGAGCGGAGTCTCCGAATGCGCGACCATCACCCAGCCCTTCTGGTATTGCTGCCACACGCTGAGCGTGCTGGTGCGGCCTACGGGAGTCCCATCGCGCTGGACGTTGCAGGTAATCATGACGTCCTCACCGTTCAGATGAGAAACGCACTCGCTCAACGACACGGACGTGAGCTGGTAGGCATGAACTTGTTGCAGAAAAGCGGCGCGGTCCATGGGGCCGCTGGGCCCGCTGCCGACAAAGGTCGAGCTGAGGTGGAGTTCTAAGCTACGGAAGTCCTTCTTCTTGATGTCGTCCCAGAAAAGCTGTTCGAGCTTCTCCCCACCGGTCACACCGGACCATCCGGAGGCTGGCTTGTTCCAGACGGTGCACGACAACATGACCCCTGCGACCACCATTACGACCGTAGCCTGCTTCCACATGGCGTGAGATTGTAGCAGCCCGCGCTCAGGAATTAAGAATGAAGAATTAAGAATGAAGAATGGGGAGCCTCACGTAGTTCATTCTTAATTTGTTCTCAGTCGTTACAGCCGCAGCCGCCGATCTTGATGGCCGGCGCCGCGCCCTTGGTGGCGTGCAGCGGTTTCTCCAGCGGGACCGAGAACTTCTTTTCGATCTTGTGGCGGAATTCCGGGCCCGCGTTATAGGCGCAGAAGGGATAGATCTTGCCGTTCGGTGCGGCGTAGTGGATCACGCAACGCTTCACCCGCTCGATGTCGTAGTTGTAGCTGTCCATGAAATGCATGCCCGCTACGAGCAGGGTGCGGAAGGTGAATTTTCCGTCATGGCCGTTGCGGCCGTACTTCTTGTCGGTCATGCCCTGGAGCGTTTGCAGAAATTTCGGGAACGTCAAGCCGCTCGGCGCCTGATCGGCGCGGTAGTAACGGCGGAGCGAGTCCAGCGCCTTCAGCTTGCTCAGGAACTTGATCCTCGACTTGCTCAGCTTGCGCGCCAACTCGTCGAGGTCCTGCATCATGCCGCCGACATCGATGAAGCGGGTGACCGGCACGGCCTCCCCGGTATGCTCGTTCACGAACAGGTACGTGCCCAGCGCGCAGTTTGTATGGCAGGTGAGGGTGGGGACCTCTTCGCCACGAATGGCGCTGATCAGCCTGGAAAACGGCGCGACAAACGAGAGCGGGAAGTAGTCGCGGTGCACTTCGGTTATTCCGGTCTGGTCGGAAACGCTGTGCGCAAGATCGGCCAGCGTAAAGCGCTTTTCCTCCAGTTCCTTGCGGTTGATACGGCCGGTGAAGGCGACCGGCTGGAAGCTGATCGACGTTACCGTATCGATGTTCTTGAGCGCGACGCGGACGATGTCTCCGATCTGGTGGTCGTTGACCCCCTTCACGATGGTGGGCACCAGGCAGATCTTGATGCCGGCCTTGCGGCAGTTTTCGATCGCCTTCAGCTTGGTTTCCAGCAGCGCCTGCCCGCGGATCTTGAGATAGATGTCGTCGGTCACGCCGTCAAACTGCAGGTAGATGTTTTGCAAGCCGTTCGCGGCGGCTTGCATCGCGAAATCAAGGTCCGACATCAGAATGCCGTTGGTCGCGGCCTGCACGTGCGTGAAGCCCATATCGCGCGCCATGGCGCAGATTTCGAAAAAGTTCGGGTGCACCGTCGGCTCGCCGCCGGAAAACTGTACGACCCGTCCGGCGACCGGCTTTTCGTCGCGCAGGGTCTGGAGCATCTTGCGGATTGTGGCCACGTCGGGCTCATAGAGGTAGCCGGCCGTATTGGCATTGGCGAAACATACCGGGCAGGTCAGGTTGCAGCGGTTGGTCAGATCAATGTTGGCCAGCACCGTGTGCGAGTGGTGGATCGAGCACAGGCCGCAATCGGTGGGACAATTCTGCGCGTTTACGATCGCCGGGTTGGCGACTCCGCGGTTGTCGCCGAACTGCCATTGCTCCATCTTCAGATAAAGCTGGACGTCGGAAGAGATGATGTCGCGGAAATAGCCGTGCTCCGAACACGTCTTCTCCATGATCACCTTGCCCTTCTCTTCGAAAATCAGTGCGGAGATGACCTTGACGCACTCCGGGCACAGAGACTGCGTGCTCTTGGGCAGGCCCTTCGGCAGTTCATGAATCAGCGCGCCGGTGCGCGTGATTTCCGGCTGCATGATTTTGAAGTCCGGCCGCTTGGCGGCGGGGAATTCAGGGGCGGCTGCGGATTGCGCGCGCACGGGCGGCTCGGGAGAGAAAGTCTGTGTGCTCAAAGCACGTCCTCCAGCTTCAGGTAGTCTCCGGCGCGAGCGGGACACGGGTTCCGCACAGTTCCGGTGATTGGCTCATTCTCCGCCACAGACGGGCGTTTCCCAAAAGCGGCCTCAATGCGCGCCGAAGCCATTCGCTGCGCCATGGCGCCGTTCACCCGCCGCTTTTCGCAGCAATGGCGGGTTTGTCACCGTTCAATGTGACGTGGGTCACATTCGTTGGGTGCCCCACACATCGCGCCTCAATGCATTCCGCTACAAATGTGCGCTCCGGCGCGATGTGTGGGTAAGGCTCTTGTATACTTCGTGTCTCGTCATGCGTTCCCAGAACCTACTGCTCCTGCTCGTTGTTCTCGCGCTGACTATTTCCGCCGCCGCGCAAACCACCACCGCGCCGGTTTCTCCCAACATGTATTCCGGCATGCGCTGGCGGATGATCGGGCCCTTTCGTGGAGGCCGCGCGCTGACCGCCGCCGGAATCGCGGGCGACCGCGACACCTATTACTTCGGCTCCGTCGGTGGTGGCATGTGGAAGACCGTCAACGCCGGACAGACTTGGACGCCGATTTTCGACGGGCAGTCGATCGCCTCGATCGGGTCGCTGGCCGTGGCGCCGTCGGACCCCAATGTGATCTATGTGGGCACGGGCGAGGCGTCGATCCGCTCCGATATTTCGTTTGGCAACGGCGTGTACAAGTCCACCGACGCGGGAAGAATCTGGCAGCACATTGGACTGGAAGACACACGCCACATCGGGCGTGTGCTCGTCGATCCGAAGAATCCGGACATCGTCTTCGTCGCCGCGCTCGGACATGCCTATGGTCCGAATGAAACGCGCGGCGTCTTTCGCTCGACCGACGGCGGGCGCACGTGGACCAAGGTCCTCTACAAGGACGCCAACACCGGCGCGATTGACCTCGCCTTCGATCCCGATAATTCACGCATCGTGTACGCGACGCTGTGGAACGCGCACCGTCCGCCGTGGAACACCTATGCGCCGGTCCAGGGACCGGGCGGCGGTCTCTACAAGTCCACCGACGGCGGCAGCACCTGGACGCAGATCTCCGGCAACGGGCTGCCCACTGCCGATTGGGGACGCGCCGGCATCGCGACCATCAAGAATGTCGTGTACCTGCTGCTCGACACGCTGAACGGCCAGGGCGGCGGTCTCTATCGTTCCGACGACCGCGGCGACACCTGGAAGCAATTCAGCACGGACCGCCGGCTCTTTAACCGGCAGTGGTACTTCGGCGAAATAACGACGGACCCAACCAATCCCGACATCGTCTACGTACCCGCGGTCTCGGTTTACAAGTCTGCGGATGGCGGTAAGACGTTCACCGTGCTCAAGGGCGCTCCGGGTGGCGACGACTACCACTTTCTTTGGATCGACCCCACCGACGGTCGGCGCATGATCGTCGCCAGCGACCAGGGCACGGTCATCAGCGTGGACGGCGGCAACTCGTGGAGTTCCTGGTACAACCAGCCGACGGCACAGATGTACCACGTCAGCACCGACAACCAATTTCCTACCTATTACGTGTACGGTGCGCAACAGGACAGCGGGACGGTCGCCATCGCCAGCCGCAGCGACTACGGATCGATCACCGAACGCGACTGGTTCTCGGTCGGGGCCGGCGAATCCGGCTACATCGCGCCCGACCCGTCCGACCCAAACATCGTCTACGGCGGCGACACTTACGGACGCGTGTTCCGCTTCGACAAGCGCACCGGCCAGCCGCAGGATATCTCGCCGACCGCGGTGTCAACCTTCGGCGAAGACATCAACCAGCGCACGCTGCGCTTTACCTGGACGTCCCCGATCGTCTTCGTGCCGCAGAAACCGCACGCGATCCTGATGGGCGCCCAGTACGTGCTGCGCAGCGACGACCGCGGTCACTCTTGGCATCGCATCTCGCCCGACCTGACCGGCTGCTCGGCTAATGATGTAGCGTGGGCGCCCTCGCCCGCGAATACGAAGGAACCGCTCACTGTTCAGAACGCCACCGCCCGCTGCTACGGCGTCGTCTATACCATCGCGCCCTCGCCGGTGCAGGATGGCGTGATCTGGGCCGGTACCGATACCGGGCGCATTCACATCACCCGCGACAATGGCAAGACCTGGGAAGACGTGACACCAAAATCGCTCGCCGACTGGAGCAAGATCAGCATGATCGATGCGTCGCCATTTGACGCGGCAACCGCGTACGCGGCGGTGGACCGGCACCGTCTCGACGACTACGTCCCAGTCTTCTTGCGAACCCATGATTTCGGAAAGACGTGGACGCGCTTCGCGGGGACCCCATCGTTATCTAATTCTTCCGTACGTGTCGTCCGCGAAGATCCTAAGCGCAAGGGCCTCCTTTACGCCGGTACCGAGACCGGCGTCTTCGTCTCTTTCAATGACGGCGACTCGTGGCAGCCGCTGAATCTGAACCTGCCCGTCACGCCCATCCACGATCTCATCGTGCATAACGACGATCTCGTCGTTGCCACGCACGGCCGCTCGTTCTGGATTCTCGATGACCTGGAACCGCTCCGCCAGATCAGTACGCAACTCGGCTCCCAACCCGCGACGCTGTTTCGTCCGCCCACCGCGTACCGTCTGCGCAGCGATCAGCAGCACGACACGCCATGGCCGCCGGAAACGCCGATGGGCCAGAACCCGCCCTCCGGCGCCATCCTGGACTACTACCTCGCGCAGCCCAGTGCCGAAGTCGGCATCGAGCTTCGCG
>Ga0097691_1000135_pt2 | contig 63013 bp, 61 predicted proteins | sample NGESurdeep072012_8_FD_72858 | JGI IMG/M metagenome (GOLD analysis project Ga0097691, IMG submission 72858) | Arctic peat soil microbial communities from Barrow, Alaska - NGEE Surface sample 210-1 deep-072012 | ecosystem: Environmental > Terrestrial > Soil > Wetlands > Peat ...
GCAATGGGAGCGACCGGGGGATTCAGCGCAGCGGGGATCACGAGTGGGCTCGCAGCCATTGGAGCGATCGCCGGTGGCGGGATGGTGGCTGGCGCAACGGTGGTCGCGGTCGCTCCGGTAGTCGCCACCGCCGGCCTCGCGGCAGGCGTCTTTGTGTTGTCTCGCCGGCTGCGCTCTCGGAAGCGCCCGACCTCACGTTAAGGGAGCGAAGTGAGCCGCAGCTGAATCGGCGATCCGCTTGGAGCGCGCGAGCACCGAACGATGTCCCAGAATGCGCGGCGAGACGAGCGCGTGCCCGTAGCTCCAAACGCCGGGATCGTCACACAACTGCAGCAAGTTTGGATAAGGGTGATTGGGACTCTCGCCGTTCGTCGAGCGCCAAGTTGCCTGGTCTAAATGTAATTCGCTCGATCAATCCCGGCGCTTGGTCTCCTCGTTCATCTGCGCAGCATCAGGCTGGGGCATGGCCGGTAGCCCAGCACGAAACGCTTCCATGGACTCCATGCCTCGGCGTGCCACCTCGGTGAGATCTAAACCGCCGAGTATTAAGGCCATCTCAAATGGAACACTCTCACCTCCCTCAGTGAACGTTTTTGAAATCGGTGAGAAGCGGCCATCCGCATTGATAAACGAGACATGACAGAACGGACTAACGCTTGGGTCCTTCACGGCGACTCGTCGGTTCACGATGGCTAGCAGTTTCATGTGGTCTGCTACGTCACGTGGAACGATTCCCAACAGCGACTGCATCTTGGCGAGTTTCTGATCCCCAAGGGCTGTCACGGCACCCAAGCCGTTCGCAAAGAGGAATGAGTCGCCCACTTCTTTCATTAAATATCCGAACCTCCGCATTGGAACGGTTATTGCCGCATTAGTTAGGTTTGGGCTTGATCCGGTTCGACGGACAGGTTGCTTGTGTTGATTATGCCGCTTGACGGTGGGCGTTGTGGTGGATGTTTTCCCATTCAGCAGGGCTGCAGTAGTCGAGTGAACTGTGCAGCCGGCGGGTGTTGTACCAACCCTCGATGTAGTCGAACACGGCACGGTGGAGACCGGCACGCGTCGGCCAGGCCCGTGTGTCGATGAGCTCGCGCTTGATGGTGGCGAAAAAGCTTTCTGCAACTGCATTGTCCCAGCACTGACCCTTTCGTCCAAGAGACAGCACCACACCGTGTTCTCGAGCGAGCTTCCCGTAGTCGGCACTCGTGTATTGGCATCCCCGGTCCGAGTGGAAGATCAACCCTTCTTCGGGGTTTCGATTCCGAAATGCCATTGTCAGCGCATCGGATACGAGTCCGGTGCGCATGTGGTCAGCGAGTGCCCACCCAACAACTCGACGGGATGAGAGGTCGATCACAGTTGCCAGATAGGCCCACCCCTCCCAGGTGGCGATGTACGTGATGTCGCCCACGTAGCGGGTATCTACCTCGACCCCAGGGCCGAAGTAACGGCGGATCAGGTCGAGAGCTGCCTCAGCTTCGGGGTCGGCGATGGTGGTCTTCCTCCACCGCTTCTTTACCCGGCCCTCCAGGCCCGCTTGGCCCATGAGCTTGCGCACCCGTCGTTTGCCACATTCGGTGCCCTGCTTGCGGAGAGCACGGTGCACCCTCGGGGATCCGTAGGTTCCCTTGGACTCGGTGTGGATGGCGGTGATCTTCTTGGCCAGTTCGTCGTCGGATACAGCCCGAGGCGAAGGGATGGCCAAGCGACGCTGGTAGTAGGCGGCACGGGAGACCTCGAGTAGGCGACATGCGTTGCTCACGCTGCGGCCTTTGACTTCTTCCGCCTTGATGAACGGGTCAATGCTCATCGGGTCCCCCTGGCGAAAAAAGCTGTTGCTCGTTTGAGTGTCTCGTTGTCCTCACGCAGGCGTCGGTTCTCCTGACGTAGCTGGGTAAGTTCGGTCCGCTCCTCGCTTGTCAGACCGGGCCGATCACCAGCATCGGTCTCGGCTTGATGTACCCACGCCCGCACTGCCGTTTCACCGAGGTCGAAGTCCCTAGCCAACTGGCTGATGCTGCGGTCACCGTGCTTATAACGCTCGACGATCTCAGCCTTGAACTCCGGAGTGAACGACCGTCGGGTACGGGGCTTCTTCCGCTCCATGGTCTCCATTGTGAACATCCTTTCCGGGGCGATGCCCCTGATGGTGGATGTCCGTCAAACCGGAGGAGGCCCAAATGCGTAGTCATACCACTTCGGGCGCCCTGCAAGGGGAGCGCGCTACGGGTCATGTCGGCATGGCTTTGAGTGGCGTCGCCAGATCACCGGCCGGGGAACCGGGTTCGCAGTCCGACTACCGCGCCTATGACTACCAATGCCACGACCCGAGCCAGTGCTTCGACCTTGCCCTAGTCCTTGCCCTAAAACGTCGGAAACCTTCGCCTTCCGGTTGCTTCCGGTTCCTACCGGTTGCTTCCGTCAGTTGGCTGCTGACCTGCGGAAACGTCCGGTTGGCTACCGTCCCGCTCCGTCGTTTCCGGCGCAAATATGGATTATGAGTCCCCTGCTCTAACCACTGAGCTACTGCCCCGACCCCGGAAAACGTACACGGCGGAAAGCAACCCGGCCGCCACCGGGGAAGTCGTTGCACATTCGAACCGGCGGCCCGATCCTCACCCGCTGCCGTGTAGCAAATGCGCTCATGGTGGGCTTACGAGCACAGCTACCGCAATAAACGCGCGGTCATGCTCCAGGAGGGAGGCTGTTCACCACCAGAGCCGGGTCGCCCGTCGGGCTGAGGCTCCCCACCAACTGTAGGGAGGTAGCTCCGCGGCGACCAAGCGCATCATCGAGAAACTTGACAGTTTCCTCCCGCATCGCGATCGCAGAAGCGGTGGTGCCTACAAACGTGTCGAGGTGGTCACCCCCGGCTGTCGACACGAACACCTTCGCCATGTCGGCCGACTGATACACCTGGTACGCGTCGGGATACAGGCCATATTCGTCGTTGGTCCCCACCGCCACCATCAGCGCCCCCGGGGTGGGTGCGCTCCAGGGTCCATCCACCCCGCCGGGGATCTGGCTCGATAACGACACATACGCCCGTATACGGTGATCGGCAAAGGCCGGGTTGAGCGCCAGCATGGCGACGTCGGTGCCCCCGTCCGAGTGGCCGGCCACCGCTATCCGTGCCGGATCCACCTTCCCGGCCGCTCCATTCAGCATCGCAGTGATGAGGAAGGACAGGTCCCGCGCCTCATTGGGGAAGTCGGTGACGGGAGTCCCCGGCAGCGTGTCGGCCGAATCAGGAAACGTGGGTGCGGCGACCAGGTAGCCCGCCGCCGCCCAAGTATCGAGAAGCGACTCGTAGACGTGGGGGTCAGAATTCCACCCGTGGGCAAAGACCACCAACGGGAGAGGGCCGACCGCGCCTTCGGGGCGGCGGATCACGGTGGTCAATACCCGACCGGACTGAGCCGGGGCATCTCCGCGCTCCGAGGTCTCCCGACTTGGGTCGGAGAGGGCGATCGTCTCATCCTGTACACCGAACGGCGGTTGAGGAGTAGACGCTGCTGTGGCGCCCGGCGAACGGGTGGCCGGTGCCGTCGTCGCCACATGAGCACCCTTCACCAGGTCCGGCGGCGTGGCCAGGGCGATCCCAATCGAGATCGCCACCACCACGAGCACGGTCGCCAGGACAACGATGGTGCGGCGACGCCAATCGACCCGGCCAGGATCATGGCGCCGAAGGGTCCGTTTTTGCAGTGGTGGGTCCACCACCTACCCCCTTGGGTCCGCCGGTCACCCGTCGCCGGTATCCCTGGCCAGGACCGAGCTGGTTCGGTTCCACCAGGAAACACCTGGACAAAGCTCCGGGGGAGAGACTCGAACTCTCAACCTAGCGGTTAACAGCCGCTCGCTCTGCCGATTGAGCTACCCCGGAAAGCCTCAGCCGCGCCAGATTCCCGGAACGGTGTGCCAGAGGACATTAGCCTGTGATCGTCCCACCCTTCGCCCGTTTTGGCATCTTCTGCACCCAGGGCAGATCTATCCCACCGTGCCAAAGATGCAAACTCGCCCCCACCGGGCCACAATGGTCGGATGAAGTTTCGGATCGGCACTGCCGTCGCCTTTGGACTCGGATATATCCTCGGAACCAAGGCCGGACGAGAACGATACGACCAGATCGTCAAAGTGTCCGGGAAGGTCAGGCGGTCCGCACCGGTCGCGGGGTCGATCGGCGTCGTCACCGAAAAAGCCAAGGCGGCAGCCAGTCTGAGTGTCGAGCGGGCCAGGGACGCGGTCAGCTCCCGCCTCGGGTGGCGCGACGGCGACGACGCCGCCGACGCCATCGCCAGCAGCATGGCCAACGACCTGGCCTCAGCCATCAATGGCCATCGGGTACCCACCCCCCGACCGCGGCACTGACGCCTCACCGAAAACGTGGTTCAGGCTTCGTCGAGGTAGTCGCGAAGTAGCTGGGCTGAGTCGGGACGTCGCAATTTTGCCAGGGTTTTGGCTTCGATCTGCCTGATCCGTTCACGGGTGACCCCGAACGCCTTACCCACTTCCTCGAGGGTCCGGATCTTTCCGTCGTCGAGACCGAATCGGAGACGGACCACATCCTGTTCGCGAGAGCTCAACTGCCCGAGCGCCTCGCGGACCGCCTCGTCGAGCATGATCCTCGCGGCGGCGTCGTCAGGGACGACGGCCCCGCGATCCTCGATGAGATCGGACAGACTGAAATCGTCCTCGTCCCCCATTGGTTGCTCCAACGACACGGTGTCCTGGTTGATGCGCTGAATCTCCCGGACTCGCTCGATGGTGAAGTCGACCCGGCTGGCCACCTCCTCGGCAGTTGGCTCCCGTCCCAGATCCTGCAACAGTTGGCGCTGGGCCCACACCACCTTGTTGATGGTCTCCACCATGTGGACAGGGATTCGGATGGTGCGGGCCTGATCGGCAATCGCCCGGGTGATGGCCTGCCGGATCCACCACGTGGCGTACGTCGAGAACTTGAAGCCTTTGGTGTGGTCGAACTTCTCTACCGCCCGCATCAGGCCGAGGTTTCCCTCTTGGATGAGGTCGAGGAAGGCGAGACCGCGATTCCGGTACCGCTTGGCGATGGAGACAACCAACCGGAGGTTGGCCTCGATCAATGCCTCCTTGGCCTGTTGTCCTCGCCGGACCAGCATGCGGTCGTCAGACCGCTCTTTCACCGGGCCGACCGGGCCGACCGCGACCAGACGCTCGGCGGCATCGGCTCCGGCCAGTATCCGTTCGGCCAACTCCACTTCCAGAGCGGCGTCGAGGAGCTTTACCTTTCCGATCTCTTTGAGGTACATATGGACCGGGTCCGCGGCCGCACTCCCGAACCGGTCGCCGCCGTTGTACTGCTCACCGGGAGGGGGCCGTCGGTCCGGGCGGGCCTTCTTGGCGATCGCTGCCTTGCGCACCGCTCCGGTCACCTTGGATCGTGAGCCACCCCCTGTGGCACTCTCGGCAACCGCCTGTCCCCCGGATTCGACCCGGCCACCCGCCGGTGACGACGCCACCGGATCCGGATCGCTCATCAGGGCTTTGATCGGGCCATCGAGGACAACCGGGTCCTCGTCAGTCCGAGCCACCGGAGCTAACGGCACGATGGTCATTTCGCCAGTGTCATAGGTGAACTCGATGCCTTCGGCCCTGATGCGGGTGACCACGTCGGTGATCAAATCAGCGCTCAGCTCTACCGATTTGAGCACGGTCATCACATCATCCTGGGTCAGAAATCCTCGCGACCGACCCAGCTGGATGAGCCCATCGAACCTCGCAACCGGAAGCTCTTCGGGCGGACCCGTCACCAATTGAATCGCCTCATCAGTCGTCAAGTTCCACCTGAGAGATGCCGTCCTCGTCCTTCACTACAAGCCAGGCTACCAATCGGGCTGTCGCCGACGCGGCGGCAGCCGGATCATCGAGCTCCTGGACCCACACGCTGGCCGCCGCTGCCTCCGCCGCGGCGGTCGGTGACGTCCGAGCCTCCCTTGTGACCAGGGTTAATTGTCGTCGGGCCGCATCCCGCACCAACTGCGACACCACCTCGTCCACCTCCCCCACCGGCTCTTCGACGGTGAGTCTCACCAGCAGGGCCCGTACAACCGCCGGTGAGGCGTCTATGGCCTGATGGAGGTCGTCCGTGGTCATCAGGACCTGAAATGCCGCCCGCTGCAAGCTGTCGCTGAACAAGGCGGCTTCCAGCCGGTGGGCCACTTCCTCGGGCCGATGGATGGCCAACCGGAGCGCTTCGAGGCCCGGACGGAAGGAGCCATCCCCGGCGGATCCTCCGCGACGATCACCCTTGGTCCCATCTCTCCCTCCATTGCCCGCCGGGACGCCTTCAGCCGGCCAACTACCAGCATCGGCAAAACCGTCCGCATCCCAACCCTGGTCCTCGGCGTCACGGACCCACGGTTCTCCGTCCGGTGCCTTCGGATGTCCGGGTGGATGGGGCGGACCCGTCGGGCCACCGGGTTGGCGGCGGGACCCACGCTTGTCCACCTCGGGCTTCGGGCTTTCCTGACGTAGACGTTCCAGCCGTTCCCGCAGGGGGGCGGTCTGCAGGCGGCACCTTTCCGCCACCTGCATCACGTACTGATCGCGAACCAGATCGTCGGGATGTTCGGCCACCGCCGTCAGGGTCGCGTCGGCGGCTTTGGCCCGCCCCTCGGGAGTGGAGAGATCCGCCGCGTCCAAGACCCGCTCCACCCGGAACTGCAGAAACGGTTTGGCCCCCGCCACCGCCGCCCGGAAGGCCTCAGGTTCGGAGCGGGCCAGGTCGGCAGGGTCGGTACCCGGGGGGAAGTTGGCCACCACCACATCGACTTCATGGCGACGTTCCCACTCATAGAACCGGCCGGCGGCCGATTGGCCGGCACCGTCGGCATCGAAGGCCAACACCACCCGCTTGGCAAAGTTGCGCAAAAGACGGAAATGGTCATCGCCCAATGCGGTGCCGCAGGTGGCCACCGCCCGTTCGATCCCCGCCACGAAACTCCCGATGACGTCGGTGTATCCCTCGCACACCACCACCTCGCCGGACTTGATGATGTCACTCTTGGCCCAGTTCAGCGCGTAAAGAATTTTTCGCTTGGAATAGATGAGGCTTTCCGAGGAGTTCTTGTACTTGGCCGGGTCGCTGCTACCCGGGAGGATCCGGCCTCCGAAGGCCACCGGGTGGCCCGAAGGATCACAGATGGGGAACAGGATCCGGGCCCGGAAGGCATCCTGAAGGCGTCCCCGGCGGTTGACAAAGCCGAGACCGGATCCGATGGCCAGATCTTCGCTGAGCTTCAACCCCCTACACAACGCATCCCAGTCGTCCGGTGCCCACCCCATGCGAAACCGGCGCACCACGTCGCCGTCGTAGCCCCTCGAACGCAGGTAGTCCCGGGCTTGTCCGGCATCGGCCCCGGTGAGGAGTCGTTGGTGGTACCACTCGGTCGCCTGTTCCATGGCGTCGATGAATACCTTGCGGCGCTGGCTCTCCCGGCCCACATTGGCGTCTTCGTGGATAACGATCCCGGACTTGTCGGCCAGGCGCCGGACGGCATCGACAAAATCGAGATGCTCCATGGCCCGGACGAAACTGATGGCATCGCCCTTGGCCTGGCACCCGAAGCAGTAGTAGAAGCCCTCTTCGGAGTTGACGCTGAACGACGGTGTCTTCTCTCCGTGGAATGGGCACAGACCGACCCACCGCCGTCCCTGCCGCTTGAGGGCGGCGTGTTCCCCAATCAGGGCGACGATGTCCGTGGCCGCCCGGACCCGGGCGACGTCCTCATCGGGTATGCCCATAGGTCTCGACGGTACCGCGTCGGAGAGCGGCTGTTCGGCGCTACTTCTTGGTCTTGGGGCTGCCGCTCGACTTCGCCGGCATCAACCCGGCCAATACGGCTTGGGCGCAGGCCAGGCGCGCGATCGGCACCCGGAAGGGCGAGCAGCTGACATAGTCGAGCCCGGCCTGGGCGAAGGTGGCAATTGACGCGGGATCTCCCCCGTGCTCTCCACACACGCCGATCTTCAGCCCGGGACGGGTGGAGCGACCCCGCTCCACGCCCAACCTGACCAGTTCGCCCACACCATCGGGGTCGACCACTTCAAACGGGTTCCGCTTGAGGAGCCCGAGCCCGAGATACTCGGACATCATCCGGCCTTCGACGTCGTCTCGGCTGAAACCGAAGGTCATCTGGGTGAGATCGTTGGTCCCAAACGAGAAGAAGTCGGCTTCTTCGGCGATTTCCGCAGCCAACAGCGCAGCCCGGGGTGTCTCGATCATCGTGCCGATCAACACATGCAGGGTCTCGGGGATGGCACTGCTTTTTGCCGCGCCCTTGATGCCCTTGGCTGCTCCCTTGGCACCCTTCTTCGCCGGGGTGGATTCCCCCGTCGCCGAGTCCGCCAGTGTCTTGGCCACCGCGTCTTCGACCCACGACCGGGCCAGGGCCAGCTCTTCCCGGCTCACGGTAAGCGGAATCATGATCTCCACGATCGGCTGGCCACCCACGGCCACCCGGGCGAGGGCGGCCTCCATCAGGGCCCGAACCTGCATGGCGTAGAGGCCGGGTTTGATCACCCCGAGTCGCACCCCGCGGGTGCCGAGCATCGGATTGAACTCGTGCCAGGCCTTGGCCGCCTCATAGAGGCGGGCCTCCTCGGGGGTGAGCCCGACGGTGGCTTCTTTGACGGCCAGCTCCTGGGTGCCAGGGAGGAACTCGTGGAGCGGCGGATCGAGCAACCGGATGGTGACCGGCAGCCCATCCATGGCTTCGAGGATCTCCTCGAAGTCGGCTTTCTGCGCCACACGCAGCTGCTCGAGAGCGGACTCCTCTTCCTCCGGGGTCGAGGCCAGGATCATGCGCCTCACGATGGGCAGTCGGTCCTCACCCAGAAACATGTGCTCGGTGCGGCACAAGCCGATGCCCTCGGCACCGTGATTACGGGCGTTAGTGGCATCGGGCCCGTTGTCGGCGTTGGCCCGCACCCCAAGGTGGCCGGCCCGGATCTCGTCGGCCCAGCCCAAGATGGTTTCGAACTCGGCAGGCGTCTCGCCCTGGGACAGTGGCACCTGGCCGAGTACAACCGTGCCGTTGGTGCCGTCGATCGAGATCCAATCGCCTTCATTGACCACGGTGTCGCCCACCGTGAAAGACGCTTCGGTGATGCGCAACGCCTCGGCCCCCACCACTGCCGGTTTGCCCCAACCCCGGGCCACCACCGCGGCATGGCTGACCAGACCCCCGCGGGCGGTGAGAATTCCTTCGGCGGCCAGCATGCCGTGCACATCTTCGGGAGAGGTTTCGCTTCGGACCAGCACCACCTGCTCGCCGCGCTCGGCAGCGGCCTGTGCATCGTCGGCGGTGAGATAGACCCGTCCGACCGCGGCGCCCGGCGAGGCGGCGAGGCCCTTGGTGAGAACCGTGTATCCCGAGCCGGAGAATTGCGGGTGGAGCACCTGGTCGAGGTGGTCCCCCGTCACTCGTCCCACCGCCTCGGATTTGGACAGTTTGATGGTCCGCTCGCCCACCATGTCGACAGCGATGCGGAGAGCGGCGCTGCCGGTGCGCTTGCCAACCCGGGTCTGCAGCATCCACAGCTTGCCCTGCTCGATGGTGAACTCGGTGTCACACATGTCGCGGTAGTGAGCCTCCAGCCGCGCGAAAATGGAGAGTAACTCCTTGTGGATGGTGGGAAACTGATCCTTCAGGGCCGAGAGCGGCTCTGTGTTGCGGATACCGGCCACCACGTCCTCACCCTGCGCGTTGATGAGGAAGTCGCCGTACTCGCCCCGGGTTCCGGTGGCCGGGTCCCGAGTGAAGCCGACTCCGGTACCCGAAGCGTCGTCCCGGTTCCCGAACACCATGGCCTGCACATTGACAGCGGTTCCCAGGTCGTGAGCGATGCGCTCACGGTTCCGGTAGGCGATGGCCCGAGGCGCGTTCCACGAACTGAAGACGGCTTCGATGGCGCCGCGGAGCTGATCATCCGGGTCTTGGGGGAAGGGTTTCCCGGTATGGCGTTCCACGATCTGCTGATAGGCATCCACCAGGTATCGGAGGAGTTCGGTAGGGACCCCGGCATCTGAGGTGGTGCCGGCCAACTCCTTGGCCGCCTCTAAGAGGTTGTCGAACTCCTCGCCGGGGATGCCCAACACGATGCGCCCGTACATGGCCACAAATCGGCGATACGAGTCGTAGGCGAAGCGCTCGTCATCGGTCTGCTTGGCCAGCCCCTCCACTGATTGGTCGTTGAGGCCCAGGTTTAGAACGGTGTCCATCATCCCGGGCATGGAGAACTTGGCCCCCGAGCGAACCGAGACCAGGAGAGGGTCGGAAGGGTCGCCGATCCGCTTTCCCATCGTCTTTTCGAGACGGGTGCGGGCCTTGCCCACTTCGGCGGTCAGCCCGTCGGGCCAACCGCCATCCATATAGGCGCGACAAGCGTCGGTGGAGATTGTGAAACCCGGAGGGACGGGTAGTTCGAGTACCGACGTCATCTCGGCCAGGTTGGCGCCCTTGCCTCCGAGGAGATCCTTCATCTCCATCGGGGGCTTGCGGTGCTTGTGGTCGAAGTCGTAGACGAACGGCATCGGAAAAGGTCTCCTGGGTGGTGGTTTGGGGTTGCCTGGTTGGGCAGGTGCAGGGTTTTCAGCCTACCCGCCTCTCCCGTTGGGCCCGAAACCGCGCCGGTTGGACAGCGCGAACGTCAACGGGGAGGTCAGGCGTCAAAGGAACGGTCAGGCGGCTGAAACCCGACGTTGCAATTCTGCCACTAGTCCGTCGATGGGGACCCGGACCTGGGCGGTGGTGTCCCGGTCCCTTACGGTCACGCCGCCATCTTCGAGGGAGTCGAAATCCACCGTGACACACCACGGGGTTCCGACTTCGTCCTGGCGGCGGTATCGCTTCCCGATTCCCTGGGTGACGTCGTAATCACACATGAAGTGGGGCTGCAGCGAATGAAGAACCTGGCGGGCCAGCGGCTCGAGGGTGTCCTTTTTCGAGAGAGGCAACACTGCCACCTGATAGGGGGCGAGCTTGGGATGGAGTCGGAGCACCGTCCGGGCCTCCCCGCCCACCTCGTCCTCGTCGAAGGCGGCCAGCAGAAACGCCATCATGGTCCGGGTGGCCCCGGCCGCCGGCTCGATCACGTACGGGGTATACCGCTCGTTGGTGGTGGGATCGAAATAGTCGAGCTTCTCGCCCGAGGCGGCGGCGTGAGCCGACAGGTCGAAGTCGGTGCGGTTGGCGATGCCCTCGAGCTCGTCCCAACCCCAGGGGAAGAGGAACTCCACATCGGCGGTTCCCGCCGAATAGTGGGAGAGCTCGTCAGCATCGTGGTGACGCAGTCGGATCTTGTCCTCGGGGATGCCAAGTCCCAGATACCAGTTGAAACGTTCGGCCAACCAGTACTCGAACCAATGTTGGGCGTCGGCCGGAGGCACGAAGTACTCCATCTCCATCTGCTCGAACTCGCGGGTCCGAAAGACGAAGTTCTGAGGGGTGATCTCGTTCCGGAACGACTTTCCGACCTGGGCGATCCCGAAGGGAGGCTTCTTCCGTGTGGTCTGGAGGACATTGACGAAGTTGGTGAACATCCCCTGCGCGGTTTCCGGGCGGAGGTACGCCACCGCACCCTCGTCCTCGAGCGGGCCGGCGTGGGTCTTGAACATCAGGTTGAAGGCCCGGGCCTCGGTGAACCCGGTGGAGCCACAGTTGGGGCAGACCCCGTCGATTTTGTCCTGGCGCCAACGCTGGTGGCACTTGCGACAGTCCACCAACGGATCGGTGAAGTTGGACAGGTGACCCGAGGCCTGCCACACGGCCGGCGGTGACAGAACGGCGGCGTCAAGGCCAACCACGTCGTCACGACGCTGCACCATGGCTTCCCACCAGGCATTCTTCACGTTGCGCAACAGGTTGACCCCCAGCGGCCCGTAATCGTAGGTGGAGCGGAAACCGCCGTAGATCTCGGCCGACTGGAAGATGAACCCGCGCCGCTTGCACAGACCGACCACCTTCTCCATCAGGTCGGAGCCGCTGCCCGTTCCGTTGGGCTCGTCAGACTCTGTTTCGGGCGCGCCGGTGGTGACTTCCTCGTCAGGCATAGAGAGACATGGTACCGGGTCGCCCGGTGACGGCTCACCCTCTGGCCAGCCAATATCCGCCCCATCCCGGAGTGGTGACGGCGGTTCCCTGCCGACTGCCTGGCGTAGGAAAGCCCGTCGTCGCATCTCACGCCCGGCATCGGGAAAAGTTAGGGTGCGGACGTGAGGAACGCCAAGCGAATCGTAAAACTCGTCGGGTCGTTGCTGGCCGGGTTGACCATGGCGACTGTGGTCGGCTTGGCGCCACAGCCGTCCGGCCCCGCGGCGGCCGCCGGCCCGCCTCTCAACGTGGCGGCAGGTCAACCGGTGACATTCGGCGACGCCGGGTTCTACGGGTCGACCGGGGCCCAGTCCCTGAACCGGCCGGTGGTGGGTATGGCAGCCACCCCCAGCGGGAATGGCTACTGGCTGGTGGCCTCCGACGGGGGCATCTTCGCATTCGGCGATGCGCCGTTCTTGGGATCAATGGCCGGTACCCCGCTTCAGGCCCCGGCCGTCGGAATGGCCACCACCCCCAGCGGGAACGGCTATTGGCTGGCCGCCGCCGACGGTGGCATCTTCACGTTCGGGAACGCTCCTTTTCTGGGATCGATCGGTGGACAACCTCTGGCCGATCCGATTGTGGCCATCGCCGCCACCCCCGGCGGTCAGGGCTATTGGCTACTGCCGGCCCCGCCACCGCCTCCGATCGGCGGACCTTCGCTGGCCGGGCTGGTGATCTACAACTTGGCGAACATCCCCGGAGGGGTGTATCCGAGGGGCGACAAAGTTGCGGCGTTGACTTTTGACGATGGCCCCTCGCCTGTCTACACACCCCAGATTCTGCAGATACTGACCCAGTATCACGTGCCGGCCACGTTCCAGATCATCGGCTACGAGGGTGCCGCCCGTCCCGACCTGCTCAAGCTGGAGGTATCCGACGGGATGACCCTGACCAACCACACCTGGGACCACCCTGATCTGACTAGGTTGAGCCCGGCCGGATTCCCCGGCGAAGTCGACGCCACCACAAATCTGATCACATCGGTGACCGGGCAGCCGGTCAAATGCCTCCGTCCGCCGGGCGGCGCCACCAACGGTTCGGTCCTGTCCCAACTGGCCCAGCGTGGGCTGGGAGAACTTCTCTGGGATGTGGACCCCTCGGACTACCGGCGGCCGGGAGCCGGTGTCATCGCCAACCGGGTACTCTCCGCCCTGCATCCCGGGGCGATCATCGGCATCCATGACGGTGGGGGTGATCGATCCCAGACGGTGGCCGCCCTTCCCGCCATCATTACCGGCATCCAGGCGGCCGGGTACACACTGGTGCCCGTCTGCAACTAACCCATCGGTGTTGGTGGGTGAGGTTCAGGGGCGCCGGCGTCAGGCCGACACTTCGGAGACCAGCCGGGTGCTCACCGCGTTGGCGAGCAACCGACCCCTCACGGTAAGCACGGCGCGACCGTCTCTCCGGTCCACCAGGCCCTCGAGGTCGGGATCGTCCGGCAGCGATGCTTCGGGCACTCCGTCACGGGTACGCAAGCGCAAGGCCAGAGCTTCGAACCGCACCTGCTCGGGGCTGAGCACCTCGTCACCGGCGGTGGCGATCCGACCCTGCTCGATCTCCTTCACGAACCGATCGGGCGTACGTACGTTCCACCACCGGCGACCGTCCCGATGGGAGTGGGCCGCTGATCCGATGCCCCGGTACTCCCCCTGGTGCCAATACAGCCGGTTGTGGCGGCACTCGTGTCCCGGGAGCGACCAGTTGGAGATCTCCTCCCAGTTGTACCCGGCGGTGGAGAGAATCTCCTCGGTCATCTCGTATCGGTGGGCCTGCACGTCATCGTCGGGATGGCGGTCGGGCTGGGCCGCCAGCGGGGTGCCGGGCTCCACCGTCAATGAGTAGGCGCTGATGTGGGGTGGGGCGGAGGCAAACCCCATCACGTCCCTCAGGCTCTGTTCCCAGTCGGCATCGGTTTCCCCGGCCCCACCCATGATCAGGTCCATGCCCCATGACACGAATCCGGCCGCGGCTACCGTCCCGGCCGCGGCGACCACCGCGTCGTGGCCATGTCGCCGCCCCAGTCCGACCAGCACGTGGGGAACTGTCGACTGCACTCCGAGCGAGATCCGGGTGACACCCGCGGCCCGATAGGTGGCAAACCGTGCAGCCTCGGCGTCCTCGGGGTTGCACTCCACCGTGACCTCGGCGCCAGGCGCCCGTGGGATGGCGTCAAGGATCGAGACCAGCAGGTCGGCGGCGAGGCGCGAGGGGGTCCCGCCCCCGAAGAACACCGATGTGGCCTGGGGTATGCCCTCGGACTCGACGGCCCGCTCCACCTCGGTGACGCAGGCGGCGGCATACGACTCCATCAGGTGGTCCCGGTCGGTATAGGTGGCGAATGCGCAGTAGTCGCAGCGGGCCCGACAAAACGGGATGTGGACGTAGATGCCAAACGGGGTCGTTGCATCCGGCGTCACGATTCCGCCCTCACGACACCGGTCCCGCCCGTACCGACCGGAGCCGGCGATCGAGATGGACCTCCATCGCCTCCGTAGCCAACGCACCGACTTCATCGGTCGTCGGTGAGCGGGGCTCGGCCAGGACGCCGGCCAGCCCGCCGCCGAGGATGCGCTTGAGCAGGGCCAGGCCCTCTCCCGACAGGGAGCGTCCTCGCCGGCAATTTCTGCACAGGACCCCCCCCTCCACCAGATCGAACGCCACCAGCTTCTCGATATCCTCCTCGCCGCAAGACGCGCAGGCATCGAGCACCGGCTCGGTGCCCTCGAGGGCAAGGACCTTGAGGAAGAAAGCCGGTGTCACCATGACCGAATCTCGTTCGGCCAGCGCCGAGAGAGCTCCCACCAACATGGAATAGAGGCGTGGGTTGGCGTGGCGTTCCTGGCCGACCTGGTCCACCACTTCGAGTATCGACATGGCTGACGCCATCCGGTCGAGGTCCTCACGCACCGGTCGGAAGGTGTCGATGACTTCGGCCTGGTTCACGATGTCGAGGTCCCCGCGACCTTGCCAACCGAGGAGAGCCACATGGCTGAAGGGTTCAAGACGCGACCCGAACTTGGATCCGGTGCGTCGCACGCCCTTGGCCACGGCCCGCACTTTCCCGTTCTGTTCGGTCATCAGGGTGACAATCCGATCCGCCTCCCCGATCCGAATGGTGCGAAGCACCACACCCTGGTCGCGGAAGAGGGTCATCCCGAGCTGGCGGAGTCCCCGCCGTTCGGGTGAGAAAGCCCGTTGGTGCCCGACGCCTCTCCGGAACGTCCATTCACCTCCGGGCCCCCCGAGGCGGAAGGGACAATGCCCCGATCAGTGGGTCGGATCGGTCGGGCAGGAGGCCGCGGCCGGCGAGGGCCCCCGAGCAGGCTGTTGGCGCCGATGAGGGCAACCAGCACCGGGGGGACGATGACGAACGGCAGGATGGCGTTGAATCCGGCAACCAACATGATGAGCGCCCCGATATACAGGACCACCCCACCGGCGATCCCGACGCCGATCCATACTCCGCCGGCATCATCGGGCTCACCCGGTGTTCGGACCTCTAGGGCGGACCACCGGGGACCCATCCTCATGTCACTCCGCCGTAGCGCCGCTGGCGCCGCTGGAACTCCTGAATCGCCTCGAAGAGGTGGTGGCGCCGAAAGTCGGGCCAGAGCACCCCGGTGAACACCAGTTCGCTGTAGGCCAACTGCCACAGCAGGAAATTGGAGATCCGGTGTTCGCCCGAGGTGCGGATCATCAGGTCGGGGTCGGGTTGATCGGGGTAGTACAGGCGGGACCGGATGGCCTTCTCGTCCACCTTGGCCGCCGGGACCCCATCGGCCACCAACGAGCGCACCGCGTCGACAATCTCTGCCCGGCCGCCGTAGTTGAATGCCATGGTCAACGTCGACCGTCGGTTGCCGGCGGTGAGCTCTACCGACTCGTCCATGCGCTTCAGCACCCGCTTGGGCACCCGCCAGTCCCTCCGGCCCGCGAATCGGATACGCACACCTTTGTCGTTCAATTCATCCCGTCGGCGCACCAGCAGACTCTCGTTGAACCCCATGAGGTACCGGACCTCGTCCGCCGGGCGTCGCCAGTTCTCCGTAGAGAAGGCGTACATGGTGATCCACGGGATCCCCAGATCGAGCACTCCTTCCACCGCATCGAGCAGCGCTGCCTCCCCGGCGGCGTGGCCCTCGGTGCGCGGTAGTCCCCGACGACTGGCCCAGCGACCGTTCCCATCCATCACACAGGCCACGTGAACAGGGATCGGACCGTCGGCGACATCAGATGCCACCAACAGGGTTGACTGGTTGATTTGGGCGCCATCGGCGCCGAAGACCTCCTGTTCCACCCTGCGAACCTATCCCGTCTACTGCCCCATCTGTGCCCGCCGGCACGCCCGACGAAGGGTTCCCCGTCTTGAGCATCGCTCCTTGGCGCACTAGACCCTCTGCATGTCCCCATGGGCCGCACTGGCAATCTTCGCGGCCGGGTTAGCGGCCGGCACGATCAATGTGATCGTGGGATCGGGATCGCTCATCACGTTTCCCACCCTGCTGGCTCTCGGGTACCCCCCGCTGTTGGCCAATGTTTCCAACAACGTGGGATTGGTCCCCGGAGCCGTGAGCGGCGCCTTCGCCTACCGACGTGAGTTGGACGGCCAGCGATCGAGGGTGATCCGGCTCGGGACGGCGTCGCTGTTGGGGGGAGCGGCCGGCGCGGTGCTCCTCCTCGGGCTACCCGGCAACGTGTTCCGGTCCGCCGTTCCGTTCCTTATCTTTGTGGCCTGCGTATTGATGGCGCTACAGCCCCGTTTGGCCCACATCCTCGAACAGCGGGGCGACCGGAAGATCCACGGCGGGCCGAGTCTGTTCATCGGTGTGTTCTTGACCGGTGTCTACGGTGGTTACTTCGGAGCGGCACAGGGCGTCATCCTCGTCGCCCTCCTTGCCATCTTCGTCCATGACGACCTGCAGCGGCTGAACGCCACCAAAAATGTCCTGGCCATGCTGGTCAATGGGGTGGCCAGCATCCTGTTCATCATCTTTTCGCCCCTGTCGTGGCCGGTGGTCGGCCTCATCGCCTCGGGGTCGATCATCGGAGGCCAGGTGGGTGCCCATATCGGTCGCCGGCTACCGGCCACCGTGTTGCGCTGGGTCATCGTCGTGGTCGGCCTGGTGGTCGCCACCATTCTCTCCATCGAGTGGTTGTGAGCAGTTCAACCCAGTTTCATGTGAGCGGGTCCAAACCGGCTCGAAAAGCCCCCAAGTAGGGTCGCGGAATGGTCGATGTGGTGAGGGCGACACTTGCCCTGGTGGCCGCCTCGCTTCCCGGGGGCGGCGAGGCAAGGGAAGGTCAGGCAGAGATGGCCGGCGCGGTGGGCCGGGCACTCGGTTCCCGACGTCATTTGGTGGTGCAGGCGGGAACGGGAACGGGTAAGTCCCTGGCCTATCTGGTCCCGGCCGCCCTGTCCGGCGAGAAGGTGGTGGTGGCCACCGCCACCAAGGCGCTTCAGGACCAGTTGGCCGGCAAGGACCTGCCCATGGTGGCGGCAGCTGTCGGTGCGGAACTCACCTTCGCTGTCCTCAAGGGTCGGAGCAACTATCTGTGCCGCCAGCGCGCCTCCGAGGTCGGGGGCCACGGTGAGCAACTCAACCTCAGCACCGGGGCCATCGATCCTCCCGACGCCGACGACACCTTGACCCCGACCAGAGAGGAGGGGATTGCTGAACCCGGACGACTCGGCGACCAGGTACGGCGCTTACTGCAGTGGGCGGAGGACACCGCCACCGGGGACCGGGCCGAGCTTGACTTCGAGCCCCACTTCCGGGCGTGGGCCATGGTGTCGACAACCGCCCGCGAATGCCCGGGAGCATTCCGTTGCCCGTCGGGCCGGGAGTGCTTCGCCGAAGATGCCCGGAGCCGGGCGGCGGCGGCCGACGTGGTGGTGGTCAACACCCACCTGTACGGAGCCCACCTGGCCAGTGGCGGTGCCGTGCTCCCGCCCCACGACATTGTGGTCTTCGATGAAGCCCACGAAGTTGAAGAGGTCATGACCGACAGTCTCGGGGTGGAGATCGGCCCCGGGCGATTCCGGGCCTTGGCCACTGGCGCTCGCGGGGTGGTGCAGGCCAGGTCGTCGGGATCTGACAACACCCTCGATCTGGTGGCCGAGGTGGCTGAGCACTTCCAACGGGTCCTCCTCCCCCTGGCCGGCACCCGAATTCCTCGCGGCGTGATCGTCGGAGTCGAGAGTGACAACGGTGATGATGATCGTGGCGGTGCCGATGGCGGTGCCGATGCGGCCCAAACCGAAGACAGTGGGCCCAGCCTCAGCGAAGTGATCACCTTGGCCACCGGTCGGGTCGGACGCCTGGTCAGCCTGCTCCGCCAGGCGGAACGGGACGGGTCGGACAACGAGTCGACAGGTGAGAGGTCCCGACGCGACCGCCTGCTTTTAGCCGCTGGACACCTGTCCGATGACCTGACCAAGTTGACTTCGCTCACCGACGATGAGGTGGCCTGGGTGGACGGTGGTTCCCGCTCACCCAGTCTGCGGGTCTCCCCCATCGACGTCGGGCCCCTGCTCACCGAGCGACTTTGGAGTGAGGTCACCGGCGTCCTGACATCGGCGACGGTGCCCATCGGTCTGGTGAAACGTTTGGGTCTCCCCGAAGACACCACCGACCAACTCGACGTGGGAAGCCCTTTCGACTATCGGGAACACGCCATGCTGTACGTGGCCAAGTCCATCCCCGACCGGAGGCGGCCCGAGTCCGAGCCCGCTATCCATATCGAGCTCGAGGCCCTCATCACCGCGGCCGGCGGTCGCACGTTGGCCCTGTTCACCAGTTGGCGGGCCATGCATGCGGCCGTCGAAATACTGAGAGACCGCCTTCCGTTCCGAGTCTGGGCCCAGTCCGACCTGCCCAAACCCGCCCTGATCGAGTCCTTCCGGTCCGAGGAGTCCTCCTGCTTATTCGCCACCCTCGGGTTCTGGCAAGGGGTAGATGTACCGGGACGGACCCTCAGCCTGGTCACCATCGACCGGATCCCGTTTCCCCGTCCCGACGATCCGGTGCTCCAGGCCCGACGGGACCGGGCCGGCTCGGCTGCGTTCGGCGCCGTCGACCTGCCCCGCGCCGGGACCTTGCTGGCCCAGGGGGCCGGCCGATTGATCCGTTCGGCCGAAGACCGCGGGGTGGCGGCGGTCCTCGACAGCCGGCTGGCCACCGCCAGTTATCGAGGCGCACTCTTGGCCCGGGTCCCCCCGATGAAACGCTCGCTCGACCGGGACGAGGTCGAAGCCTTCCTCAAGGCGACGTTGGCTGACCCATAGGCGGTCGCCGACGTCACGCTCGTGAAAAGCGAGCTTCGACGTCGACCCCGGTCTGCATGTTGGTCATGCCCATCTTCTTCCAATGGATGCCCCACTGTGAACGGTCGATCTCCACGGAAGCCGTCAGGGTGAAACCGGTTTCGTCGACGTCGCTGATGGTGGCCTCACACGAAAACGGGTGGGACTGGCCGGCGATCGTCAACTCACCGTTGAAATGCAGCCGACCGTCGTTTCCCGCCGATACATCAGTAGCGATAAAGGTGATGTGGCAATTGGTGGTGGCATCGAAGAAGTCGGTCGAACGGAGGTGCTTGTCCCGCTTCGCATTGCCGGTGTCGACCGAGGCGACGTCGATGACCATGCGTCCTGCGAGCGCACCGCCACCGTCGAGCGTTCCTTCACCGTGCACTTGGGTGAAACGACCTCTTGCCTTGATGAGTCCCCACAGGCTCGACGACCGGAACGCCACAGTTGTCTGTTCGGTGGCCAGAACCCACGTTCCGGCCAACGACCCGTCCGCCAGCCTGGTTGCGGCGTTCCGAGTATCTGCCATGGTCGGTACGGCCTCCCGTTGTCATTTCGGACAACCGTTGATGTGCGGCGCCGGACTTGTGTTCCCACAGTAGGGATCGGACTCAGAAACCCAGGCGGTCGAGCGCGTCTTCACGGTGTTGCCATCGCTTCTCCACCCGCACGAACAGCTCCACATAGGCGCCCGCCGGCATCTGTTCCCGCACCGCCATGCCCACCTCTTTCAGGGTGGAGCCACCCTTGCCGATCACGATTCCCTTTTGGGAATCCCGCTCGACCAGAATTTCGCAACGCACCCGCGGCCACTCCCATTCGGTCACCCGGCAGGCGATGCTGTGGGGAAGTTCGTCCTCCACCCGAAGCAACAGCTGCTCGCGGACCAAGTCAGCTACCCAAAATGCCTCGGCCACATCAGTGACCATTCCCTCGGGGTAGTAACGAGGGCCCTCGGGCATCCGCGCCAGGGCAGCATCGACCAGAGCATCCACGCCGTCACCAACAGCTGCGGAGATGGGAAAGTACTCCACCGGAACCGGAGAAGAACCGTCTTGCTCGGCGAGCGAATTGATGACCTCGGAGACAGCGGTGAGGTGGGTGAGCACGCCGTTGCCGTCCACCCGGTCGATCTTGTTCACCACTACCAGCAGGGTGGGCTGGCCCTGGACATCGCCACCGGGGACCCCGAGCTCACGTTCCATGGCGGCCGTGCGCGCCAGCGAACGAACCCGCCGGCTCGCCTGGGTGAGCACCATCCTGTCCCCAGGCCCTATGGCGCCGGTGGCTTCGACCATGGCGATGACGACATCCACGTCATCCATCGACGATGACGCCGAATCGTTCATGCGTTCACCCAGGGCGGTGCGGGGCTTGTGAAGTCCGGGCGTGTCGACAAACACCACTTGGGCGCCGGGACGGTTGAGCACTCCCCGCACCTGGGATCGGGTGGTATTGGGGCGGGGCGAGGTGATGGTCACCTTGGTCCCGACGATTCGGTTGATCAAGGTCGACTTCCCCACATTGGGACGGCCGACCACTGCGGCGAAACCGGAACGGAACTGAACCATCACTCCCCTTCCACAGTTTGTGGAACCAGCGGAACGATCCGGACCCGCTCGATGCGCCGTCCCTTCACCCGGTCAGCCACCAAGCGCATCCTGGCCACCTCGACCGACTCTCCTTGTTCGGGGACGTGGCCGAAGAGATCGAAGAGGAGGCCGCCCATCGTGTCCCACGCCCCCGTAGGCAAATTGGCGTGGAGCAACTCGTTGGCCTCGGTCACCACCATGCGACCACTGACCGTCGCCCCACCCGAGGGGAGATACTCCACCGGTGGTTCCTCCACATCGAACTCGTCGACGATTTCGCCGACCAACTCCTCGATCAGATCCTCCAGGGTGACCAGTCCGGCGGTTCCGCCATACTCATTGACCACCACGGCCAAATGAAACTTGTTCGCCTGCATCTCCCGCATAAGGGCCGCCACCCGTTTTGTCTCGGGGACAAAGTGGGGAGTTCGAACATGCAACCCCACCAAATCTGCCTCATGGCCGGAACGCACGGTCCCGATCAGATCCTTGGTGTAGACGATTCCCACCACATCATCGACACCTTTTTCGAGAACCGGAAGCCGGCTGAACCCCACTGCCAACGCCTCCACCAGGACGCTTTCTGCGCTCTCATCGGCTTCCACGGTGACCATGTCCGGACGGGGGACCATGACCTCGCGAACCACCGTGTCGCCGAACTCGATGATCGAGTGGATGAGCTCGCGCTCCTCCGTCTCGATGACGTCGTCCTCGAGGGCCACATCGGCCATGGCCAACAGCTCTGACTCCGTCACATCCGAGCCGTGGCCCAGACTGCCTTCGCCGATGAGCAAGTTGGCCAATCCGATCAATGCTCCCGATGCGACGCGGACAGGCCAGAACCCCACCAAGGCCGAGACCAGGGGGGCGCTGAAGAGCGCGGCCCTCTCAGGGTGGTGGACGGCCCAGTTCTTCGGCACCGCCTCACCCAGCACGAAGATGACGACAATCTCGAAGACCATGGCCGCCGCTACGCCCCAGGCGCCGAACCAACCCGAAGCCAGGATTCCCACCAGGGTCGCCACCACCAACTGGCAGATGAGCACCAGCAGGAGCACCGGATTGAGAAAACCCTGAGGATTATCAGTCAGCCGCTCGAGTACCTTCGCCCCGCGGCGACCCTCGTCAACCAGAGCCGCGGCCTTGGCCCGGCTCATCCTGACCAGGCTGGTCTCGGCCAGGGCCAGCAGCGCGGAGGCCGCCAGCAGAACCACCACGACCAACAACACCACCCCGTCAATGGGTGAGAAGCCTTGGGCGGCCAACAGCGAAATTGGACCAGGCGTCATGACGTCACGCGGTAGTACTGGGCCAGGAGCTGTTGTTCGCGTTGCTCCATTCGCTCGGCTTCGGCTTCGACCTCGTGATCCATCCCCAGGAGATGGAGGATTCCGTGCACCACCAACAGCGCCAGTTCGTCCTCGAAGCTCGCACCATGTTCCACCGCGTTGCGGGCCGCCACCGCAGGACAGATCACCACGTCGCCGAGTAAGAGAAAACGGTCGCTGTTGGTCTCGATGGATCCGGGGCCGGTGCCGCCTTGGTCGGGAGAACGACCACTGCGTTCCACCTCGTCTTCGATCGGGAACGAGAGTACATCGGTGGGACCGGACTTACCCAGAAAGCGCTCGTTGAGCGCGGCGATGGACTGCTCGTCCACGAACAGCAGGGAAACTTCGGTATCGCTGGTGATCCCTTCGGCCATCAGTGCCGCCCGGGCCAACTCCGACCAGCGATCGACGGCTACCGGTTGGTCCGCTTGTTCGTCGGCGGCGTAAATATCAACGCTCATGAAGCGCACCTGCGGTCGGGCTCGCGGCAGGGGCCGGCGACCCCGACTCGCGCTCGTAGGCGGCAACGATGTCAGCCACAACGCGGTGGCGGACCACATCCCGCTGGGTCAGGTGGACGAACGCCAGGTCCTTCACGCCGGACAGCACCGGTTCCAGTCCGACCAATCCTGATCGTCCTCCGGGAATGTCGATCTGGGTGACGTCGCCGGTGATCACCGCTTTGGAGCCGAAGCCGATGCGGGTAAGGAACATCTTCATCTGCTCGGGTGAGGTGTTCTGGGCCTCGTCGAGGATGATGAAACTCGAGTTCAACGTGCGCCCCCGCATGAAGGCCAACGGTGCCACCTCGATGGTGCCGCGGTCGAGGAGACGCTGCGACCCTTCTGGCTCGAGCAGGTCATGGAGGGCGTCATAGAGCGGACGCAGGTAGGGATCGACCTTGGCCATCAGGTCACCGGGCAGAAACCCGAGGCGCTCGCCGGCTTCGACGGCGGGACGGGTAAGGATGATCTTGCTCACCTGGTGAGCCTGAAGCGCCTGCACGGCCAACGCCACGGCCAGGTAGGACTTGCCGGTTCCGGCCGGTCCAATCCCAAAGGTGACGACGTTGGAGGAAATGGCGTCGGCGTACTGTTTCTGACCCGCCGTCTTGGGTCGAACCGCCCGGCCGCGGGATGACCTGAGCAGTTCCGCGGTCAGAACCTCCGAGGGTCGGACATCATCGTGCATCATGTCGATGGTTCGTCTCACTTGGGCCGAATCGAGGGTTTGGCCGGCTTCGAGCACGATGATCATCTCCTCGAAGAGGCGACCGATGCGCTCGGCGTCGTCACCCCCGATGGTGATCTCATTCCCCCGAACCGAGATGTGCGCCCCCGGATTCTCGTCTTCGACCAGGCGCAGAAACTCATCCTGTTGACCCAACAGGCCCGCCATCAGATGGTTGCCGGGAACGAGGATTTTGACCGGGGAAGATTCCACGTGCACTCTGGTCCCGACCCTACCAGCGGCCGGGGAGTGTGGGCTCTTACCCACTCAGCCCGGGGGCCAGTCGAAGGTGCGGCCACCGAGCACATGGAGATGCAGGTGGGGCACTGAGTTGAGCGCGTCGGGACCAACGTTGAAGACAAGCCGATAGCCACGGTCCTGTCCGCCGATGCCCTCGGCATTGGCGACCGCCTGACCGGCAAGGAGGAGCGCTGTCACATCGGCGGCGTCGTCAGCCGTCACCGTGGAGACATCGGTGATGTGCCGTTTCGGAACCACCAGGACGTGAACCGGTGCCGCCGGATTCATATCCCGAAACGCCACGGTTCGCTCATCAGATCGGACGATGTCAGCGGGGACGTCACCGGCCACGATTCTGCAGAAAAGACAGTCGGTCATCGACATCATCCCGCAGAAGCGGCTGGGCCGCTGTCCGAGGTTCCCCGGGACCTGGGGCTCCCCTTCAACTCGGGATACAGATGTTCGAGGCTTCCGGGCGAAATCCGGCTCTCTTCGATGAAGTGCACCACGTCAGCCTCCTGAAGGCGGATCACCCGTCCGAACTTGTAGGCGAAAAGGTCTCCCTCGTCGATGAAGCGATAGAGGCTCCTCAGTGTAATTCCGAGGCGTTCTGATGCTTCTTTGGTACTTAACCAGGTGATCGGATCTGTCATGGTCTTTCAGTTATACCCGACCACGACGGGTGACCGACTTCGCCCACGTCCGGTTTCAGGCGGGGACAAGGAGTCCGAGCTCCCCGAGTCTTCCGCCCATGACCTCCGGAGTCACACCGAACAGGCAGGCGATCGCCCGCAGGTCTTCCGCCCGGATCGTGATCATCCGACCGTTGAAGTCCTGACGGTGGACCTGAATCATCGAGAGGAACCGTCGGAGAAGATCACGTTCGGGTCCGCTCACCGAATGCAACTTGGTCAGGTCGATGGTGACCTTCCCGCTCCCAGAAGCACTGGTGAGGACCCGGCGGGCACTGGGTGGAGCTGTCTCCGGCGAGTTCCCACTCGGCCCCCAACGGGTGGACGTGTCGCCGTCGGGTGGGAGGAGCTGATCGACAGGGACGTCATAGAGCTTGGCCAGGCGTTGCAACCGGGGCACCGAGATCGCCCGCTCCCCTCGCTCGTAAGCGCCGAGCACCGACGCCTTGAACTCCTGGCCAGACGTCGCTTCCACCGCCTGGAGGGACAGATGCATCTGTTTGCGCATAGCCCGGAGCCGGGCCCCCACTGCCCGGGCGTAGGCGACGCGGGCCGACTCTTCTTGTTCGTCGTCATCGACCATATCGACATGCTTCTCAACCACTAACAAATTCACCCCTACTGGCCTCGACTCGATCGACCAAACACGCCTGCGCCGACAAGGCTGCTGTGCAGCCTGTCCTGTGGCTTCTGCCTCAGTTTTGCCCACGGAGCGTGGTTATGCAAGGGGAGCAATCAACCCTGAACGTAGGGCACACAAGAGGGTTGCGGCGGCAACCGCAGCAGTTTCCGCCCGTAGGACAGTCGGTCCCAGCCCCACCGTCGATACGTCACCAGCCAGTTCTTCCTGGTCCCAGCCGCCCTCCGGCCCAATGGCGATGACCGGGTGATGGAGGGACGGCGGGGGTCCCCCCGGGTGGGCAAGTGACGGGGTGCCGCCGGTCAGCACGGCCAGCGCACTCAGTGACGAGATGGACCCTATCTCGGGTAGAAGGGTCCGACGGCTCTGGGAGGACGCCTCCCGGGCCACCCGCCGAAGGCGCTCCACCGAGCGCTCCGCCCGCTCGCCGTCCCAGTGCACCACCGACCGGTTGGTGATGATGGGCACAATGCGGTCGACTCCCAGCTCGGTGAGTTTCTGCACTACCCACTCGGGACGATCGCCCTTGACAGGGGCGAAGGCCACTGTCAGATAGGGCCGGACGGACGCCGTTACGGTCACGGCGCCGTCAAGTTCGAGAACGGAAGAGAGGTCCCGGCGGCGTGCATCTCCTTTGGCGGCAGCCGACGTCACTCGACATGGCACCCATGACCCCATCCCGTCCGAGGCCACCACCGACTGGCCGGCCCGCAACCGGAGGACGTCAAGCAGGTGACGGGCACTCTCGGCGTCAAGGACAGGGGCCCCGAGGTCGGGCACGAACACCATGGCCGCCGCGGCCACCAGCACCGGATCGGGAGCCTTGACCGTCGATCCGAGCGGACCGCCGACCTGGGAGTCGGGCATGGTCAGCTGAGGGCCGAGCGCAGCTTGGAGAAGATCCCCTCGCCCTGAGGGGGAACTCCGACAGGCTCGTCCCGGGCCGCGGCCAGGGACGCCAGCAACCCACGTTGATCGTCGTCGAGCTCGGTCGGCGTCTCCACGACCACATGCACGAAGAGGTCACCGCGCCCGCGCCCTCGAAGCCGCGGAATCCCGAGGCCTTTGAGTTGGATGACGGCCCCGGTTTGCGTTCCGGACGCAATGGTGAGGTTCTGTCGGTCATCCAGTGTGTCGAATTCGATCACCGTCCCCAAAGCGGCTTGGGTCATCGCCACCTGCACCGAAGCGTGGACGTCGACCCCTGAGCGCTCGAAGACCGGATCGGCTTCGACCGACAGATGGACGAACAGTGCGCCGTTGGGGCCACCCCGGAACCCGGCCGGACCGTGACCGGAGAGTCGAAGGGTGGTCCCGTCGTCGACACCGGAGGGAATGTCCACTTCGAGCGTCCGCTCCTCGTCGCGACGGCCGTCTCCCCCACAGTCCTCACACGGGGTGGCGATCGCCTGGCCAGTTCCCTGGCATCGAGAGCAGGGGACCGCGGTCATCACCTGCCCCAGAATTGACTGGCGAACCCGTCTGAGCTCTCCGGCACCCTGGCAATCAGGACATCGGATGGGTGACGTTCCCGGGCGAGCACCGCTCCCCTCGCACGCATCGCAGTGGACCGGCGCCTTGACCGGCACGTCGCGGTGAATGCCGAATACCGCTTCCCTAAAGGTCAGGCGGAGGACAATCTCGGCATCGGGTCCGGGCATGGGGCCGGTACGACGACCACGGCCGCCGTTGGTCGCTCCGCCCATCCCGTTGAAGAAGGAATCGAAGAGGTCACCGAGGCCTCCTCCGAAGGGATCAGCCTGACCTCCGCCGAAGCCACCTCCCCCTGCCGCCTGCCCGAATACGCCGGCAGACCCGAATCGGTCATACCGGGCGCGCCGCTCGGGGTCACGGAGCACCTCGTAGGCCAGGCTGACCTCTTTGAAGCGCTCCTCGGTCACGTCATCGCCGTGGTTTGCATCGGGATGGAACTCACGCGCCTTTTGCCGATACGCACGCTTCAGTTCCTCATCGGTGGCGCCACGCCCCACCCCGAGGAGCTCGTACAGGTCAGCGTCGGTCATCGTCGCGACTCGCTCAGTCGTTGACCCAAGCGGTTGCCGACCACCTGGGCCGCCGCCAGCGCCTGGGGATAGTTCATCCGGGTGGGGCCGAGCAGCCCGATGGTGCCGGTTACCTCACCGTCCACCGACACCGGCATGACCACGACGGCACATGAGGCCAGGGGCTCTACCCCGTGTTCGGTGCCGATCGCCACCGACAGACCCCTGTCGAGGACGTCACGAAGGAGGGTGACCACCACCAATTGCTGTTCGAGGATGGTCAACACGGAGCGCACGGTATCCACCGCGTCGAAGGCCGCCGCCATGTGGGACGACCCGCCGACGAACAGCTGGTCGCCAGCCTCCGCCGAACCGAGGTGGCGGAGGGCGTCGACACCGACGGATACCACCGCGTCGGTGGCCGGATCACCGGTGGTCACGAGGGTCGCATCGATCTGGGACAACGCCCGGCCCAAGGAGTGTGCGGCCAGGTAGCGGGCGGCGTCGGCCAGTCGGCCCTCATCGACATCCTCGGCCAGATCGATCGACTGCTTCTGTACTGCACCATCGGCCAGCACCACCACCAGTAGGGCCAAACGCGGCCCGAGTCCGACCAGCTGCACCGAGCGCAACGTGGCCAACTCGTGAGAGGGACCCACCACCATTGCGGTGCAGTCTGTGAGGTCGGCCAAGAGGCCGGATGTCTTCTCGAGCATCAGCTCGATTTCGCCATGGGCGTGATCGAAGAACTGGCGCACCTGCTGGCGTCCCACCGGATCAAGCGCTCCCGGACCACCCAGATGGTCGACGAAGAAGCGGTACCCCTTATCCGTGGGAATCCGACCTGCGCTGGTATGGGGCTGCGCCAGGTAACCGTCCCGTTCCAGAGCCGCCATATCCGCCCGAATGGTGGCCGAGGAAACGCTGACGCCCGGGGCGTCCATCACGTGCTGGGACCCGACAGGCTGGGCCGAGCCGATGTATTCGGTGACCACCGCGTTGAGAATGGCCGATTTCCGGACATCCAGCGCCAAGGGGTCGGGACCGGCCCCGTCGTGTCGGCTGTTGTCGCTGGTCTGCATGGGTGGTTGGTTGCCTCGTCCGAGTCCCACCAACGGTCGGGCGCCGTTGGCATCGGGCTGTCGGCCCGTTGGCACTCCATTCTACTGAGTGCTGACCCAGCTCGGGCGAGCACCTTCAGGCTGATCCATTCCCGGGTACGCCCCAATGCCGCCGATGGCCACCCCGAAAGGCAGAATGCCAGGTCAGACCGCAGCAACGAACAGCTGATGGGTCATGGCCGGACCCAGAGCAACCATCGAGTCACCTACCACCAGCGTCAACGTACCGTCGGGCGCCTTGGCCTGAATGGTGGCCATGGCCCCTGGCATCAACCCGTGTTCGCCGAGATACGACAGTGAGGCGGAGTCGTGCTCGATGCTCTCGGTGATCCGTTCGAGACGCACACGGTCGCCGGGCCGTGAATCGGCCAATCGATGCTGCTCGGGCCCGGTGGGCTCCACACCCGGGATCGGATTGCCGTGCGGACAGGTGGTCGGATTACCCAGCAGAACAACCAGACGTTGCTCGACCTCATCCGAGATCACGTGTTCCCACCGTCCGGCCTCGAGATGGGCCTTCTCCCAGTCCAGACCGATGATGTCCACCAGCAGCCGTTCGGCCAGCCGATGCTTGCGCACCACCCCCTGGGCCAGGGCGCCACCTTTGGCGGTCATGGAGATCTGACGGGCACTGCGGAGAATGAGCCCGTCGGCCTCCAGCCTGTCGAGCATTTCCGACACAGACGGTGCGGCTTTGTCGAGCCGTTCGGCGAGGCGCGCCTGAATGACCGGGATACCCTCCTCTTCCAAGGAGAAGATCGCCTCAAGGTACTCCTCGACCGGTGGGTGAAAGCGGTCGAGCATGAGCCTGATCCTAAGGCATGGCGGGAGTTGGTGGTTCGGCCGAGGGCAAATCAGGCTGGTCGGGGCATCGTCGTCGAAATCTCAACGAGCGGCGGTACCGTGGTATCCGTGGGCGACCGGTTCGGCGACGAGGAGATACAGACCGAGGATGGCCTCGACGTCATCGCCGACGACGGTGTTCACCCCGACGGGGATGAGACAGGAATCGGCGAGCCGGTGGACGATGCCCCATCCACCCGCTTCGACCGGGTAAGGCGGTCGACCGCCGGGGTGATAATGACCGGCATTGCCCTCGGCCTGCAAGACGCCCTGGAGTTACCGAAGAAGCAACCGGCTTTCGTTATCAAGGCCTCGGGCCAACCCGACGGGCCCCAGGGGCCGATCGATCTGAGCTTCGACCCGGACGATCCGTCCAACACCGTGGCGGTCATTCGCCCCTGGCTCACCGACGGAGAGAAGAAAGGAACTCCGCCGGAGTAGAACCATCTGTCAGTCGTCGAGCCGCAGCGCGGAGACAAATGCCTCTTGGGGAACCTCGACCCTTCCGATGTTCTTCATCTTCTTCTTCCCCTCTTTTTGCTTCTCGAGGAGTTTCCGCTTTCGGGTGATATCGCCGCCGTAGCACTTGGCCAGAACGTCCTTGCGACGGGCCTTGACCGTCTCCCGGGCCAGGACCCGCCCTCCGATGGCCGCCTGGATAGGAACGTCGAACATCTGGCGCGGAATCAACTCCCGCAACTTTTCAGTCATCCGCCGGCCGTAGATGTCGGCCTGGGACCGATGAACGATGGTGGAAAAGGCATCCACCGGGACGTGGTTGATCAGCACGTCGACCTTGACCAGATCGGCGGTGGCATATCCCTGGGGCTCGTAATCGAGGCTGGCATACCCCTTGGTCCGGCTCTTCAACTGATCGAAGAAGTTCACCACCACCTCGGCCAACGGAATGGTGTAGACGAACTCGACCCGTTCGGGCGAAAGGAACTCCATCCGATTCATGTCCGCCCGTTTCCCCTGACACAACTCCATCACGGTGCCGGTGTACTCGGCGGGCGTGAGGATCGTGGCCCGTAGCATCGGCTCATCGACGTGGTCGAGCCGGGTGGGATCGGGCAGCTCGCTGGGGTTGTCCACCTCCACCTTGGTCCCGTCGGCCAAATAGGCCTCGTAGGCCACGGAAGGAGCAGTGGCGATGAGGGACAGATTGAACTCACGCTCGAGGCGCTCACGAACGATCTCCATGTGCAGCAGCCCCAGAAAGCCACACCGGAAACCGAACCCGAGGGCTCGGGACGACTCGGGCTCATAGGTGAAGCTGGCGTCGTTGAGCCGGAGCTTTTCCAATGCATCGCGCAGGTCGGGAAGCTCATCCCCGTCAATGGGGAAGAGCCCGCAGAACACCATGGGATTGGGATCCCGGTATCCAGCCAGGGCATTGGTGGCCGGATGGGCAGCAGTGGTCACCGTCTCCCCTGATCGAGCCCCGCCCACATTTTTGATACCGGCAATGAGGTACCCGACTTCGCCGGGGCCGAGGTCGACGACGGGGACGGTCACCGGCGTCCTCACCCCGATCTCTTCGATCTCGTGATTGGAGGCGGCATGGATAAACCGGAGTCTCGCCGTGGAGTGGAGGGTGCCCTGCATGACCCGGATGGAGCTGACCACACCCCGGTACTGGTCGTACGCCGAGTCGAAGATCAATGCCTGCAACGGCGCTCCGGGATCCCCCGTCGGTGCCGGGATGCGCTCCACGATGGCATCGAGGAGAGCGGGAACGCCCTCTCCTGTCTTGGCTGAAATGTGGAGGATGCTCGACGCCTCGATCCCCAGGACGTTCTCGATCTCGGTGGCACATCGCTGGGGGTCGGCGGCCGGAAGGTCAATTTTGTTGAGAACAGCCACGATTTCGAGATCGTGTTCGAGCGCCTGGTAACAGTTGGCCAGGGTCTGGGCCTGAATACCCTGAGAGGCGTCCACCAGCAGCACCGCGCCCTCACAGGCCGCCAACGATCGGCTCACCTCGTAACCGAAGTCGACATGGCCAGGGGTATCGATGAGGTGGAGGGTGTAGTCGTTCCAGTGCACCCGGACGTTCTGGGCCTTGATGGTGATCCCGCGCTCGCGCTCGATGTCCATCGTGTCGAGGTACTGCTCGCGCATCAGGCGAGGGTCGACAGCCCCGGTCAGCTCGAGAATCCGGTCGGACAACGTCGACTTGCCGTGGTCGACATGGCTGATAATGGAGAAGTTTCGGATGCGGTCGACAGGAAGCACGGGGTAGCCAGCGTACCCAAGGTGAGGGGATGGCTCTCACCGCTGGCAGGCTGCTACCCTGGTATGTCTCCAGTGGGCATCCATCGGGTGCCCGGGAGCAGATCTCCAACCGGTCGGTGGTGCTCCCAACTGCCGCCGATCCGATACACCGAGGACGATAAGGACCAAAGGACCAGTTGTGGCAAACATCCGTAGCCAAATCAAGCGCAACCGACAGACAGTGAAGCGTCAGGCCCGCAACAAGGCCGTCCGCTCCGAGCTCCGTACCCGTACCAAAAAAGCCATCAACGCTGTCGACGAAGGGGCGGAAAACACCGTGGAAGCGCTGCGTCTGGCCATCAAGCGGATCGACAAGGCCGCGGCCAAGGGCGTCATCCATAAGAACCAGGCAGCCAACCGCAAGTCCCGTCTGATGAAGCGGGCCGCGGCTCAGGCAACCACCGACGCCTGATTCATCGGGCCTTCCGGCCCGAGCCACATCGCACCCTTCAGCTGGGACGTGGGTACCGCTCCAACGATGGGTCGATCGAGGTGGGTGCTCCCCAGACTGCCGTAGAAGGGCGCCGTAGAACGCCGCGGATGCTCCGGCGTCGGGACTTGCGAGGTCCATCCAGGAAGGAGTCCCGGGGAGGTGCGACGTGCGCTCAACCATGGGGATCTCCGTTCCGATGTAGGAGGTGGGTGCTCAATGTACCCATGTTCTTCCTGCCCCACCGGGAATCAATGGGTGTTGGCAAATTCGTATGTGATTCCGTCAGAATCCCGGCCGCTTGGTTGGAGTCCCCGCCTTCCAAGTGATTCAGGCGGTTGCTTTTGGAGGGCGCGCCTCCACCAGTTCCGGGCCGTCGTTGCGAACGTTGCCCACCCGTGTATCCACCGGATGGTGGTTCAGAGTGTTGGATGGTGACGGTTGGAGCAAGCCTTCGAGTTCATCTCGGTCGTGATTGGCCGGGTCCAACCACCCATCGAGCGCCACGGTCTCGAGAACCACTGGCATCCGAGGGTGGATACCGTCCATGTCGGGGCCCGCGCTGGTGGTGACAATGGTGCAGGTATAGAGAAACTGCGCCCGGTTCCCATCCTCGTCGTGCTCGATCCCCTCTCTCCTGCTGGCATCTTGCCCGGGGAGTCGCCATCGCTCCCACAGTCCGGCCAACGCCAGGGGGTCGCCGTCGGCTCGTTGGAAGTAGTGGGGTTGGCGCTGTTTCCCTTCGCCTTGCCCCCATTCGTAGAACCCATCGGCAGGCACCGCCAGTCGTCGGGAGGCAAAGGCGGATCGGAACGACGGTTTGGTGGCCACCGTTTCACTGCGGGCATTGAACAAACGATTGCCCATGGACGCATCCTTGGCCCACGACGGAATCAGACCCCAACGGAAGAGGTCGATCGTCCGTTTGGTGGCGGGTAGCTCGGCATCCTCAACATCGGGGTGTTCGGTGTTGGCACCGGTGGGGCGGGCCACGATCCCGAGGATGCTACGGGTGGGAGGGATGTTGTAGCTGGGCCGGCCGTCAGGATCAATGCCGAGCGCCAATTCAGCGTCGAAGATCCGGGACAATCTCTCCGGGGTCGTGTACAAAGCAATACGTCCACACATGAGCTCGCTGCGAGCCTATTCTTCCCGGCCGAGTTCATGCGCCGGGTCGGCCAGGAACGCTTGGAAATCATCCCTGACGAGATGGACGGCGGCCACTTGTCCCCTCAGCCGCCCCAAGGAGTTGCCGCTTGCCTGGAGGCTACCGAACCACTCAGGCATCCCGAACCTATGAGTTGTGCTCAGTGAGTGGTGTACGTGAAAGACCCGGAACGGTGAGCCTCAGGGCTTGGTCCCCGGAGGGTAGAAGTAGGGCTGATCACAGCGATAGCCGCCGTTCGGGCTGCTCAACGCGGTGTCATCCACCCGGGTGAACTGCCCACTTTTGATCTGGGCGATGATGTAACAGCTGGCGGGTGTCTTGGCCGCCGGATTAACGGGGGCTATCAGGTTGCCGCCGGTGAAGGTCTTGATCGACCGAAGCGCCTGCAATACCGAACCCCGGGTCGGATTGGCCCCGGCCGCCCGCAATGCCTGCACAAAGAGCTGGGCGGAGATCCAGCCGTACAAGGTGAACAGGTCCGGCTTGAAACCCGGCGACGATTTTTGCACCTGCGACAGGAATTGGCTGTCCGCCGGGATGGAAGCTGTGTCCTCCCCGAGGTAGAGGGAGGCGCTTTGCTCCAGATACGAGCCGTCGGTTGCCGACGCCCCACCCGACGCCGGCACCAACGCCTGGCTGTAGGTGGACGCACCCAGCACCACTACCGGGTGGAAGTTCTGTTGGGCTAGCGCCTTGAATACGGCCGAAGCGTAATTTTCGGGCATCTGTTCAACAAAGAGGATCTTCACTCCGGCGTTCCTCATGGCAATGACGTACTGGGTGAAATCGGTCTGGGTGATGTCGAAGGTCGGGTCGTAGGCGACGTGGTAGCCGAGGTGCAGCATCGCCGCCTTTTCACCGTTCCACTTGGTGATGGCCGACGCTTGATTGGAAATTAACGCTCCGGCATGGAGGACGTCATTGGGGTATTTCTTCTGGAAGTACACCAACGGCCCCAGCTGCCAACCCCCCGACGCCGGTGACGGGCTGAAGGTATTCGGGAGGTTGTTGTTGGCGCCATCAAGCGCAACCGACACGTTGGGTACGGAAGGATCGGCCGCCAATACCGTCCCCCCAAAAGCGTCATTGAGCGAGAAGCTGCCGACCATGGCAAAGTCGGTCGTCATGTCCTGCTGGGTGAGCGCCTTGTTGTTGGCCCCGTTGTTGTATCCGTCGTCGGCACCGTCAACGACGATCTTTCGCCCGTTCACACCTCCCATGGAGTTGATGTAGTCGGCATAGGCCTGGACCCCGACCGGTGCCCCTTTGAACAGACCACCAAACAGGGTGGAGACATTGCCGATGCGCACGGTGGTGGGGGTGAGACCTGTCGTACCGCGCAATGCCGCGGGCGGGATGGTCGACGTGGTGGACGAACTCGACGGTCCCTGTGTGGACGTGGACGAGCACGCCACCAGGGTTGTCGCCAACACTCCGACAACCAATATCACCGTGACCCGCGGTCCCCGACCTGATGTTGTCGCAATTCCAGTCCTGAACCTCATGTGGATTCTCCCCTTCTATGGCCCGACAGGGAAGACAATGACGTCTCATCCCCCCGGAAGTAACCGCTGGACGACTCTACGAAAATTTAACTGCCACCACCACGACGATGCATGGATGCAATGCGGGAGCGGTCCATGGTGGCGAACTCCCCCACGGCCTCGACCGTGACCACTCCTCCTTGGACCAGTTGGCCCCGACTGTGGATACGTCGACCCTCGATCGAGGTGACCCACCCTTCGAAGCGGGCCGGGCGGTTGATCACGGTGGGTTGCAGGTACCGAATAGTCAGCGTGACGGTTGGCCCGGCCGCTCCGGCTATCACGTTGGCCGCGGTCAAGACGAGGTCGAATGCACCCGCCAACACCGCACCGTGGACACATCCGGGCGCGCCCTCATACGGAGAGGTGAACGTCGCGTGCCCGATGGCTTTGGGCGGATCGAACTCGATCACCAGTGGGAGCGCCACTGGGTTGCACGGACCAATCACGACGTCGAAGGGCATGACGTCAGCCAAGTTGCTGGTCGCATCGCCTCCAGCATTGTCGGCGGCATACCGACTGGCACCCACCCCGTCCGACTCCGGCAGATAGCGTTCGAGTTGGTCAGCAACTGCCGACAGTGTGGCGGTGGCATCGGCCAAGAGTTCGGACGAGGCCACCGAGCTCACCGTGGCCGCCATCAGGCGCCGAACCGCAGTGGCCAAGGCCTGGCGCCCACTGTCACTCGATGGGCCGATCGGGATCGACACTGATTCGTCAGATGAAGTGGATGCCGTCATCGCCCAAACCGCCCCACATAGTCGGCGTGAACATCGAGCACCTTGAGCATGTCATCGGCTGGGCCGGAGGGAACCCGTAGCACCACCTCGTAAACGCCCAATCCTTCATAGTGGGCCAACTTCTCATCGCTGGGCACCGTCCCGAATGGAACCACCCGGATCGATGCCGGGTCACGGTCCCGTGCTTCGTACGCCCTCCGGAGTTCGGGCAGCGCCGAGGTCAACCCGGCCCCTCCGATCGGCATCCAGCCATCGGCGTACTCGGCGATGGCCGCGAAGACCCCGGGGTACGGGCCTCCGCCCACCAAGGTCATCACCCGCGGTTGCTGGATCGGTTTGGGCCAACTCCAACACGGATCGAGGGATACGTAGGTGCCGTGGAACTGGGCCTGCTCCTCGGACCACAACGCCTGCATGCACAGGACGTGCTCACGAGCGATCTCTCGTCTCTCGGAGAACTTGACGCCATGATCGCTTGCCTCTTCGCGATTCCAACCGAAACCGAGCCCGAATATCACCCGGCCCCCGCTCAGATGGTCGAGGGTGGCGAGCAACTTTGCCAACACGATGGGATCGTGCTGGGCAGCCAGGACCACGCCGGTACCCAGGTTGATCCTCGTGGTCACCGCGGCCGCCATCGACAGGGCCACAAACGGATCGAGACTGCGCCGGTAGTCCTCGGCATGGACCCCCTCCACCAGGGCCGGTGGCGTATCTGCCCGCACCGGAAGATGGGTGTGTTCGGGCAGATACAACGAGTCAAACCCCCGGTCCTCGACGGCGCGCGCCAGGTCAGCGGGGACCATGGCCTGGTCGGTCAGAAAGGCGGTGATCCCGAGGCGCACGGTGAGGTCAGTCCCTCAGCCCAGAGATCAAACCCAATCCCGGGTTGGTAGCGGGATCGGTGAACAGTGCGGCGAAGGCAGATTCCTCCCGTTGACGGGCGGCGGCGATGGCGGGACGAAGATCCTCCATCATCAACCGCTTGATCTCCCGGACGCCATGCGGAGGGAAGGCCGCTATCCGTCGCGCCAGTGCCATCGTTTCCTCGAGCACCCTGCCTTCGGGGACCACTCGCAGCGCGATGCCGGAGTCGACAGCCTGTCGGGCGTCGATCCATTCCGACATCAGGAGCACCGACGCCGCCCGCTGCCATCCCATTCGAGCCGGGAGCAAGAAGCTGCTGGCCGCCTCGGGGGGCACACCCATCTCCGCGAACGGACAGCGCAGTCGGGCGGTTTCGTCCACCAGCACCACATCGACGTGAGCCAACATGGTGAAGCCCAGCCCTACCCCGACGCCGTGAACGGCGGCCAACAGCGGCTTCTCGAACGACTGCAGGGAGTCGAGGAGCTCCTGGAAACCCTTCCCGACTCCCGGTCCCGCGGTGCCGGTGGCGATAGCCGCCATCTCGCGGAGATCCTGGCCCGAAGTGAACGCCTTTCCCCGCCCGGTGAGAACAACCGCATTGACCGAGTCGTTCGACGAGGCTTCCACCAATGCGGTGGTGACCGCCTGATACATGGCGACGTCAAAGGCGTTGCGGACCTCGGGTCGGTCGAAGGCGATCAGCCTGACCCCTTCACCATCCTCGACATCGACGCGGTGTGCGGTCACGGCTCGTGGCTCATGGGCGGACAACCTGGCCACTGCATCACGGACGGACCACCTGGCCGCCGTCGACATTGAAGACGTGGCCGGTAATCCACGATGCCTCGTCCGACAACAGAAAGAGGCACATCCCCACCAGATCGGACGTCTCTCCCTGTCTCTTGAGGGCCAGTGACGCCAAAATCGGTTTCATGAAGGCATCAGGCACCACGGTGCGGGACGCCTCGGTATCGATGGGCCCGGGAGCGATGGCGTTGGTGCGAATGTGCTGACCCCCGAGCTCGTGGGCCAACTGCTGGGTGATCGAATTCACGCCGGCCTTGGCCAGGCCGTAGAAGCCGGCGTACATGTAGGCAGCCGTCGAGGACTGATTGACGATGGCGCCTCCACCCCGGGCCTTCATCGCCGGGTAACACGCCCGTACGCAGTTGAGTGCGCCCATCATGTTCACCGACAAGAACCGGGTGAGGTAGTCCCAGTCCACGGTGAGCAGCAGGTCGAGCTGCATGCCGCCGAAAATGGCGGCGTTGTTCACCAGGTAGTCGATGCCTCCGAATCGGCTCACGGCGGCCTCCGCCATGGCGACGGCCGATGCCGGGTCGGCCACATCGACCCGTACTGCTTCGGCCTTACCGCCCGTCGAGCGGATGCCCTCCGCCACGACGGCCGCATTGTCCTCGTCGATGTCGGCCACGATCACCGCGGCACCGGCATTCGCCAACGCCTCCGCATAGGCCTGGCCGATTCCCCCGGCCGAACCGGTGACGATCGCCACTTTGTCGCTGAAATCGAACCGCACCATCGGGGTCGTTGCTGGGGTGGTCTCTTTGCTCATGATGACTCCGTCCGGTGACGTTTGGCGATGACCCGCTCGGCAACTTCATTCACTCCTGTCGACAATGGCCAACCGATGTAATGGGCGAGATGCACGACCGTCTCGCGCACCTGCTCCTCGGTCAACTCCTCGCGATCCAAGGCAGATTGAAACTGGATTTCCACCAACTGCGACTGGCCCAGTGCCGCCAGCACGCCGATGGTCATCAACCTCCGATCTCTGATGTCGAGCTGGGAACGGGTCCAGACCTCACCGAACAGGTGGTCGACAGTGAAGGCGACATACGGTCCGGGGATGGCTGCCGGGTCGACGGAGAACCCGTAGACCTCCTGCATTTTCGCGATGCCCTTGCTGCGGGACGACCCGGGGTCGTTGGGTTGATCACTCATCTTGTTGTTCTCACTCTCATTCAGGCCGGTTCGGCGATCGACTTCGTCTCGAGATACTCCTCGAATCCGGCGATCCCGGCCTCCCGGCCGATTCCCGACTGCTTGTAGCCACCGAAGGGAACGTCCGGGCTGTACCAGAGCCCTCCGTTCACGCCGATGGTCCCCGTGCGTATCCGATTGGCCACCCCCACCGCCCGGTCCCGATCGCTCGCCCACACCGAGCCCGACAATCCGTAGGGCGAAGCATTGGCCAGCCTCACTGCATCATCGTCTCCGTCGTGGGGGATGACCACCAGCACCGGGCCGAAGATCTCCTCCGAGCTCACCTGGGCCGCATTGTCGACTCCGACAATCAGGGTCGGTTCGATGAAGAAGCCCTTCTCGAGCCCGGGGGGACGTCCACCGCCGGTGACAATGGATCCTCCTTCCTCTGTCGCCAGCCGAATGTACCCTTCCACCCGCTGGCGCTGGCGGGCATTCACCACCGGCCCGCAAATGGTGCCCGGCTCGGTGGGATCACCGGCGGGAAGCTTCCCCATCACCGCCGCCGTCGCACTCACCGCTTCGTCGAACTGTTGTCGGGGAACCAGCAGCCGGGTGGTGATCGCACACCCCTGTCCGGCGTGCGTGCACACGGTGAACGCCGCCACTGCACATGCGCCACGCAGGTCTGCCTCGTCGAGGATCACGAAGGCCGACTTTCCTCCCAGCTCGAGGAATACCTTCTTGAGGGTCTCTGCCGCCGACGCCATCACCTGCTTGCCGGTGGCGGTGGATCCGGTGAAACTCACCTGGTCCACCCTCCCGTCCACCGTCAACTGTGCGCCGATGCGATGGTCGGATGACGTCACGATGTTGACCACACCGGCAGGGATGTCGGTCTCCTCGGCGATGAGTCGCCCAAGCACGGTGGCACACCAAGGTGTGTCGGGAGCCGGCTTCAATACCACCGTGTTGCCAGCCGCCAGTGCGGGGCCCAACTTGGCCAGTGTGATCTGGTGGGGCACGTTCCACGGAGTGATGGCACCGACCACGCCGGTGGCCTCTCGCCGGACCCAGCGATGGGAGAGGATGCCGAGCGGAGCGGCGTTGCCCAGGTCGGTCTCCCACTGATAGCTCTCGGCCAGGTCAGCTACCCACCCCAACGAGGCGACGGGGTCGTCGAGTTGTGCGGAATGGGTCAATGACACCGGAGTGCCCGTTTCCGCCACCGTCATGGCCCGAATCTCATCGGCATGCTTGAGGAAGGCAGCCTGCAGTTGGCGGAGCCCCGCCACCCGTCGAGCCAGGTTGGTGGACCAGTCTGTTTCGTCAAAGGCACGTCGCGCCGATCCGATCGCGGCATCGAGATCCACGTCGTCGGCATCGGCCACCACACCGAGGACCTCCTCGGTGGCCGGATTGATGGTCTCGAAGACCTTGCCCGATCGCGCCGGCCGCAACTGACCGTCGATCAACAGGCGCTCTTCGCCGACGATGGCGGCAGGGTTGGTGGCGGCAGGGTTGGTGGCGCTCACAGGGCCTCTTGTCCCGTTCCCACTCCGAAGATGTCATCACAACGATCTTCGGTAAGGGTCGCCATGGGCAGTGTGACTCCGAGGGTCCCCGCCACCTCGAGGGCGGCCCGAAGGTCCTTGTGGGCGAGGGCCGCCGCCGATCGCATGGCCGACACCAGTCCTTCATTGTCGCTTTCGGTGAACGGGGCCACCGTGGACCGGAACATCAGCGTTGACGCTCCTCCGATACGGGCGTCGCTGGCCTTGATCACCTGGGCCAGCTTGCCGAGATCGATGCCCGCGGCCTCGGCCAGAAGTTGGCCTTCGTACGCGGCCAGCCAAGATCCGTACTGGACCAGATTGCGGGCCAACTTGGCGGTGAGCCCGGCACCAAAGGGACCCATGCGGACGACCAGGGAGCTGATGGCGTCGAGCACCGGGCGAACGTCATCGATGGTGGCGGGGTCGCCCCCCACCATGCACACCAGGTCCCCGCTGGCCGCTGCGCTGGGTCCGCCGCTGACCCCGCAGTCCACCACCGCCACACCGGCCTCAGCCGACTCGACCCCGATGGCCTCGACGCAACTTGCAGAGATGGTGCTCACGATAAGGACGGTGGTCATCGGCCCCGCGGAGGCCAGGGCTCCCTCGGGCCCGGACAGCACGGCGTGAACCTGGGCGTCATTGACCACCGCCACCACCACCACATCTGAGCGCTGGGCCAGTTCGGCCGGCGAACCGGCTAGTACGGCCCGGCCGCGGTACTTCTCGGTGGCTTCATCCCGTACATCGCAGACCACCAGAGGGAGGCCGGCGGCCAGCACGCTGGTTGCCACCCCGTCCCCGATGTCACCGAGCCCGATCACCCCGACAACCGGGACCATGACCGGTTCCGTACCCTCGCCTATCGGCACCAGAACACCCCCATCGATTCTTCGCGGCTCCGAGTGCCACTCGATTTGGACACGTGTCTGGACTATAGTGTGGACACATGACTTCTCGCAATGTCGATCAACCTTCAGATACCGACCCGGTTGCCGTCCCCCACAGTGTCGGCCTCGACGACTACTCCGGCAAGTTCATCGCCGATTTCCAGTACGAAGACCTGTCGAGAGAGGCGTTGGTCCGCCTGGTCCGCGAGTACGCCCAGGCCGTCCACATCCTCGATCGCTCCATGTGCGCGGCGATCAGCATGTCGCACGGGGTGCAGGAGATGGAGCGCCTCGCCATCGAAGAGTGGCGCGGGGCGAGTCCCGTGTACGGGGAGCGCCTTCGCAAGATCATGGGCGTCGAGGGCAATGACGTGGAGGCCATCTTCAAGGTGCTCCAACTCGACCCCGGTTTCCCTCATCACTATCTCGATGTGCGCTACGAGGTGGTCGACGAGAAGCATGGCTTCTTCGAACTCGCCTACTGCGGAGCCCTGATGGATGTCGAACCATTTGGCGACAAGATGGTGACCAGCATGTGTCATCACATCGAAGACGGGACATTCGATGTCACCGCCCAAGCCATCAACCCCAAGGCGCACATCCGGCACGTTCACCGACCTCCAAGGGTGCCGAGCGGCCGGTCTCCCCATTGCCGGTGGGAGCTGATCATCGACGATGACAATGAGACGCTCCCCGAGGTCGACATCACCAAAATCACCCGGATGACCACTGCGGCCTCCTTCGAATTCCCACCCATGCGCGATGGAACGCCACACAATCCGGGACACACCCACTCTCCATGATCGACGCTCCGGTCCTCGAAGCCACCCGACGGCGCCTGACCCAACGCCAGGCCGAAGTCGTTCAGCAATTAGTTGACGCCACCGCCAAAGAGGTTGACGAAGAGGGCTACCCAGGCCTGACCGTCCGAAATGTGGCGCGACGGGCCGGTGTGGCTCCGGCCACTGCCTACAACTACTTCAGTTCCAAGGACCATCTGCTGGCCGAGCTCCTGTGGCGTCGCATGAATGCGCTTCCCCCGGTGGACGCTTCCGGCGACGCGCCGACAGTTGAGCGATTGGTGGAGACCGTCCAGATGATGGCGCTCCTGACGACAGAGAGCCCCGCTCTGGTCGGTGCCTGCACCACCGCGCTCCTCAGCGCCACTCCTGACGTAAAACATTTACGGGATCGGATCGGTGCCGTGATCCATCAGCGGTTTGTGGCCGCGCTGGGCTCCGAGATCGATCCGACAGTTGTGCGAGTTCTGGAAACCACCTATTCGGGAGCACTCCTGATGGCAGGCATGGGACACATGACCTACTCCGAGGTGCCCACGTTTGTCGGCGAAGCCGCACGATTGATGATGGCCGGTGAGCGGAGCACGTCCGCATGACGACAACCACCTCTCGTGAGCCGCTGGTCTATAGCCCTTATGCCTACGAGATCCATGAGGACCCCTATCCGATCTACGCCCGGCTGCGCGCGGAGGCGCCGGTGTACCGGAACGACGAGTTCGACTTTTGGGCGCTGTCCCGGCACGAAGACGTGCTGGCCGCGTTCCGCAACGTAGACGCCTTCTCCAATTCCTTTGGCGTCTCTCTCGATCCCAGTGCTTTCGGACCGGACGCCCACAAAGTGATGTCGTTCCTGGCACTTGACCCGCCCCGACATACCCGGATGCGTTCTCTGGTGGGCAAAGGCTTCACCCCCTCCAAGGTGGCGCAGATGGAAGACCGGATCCGCGAAATTGCCATCGAGCACCTCGAGCCTGCCCTCGATATGGGTGAATTCGATTTCATCGCCGACTTCGCCGGCAAACTCCCGATGGATGTGATCTCCGAATTGGTCGGTGTGCCTCCGGTCGACCGGGCCGAAGTCCGTCGGTTGGCTGATCTGGTCGTCCACCGCGAGGACGGACTGTTCGACGTACCCCGGGCGGGCATGGATGCGGCGCTCACTCTGGTCGGCTACTACCAGGACATGGTGAACGAGCGCCGTTCCGTCCGTCGGGACGACCTGGCCTCGGCATTGCTCGACGCGGAAATTGACGGAGACAAACTCACCGATGAGGAGATCATCGCTTTCCTCTTTCTCATGGTGGTGGCCGGCAACGAGACGACCACCAAACTCTTGGGCAACGCCTGGTACTGGGGATGGCGCAACCCTGACCAAGGCACCAAACCATTCGATGACCCCGCTCGCGTGGTCGACTGGATCGAGGAGACCCTGCGGTTCGATACCTCCAGCCAGATGCTTCTGCGTGTAACCCGGATGCCTCTTGAGCTACACGACACCGCCATCCCCGAAGGAGCCAAGGTGCTGTTGTTGATTGGATCCGGCAACCGCGACGAGTCGGTCTTTCCCGATCCGGAGCGCTATGACCTCGATCGGGACACCACCAAACTGATCAGCTTCGGAAATGGGCGTCACTTCTGCATGGGCGCACCCTTGGCTCGCCTGGAGGCGCGCATTGGGCTCGGTGAACTGGTGAAGAGAGTGGCGAGCTACGAGGTGGATCCGAGTGGAATGGCGCGAGTCCACTCCATCAATGTGCGAGGCTTCGCCACCCTCCCGACCAAGGTCACGATCCGCTGATGTCTCGCTTTGAACCCCATCCCGAACTCCGACCCGCAGTGGTGACCGGGGCATCATCGGGCATCGGACAAGCAACCGCTGTCGCCCTCGCTGCTCTCGGTCACCCAGTGGTCCTCGGTGCCCGCCGGGTAGCACAGTGCGAGGACACTGCGGCTGAGATCCGCTCCAATGGAGGTGACGCGTTCGCCATCCATCTGGACCTGGCCGACGGAGACTCCATCAAGCGTTTTGCCGCGGCTGCCATCGATACCCTCGGGAATGTGGAGATCCTGGTCTCCAACGCGGCACAGAACCGGGCCGGCAGCGTGCTCGACACCGATGCCGAATCGTTCGAAGACGTTCTCAGTGTCAATCTGGCCGGCACACACCGGTTGGTCCTGGCCATGGCTCCGGCAATGACCGAGCGCACCCGGGGTGACATCGTCTTCGTCACCTCTGATGTGGCTGTCTCGCCGCGACCGTCGATGGCCGCCTACGTCACCTCCAAATGGGGTCTCGAAGGCTACGTTCGCTCACTGCAGATGGAGTTCGAAGGGACGGGCGTCCGGGCCACCATCGTGCGTCCAGGCCCCACCTTGACCGGCATGGGGATGGACTGGGACCCCGAGGTGACTGCCGAGGTGATCGAAGAGTGGGCGGCGTGGGGGTTCGCTCGTCACTCCAACTTCATGCGGCCCAAGGGTGTGGCCCTGGCCATCGTGGCCGCGGTGACCTTGCCACGCGGCACCCATGCCACCACCATCGAACTGCAACCGGAAGCACCGATTCGGGAGGTAGGACAATGACCATCGCCACGGATCGGCGCGAGCCGCCGCGAGTCTCGGGTGGCGAAGGGGACACCGGGCACCTCGAGGAGCTCCGCCGCGACCCGATCGCCCTGATGAACCGGGTCCGGTCCGAGTGCGGCGACATTGGCATCTTCGAGCTGGCTGACCGGGACGTTGTGCTGATGACCGGTGCCAGTGCCAACGAATTCTTCTTCCGGGCCCCCGAGGAACAACTCGACCAGGCCGAGGCATACCCGTTCATGACCCCGATCTTCGGCGAAGGCGTGGTCTTCGACGCCTCCCCGGAGCGTCGTCGCGAGATGCTCCACAATCAGGCGCTGCGCGACAAATTCATGCGGGGTCACGCCGCCACCATCTCCGACGAAGTGGAACAGATGGTGGCCGGGTGGGACGACGAGGGGGAGATCGACCTCCTCGACTGGCTCGCCGAACTGACCATCTACACATCGTCAGCTTGTCTGGTCGGCAAGCGGTTCCGGCGCGAGCTCGACAAGCGCTTTGCCCAGCTCTACCACGACCTCGAACAGGGAACCGACGCCATCGCCTACGTCGACCCCTACGCCCCGATCGAGAGCTTCCGACGGCGCGACGCGGCCAGAGTGGGCTTGGTCGAACTGGTGCAGGGAATCATGGAACGCCGGGCGGCCAGCACTGGCTCTGATGGGCCCGGGACAGCTGATGGGTCAGGGACAGCTACCGCCGAGGACGATCGCGACCTCCTCGACGTGCTCATGTCCATCACCAACGAAGACGGCACGCCCCGGTTCCTCGCCAACGAAGTGACCGGCATGTTCATCTCCATGATGTTCGCCGGGCACCACACCACCTCGGGGACGGCCGCCTGGACGTTGATCGAACTACTCCGCCATCCCGACATCATGGCCTCGGTCATCGACGAACTCGGCGAGCTTTACGCCGAGGGTGCCGAGGTCAGCTACCAGGCGCTGCGGGAGATGCCCCACATGGAGTCGGCCATCAAAGAAGCGCTGCGTTTGCACCCGCCGCTCATTCTGTTGTTGCGGGTGGCCAAAGAGGACCTCGAGTGCGACGGATACGCCATCAAAGCCGGCCAGATGGTGGGAGCCAGCCCCTCGGTCTCCAACCGGATCCCCGAGGACTTCCCCGATGCCGACTCCTTCGTGCCTGATCGGTATCTCGACCCTCGGGTCGAGGACCGAGCCAATCCCTGGACGTGGATTCCCTTTGGCGCCGGCCGCCACCGATGCGTCGGTGCGGCCTTCGCCATGATGCAGCTGAAAGCCATCTTCTCGGTGCTGTTGTTGGACTGGGAGTTCGAATTGGCGCAGGCACCTGATACCTACCGAAACGACCACTCGAAGATGGTGGTGCAGATGCAGCAGCCGTGCGTCGTGCGCTACCGCCGCAAATCTGCTCGGCCGACCACCGGCTCCTCCCCAGGCGCCGCATTGTGAGAGTGGCTGTCGACCTCGAACTCTGTCAGGGCCACGGGGTCTGTGAATCCGAGGCGCCCGGCGTCTTCGAACTGGCCAAAAACCATAAGGTCACCATTCTCGAAGGTTCCCCCGGGGAGAACCGCCGGGCTGAAGTGGAAGCGGCCGTCCGCTTCTGTCCCACTACCGCTCTACGAATTGTCGAGGAGGACTGAATCCATGCCGTCGTACCCACGTGCCGAACTCGAAGAGATGGTGCAGCGTTGGATGGATACCAATCGCCGCTGCGAAGAATCACTCGACTGGCTGCCGTTGGCCGATCTCTATACCCAAGACGCCACCTACGGGTGGAACGTTGGACCGAACGACGAGTTCATGGCCGTCGGCCGAGACGAGATCCGCGAATACGCAGTGGGCTTGGAGATGGAGGGGCTCGGCGGATGGACCTATCCCTATCAGCGGGTCCTCATCGACGACGTGCAGGGCGAGGTGCTCGGTCTCTGGAAGCAGATCGCCGACGCCACCCGACCGGATGGGAGCCACTACGAAATCGCCGGTTTGGGTGGCAGCTGGTTCCAGTACGCCGGGAACTTTCAGTGGGGCTGGCAACGCGACTTCTTCGATGTCGGCAACGCCACTGCCTCGTTCGTCGAGATGATCACCGCCGGCGTACTCACCCCCGGGATGCAGAAGCGGATCGAGAAGGCGGCCTCGGGCGAGCGAGCGCCCGGTCATTACCGGGTGGGCGAGGCGCCGGTCGGCCTGTGGGACGGCGTCTGAGTCCGAGTGGCACTCGGCTCAATGAGTTTGTAGGTCCTCGCCCCGTCTCTCGTACCGGGTAGTTTGCCCCGTCCTTGTCGAACAGCACAGGAAACGCACCTTGTTGCGGTGGGCAGGGCGACAAGGCGCTCTATCCCGATATTCATGCCGCACCGGTCGCACCGTCCGTAGGTCTCGCCGGTTACACGTTTCAGCGCCGCCATCAGGTTTTCGATTTCCTGATGGGTGAAAACCAGAAGAGCGCTCACCCGTGCTCGCTCGTAGCCGACGGTCGAGCCTTCCGCGTCATGCTCGTCGTCCGGCACCAACGCCGTCGACTCCCCGATTGCTTCGAGTTCATCCTCGAGATCAGCCCGCAATGTCACGACCCGAGACAGCCCAGCCTGGAGCGCTTCGATAGGGAGCGAGTCCGAAGTTGAGGCTGCATCGACCACGTCATGGACGCTACCGCGCCATCTGTGCTGGTCCACGGGGCTCGATTGCGTGCGTGCAGTCGGTCCTGTAGATGCCATGAGGGGGCATCAATCCCGACCTCTGGCACCTTTGAAAGTTCCATGTTTGAGCGAATGGAAATTCTCATTCGCTCAAACATGGAGAGAACCAAATGGCGAGGACCGACCGTCGTGAGTGGCGGCCGTGCCGGACTTGGCGGCCGTGCCGGACTTGGCGGCCGCGGATACGTCTCCCGGAACGCGCTACAGGGCGCCCGGAGGACGCCCTGTAGCTACAACATTACTGAGTAAGGCACTGGGTCCCCTACGGCGCCGGGTGGGATCTTGGCCCGGCTAAGTCGCCCAGTGGGTGTCTGGCTGGATTTCGCCAGGCGGTACAGCAGGCCGCCTTAGCGACCAGTCACCTCCAGGATCCCAAAACGTTGATTGCTCAGTTGGACCACCTCCTCTCTCTGGTGGTCACATCGTATCCAGCAAATTGTTCCAAGTGGTGCACACCCGGGATTTCTCATGAAGGCCCCTGGGCGCTCCCGCCAGAGACGGAGTACTCTACGAACATATGTTCGTATCTTTGGCTGACCCGCGGGTTGGCGGCGCTTTGACCAGGGAAAAGAGTAGAGAATCCCTGGTCATATTGGCCGAGCGCACACGACCCACTTCGTCGAGCCAGACCCGTCTGTTGCCAGTGGCCGCACCTCTCGCCGACCTCTTCCCCGACCGGAGCCTGCGGCGGGGCAGCACCATCGTCGTCACCGGTACGGGCACCGTCGGGAGGGATGGGACTACCGGTGGAGGAACTGTCAGTGGCGAGATCACACTGGCCCTCGCCCTCCTGGCCCAAGCCTCACAAGCTGGGTCGTGGTGTGCGGCCATCGGACTCCCCGATGTGGGCGCCGTCGCCTCCCACGGCCTCGGGGTCGATCTCGTCCGGTTCGCCCTGGTACCCCGGCCGGGTCCGGTGTGGGCCGAAGCCGCCGCGGCCATGATCGACGGGACGGACCTTGTGGTGCTCTGCCCGCCGTTCCCCCCGCGGCCGGCCATGGCCCGGCGGCTGATCGCCCGAGCAAAAGAACGCCGAGCCATCCTCATCGTGGTGCCGGGTCGGGCCGGATGGCCCGAGTGCCCCGATATGCGTCTCACCATCGACGCCATCCACTGGGACGGCATCGGAAGCGGCGAGGGATACCTCCGCCGCCGCCGGATGACAGTGACAGCCACCGGTCGTCGTTCGGCAGCACGACCTGTCCAACAGCACCTGTGGTTGCCGTCACCCACCGGGTCGATCGAGGGTACTGCCAGCACCGGAGGCATCATGGATGCCGAGAGCACTGCCGCCATCTCCACAGCACCAGGTCGGCCGCGCTGACATGGATCGTCTGCTCGTCGTTCGCTGTCCTGAACTCCTCGAGGAGGATGAGGGAGGAGCCGTGCTCCGGTCGTTCATCCGGGTGATCGGTGCCGTGGAGACCTACTGCCCGTGGATCACCGTGGTCCGACCTGGTATCTGTTCGCTCCCGGCCCGCGGGCCGGCGCGCTACTTCGGAGGTGAGGAGGCGCTCGTCGGGTTGATCGCCGACGTAACCAGCGGCATCACCCCGGTCGAGGTGGGTATGGCCGACGGACTGTTCGCTTCGGTCCTGGCCGCCCGGGGTGGCCTCGTTGTCCCCGCAGGCGGAACCCGCGAGTTCCTCGCCCCTTTCCCCATGGGTGTACTCGGGAACCCCGAGCTGGCCGAGTTACTGGAGCGGCTGGGAATCCGCACGCTGGGAGACTTCGCCTCCCTCCCGGAGTCCCACGTGCTCGGTCGCTTCGGGGCCGACGGCGTGGTCTGCCACATGGTGGCCAGTGGGCAAAGCGGTGAGTTGGCCGAACCGGGTGGGCTACGCCTTTCGACTACCGGGCGTCGTGTCGATCAACTACGCAACGGGGTTCCGGCGGCGACCGGTCAATCCGGGTTCTGGGGAGGGGTGAGTGACACCGATGCCCGCGCCGCCCGGGCCCTAACTGCAGTGCAGCATCTACTCGGTCCCGACAGCGTGGTCACCGTCCGGCTCCAGGGCGGGCGCAACCCGGGCGAACAAGCCCGGTTCGTCACATGGAATGCCCACGAGACACCCGACACCACTACCATCCACGCTCCATGGCCGGGCCGAATCCCACCTCCGGCGCCGGCCTCCATCCATACCGTCCCTCTCCCGGCCGAACTCATCGATGTGGCCGGGGCACCGGTGACCGTCTCGGGCGGGGGCCTCCTCACCGCTATCCCGAGCCGCCTGTCGGTTGAGCGATGTCCATGGACAACGGTGACGGCCTGGGCCGGGCCGTGGCCGACGGATGAACGGTGGTGGTCCCGCTCTCGCCGGCGCAGTGCCCGCATGCAGGTGGTGACCGATGCCAATGCCCATGCCCGCCTCCTTCTGGCCGAACGGGGCCGGTGGTGGGTGGAAGCCACCTACGAATGAACAGACGTCGCCGAGAACGATGACCTACGCTGAGTTGCACACCCACTCCAACTTTTCTTTTCTCGACGGTGCGAGCCATCCCGAGGAGCTGGCCGCTGAAGCCGTCCGGCTCGGGCTGTCCGCGCTTGCCCTCACCGATCATGACGGTCTCTACGGTGCCGTCCGGTTCGCCGAGGCAGCCCGCGCCTTCGGCCTCCCCACCGTGTTCGGAGCCGAGCTCACCCTCACCAGTGCGGGAACCCCAGCCCCGCCTCGCACAGGTGTTCCCGATCCCGACGGCACCCATCTGGTGGTGCTGGCCCGGAACCCCGGAGGCTACGCCCGCCTCAGTCGCGGCATCGCCGAAGCACACCTGGCGGGAGGTGAAAAAGGAAAGCCCATCATCACCCTCGATAACCTGGCCAACCGTCATGATGGTCATTGGCAGATCCTCACCGGCTGTCGAAAGGGAGCGCTCGCCGCCGCCCTCACCACCGGCGGTCCGGCCGCAGCGGCCCGGGTCCTCGACCAACTGATCGACCGGTTCGGCCGTGACCGCATTGCCGTGGAGCTGTGGGACCACGGTGATCCCATCGACACCACCCGCAACGACACCCTGGCCCTGCTGGCCACCGAGCGAGGGGTCACGCCGGTGGCTACCAACAATGTCCATTACGCCGTCCCCGCTCGTTTCCCCCTGGCCACCGCGCTGGCTGCCGTACGGGCCCGGCAATCTCTCGAGAACATCGAGGGCTGGCTCCCCCCTTCACCGAGCGCCTGCCTACGCGGTGACGCAGAGCAGAAATGGCGATTCGCCCGCTGGCCCGGGGCGGTGGAACGGGCGGCGGAGATCGCCGCAGAGTGTGCCTTCGATCTGCGCCTGGTGGCACCACGGCTACCCGACTTTCCGGTACCGGCCGGCCATACCGAACAGACCTGGTTGATGGAGTTGGTCCGACAAGGAGCCACCGACCGGTACGGCCCGCGGGATGCCGAGCGGGTGCCGGGGGCATGGAAACAGCTCGACCATGAACTCGACGTCATCGGTGCCCTCGGGTTTGCGGGCTACTTCCTCACCGTATGGGACATCGTGATGTTCTGCCGCCGGCGGGACATCTTCTACCAGGGTCGGGGCTCGGCGGCCACGTCCGCCGTCTGTTACGCCCTCGGCATCACCAACGTCGATGCCGTCTCACTCGGGTTGTTGTTCGAGCGTTTTCTCTCGCCTGCCCGCGACGGACCGCCGGACATCGACGTCGACATCGAGTCGGGCCGCCGGGAAGAGGCCATCCAGTACGTCTACGAACGGTACGGCCGGCTACACGCCGCTCAGGTCGCCAACGTCATCACCTACCGGTCAAAGTCCGCCATCCGCGACATAGGTAAGGCCCTGGGGCATCCAGTGGAGGAGGTGGACGGGTGGGCCAAGTCGGTGCAGCGGGGTGAGCCCATCGGTGACCGTGACGATCTCCCTCCACTGGTACGGGATCTGGCCACCGAGATACTCGATTTCCCCCGGCATCTGGGCATCCACTCGGGAGGCATGGTGATCTGCGATCGCCCGGTGGTCGAGATCTGCCCGGTGGAATGGGGCCGGATGCCGGGCCGCAGCGTGCTCCAGTGGGACAAGGACGACTGCGCGGCGGCCGGTCTTGTCAAGTTCGACCTCCTCGGTCTGGGCATGCTGACCGCCCTCCATCACATGGTCGATCTGGTGCGAGAGTACCACGGCATCGAGATCGATCTGGGCCGCCTCGACCAGGAGGTCGAGGTCTACGACCTGTTGTGCCGGGCCGACACCGTCGGGGTGTTCCAAGTGGAGTCCCGGGCCCAGATGGGCACACTCCCCCGCGTGCAACCCCGATGCTTCTACGACCTGGCCATCGAAGTCGCCCTCATCCGCCCCGGACCGATCCAGGGCAATGCCGTTCATCCCTACATCCGGCGGCGGAATGGGACCGAGCCCGTCTCGTATCTGCATCCGCTACTGCAGCCATCGCTGGAGCGGACTCTCGGCGTCCCGCTCTTTCAGGAACAGTTGATGCAGATCGCCATCGACGTGGCCGGTTTTTCCCCCACAGAAGCCGACGAACTGCGCCAGGCCATGAGCGCCAAACGATCGGGTGAGCGGATGGAGCGTCTCCGCGGCCGCCTCTTCGCCGGCATGGCCGCCAAAAACGTAGGGGTGGACGTGGCTGAACAGGTCTACGCCGCGCTGGCAGCCTTTGCCAACTTCGGCTTTCCCGAGAGCCACTCGGTGGCATTTGCCCACCTGGTGTACTCCACCGCCTGGTGCAAGGTGCACTACCCGGCTGCCTTCACCGCCGGGCTGCTGAATGCCCAGCCCATGGGGTTCTGGTCTCCCCAGAGTCTGATCGCCGATGCCAAGCGGCATGGAGTGGGGATCCGCCGTCCTGACGTGAATGCCAGCCGGGCCGGTGCCTGGATCGAGGAAGGTGCCGAGGCTGATCGGGACACTCCCGCCGTCCGGCTCGGGTTGTCGTCGGTACGTGGCATCGGGGACGAGGCGGCAGGGAGGATAGCGGAGGGCCGCCCCTGGTCAGGGATGGAGGACCTGGTGCGCCGGGCCGGCGTCACCCGAGCCCAGTTGGAGACGCTGGCCACCGCCGGAGCACTCGACAGCCTGTCCACCGACGCGGACGGCAGCACGGGCGGCGGCGAAAACGGCGACCCCGGAGAAAAGCAGACAGCCCGCGGGAGGAACCGGCGATCGCTGGTATGGACAGCGGGAGCCGCGGCTCAAGCCACCTTTGACCGGCTTCCGGGGGTGACCACCGGGTCGGAGCCGCCGCCTCTCCCCGCTCCCACCCCCTGGGAGGGCGTGGCCGACGACCTGTGGTCACTGGGCATGGCCCCGGACACCACCGCCATGGACCTGCTCCGGCCCCGACTCGACGACCTGGGTGTGGTCCGGACCGACAAGTTGGACGCAACCCCGGCCGGCAATCGGATCACCGTCGGAGGCGTGGTGACCCATCGACAGCAGCCCGAGAGTGCGCACGGTGCGGTCTTTCTGAACCTCGAGGACGAAACCGGGATGGTCAACGTGGTGTGCTCCCGTGGCGCGTGGATCCGCTGGAAGTCTGTCGCCCGGTCGTCCCGCGGCCTTCTCGTGCGGGGTCGCCTCGAACGATCCGAGGGGGCGACCAACCTGATAGCGGAGCGGATCGATCCCATCGAGCTGGGCCCGGTCCCCCCGTCACGGGACTTTCGATAACAACCCAGACCCGTCACCCTCTGGACGGGCGCACCAACCGACTCAATCGGGCCACCAACACCTCGAGTACCAATTCACCCGGCAAGCCGGTCGAGCCCCGAAGATCGAGGTCGGCATCGGCCAACAACTGCACCGCCCGGGCAATGCCGGGCGTACCCAGGCGTCGACTCTGGGCCAGCGCCTTCTTGGCCGGGAACGGGCTCTGGAGCCCCAGCGCGCTCGCCGCCTCTTCGGGAGAGGTGATACCCGAGCCGTCGAGTCGCAACATCTGGCGGAAATGACGATGGAGCGTGCTCATCACCACCAATGGGTGTGACCCCGATGCACCGAGAATGCGATGGAGCACACCGAGCGCCTTGGCCGTGTCGCCGGCATCCAGCGCATCGGTCAGGTCCCACGGTGCGACCGATCCTGCCTCCCCCAAAAACGGTTCGAGGTCATGGAGCGACACCGTAGAGCCCTGGCCGTAGGCAGAGGCGAGGGATCCGAGCAACCCGGCCAGGCGACCCATATCTCCACCGAGATGCTCGGCCAGGCGGGCGGAGGCCGGCCCGTCGAGCCTGACCGGCGCACCTTTGAGATGAGTAGCCAACCACTGGGTCCTGGCTTTGCCCCTTCCCACCGCGGTGTCCACCACGTCGCCGAGTGCCCCCACCCGTTTGGTCAGTACCTGGGGAACGGTCCCGCCACCAACCATCAGCACCAGAGCAGTGGTTGGTAGCGGATCATCGAGATACGTCACCAGTCGCTTGGCGTCGGCCGCCGACAACTGCCCGGCATCACGGAGGACCACCACCCGCCGTTCCACCAGAAATGGCGGCGTGGTGCAGGCATCGATCACGGCTCCGATATCCAGATCGTCGGTGGATGGCCCGCCGAATTCCTCGACCATCAGTGTCGGATCGCCTCCGTTCACCAGGCTCTCCACCAACCCATGGGCTTCCTGAGCCACCAGGGAGGCGTCATCCCCCTTCACCAGGTACACGGCACGGACTTCAGTGGTCACGGCGTTCACCGGCCTTCCCGCCCGATGCGGAGGATGGCTTCCAATGCGTCGCACGCCCTCCGATTGCCGGCCACGTCGTGGACCCGGACGATGCGGCAGCCGAGTGTCACCCCCAACGCAGTGGCGGCGATAGACGCTTGCCGACGATCCCCGATCTCGAGGCCCAGCGTCACCCCGAGGAACGTCTTGTTGGATGCCGAAAGAAGCAGCGGGTAACCGAGAGATGCCAATTGACCCGAAGCACGCAGCAGGGTGAGCGATTGCTGAGCCGTCTTGCCCAGGTCGAGTCCCGCATCCAACACGATCCGATCGGGGGTCAAACCGCTTTCGATGGCCCGGTCCGCCCGTTCGAGTACGAACGTCCGCACCGCATTCACCACGTCGTCGTAGACCGGCTCCGGGTCGGGGACTCGGGGGGCAAGGCGGATATGGGTGGCCACCACCGTGGCGCCGGCCGCAGCGGCCACCGTCAGATACTCGGCGTCAGCGAAACCACTGATGTCGTTGCCCACGATGGCTCCGGCGGCATAGGCCTCTTTGGCCACGGAGGCTCTCCAGGTATCGACCGAAAGGGGGATGTCGAATCGGGAATGAATCGCCTCGATGGCAGGAATCACCCTGTCGAGTTCCTCGGCTTCGGTAACTTCGGGGCCCGGGCCCGCCTTGACCCCACCGATATCGAGCAGGTCGGCACCGTCATCCACCAGTGCCGCCGCCCGCCGCACCAGATCGTCCAAAGCGAAGGTGGCTCCCTTGTCGAAGAACGAGTCGGGGGTGCGGTTGAGGATCCCCATCACCAGTGCCCGGCTGCTGATGTCGAATTTCTGGTCGCCCAAGGTGAGGGTCGCGGCGTGCACGAACGTGACGCTACCTTCCGCGCGGGCCCTCGATCAGCTTCAGAACAGGCGGGCGGCCAATGCCTTGCGGTAACCAGCGGTCCGGGGGTCGTCAGGACCGAGCGTCTCCAAGAGATCGAGAAACTCCTGCCGGGCATCGGCGTCATCCTTGACCCGGTCGAGCAACCCGGCAAGGAGATCATCGACCCCCTCACCGGAAACCTCCACCTGCTGGGATGCCAGGCGGGCCTCCGCCAGCAAGCGGCGAGTCTCGGGAGTCTCCGGTATCCGGCCGAGCAGGGCGATCGCCTCGTCGGTGGCACCCCTGGCGGTGAGCAACCCGGCCAGGGTGCAGATGGCATCAGCATGATCGGGCTGGAGCTCGAGCGCCTGTCGAAGTGACTCCTCAGAACCGGTTTCACTACCGTGGGCCACGAGCAGGTCCACTTCGTTGGGCAGGGAGACCAACCCGGCAACGAACTCGGTCACCGCCTCCTCGGATTGGGCGCCGATAAAGCTGCTCACCACAATCCCGTCCTTCAGAGCGAACACAGCCGGGATCGACTGGACCTGGAAGCTGGCCGAGATGGACGGATTCTCGTCCACATTGACCTTCACCAGGGCCACGGCACCCTCGGTGGCGTCCACCACCCGTTCGATGATCGGGCCCAATGTCGTACAGGGGCCACACCAGGGAGCCCACAGGTCCACCACTACGGGAACCTCCGCAGAACGAAGGAGGACCTCTTGGTCGAAAGTGGCATCGGTCACATCGATCATTGCCTCGACGATACCTTGAACCAGTCGGATCGAGGGAAGTCCGTCCCGCGGGTAGCGTCGTGTTATGAGTGCAGCGCCACCGGACACAGTCGACGCGGACGCCGTGGAGGGAATCGACGCCCCCGCCGTGTCCGCCTGGATCGCATCGAAAGTGCCGGGCGCCACACCGCCGTTCTCCTTCGAACTCATCGCCGGCGGACGATCCAACCTCACCTACCGGGTGGTCGACGGCGCCAATCGCTCGATGGCGTTGCGACGGCCGCCGGTGAGTCACGTGCTCCCGACTGCCCACGATATGAAACGAGAGCACACGGTCATCAGCGCCCTCGGCCAGACCGACGTCCCGGTTCCGCGCACGCTCGGCCTGTGCGTCGACGACTCGGTGAACGGTGCGCCCTTCTACCTCATGTCGTTCGTGGAAGGGCACATTGTGCGCGATGAGACGGCGGCGGCCGAGCTCAGCGAAGCCAGCCGTGCACGCGCCAGCCTTTCGCTCATCGGCACCTTGGCCAAGCTCCACACCGTGGATGTGGACGCGGTGGGCTTGGGTGAGTTCGGGCGCCGCGAGGGTTACATCGCCCGCCAGCTCAAGCGCTGGCATGGACAGTTCGCCCAATCGACAGTGGACGGCGAACCCGGGCCCGCGGTCATCGACCGGGTTCATGAATTGTTGGCCAAACAGATTCCCGAGCAGCAGAGCATCGCCATTGTCCACGGCGACTACCGGCTCGACAACACGGTGCTCGACGACGACGGGAACGTGGTGGCCATTCTCGACTGGGAGATCTGCACGTTGGGGGACCCGCTGGCCGATCTCGGCCTGTTGATGGTCTATTGGGCCGAAGCCGGGGACGGGGAGGTCGCCCTGTTGGGAGTGGCTCCGACCAGTTTGCCCGGGTTCGCCACCCGCGACGAACTATTGGACAGGTACGCCACCGCCTCCGGCCTGGACGTTTCCGGGGTCTCGTACTACAAGGCATTCGGGCTGTGGAAGCTCGCCTGTATTCTTCAGGGGGTATATGCCCGCTATGCCGGAGGTGCGGCAGCCGGGGACCGGTCGGGTGTCGACCAGTTTGCATCCCACGTGGGGAAGCTGGGCGAGCGGGCACTCCTCGAAGTGGAGTCACTATGACCGACCATCAGAATTCAGAGCTCTACCAAATCGACCCCGTGTGGGGTGAGCCCCCGGGTGAGCGGGTGAATCGACCGGTGCTCATCGTGGCGTTGGACGGCTGGGTGGATGCCGGTCTCGGATCCTCGGGGGCCATCACCGAAATGCTCAGTGCCACCCCGACCATGAGGGTCGCCTCGTTCAACACCGAAGCTCTCATCGATCAACGGGCCCGGCGCCCGATCGCCCGCATCGTTGACGGCATCACCACCGAGCTCAGCTGGCCCACCATCCGGATTCTGGCCGGAAAGGACCGGGTCGGAGCGGACATTCTCTACCTCACCGGGCCAGAGCCCGACTTCGGATGGCGATCATTCATCGATGGCGTGGTCGATTTGGTGCAGCGGCTGGGCGTGCGCACTGTCGTCGGCCTGGGGGCCTTCCCGGCTCCGACTCCCCACACCCGCCCGGTGCGCCTGGCGTCCACCGTGCCACCCCAGTCGTCGGAACTGGCCGGTCGGGTCGGCTTTGTACAAGGGACCCTCGAGGTCCCCGCCGGGGTGCAGGCCGCGCTCGAAGTGGCACTCGGGAAAGCCGGGATACCGACCATCGGGCTGTGGGCCCGAGTACCCCACTACGTGTCGGCCATGCCGTTCCCCGAAGCCAGTGCGGCGTTGATCGAGGGCATGTGCGCCATTACCGGCATCGTCTTCGACACATCTTCGCTGCGGGCGGCCGGCGAGGTCTCACGACATCAGGTCGATGAGCTCATCTCGGGCAATACCGAGCACGCAGCCATGGTCCAGCGCCTCGAAACATCCATGGATTCCGAAGAGGGGGACCCCTTCGGGTTGGGGGATGACGTACCCAGTGGCGACGAGATCGCCGCCGAGCTCGAACAGTTCCTCAAAGGCGAAGGTTCGTAATCCCGCTGGCCAGCACCGGCAACGCGGCCGAGGCGGTCCATGTGGCGACTGCGGACGAACTGTTGTGCCGATTGTGGACCAGGTGTTCGGCGTAGATCGACAGTGCCACAAACATCACGACCACCACCACGAGCAAAATGATCAGCTTTGTCCACGGGTTGGACCGACCCTTGGTGGCCACCCCGGGGATCCGCGAGTACTCGGACCCAGGTGTGGTTTGCGATCTCGGAGAACCCGGCGATGTCGAGAAGAGCGATGACTTTCTGGGTTTCGCAGTTGGCGCCGATGCCGAGATCATCGGGAACTCGGTGACGATCTTCTTCATCTCGTCGATGGTCGACGCATCGGCAAGGTCGCTCAGCCTGGTCTCGTAGTCGTAGGCGCCCAGGAGCCCGCTCTCCATGGCACTGTCGAGGAGACGACCGTACAGTTGGCGATCATCGTCAGTGACCGGCGGTTGGTGATCTGTCGATTGGGGGCCTTTCGGTTGGGGACCCGCCGAAGGTACGGGAGCTGTCCCGGCCACGTCGAGTTCGGGGATCGGACCCGGACCCGCGACCTCGTGGCGTTGGCGCCCGTCACCCGGTTCGTCGATCACCTGAGGATTGTGGGTCATCGCGCCGATTGGTGCAACTACTGCCGAGCAGCATCAACCGATGCATCGAGTGTCATCACTGTCGGCATGGTGTAGTCACGGCGATGTCACGAACTCTCAGCATCGTCATCAGTGGGCAGTGGCGCTACCGTGTCCGGATGGAAATCGATGGAGGTATCGGGTTTGACCCGAGTGGAGTCATCGAGGCGGCCAAGCAGGCCGAACTCGTCGGGTATGACGGTTTTTGGGTGCCGGAGACGGGACACGACCCATTCCTCCCACTGGTGCTGGCCGCCGAGCACACCGAACGCATCAAGCTCGGGACGGGTATCGCCGTGGCTTTCGCCCGCAATCCCATGAACCTGGCTGTGATGGCCAACGATCTCCAGACCCTGTCTCAGGGTCGTTTCCTCTTGGGATTGGGATCCCAAATCAAGCCGCACATCGAGAAGCGGTTCTCGATGCCGTGGTCGCACCCGGCGCCGCGGATGCGTGAGTTGATCTTGGCCATACGGGCGATCTGGGCCAGCTGGTCCGACGGGAGCCGCCTTGCCTTCCGCGGGGAGTTCTATCGACATACGTTGATGACCCCGATGTTCGACCCGGGGCCCAATCCGTATGGGAACCCGAAGATCTTTTTGGCTGCGGTCGGCGAAAAGATGACCGAGGTGGCCGGTGAGGTGGCCGATGGATTGTTGGCCCACGGCTTTACCACCGAGCGGTATCTCCGAGAGGTCTCGATTCCGGCTCTCGAGCGTGGCCTGGCTCGAAACGGGAAGACCCGGTCCGACGTGCAGATCTCCTATCCGGGCATGGTGGTGACCGGGACCAATGAACAGGAGTTCAGCGCGGCCATCAAAGCCGTCAAGACCCAGCTCGCTTTCTATGGATCCACCCCCGCCTATCGCCCAGTCCTCGAGCTTCACGGCTGGGGCGAACTGCAGCCAGCATTGAACGTCCTCTCCAAGCGCGGCGAGTGGGATGAGATGGCCGAGTTGATTGACGATGACGTGCTCAACACCTTCGCGGTGGTCGGTGAGCTCGATGAGATCCCCAAGAAGATCCTGGCTCGCTTCGGCGACGTGGTCGACCGTTTCAGCTTCTACGCCCCGTACCACCTCGATCCCGAACGGTGGGCCGAGGTGTTGGCCGGCTTCAAGGCATAAATTCTGGCCTCTTGGCTTGGGTGCGCCGGGGAATTCGGCCGGATCTCATGGGATCGCGTCTTTTCTCAGATGTCTACCGAGGCAGCGTTGCCCGCCTCAGTTCGGTCAGTCCGAAGAACCGTCCCGGCAAGTGGGAGCGTCTTGCCGATCAAAGAGCTGCAACAATTCGCTCGACGTCGAGAAGGTGATGAGTCGCGTCGTGGACCGCGTGCCGAACGATCCAATGCGCATCGATGTAGTTCCCATCCGACACCACCTGGGAGATCCACGCATCGGGAGGTAGTGCGGAGAGGCGTTCCCGTAGAGCAGTCGCCTCGCGAGCAATGCCAGCCAACGCCAGGTCAACCTCGATGAAGGGAGGTTCAGGGTCGAACTGTGATGACGGGGCGTTCCCAAGATCGGACCCGGGCTGCGTGACGGCGGTGTCGAGAAGGAACCGCATTCCAAAGAGGACCCCGCGCACGTGGTCTGCATACTCGGCGATCGACCACATTTGGGATATGGGTCGTCGTTGCAGCTCATCAGTCGTCAAACCTGCGACGGCTTCAGTCCACCGAGCGGGCAGTCCCTCTCTCGCGGTGATTGTGCTGGCATCGCTCCAATCCTCCGCATCGAACCCGGACTCATTACATCGTTCCACTGTCACAAGGGAGATTCTGCCCGCTGGCGGCTGCCGACATCTGCGTCCTGATCGGGCCCCAACTTATTCCGCCTCGCGGCGAATTGAGAACTGAGACGCGTTCCAATTCGCCGCGAGGCGGAAGGAATCAAGCGGGCGGGCGAAGACCTCGGTTGATCAGACGACGATATTGACGAGCCTGGGAGGTCGAGAGATCACCCGCCGGGGTGCGGCACCAGCCAAATCCTCGACCACTTTGGATGAAGCCAGCGCCAACTGCTCTGCTTCCACTTCCCCGATGGCGGGATCCACCTCAATGCGGTCGCGGACCTTGCCGTTCACTTGCACGACCAAGGTCACCGTCTCTTCAACCGCCAGCGTCGGGTCCGACACCGGCCACTGGCGCTCATGGATGTGATCCCCGTGCCGGCGTTCCCAAGCCTCGGCGGCGAGATGTGGAGTCATCGGGGCCAATAACAACAACAGTGTGTCCACCGCATCCGCCACCACGTCGGCGTGCCCGCCACCTCGGGCGTAGGGCTGTACGGTATTGACGAATTCCATGCAGGCGGCCACTGCGGTGTTGTACGACCAGCGCTCATAATCGCGGCTCACCCGGTCGATCAGTCGGTGGGTGGCCTGTCGGATGCTCAGGTCTTCAGCCGTCACCTCGCCGCTCCGCCGCTCCGGAATCACGTCATCGGAGGGCACCGCCAGCCTCCAGACACGGTCGAGGTAGCGTCCGCAGCCATCGATGACGCTGTCGGTCTGCGATGTCCAATCCACATCGTCAGCCGGAGGTCCGACAAAAAGATGAAACAGACGGAGCGCGTCGGCACCGACCGTAGTGAAGTAGGTGGATGGGGCAATCATGTTTCCCTTGGACTTGGACATCTTCTTTCCGTCCAGCCGGATCATCCCCTGGGTGAACAGTCGGGCAAAGGGCTCGCGCAACCCTTCGGGGGCCAGGCCGACATCAACCAACGCCTTGGTATAGAAGCGGGCATAGAGCAGATGGAGAATGGCGTGCTCTATCCCCCCGATGTACTGGCGCACCGGCATCCAGTGACGGGCGATCTCGGGATCGAACGGCTTGTCAGGTGTCCACGGGTCGGTGAACCGCAAGAAGTACCACGACGAGTCCACGAAGGTGTCCATGGTGTCGGTCTCACGGGTCGCAGGCCCCCCGCAGATCGGGCAGGTGGTGAGTCGGAACTCGTCGCTGGTGGCGAGTGGTGACTCACCGGTAGGGAGGAATTCGACATCATCGGGGGCGAGCACCGGAAGCTGGTCCTCGGGCACGGCCACAATCCCATGGTCGGGGCAGTAGACGATGGGGATGGGGCAACCCCAGAAGCGTTGCCGGGAGACCAGCCAGTCGCGTAAGCGGAAGTTGACCTTGGCCCGGCCGATTCCCTTCGACTCGAGCCATTCGGTGGCCCGCGCCTTGGCCGTCGGGATATCAAGCCCGTTGAGCCACTCACTGTTGATCTTTTCACCAGGACCGGTATAGGCACCCCCGGGTCCACCATCGGGACCCCCGCTCTCATCCCACCCGTCGGGTGGCTGAACGGTACGGACGAACGGAAGCCCGTAGGCGTGGGCGAAATCCCAGTCCCGGGTGTCCTCGGCCGGGACGGCCATGATGGCGCCGGTGCCGTATCCCATCAGCACATAGTCGGCCACGTAGACGGGGACCGGCTGTCCGGTGAAGGGGTTGATCACGTTGGAGCCGGTGAAGGCTCCCCGTTTGGCCAGGCCGCCCGCATCACTTTCGGACATCCGCTCGATATCGGTGCTGGCCGCGGCCCGGGTCCGCAGCTCTTCGATCTCCGTCCTGTGTTCGGGTGTGGTGAGCTCATCGACCAGAGGGTGCTCCGGGGCGACGACCGCATACGTCATGCCATATGACGTGTCCGGACGGGTGGTGAATACGGTGAGGGCCAGTGCCGGACGCCCGTCGGATCCGTCCCGTCCCTCGACGACCAGGTCATACTCGGCCCCTTCCGACCGGCCGATCCAATTGCGCTGCATGGTCTTGACCCGATCGGGCCAGTCGAGATCGTCGAGGCCAGCCAACAACTCGTCGGCGTACTTGGTGATCCGGAAGAACCACTGCTCCAGATCACGCTTGATGACCAGGTCACCCGAACGTTCACAGGTGCCGTCGGCCAGTACCTGTTCGTTGGCCAACACCGTTTGACAGCCCGGGCACCAGTTGACCGGGGCATTCGCCCGGTAGGCGAGGTCATCGCCCAGCAACTTCTGAAAAATGACCTGATTCCACTTGATGTACTCGGGGTCGTGGCTATGGATCTCGCGCCTCCAGTCGTAGACAGCCCCGAGGGAGGTGATCGACTCTTTCAGTTCGACGATCCGGGCATCGGTGAAGATCCGGGGGTGGGTGCCCGTCTTGATAGCGGCATTTTCCGCTGGCAGTCCGAACGAATCGAAGCCGAACGGAGACAGGACGGCGTACCCGAGCATGGTCCGGTGGCGGACGAGCAGATCCCCAAAGGTGTAGTTCCGCACATGGCCCATGTGGGCCGGGCCTGAAGGATAGGGATACATGGTGAGCACGTACCAGGGAGGGCGTGGATCGTCGGCATCCACTTCGTAGGTGCCTTCGTCGGCCCAACGCCGCTGCCACTTCTTTTCGATATCGACGACGTCGTAGGCCCGTGCCATAGGCGACGATCGTATCGGGGTCCATACCTGGACCCCGAAAGAGAGCTGACTGGCCCTCGGGAATCGGACATCCGTCGGATCGTGGCCTCCTCACTGGGAACACTTACTTGCTGACACCCCCATATCAGCAACATTCGACATCCCGCTGAGCTCCCCAGTTTCCAAGGCCACACAATGACTGCGGAAAGCCATACAGATGGCGTCCGGGGCAGCATCGGTTGCCACGGGGCAGCATCGGTTGCCACCGGGCCTCTCGTCACCCCGTATGGGCCCGACGCACCGAATAGGGTGGCCCAACGCGCCAAGGTGCCCTCTGGGAGACCACGGGGCTTGGTGCCCGTCCCAGGCCGGTTCCTGACCGGTTCGGGCGGCGTCCGGTGGAGTGCTGATAATGTGGCACGCCTTCGGGGGCGTAGCTCAGCTGGTAGAGCGCCTGACTGGCAGTCAGGAGGTTCGAGGGTTCGAGTCCCTTCGCCTCCACCCCGCCACCCCAGGTCAGAGTACTTCTGGCCTGGGGTGGGTCGCGTCTGGGGGTACAATGTAAGCAACGGTGTAAGCAACGCCGGCGACCTTCTACGGACAGGGGTGGACGACGATGGCCGGACGGAGGATGAACGGTGAAGGGTCCATCTATCAACGGCAGTCGGACTCCCGGTGGTTTGGCTCCATCGTCGAGGCCGGCGAAGACGGGAAGCTGAAGCGGAAGACCGTCAGTGCAAAAACCAAGGACGCTGCTCGGATCAAGCTCAAGCGCCTCATGGAAGACCAGGAACGGCTTCAGGCCGAAGGTCTTCCTCCAATGGATACGACCGTCACGGTGAGTCAACTCCTCGATCGCTGGCACAAGGTGATAGTTGCCACCCGTCGCGAGACGACCGCCATCAACTACAAGTACATCATCGACAGCCACATCGTCCCCTTCGTCCTCCCCAGCGGGAGGACGCTCGGATCGAAAAAGGTAGCGAAGCTCACCTTTGACGACGTCGACGCCCTGGTCGATGCGAAGAGCGATGCCGG
>Ga0097691_1000151_pt1 | contig 62899 bp, 37 predicted proteins | sample NGESurdeep072012_8_FD_72858 | JGI IMG/M metagenome (GOLD analysis project Ga0097691, IMG submission 72858) | Arctic peat soil microbial communities from Barrow, Alaska - NGEE Surface sample 210-1 deep-072012 | ecosystem: Environmental > Terrestrial > Soil > Wetlands > Peat ...
AGTCCGACGGCCGCAACTGCCAGCTCGGCGCAGCGCGTGAGTTCCTGCTGCTCGGCAGCGTCCAGGCGCGAGGGCGTGACGTAAATCGTTTCCTCGAAGAACGGGCCGTCCAGCGGGTCGGGCTTGTCGAAGATGGCGAGTACGCGCAAGCGACCGCGCGAGAGCAATCCTTCGACGGCGAATTCACGCCCCGCGATGAAGCTTTCCACCTGGATCCATCCGGCGCTTTCTTCGCGCAGGATCTTCACGTCTTTGTGCTGCAACAGCCGGCGGATGCGCGCGAATGCCTCCGCGAATTCCGCTTCATGGTTGGCGCGAATCACGCCGCGGCTCGCGCTCAGTCCCAGCGGTTTGAGCACGCACGGATACGGCACCGCGCGCGCGGCCTGGTGCTGGTCGGCGTGGACCTTGAAGCGCATGTACCAGGGAACGCGCATGAGAGCGGCCTTGTAGCGTTCGCGCGCGAGGAACTTGTTACGGCAGACCTCCACCGCTTCCGGCGAATGAAACTTTGCGCCCAGTGCGCGCGCGGTGACGGCTGCGGTAAGAGTCGGGGCGTCGCCGATGGCAACTACTCCGTCGATCGCCTGGTGCAGCGCGAATTCACGGATCTTCGCCGCCGACGCTTGTGGCTTCTGGAAACGTACGGAGATCGCACCGTCGTTCCACGGATTATCAAGTCCATGGCAGTTGTCGCTGGCCAGTACCAGCGGCACACCGATGCGCTCCGCCGCCTCGCGGAACTGCTGCGCCTGGTAGCCGGTGGTGGTGGTAAGTAAAAGGAGCCGGGGCATGATCAGCAACCATTTTACGTGCCAGTAGGTTCATCGGTATTTCAGTATCTCGGTAAGGTGGAGTTCGGAGCCTCGCGCGCGATTCAGTAGCAACGTACCGATAGACCGGAATACCGACGAACCGTGTTCTATAATCCGCGTTTCATGAGTTCTGGAGGGTGCATGCGTTCAATAGGTCGTATTGCGACAGTCGGGATATTGGTGCTGATGCTGGCGGGCGCGGCCACACCGCAGCGGCCGCAGTCCGGCGCGCTGGCCGGATTCAGCAGCGACGCGGCGCGCGAGCAGCGCGATTGGGAGCAGAAATTCCGCGGGCTTCCGCAGCCGGCGAACATGAAGCAGTACATGCAGCGGCTGGCGGCGCGTCCGCACCACGTCGGCTCGCCCTACGATCAGGACAACGCACAGTGGCTGCTTTCGACTTTCAAGTCCTGGGGCCTGGACGCGAAGATCGAAACCTTTGACGTGCTCTTTCCCACGCCGAAGCAGCGGTTGGTCGAGATGGTCGAGCCAACGCGCTTCACCGCCAAGCTCGAAGAACCGGCGGTATCGGCCGATCCGACAAGCAACCAGAAAGCCGAGCAGTTGCCGACCTACAACGCCTACTCCGCCGACGGCGACGTGACCGCGCCGCTGGTGTTCGTCAACTACGGTGTGCCGGATGATTACGAACGCCTGGAGCGCATGGGCATCTCGGTGAAGGGCGCGATCGTCATTGCGAAATACGGCGCCTCGTGGCGCGGCATCAAGCCGAAGGTCGCGGCCGAACACGGCGCCGTCGGCTGCCTCATCTATTCCGATCCGCGCGACGATGGTTATTTCGCGGGCGATGTATTTCCGAAGGGCGCGTATCGACCGAAAGATGGCGTGCAGCGCGGCAGCGTGATGGACATGCCGGTGTATCCGGGTGATCCGCTCACACCGGGAGTGGGCGCAACCGCGGACGCGAAGCGGTTGGCGCTGTCGGATGTGAAGACCCTCACCAAGATCCCGGTGCTGCCGATTTCCTACGGCGACGCGCAGCCGCTGCTGGAGAACCTGGGCGGTCCGGTGGCGCCGGCGGAGTGGCGTGGCGCGCTGCCGATTACGTACCACGTGGGTCCGGGTGCGGCGAAAGTCCACCTGGTGGTGAAGTCGAACTGGGACCGCAAGCCGATCAACGACGTCATCGTCACCATCAAGGGCGCGCAGTATCCCGACGAGTGGGTCATTCGCGGCAATCACCACGATGGATGGGTGAACGGCGCGCAGGACCCGATCTCCGGACTGGCGGCGGAGATGGAAGAACTGCGCGCGTACTCCGAACTGATTAAGCAGGGCTGGAAGCCGAAGCGCACCATCATTTACGCGGCGTGGGACGGCGAAGAACCCGGACTGCTCGGCTCGACCGAGTGGGCCGAGACGCACGCGCAGGAACTACAGCAGCACGCCGTCGCCTACATCAATTCCGACGGGAACAGCCGCGGCTACATCGGGCTGGTCGGCTCGCATTCGCTGGAGACGTTCATCAACGAAGTCGCGAAGGACGTTACCGATCCGGAGACGAACCTCTCCGTCTGGAAGCGCGCGCAGTTGCGGCGAATTCGCGACGCCCGCGAACCGCGCGCCCGCGAAGAGTTGCGCCACGGCGGGCCGCTGCGCTTGGAGGCTTTGGGCTCGGGCTCCGATTACACCGTGTTCCTCGACCACCTCGGCGTCGCGTCGTTGAACCTTGGTTATGGCGGCGAGGCGGGCGGCGGAATCTATCACTCCATCTACGACGATTTCTACTGGTACACGCACTTCGACGATCCGGAATTCGTGTACGGACGCGCGCTGGCGCAGACCGCCGGAACCGCGGTTATGCGATTGGCCGACGCGGAGGTGCTGCCGTTCAACTTCGGCAATCTCGCCGCAACCGTCCGCCGCTACGCCGACGAGTTGCAGAAGTTGGCGACCACTAAGCGCGACGAGATCGTGGAGCGGAATCGCGAATTGGATGAAGGTGTATATACCGCGACCGCCGATCCGACCATGAAGTATGTCCCGCCGCGGAAGGACAAAGTCCCGCCGTTTTTGAACTTCGCGCCGCTACAGAACGGCGTGGAACAACTTCAACGCGCGGCGGAACGCTACCAATTGGCGTTCCAGCAATCGCAAGGGGCGGCGAACCCGGCGGCGAATGCGAAGATCATGCAGTCGGAGCGGGCGTTGTTGTCCGATGAAGGACTGCCGGGACGTCCGTGGTTCCGTCACCAGATCTACGCGCCGGGCTTCTACACCGGTTATGGCGTGAAGACGATTCCGGCCGTGCGCGAGGCGATCGAGCAGGGTCAGTGGAACATCGCCGAGCAGCAGATCATGAAAGTCGCCAAGGTGCTGGAAAACGAGGCGTCGGTGATCGACGACGCTGCGGCAGCGCTCGAGAAGAAGTAGCATGGCAATGGGGTGAGGATGGAGAAAGGCCGAGTCCCGGTGTTTTTCCTGGTCGCCCTCACCGTCTGGACCGCCATGAACGCATATGTGTTGTGGCGGGTACTGTCGCTTCCCGTTTCCGTGCGGCTGCTCTCGCGAGCCGCTGTCATTGGAGTTGCGGCTTGTCTGTGGGCCAGCTACCTGCTGGCCCGTGTTCTCGAAAGTGCGGGCATGGATGGCGTGGCTCGCGTCCTGGAATGGGTGGGCGCGAACTGGTTCGGTATCGTCTTTCTCGCCTTCGTCTGCCTTCTTGCGGTGGACATCATCACCGGGTTCGGTTACTGGCTGTCCGGTATAGCGCCCCGGCTGCGCGTTGTGGCCGTGATGGCAGCATGTGCGCTGGCCATTTTCGCCAACGTGCAGGGGCGGCGAGCGCCCGTCGTGCGCGAGTATGAAGTAAGTTTGCAGGGGCTCCCCGTCACTCTCGATGGGACCACGCTGGCTGTTGTTTCCGACACGCACCTCGGGACAATGATCGGCTCGCAGTGGCTGGACCGCCGCGTTGATCAAGTGCAGGCGCTCAAACCCGACTTGATCATTCTCGCCGGCGACATTGTCGAGGGTGACACTGAAAACGATTGGCAGATTGCGGCGGGGTTGCGCCGGCTGTCGGCGCCGTTGGGCGTTTGGGGCGTCACCGGCAACCATGAGTTTTACGCCGGGCTCGACCGCAGTATTCGCATGCTGAACGATGCCGGCGTTCGCGTTCTGCGCGACGAGTCGGTGGAGGTAAAGCCGGGGCTGGTGATCTCCGGGGTTGACGACCTGACGGCGCGGCGTCGGCGCGGAGGGACCGCCGATTACCTCCAGCGCGCGCTGGCAAAACGGCCCGCGGGCGCGACGGTTTTCGTCTCGCATTCGCCGTTGCAGCCAGAACGGGCCGCCCAACTGGGTGTCGGACTCATGCTCTCCGGCCACACGCACGACGGGCAGATCTGGCCGTTTATGTACTTCGTGCGCCTGACATATCCTCTGATTTACGGCCGGTACGACATCCACGGCATGACGGCGATCGTCGGTCGTGGAACGGGAACGTGGGGTCCACGCATGAGGTTGTGGGGACGGGCCGAAATCCTGAAAATCACGTTACGCTCGAGCGCAACCACGTAGCCGCGGGATGGCTTGCAGGAAAGAAAGGCCGGTCGAGGGCGACCGGCCTACATCTTTCATCATTTCTACTTGCTTGCGCTCGTCATTCCCATCTGCGACAGGATGAAGGCGTAGTCGAAGGCGATTTCTTTCAGGTAGTCGTAACGTCCGCTCGATCCGCCGTGGCCCGCCGCCATGTTGGTCTTGAGCACCAGCGGATTCGAGTCGGTCTTCAGCGTGCGCAGCCTGGCCACGTACTTCGCCGGCTCGTGGTACATCACCTGGCTGTCGTTGAAGCTGGTCTTCACCAGGATCGTGGGATACGCCTTCTTCTCCAGGTTGTCGTAAGGCGAGTACGTGCGCATGTACTCGTACTCCGCTTTCTTGTTCGGATTGCCCCACTCCTCGTATTCGGCGACGGTGAGGGGCAGGGAAGCGTCGAGCATGGTGTTGAGCACGTCCACGAACGGAACTTTCGCGATCACGATGCGGAACAGTTCGGGACGCATGTTGGTGACGGCGCCCATCAGCAGGCCACCGGCGCTGCCGCCCTGGATGACCAGCTTGTTCTTGGACGTGTACTTCTGCGCGATCAGGAAATCGGCCGAGTCGATGAAGTCGGTGAAGGTATTCCGCTTGTTCATCATGCGGCCCTGGTCGTGCCACGCCTTGCCCATCTCGCCGCCGCCGCGAATGTGCGCCAGCGCAAACGAGAAGCCGCGGTCCAGCAATGCAAGTGCGTTCGCGTTGAATGAGTCGGGGATCGAAATGCCATACGAGCCGTAGGCGGTGAGGAACATGGGGCGCGAGCCGTCCTTGACGAAGTCCTTGCGATAGACGATGGCGATCGGAATTTTCGTGCCGTCTTTCGCCGTGGCCCACAGGCGCTCGGAGGCGTACTTGCTCTTGTCGTAATTGGGCACCTCGTACTGCTTCATCAGGGTCGAGGTACGCTTGCCGGTGTCGTAATCGAAGATCGACGACGGCGTCACCATCGACTGGTAGCTGTAACGATAGGTTTTCGTGTCGTACACGCGGTTGGCGTTGGGAAACGCGGTGTAGACCGGCTCGGGATAAGTAATACGGTGCGACTCACCACTCTTGAAGTCGGTGATGGTCAGCTCCGGCAGGCCATTTTCGCGCTCGATGCGGACGTAGAAATTCTGGAAGACGTCCACGCCGGAAAGCATGACGTCGGCACGGTGCGGAATTACTTCCTTCCAGTTCGTCTCGCCGGGATCGCCGACCGGCGCAGTGACCAGGCGGAAGTTACGTCCCTTGTCGTTGGTGCGGATAAGGAACTCGCCGCCGTGGTGGTCCACATCGTACTCGTGGTCCGGGCGGCGCGGTGCCACCATCCTCCATTCACCCGACGGAGTTTTCGCGTCAAGAAAGCGCACTTCGGAAGCCGTGAGCGAGCCTGAATTCAGCAGCAGGTAAGCCTGGCTGCGCGTGCGTTCGACGCCGACGTTGAAGCGCTCGTCTTTTTCTTCGTACGCGAGCGCGTCATCCTTCGAGCCGACGGTGTGACGATAGACGCGGAACTGGCGCTTGGCCGCATCCTCCACGGTATAGAAGACGGTCTTGTTGTCGGCGGCCCAGGCGACGGAGCCGCTCTTGTCGGCGACGTGCTCGACGAGTTGTCCGCTGCGCAGATCCTTGAGGTAGAGCTTGTACTGGCGGAAGCCGGTGTTGTCGGTGGAATAGGCGAGCAGGTTGCCGTCGTCGCTGGGGCGGAGCGTGCCCAACGACATGAACTTCTCGCCCTTGGCCAGTTCGTTGACGTCGAGATAGATTTGCTCGGGAGCGTCGAGCGATCCTTTTTTACGGCACAGGATCGGGTACTGCTTGCCGGCTTCGACGCGCGAGTAATAAAAGTAGTCGCCTTCACGGTAGGGGACCTGGACGTCGGTCTCCTTCACGTGTCCGACCAGTTCTTTGTAAAGTGATTCCTGGAGCGGCCCGGTGCCCTTCATCACGGAATCGGCGTAGGCGTTCTCGGCTTCCAGGTAGGCGGCCACGTCGGGGTTCTGCTTGTCGCGCAGCCAGAAATAGTTATCGATGCGCTTGTCCCCGTGGACCGTGACGTCCTTGGGATTGGTTTTCGCCACCGGCGGCTTATCAGCATTGTCGGCGGCATTGAGAGAAACGGATAACAGTGGGCTCATGAATAAGATTGCGAAAACAAGCAGAGTCTTCTTCATTAGATTCGCGGGCTCCTGCACGGGATTCTTACGGGACAGGGCAGTATAGGCTGCGCGCTATAGCCCCAAGCATTTGACGGGACAATTCCGGCCGATCCACATCCCATCCTTGGCCAGCGGTCCGGAACCAAACTAGTAAACCGCAAGCCATAGTGGTTAGAGACTCAGATATCCACAAGCCCAAGATGCTGTCCCCGCCGAGTTCGGATCCTGTCCCTAAGTAACTGAGCAGACGGAGATAACCTGAAACTTTCCTATTGACACGAAACCATTTAGGCGTAGGATGTGGTCGAAAGTGGTTGAAAGTGGTTTGAACGAGTTGGTCGGTGGGCAAGGCGTCCCGGTAATGGGATGCCCAGTGGAATGAATAAAGAGTTCCCCCAAAACGACCCGGTATTGGAAGTCAAGCACACCGTTCTGACCGCTTTTGCCTCTTGCACCGCCATAGCGGTGGGAATTAGCGCCTATGTTTCGCGGCAACGCTCCAACCCGCGTCGACGAAAAGGGACGGTTAAAAGTCCCCGCGGAATTCAAGCGCGTCGTGGAAGAGAAGTACGGCAGGAAATTCTACATCACTTCGCTGGACGGTCGTGTTGCTCATGTTTATCCCTTCGAGGAATGGGAGCGGATCGAGCTGAAGCTGGCAGGGCTCTCCAATTTCAATCCGACGAAGAAAAAGTTTCTCACCCGTACGAACTATTACGGGCAGGTTGTGGAGATGGACGGCCAGGGGCGCCTGTTGCTGCCGCAGTTGCTGCGGGAAGAAGCGGGGCTGAAGGGCGATGTGGCCGTGCTGGGGTACTTGAATCACCTGGAAGTGCAGGGTATGGAAGCTGTCCGCAAGGAAGTGGAAGAACCCTTTACGGCCGATGACGAGAAGAACCTCGACGACTTGGGCATTTAACGGTGGAAGAGTCAGGGGACAGCGCCCCCAGGGGCGCGCATGGTCGGCAAGCGGGTCATGTCCCGGTTCTTTTAAAGGAAGCGATCGATTTTCTGGCGGTAAGGCCTGGCGGGCTCTATGTGGACGCCACGGTTGGCTTGGGCGGGCACTCGTACGAAGTCGCAAGACGCCTCGGCCGACTGGGTCGTTTGATTGGGCTCGATAAGGACCCGGCAGCGCTGGAGCGGGCACAAGAACGGCTCGCTCAATTGGGTGACGAGGCGCCGAGCATCACGCTGGTGCACGACTCGTTTGCCGCGCTGGCCGAGCATGCCGGCGAGAACGAAGCCGACGGCGTGCTGGCGGACCTGGGCGTGAGCTCGTTGCAGTTCGACGAGCCATCGCGCGGGTTCAGTTTCCGGGCGGAAGGGCCGCTCGACATGCGGATGAATCCGCAGGCCGGGCAGACCGCTGAACAAGTGGTAAACCAGCTCAGCGAGCGCGAGCTTGCCGATCTGATTTACGAATTCGGTGAGGAAAGGAGGTCGCGGAGAATCGCCAGAGCCATTTGTCGGGCGCGGCCGATACGCAGCACGCAACATCTTGCTGAAGTGGTATCGGCCGCGGCCCGGCCAATGAAACCTGGAATTCATCCGGCGACGCAGACCTTTCAGGCTCTCCGAATTTACGTGAACCAGGAGCTGGACGACCTGCGGAAGCTGCTCCGGGCGGCGCCGCGGGTGCTCAAGCCGGGCGGAAGGCTGGTGGTCATCAGCTTCCACTCGCTGGAGGACCGGATTGTGAAAGACGCGATCCGCGACGGCGTACGCGACGGGACCTACTCGGTGCTGACCAAAAAGCCGGTCACCGCCGGGGAAGACGAGGTCCAGCGGAACCCGCGGTCGCGCAGTGCGAAGCTGAGGGCGGCCGAGCGGTTGTGAATAAGTCTGTGGATTTTGTGCAAAACATCGTGACACGACATGGTCGCGCGATGGTTCCTTGAAAAGATTCCGGGACGGCATCGCCTCTCTGACTAGGGCGAATGAGATGTTCCACCATGAACCTTCCTTTCGATGCCGTTCCGGAAGGGCCCTGGTGGATGGAGGTAACTATGTACAGCGGTCACTTGATGGACGAACTCATGCAGATGGTGACGCGGGCGGAGAGCCATGCGCAGCAACTGAAGGCGGCGACGGAAGCAGAGCCGGATCCCGGCACCTACTTCGTTCCGCGCTTCGCCTATGAAAGAACAAACCAGCAGGTACACGCGGGAGTGGCGTAATGGCAGCGGGCGCTCTGGTGGCGCAATACCAACCCGTGGGTCCCAGCCGCCGTCATACGTGGAGCGGAACGCCCGAGGTGTATTTCACCCAAGCCATCGACAACTCGCGCCTGGTGAAGGTCGCCGACGTGAAGCGGCGGCGCGAGATGGCGCATTTCGCCATTGCGCTGCTGGTCCTGTTCGCCTTCGTCATGCTGTACGCGTGGCAACATTTCAGCGCGATTGAGTACGGTTACAAGATCGAAGCTGCGAAGACGCAGCGCGAGGCGCTGTCGGAGGGCAACCGCGAGTTGCGGCTCGAGGTGGCCTCGCTGCGCGATCCGGAGCGGATTGACGCGCTGGCACGCCGCATGGGTCTGGAGACGCCGCAGGTCGGGCAGGTGGTGCGCATGGACCCGAGCGAGCGCGACCTGGGCGGGCCGGTGATGGCGCGCGCCTCTGACGTGGCCGTGATTTCGACTCCGTAGTTGAGGAGTCAACCTCAGGCGGCGGCTCAACGAGTACGCCCCGGAAAGCGCAAAAACAGGCCTTTTCCGGGGACCCCGTGGCGGCCGCCGTTTGTCGTCTTAGCTGACCGGCGCCCGCGGGCGCCAGGAAAGCCGGTGAGTACAAGTGGCCGGTAATAGCTCGCCCAATTCAAGCAGGCGTCTTTATCATCTCGGCGTTTTTTTTCTTTTCTGGCTGCTGGCCATCGGCTTTCGCCTGGTTCAATTGCAGGTATTCCACTACGGCGACTGGATGCAGCGCGCGTCCCGGCAGCAACAGCGCAGCATCGAAGTCTCGCCGCGGCGCGGGATTATTTACGACCGCAACGGGCACGAGCTGGCGATGTCCATCAACGTGGACTCGGTGTTCGCCGTGCCCAGCGAGATTCCCGACCCGGAAAACACCGCCTCGCTCATCGGCCGCGTGCTGCACATGCCGGCGGCGGAAATCGCGGCCAAAATCAAGGGCTCGCACAACTTCACGTGGATCACGCGCAAGGTGGATGCCGAGGAGGGCCAGCGGCTGCGCGCCATGAACCTGCGCGGCATCTACTTCGAAAAAGAGCCGAAGCGTTTTTATCCCAAGCGCGAGTTGGCGGCGCAAACGCTTGGGTATGTGGGAGTGGATGATGAAGGTTTGGGCGGCATCGAGCACGCCTTTGACGAGGAGTTGCGCGGCAAGCCGGGGCGGATGCAGATCATCATGGATGCCCGCCGGAAGTGGTTCGGACGCGTGGAGAAGAACCCCGACCCGGGGCAGAACGTCGTCCTGACCCTCGACGAGAAGATCCAGTACATTGCGGAGCGCGAGCTCGAGCAGGCGATGCAGGAGACGCAGTCGGAGGCGGGGACGGTGGTCGTGCAGAACCCGCACAGCGGCGAGATCCTGGCGCTGGCCAGCCGGCCGACATTCAATCCGAACATCTTCAAGGACGTCCCGGCGCAGGCGCTGAAGAACCGCGCGGTCACCGACATTTACGAACCGGGATCGGTGTTCAAGATCGTGACCTACTCGGCGGCGCTGGAAGAGCAGTTGATCAAACCCGAGGACCCGATCGACTGCCAGGGTGGGGTGATCACGATCGGCGGCATGCGGATCCACGACCTGCACAAGCTGGGCGTGATTCCGGTGGCGGACGCGCTGGCGCACTCCAGCGATGTGGCGGCGGTGAAGGTCGGTATGCGGCTGGGCAATGAGCGCTTCTACAGCTACATCCACAATTACGGCTTCGGCCAGCAGACCGGGATCGAGCTGCCGGGCGAAACACGCGGCATGGCGAAACCGGCGAGCCGCTGGTCGAAGGTGTCGATCGGCGCGATTTCGATCGGGCAGGAAGTGGGCGTCACGCCGCTGCAACTGGTCTCGATGGTTTCGACGATTGCCAACGACGGAATCTATACGCCGCCGCGCATCGTGGCCGGTGTCTTGCCGCCGCGCAGTACGCCGCAGACGGTCACCTTCCGACCGCCGCAACAACGGCGCGTACTCTCGACCCTTACCGCCGCGCAGATGAAGAAAATGCTGGAAGGCGTGGTGCTGTTCGGGACGGCGCGCCGGGCGATCCTGGATGGGTACACGTCCGCCGGGAAGACGGGCACGGGACAGAAGGTGGACCCGAACACCGGCACCTATTCGAAGACAAAGTACGTGGCGACGTTTGCGGGATTTGCGCCGGTCAATAATCCGGCGGTGACGATCGTGGTGATCCTCGATTCGGCGAAGGGACTGCACCAGGGCGGACAGATTTCCGCTCCGGTGTTTACCCGCATCACGCAGCAGGTGCTGGCTTACATGAACGTGCCGCACGACGCGCCGCTGAATCCAAAGCGGCTGCAGATCCGGGCGGCGGTACGCGATGAAGAATTGAACGAAGAATCGCCGGACCGGGTAGGCGGCGGATGGGAAGTAGCGCAGGAGAAGGCGCCGGAAACTCCGGCGAAGCAGCCGCCGATGATTGCTCCCGCAGCGGGCGCGAAGCTGGTAAACGCGTCGCTGAGCACTGACAAAGCCAACGCTGCGAAACCTCCGGCGCCAGAACCGGCAACGGCTCAGACCGCGGCTACTCCGGAAAAGCAGGTGGCGGGCACGGTGGTGCTCGATGTGGGAAGCGGAACCACGGTGCCGTCGTTTGTCGGCAAGACGCTGCGCGTGGCGATCGAGACGGCCCAGGATGCGGGAATCGAACTGCAAGCGGTGGGCAGCGGCGTGGCCCGAGACCAATCGCCGGCGGCAGGGATCCGCGTAGCGGGCGGGGCGCGTGTGGTGGTGCGCTTCTCGAGGTAATAGAAACTCAGGGCAGGCTACTGGCTGCTTTTACCTACCCCCGTATAATCCAATTTGACCATGCGCTTTCAGCAGCTTCTTGACGGCGTCGAATACCTCTCCCAGAGCGGAGAGGCGGAAGTCACTGGCGTTGACTACGACTCGCGCCGCGTGCAGCCCGGGTACTGCTTCGTCGCCATGAAGGGCGAGAGCACCGACGGCAACGGTTACATCGACACGGCGATCGAGAAGGGCGCGGTGGCGGTGGTCAGCGACAGCGCCCAGCAAACGCCGCGGCCGAACGTGGCGTGGGCGCAGGTGGGTCACGGGCGGCGCGCACTGGCCCGGGTGAGTGCGAACTTCTACAAGCGTCCGGCGGAGCGGCTGGTGAATAGCGGCATCACCGGGACCAACGGCAAGACCACGACGTCGTTCCTGATTGAGGCGATGCTGCACGCGGCGAAAAGGAAAACGGCGCTGATCGGGACGGTCGAGTATCACGTCGCGGGACGCATTAAGCCGGCGCCGCACACCACACCGGAGGCGCTGGAGATCAACCAGATTCTCGCCTCAGCCCTGCGCGCTGGGGCGACTGAGTCGGTGATGGAAGTTTCGTCGCACGCGCTGGCGCAGGAACGGGTGTACGGCATTCCATTCGACGTCGCGGTTTTCACCAATTTGACGCGCGACCACCTCGACTACCACAAGAATCTTGAAGACTACTTCCGCGCCAAGCGCATGCTGTTCGAAGGCGTGGGGACGTTTCCGCCGCGCGTCGCGGTCATGAATACCGACGACGAGCACGGGCGCGAGCTGGCGACGCTTAGCAAGTCGCGGTCGGAGGTGCTGACCTTCGGATGGTCGAGCGGCGACTTCCATACGGAGAAAGCCGACGTCGGAATGAACGGCACGCGCTTCGACCTGGTGACGCCCGACGGCACGGTCCCGTTGTGGTCGCCCCTGATTGGACGCGTGAACGTGTACAACATCACCGCGGCGGCAGCGGCGGCCTTTGCGCGCGGATGCACGCGGGAGCAGATCAGCGCCGGAGTCAAGCGTCAGAAGCGCGTTCCCGGGCGCTTCGAGCGCGTGGACAACGGCCAGCCGTTCACGGTGGTGGTGGACTATGCGCACACCGACGACGCGCTGAAGAACCTGACGAAAGCGGCGCGCGAATTCGTGAGCCAGGCCGGCGCGGGACGGGTGATAACGGTCTTCGGATGCGGCGGCGATCGCGATCGGGCGAAGCGTTCGCTGATGGGAGAGGCCGCGGGCAAGGGCAGCGATTACGTGATTCTCACTTCCGACAATCCACGCAGTGAAGACCCGCTGGCGATTATCCACGAAGCCAAGGCGGGGCTGGAGAGGACCGGATGTCCGCACGCGATCGAGCCGGACCGGGCCACGGCCATCGCAGATGCCGTGCGCCGTGCCAAGCCGAGCGACATCGTGCTGATCGCCGGCAAGGGTCACGAAAAAATCCAGGTCACGCGCGATGGCACGCATCCGTTCGACGATGTCGAAGTAGCGTGCGCCGCGCTGGCCGCCGCCGGATATGCGAAGCCCGGAGGCGCTGCATGAAGCTGCCGCTGGGACGCGTCGCGGACTTCACTCGCGCCGAGGGCAGCTTCGACCGCGACGAGGTCGCGAGCGGATACTCGATCGATTCGCGCACCCTGCAGCCGGGAGAGTTGTTTTTCGCCGTAAAGGGTGAGCGGTTCGATGGGCACGACTTCGTCGAGGCGGCGCTGGAACGCGGCGCGGTGGGCGCAGTCGTCGCGGGCACACAGGCAGCGCGCTACAAGCAGAAGTCACGGCTGCTGGCGGTTCCCGAACCTCTCGAAGCCTTGCAGAGACTGGGGCGGGCGGTGCGGCGGCTGTGGAACAAGCCGCTGCTTGCCGTCACCGGATCCGCAGGAAAAACGACCACCAAGGACTCGATTGCGAAGCTGCTGGAAACGAAGTTTCGGGTGCTGAAGTCGGAAGGGAACCTGAACAACCAATTTGGGCTGCCGTTGCAACTGCTGAAGCTGGAGCCGGAGCACGAACTGGCGGTGGTCGAGCTGGGCATGAACCATGCCGGCGAAATCACGGCGCTGGCCGCGATCGCGCAGCCGGACATTGGCGTGGTGACCAATGTCGCGCCGGTACACCTCGGATTTTTCGAATCCGTCGCCGACATTGCGCGCGCCAAGTACGAGCTCATCCAGAGCTTGTCGGCGAATGGGACGGCGGTCCTCAATGCCGACGACGAATTCGTGTCGCAATTCGGCCGCGACTTCGCCGGACGCGTGCTGACGTTTGGTATCGATCATTCGGCGGCGGTGACGGCGGAAAACATCAAGGACCTGGGGCTGGAAGGCTCGCATTTCGATGTCATCGCCAACGGTAATCGTGCGCGCGCACGGCTGGGCCTGATTGGGCGGCACAACATTTACAACGCGCTCGCCGCGGTCACGGTGGCCATGGACCGGGGGCTGTCGCTGGAAGAAGCCGCCGCGGCACTGGCGCTGCTGACGCCATCGGACAAGCGCGGCCAGGTGCTGGAAGTTGCGGGAGCAACCGTCATCAACGAGTGCTACAACTCCAACCCGCGCGCTTTGGATTTCGTGGTGGACGCGCTGGCCGGCATGCCGACGAAGGGCCGTCGCATCGTCGTCGCTGGCGAGATGTTAGAGCTCGGGCCGGCAACGGATGAGTTACATCGGCACGCCGGTGAACACATGGCGGAGCGCGGCATCGATGTTGTGGTCGGGGTTCGTGGCGCGGCACAGTACATCGTGAATTCGGCGAGCGCGCGTGGAACCAGGGCAGAATTCGTCGAAACACCGGAAGCCGCCGGAGAATGGCTGGCGCGCGAGATCAAACCCGGAGACCTGGTGCTGCTGAAGGCATCACGCGGGGTGAAGCTGGAGAAGGCGCTGGAAACGTGGAAGAACCGTATTCCGTAGGCCGTATTCCGTATTCCGATCGCGCGACTCACGCAGTGCACGAATCCGCCGAATTACGGACTACGGAATACGGAATACGATTGCGCTGCGGTATTCTGTACGCGAGTTGCGAAGGGAGAGTAATTGCTCTACTGGCTTCTTTTTCAAGTGCTGTTCAGGTACTTCTCTCCCTTTCGCATTTTCCGGTACCTGACCTTCCGCACCGCCTTCGCGTCGCTGACCGCGCTGTTCATGGGCCTGATTGTGGGTCCGGCAATCATTCGACAACTTCGGCAATTCCAGATCGCGCAGTATATCCGCGAAGAGGGGCCCAAGGCGCACCAGAAAAAGGCGGGCACGCCAACCATGGGCGGGCTGCTGATCGTCGTCGCCATCATCGTTCCGACGCTGCTCTGGGCCGACCTGAGTAACACCTATATCTGGCTGGCGGTTTTTGCCACCGTGGCATTCGGCGGAATCGGGTTTGCCGACGATTATTTGAAGGTCGTCAACCGGCGTAACCTGGGGCTGACCGGGCGCAGCAAGCTGATGCTGCAAATCCTGGTAAGCGTGATCGTCGCCGTGGTGCTGATCCTGCTGCAGGCCAAAGGGACCTACTCAACCCACCTCATCGTTCCGTTCTTCAAGAATTTCCGGCCCGACCTGGTAATTACGCCGCTGGCCGGAACCCCTTACCTGTGGCCGATTGCGTTCCTCCCCTTCATCGGATTTGTGGTGCTCGTGATTGTCGGTTCGAGCAACGCGGTGAACCTCACCGACGGACTGGACGGTCTGGCGATCGGCTGCACGGTGATCGCCGCCGGCGCACTGACGGTGCTCACCTACGTCAGCGGGCACGCCACGTTTTCCGACTACCTCGAACTGCAGCGCATGCCGCAGGTCGGAGAACTGACGATCTTCTGCGGCGCGATGGTGGGCGCGGCGATCGGCTTTCTCTGGTACAACGCGCACCCAGCGGAAGTGTTCATGGGCGACGTGGGTTCGCTGGCGCTGGGCGGCGCGATCGGCACCGGCGCCGTGATCATCAAGCAGGAACTGCTGCTGCCCTTTATCGGCGGCGTGTTCGTGATCGAGGCGCTGTCGGTAATCCTGCAGGTGGGGTCGTACAAGCTGCGCAAGAAGCGGATCTTCAAGATGGCGCCGCTGCACCATCACTTCGAGCTGATGGGATGGTCGGAGTCGAAAATCATCGTGCGCTTCTGGATCGCGTCGCTGGTGTTCGCGCTGTTCGCGCTGACCACGCTGAAATTGCGCTAGCCGCCCATCTGCAATCGTAGGCCGCTTGACATCTTCGCAGAATGCGAATTTAATACTCTAAATGACTTCGCGGATTGCGAAGACCTTCTGACGATTGCACGTAATCAGCAAAGCCGCGTGGCGAGGCGCGATCACAAAAGACCGCACGCTGGGGGGAGCAATTGCTGCATGGCACAACGTCGCCAGCCAAGCTGAGTGGCAGAATCTTGTGGATGTGCGAAAGGTCTATCCAGCGGCCGATTTCGTGGAGCCCTACACGGTGTTCAACATCAAGGGCGGAGCGTATCGGCTGATCGTGAAGATTGAGTACCGCTGGCAGATGATTTTCGTGAAGAATTTGCTGACGCACGCAGAATACGAGCGGGAAGGATGGAAGAGAAAATGAGCGTCACGGCAGTTGATTACGGGTTACTCCTCCGCCAGACGCGGCCCGAGGTTGTGCGCGATGAGGAGCAGAACGCCGAATACGTACGTCATCTCGAAAAGTTGACAGCCAAGAAGCGAGTAAGCGCTGGCGAGCGAAAGTTGATTAAGCTGCTTACGCTTCTTGTCGAGGATTTTGAGTCGAGACATTACGCCGTACCTGAAGCGGGACCGCTGGACATCGTAAGGCATCTCATGGAAGCGCATGGACTCCGCCAGAAGGACCTGGCCGACGTGTTCGGGACCGAGAGTATTGTCTCCGACGTGCTCAATGGAAAGAGAAATCTGACGAAAGAACATATTCGTAAGCTGAGCGGGAGATTCAACGTTTCACCGGCCGTATTCTTCTAACCCTGTCCCGCCTTCTTCGTCGCCAGCGCCTGCACCAGGTCCTTGAATATGCGGCCGCGCTGCTCATAGTTGTCGAACTGGTCGAAGCTGGCGCAGGCGGGCGCCAATACCACCACGTCGCCGGGCTGCGCCGATTCCGCGGCCTTGCGCACCGCGATGTCGATCGTTCCAGCCTTCACGATATCCACCGAGCCGCTGATTTCTTCTTCGATTTTCGCGGCCGCGGCGCCAATGGTATAGACGCGCTTGGCTCGTTCGCGCAGCAGAGGAACCAGCGGCGTGTAAGGCGCGCCCTTGTCCTTGCCGCCGAGGATGATGTGGATGTTGGCGGGGAATGACTCCAACGCCTTGATGGTCGCATCCACGTTCGTTGCCTTGGAATCGTTGTAGTACTCGACGCCGTTCACCGTCGCGACAAATTCCAACCGGTGCTCGACGGCCTTGAATTCCTTGACCGCATTGCGAATCCGCCCGGGCTCGCAGCGCACGATGCCGCCGATGCACACGGTGGCCAGCACATTCTCCAGGTTGTGCGCGCCCTTGAGCGGGATTTCGTTGACGGGCATGATCTCGTGCTCGCCTTCGGGGTCGCGCAGGTAAATGCGTTCGCCGCGCACGAACCCGCCCTGCTCCACTCCCTTCCTGCGGCTGAACCAGTAAATCCGCGGCTGGATTCCTGCCGCCATCTGCACGCATATCGCGTCGTCGGCATTGAGGACGGCGAAATCGTCGCTCTTCTGGTTTTCGAAAATGCGCTGCTTGGCCGCCGTGTAGGCTTCCATGCTGCCGTGGCGGTCGAGGTGGTCGGGCGAGATGTTGAGCACGGTCGCGATAAACGGACGGAAAGTCTCGATGGTTTCGAGTTGGAAGCTGGAGACTTCCAGAATGTTATAGGTGTTGTCGGTGGATTCGGCGACCAGTGAAATCGCGGGTGTGCCGATATTGCCGCCGACCTGCGACTCCCATCCACCCCGGGCCACGACTTCGCCGGCCAGGCTGGTGGTGGTGGTTTTTCCGTTGGAGCCGGTAATGGCGATGATGTGGCCCTTGAGGAAGCGGGAGGCCAGCTCGATCTCGCCGATCACGGGAATTCCCAGCGACAGCGCCTGCTTGAGCGCCTCGGAACTGGCCGGCACGCCCGGGCTGACGACGATCAAGTCCTGCTGGCGAAAAGTACGCTCACCATGCCCGCCGGTCTCAACCGCGATTCCTTTATCGAGCAGCTTGGGAATCTCGCTGCGTAACTGCTCCTCGGCCTTCGCGTCGGAGACGGTGACGCGCGCGCCGCGCTCGTGCAGGAACAACGCCGAAGCCACTCCGGACTTGCCCAGTCCAACGACCAGTACGCGCTTGCCCTTGACGTCGAATGATTCCGCCATAAGATTTCGAAAAAGACAGACGATAGTAATTCATTGGCGGCAGGACAGGAACAAGCACGCGTTCGGCTTTGGTGTTTCGGCTCGAAACTGAAACTCGAAACTGAAACTAACTCGGGAAATGGTAGAGCACGTCCTGCTGCGAGGGAATAGCGCGGCCGTCCATGAAGGCGGGACGGAAGCGCCAGTTGCGGACCGCGGCCTCAACTTTTTCGTCAATGCCATAGCCGAGGCGTTGCAGGATCTTGGTGGCAGTCACGTTGCCGAGTGTGTCGATGGTGACTTCGACGACGACAGTCCCTTCCACACCCGAGGGTATTTCAGAGCGCGCGATCCCCGGGTCAGGGAAGTGAATGGGGAGCGCCGGGCGCACGTCGTGGCCGGTCAGCGCTCCGTCGAGCACCGAGCCAAACGGAGAGCCCGCGCGCGCCGCATCGGCGACAGTCTGCGCCGGCTTGTTCGTGGGTTTCTTGACGTTCAGGCGGTCGGGACGGCGCAGCGTGATGGTCTTCGCGTCCGGCGGCATATATGCGAGCTTGTGGAGGGTCGGAGTGGCGTCGTCCGGGTCAACCACTTCCGCCGTGTTGCGGCCCGTGAATACCAACGCAGTCGAGGTCCCGCCGTGCCCGAGTTGCACCGAGTAGGGCGTGACGAAGAGGGGCGTCGGGGGCATCAGCAGCAGATAAACCAGCAGGGCGTGGAAGACGAACGACACCGCTTGCGCGCGCGTACTGCGATGGCTGGGCTGCGGCGACTCGAACATCAGTCCTCCCCCACAACAGGAGTTTACATCTGTTTGGACGGGCGGAAAGCCGTCCGGTAAGCGCCAAGGGGCCTACCCTAGCCGGTTTTGCCAGGGTTGGGTATGACGATTTCAGCACCGTTTTGCTAAGATAAAAGTGCGTTGTAGCCCGGTCGCCCTCGACCGGGGAAAGTGGCGCTATCGTCTAGGGGTTAGGACGGAAGATTCTCAATCTTCAAACCCGGGTTCGATTCCCGGTAGCGCTACCAACTCTCCTTCCAAGCTATTCATTCCGTAACGCAATCGGCTCTCTCCGGCACTGCTTGTGCCTACTCGTGTGCCGACATTTTTTTCGTGGCCTTACCGGTCATGAATAAGCCCGAGTCGGTATTTCGAGGCAGGAGCCGTATTCGTGGCCAACAAGTGGATCAAGGCCGTCCTAAAACTCGACCACGGCAAGGGCCCGATCAAGAAGAGCGACCTGCGACGGGAATTGGAGAGCAATGCCGTCGCGGAGATTTACCCCCCTGACGAACTGAAGGCCATCTTCTCCGTCATGACCGACGAGGAATTTCTTCGTTACGAAACTTTCCTGAAAAGTGGTCTGCGAAAACAAGAAGTGATGCACATCGAAGAAGATGATGCCGTCATCGACTTCGCGCCCGACGCACAGGAGAAGAGGAAAATTCGTGTGGAGCGCAAGAAGCAGTACGGGTTCATCCCGAAGAATGGAAAATCGCGCAGCGTGCCGATCCCACGTGATTTGGCCGAACGCCTGCTGGCGTGGAAACAGACACAACGCCCGACCAAGCTTCTGTTCGGCACGAGAACTGGCGAACCCGACCGGCACATGCTGGAAAAGTTGCGTTCCATCGCGAAGCGCGCCGGCCTTGACCCCTCGCATTTTTGGTTGCACAAATTCCGGGCGACATACGCGGTGGGTCGTCTGCGGGCTGGAGTGGATGTGGAAACGGTACGCGAGTGGTTAGGCCTCAAAGATACTGAAAGCCTGAAGGCGTATCTGGTCCATTTGCAGAACGAGGAAGCCATTGCGCTCGGAAAGGTCGACTCAGGGCACGTTGCAATCACGCCGGCGAGCAATGTGCTGCGTACTTCGGCTGAAGGCACGGGCACGGCGAAATCCGCCTGTGTGTAAACTTGCCCGATCGTTGGGAATAACACACACTCAATTCGATGTCACCGCGCACTTGGTTCGGGACCAGGGGTCGGAGGTTCAAATCCTCTCTCTCCGACCAATCTTTTCAAGCAGATACGGCTGGTTTCGAATTCTCGCGAAGTCGAGTGTGGGCGATTTTGTAGACAGTCAAATCCTCACAGATCAACAACCAAATTTCTTTCTAGGTCTTCCGCGGCAAGCCGCTGTCTCTTAATCAGTAGGTTGAAGGTTCGATTCCTTCCGCGCTCACCACTCCTTTCAGCCCTTTACGCCGAACATTGAAATCAGGGCTACTGACCTTGGTCAGTAGGTGTGACGCACGGATAGCGGCCGGAACCGCAATTTCGCGGCTAGGTCGAGCATATCGAAGATCCGCGATTCTGGATTCTTGCTGGCACGTTTTATGGCACAGGTGCGGTTGGCTTCCCCCGCGATTGGCCCTCTTAGGCGAGATAGTAACCGTGTTCTTCTGCGGCTTCCCTGGGTCACGCTTTGCCGCGATCCGAGCGGTTAAATTCCTAGTCGCCTGGTTCCCGCTGCGCCTGCGTCTGTGGTGCAGGGGTTTTCCAGTTGTAGCTCGCGACAACGGTTCCGTTGTCCTGGACGAGCAGCAGGGCCGCTCGTCCGGGATCGAGCCGGCCTGAAAACCGTTTGCCGCTTTGCCGGTCCATGAAGTCAATCTCGGTCGCACTGGATTCGGAAGCCAGCACGTAGAGCGTTGCATGGGGGAACCGGGTGGGTGCGATCAGTAATCCATCATCGGTCGAGAGGGTCGTGTAAGTGGGCGTAACGGCGGCGACTTGCAGCGCATAACGGTAGACGTCGCCGATCGCAGGCAGACTGTCATTGAGCTCCAGCGGCAGCAGACAGAAGAGAATACGACCCTTGCCCAGGGCCGTTTCCGTCCAGGAAGCGTTGTCGGCAAGGACGGCGCGATCCAGGTACGTAGTTTTCTCGCCACCGTAGGTAAGCCGCGTGGAACCCTTCGGCCAGCGCAGCAGATTCTCGCGCAACGTCAGCGGGCCCGGCCTGTAGGCGATGCCGATCTGCTGTTGGCGCCCCGTCGAATGAAAATGAGGGTCTTGGTCGAAACGTCCGGAGATCAGCAGCGTGGCGCCACCCCGGACCTTCTCCAGCAGCGCACTCCACGCCGGATCGGCGAGCGCGAGCGGAGCAGGAACGATGATGAGTTTGGGTGTGCCCAATAGGTCGATCTGGTACTCTCCGACCGCATACGCTTCGGCACGAGCGTAGTTGTAGAGCGCGCGGACGGAATTTTGTTGTGCCTCCAGTGCCATCGAGTTGTAGATGGAAAGCTGCGCCGACTGGGGCAGGACAATCGCAACCTGCGGCGCGACAACACCGGTGGCCCAAGGCGCCGCTTGTTCGGCAAACTCGCCCACGGCGCGCATCATTGCCTGCCAAGTCTTGGCCGAGCCGTCGCTGCGTTTCATGCCAAAATCCACTTCGCGCGCCCAGTCCCACTGCACCGCTCCGCTGTTTGCAGCGGCGAAGCCAAACGACCACTTGCGTTCCAGCAATGAAAATCCGGTCAGCTCGTCATAGCGCCAGGCGCCATCGGGGGCCCATACCGGCTGGTACCCCGTCTCGCCGACGATGTTGGGAAGCCCGACACGCTTGGCGACGAGTGAATCCCACAGCAAACTATGGTCGCGCCAGTAGGTATGGTTGGTGGTAAAGGAAACGCCCGCGCCGCCATAAAACTGGTTGAGGACGCGGTCAGCGACGCCGCCCTCGTCCTGGCCGACGTTGATGAGTTGCTTGCTTCCGGTGGCGCGTATGGCCGCCACCATCTCGTGCACCCAGCGCGCAAACATTTCCTGGGCAAAAAGGTTGTAGTCGAAGGCACGTACCTGATTGGGATTGCCATACCGAGCAAACGTGAGGTCGTCAACCGACGGGAGCGGGACGGCGTCAAAACTCCCCAGCGATTCCGGCGTGACCGCCCACGCAGAGGCAAGGTGGTCTGGCTCTCCGTACTTCTGGCGCAGCCAATTGTGCCACGCCAGCAGTTCCGAGGCGTCGCCGTTAGGGGTATTGCCTTTCCACAGCCGGCGCGGGTTGGAAAAGCTGGGTTCGTTGATCAAGTCCCAACACAGCCATGGGACCTGCTTAAAATGGTTGACGACCGACAGCATGTAAGCCTGTTCGTCGCGTATCGAAGCCGGATCGGTGTATGGATTTCGTTGTGTAGGTGCATCCAGCCCGGCCATGCCGGCGTGGGGAGCGAAGGCGAAAAACGTGAAGTTCACCACGATATGGTTGCGCGCGGCCGAGAGCAGGAAGGCCTCGAGATTGCGGACGAATCGTTCGTTAACCTGCCCTGTCGTAGGCTCGACGAACCGCATGAATGGAGTCCAGACGCCGGTGCGCACGAAGGTGACGCCGTGGCGTGCCATGTCGGCGAAATCACGTTCCCAAACCCAGGCATTACGAGGACCGGAGAAGTCCCAGTTCTGGTCCTCCGTAGTGAAGTAGTTGGTGCCAACCGGGAAGTAGGGTTTTCCATCGCGGGTCAGGAAGTCAGCCTTCACGTCAAGTAATGGGCCAGAGGCGAGGAGTTTCTGATCTTCGATCCAGAAGCCGTTCTCGTAGAATTCCCGCGGCTGGCCATCGTCCTCGTACACGGCACGGATCGTGTAGAAGCCCGGCTCTACCGCCTTGCGGAAGTAGAGAGTGGCGTCGAGGCCAGTACCGGTGGAGGCGACGCGCGCGGTTTCCAGCACCGTCGCACCCGAAAGCAACTCTAGTTTCACTTCGCCGGTCTGCGGTTGCATCAGGTGTTCGCGGCGGACGTTGTGCAAGTGAACCACGACTTGGGCGGGCTCACCCGGCTTGAGTGTCGAGAAAAGCGTCTCTGTCCAGAAGCGGACCGATCCCTCGCGGGCATAGGCGGCCATTTGCCGGATGAGCGAGAGTCCGTCAGTCGATTCCCAATAACCGGGTTCAGGCTCGAAGTCCAACATCACCATGCGGGCCCCGGACGAATCCGTATGGTCGGCGACGACCACGGGGGCGGCAACCTCATCCCCGTCGGAATTGATCATGTAGCCGAGGCCACGAAGGTCGGTCATGGAACCGGGGCCGAGCAACGCGCCTTCGACGGCGAAAAATCGGTGCGCGCGGATGAACAATTTTTGCAGAAATGAATAACCAGTTCTCCAAGCGAAGGTTGCCGGAGGAAGTGGCGGCAGTTCGTAGCTGTGGCGGAAATCCAGTTCGCGGGCGTAGGTGTCCTGTTCCGCCTCTTGGACGAACTTACCGCCGGAAAGCCTCACCGGCACGTGGAATGGTTGTCCGCCCAATACAAGAAGATTGCCGCCCGCGTTCATATAAGCGCGGATACCGCTCCAGACGTCAGCGGGCGTCGCCGACCCGTACGGCAGAATCAGCAGGTCGGCGCCGGCCAAAGTCGAGGGATCGCGCAAAGCGTTCACGTCGGCAAACACGGGATCCATTCCGTTCAGCGCCTGGATCAGTACGCCGCGCTTGACCGGCTGGCTGGCGACAGTTGGAAATCCGTCCTGCCAGAAAACAACGACTTTCGCCGCGGCGGAGGATGCCATGAACAGCAGAATGAGGAAGAGGGAGATTTGACGTGTGTGCATACGTCCTCGATAAAAGCGAAAAGAATGCTTGATGTTACGTGGACGTTGTACATCCGAAGACTGCGGGCGTCCATTTGTTTCTCGAAATTGGGAGTTCTAGCAAACCGATTTACCAGTGATTTCGACGTATCTCGGCGTTAGAATGACGCGTTCCGCGCTCCACCTCGGAGCGCCCGCCGGCTGTCGTGCCGGTCGATGGAGGGCGCGTATGAAGGAAGCAGAGTTCCGTAAAGCCGTACAAAAACTTTTTTCCGATTATGAAATGCTGGTCCGCCGCAGAAATTCGAAAGCGGCCTCAGGCAATGGAATTTTTGAGCGCTACAAGAACCCGGTACTCACGTCCGCGCACACGCCGGTATTCTGGCGCTACGATTTGGATTGGAGAACCAACCCGTATCTGCTGGAACGGATGGGAGTGAACTCGGTGTTCAACGCCGGGGCAATCGAACACGAGGGAAAGATTCTCCTACTGGCGCGGGTGGAAGGGGCCGACCGCAAATCGTTTTTTGCCGTCGCCGAAAGCCCGAATGGCCTCGACCGCTTTCGCTTCTGGGATTATCCGGTGCGGATGCCGGAAACCGGCGACCCGGAGATTAACGTCTACGATATGCGCCTAGTGCTCCACGAGGATGGCTGGATTTATGGCCTGTTTTGCACCGAGCGCAAAGATCCGAAGGTCCCTGCGTGGGACACGTCGTCCGCCGTGGCACAGTGCGGGATCGCCCGAACCCACGATTTGAGAATCTGGGAGCGTTTGCCTGACCTGAAGAGCAGGTCGCCACAGCAACGGAACGTGGTGCTCCATCCTGAGTTCGTGGACGGAAAATATGCCCTGTACACGCGCCCGCAAGACGATTTTATCCAGGCAGGCAAAGGCGGTGGAATCGGCTGGGCACTGAGTAGCAGCATGGAAGCTGCATGCATCGACGATGAACTAATCCTCGACAATCGCGAGTACCACACCATCAAGGAAGTGAAGAATGGATTGGGGCCGGCGCCGATCAAGACCCCTGCCGGTTGGTTGCACCTCGCACATGGGGTGCGCAATACCGCTGCTGGCCTGCGATATGTGCTCTACCTGTTCCTGTGCGACCTACAACGGCCCTATGTCGTGACCCACCGCCCCGGTGGGTACTTTCTCGCTCCGGAAGGCGAGGAACGAGTCGGCGATGTGTCTAATGTCGTCTTCAGCTCTGGTTGGGTGGAGAGAGCGAACGGCGAAGTCCTTATTTACTACGCATCTTCCGATACACGGATGCACGTGGCCAGCAGCCGCGTCGAGCACCTGGTGGATTACGTCTTGCACACGCCGGAAGACCCGCTTCGCACGCGCGCGTGCGTCGAGCAGAGGTATTCGCTGATCGAGAAAAACCTGAAAATCATGAACTCACGCGCCCGCTCCGCCTCGCGCGGAAAATAGCGCGACGCGCCTGCTGGAGCGCGTCAGCACTCGTATGGACCTGTGGCGCCCGTTTACGTTCCGGTTGCGACCGCGTGGGCAGCGGGAGCCGTTTGGCGCGCATTCGCGGACCGCAACAACAGAACTGCCGTCACACCGAGAGTGAAGTTCTGCGTGAAAATCTCGGCAATGTGGATTAGTCGCTGGCCAACGGTCAGCAACGGATTCGGCATCAGTAACGGGACCAGGCCGCCGGCAATCCAGATCACCGCCCCGACGACGATCGCGGCATGAAACCGGCGCATTCGCAACGTGCAAACGATCGGCACGACCGCTATTGTCATCAGCACTCCGCGCGCGAATTGGATTCCCCAAAACCACCAGCCCAGCTTTTCGACGATCTGGGTCGCTTCTGGGTAATAGGCGCGCGTGAACCACTGGTAGGTAATGGCGCCAAAGATCCCATAGTACACAACGTAGGCGATCCCGCACACGGGCGCCAGGAGTGCGATGGCTGCGATCTTTCGGTGATCGGCGTTGCGAGCGGTGTCGCGGCCGAGCCGCAACAACTTCGCCAACAGCGCCAGTACCCCGGCGACAAGCAGGTACATGACGGACGACCCGACGAGTGTTGCCACCGGATGTTCTCGAATCGGGGATGTGGGAAGAAACAGCAGCGCCTCGGACCAGGTACATAGGGCCGTGATGATCAATAGAGTGGACGCGATGGTTCCGAACTGGCCCATGCCGCTGCGCGGTCCGTACACCGCCACCGGCACCATGCCCAAGGCAAGCACGCCGCCCATTGTCCGCCGCCTCCGAGTGCGCCGATCAAAACCGGTAATCCACCAGCAATGCAATACAACAGAACACGAATCTTCATGATGACCTCCTTGCCTTCGCGCTGATTCTCTTCTTTACGGCTCTTCGGTGAATGCAAGGAACGTATGAGGCTGAATCGTGAGGTGAAAGACGTTGCGCTGTACGCCGTCGAGCGGGCCGCGGGTGGTCTTCCCGGATGCCGGCACAACTTCACCGGTAAGCACGTTGCGCAGCTTCGAATACCCGACAGCGGCGAGGGTCACGGGCGCTTCCTGGTCCAGAAACGACTCGACGAGGAACGCATGGTTGTCGTACGCAAAGAGGGCGACCTTTGCGGGCGCGTCGAGCTGTACGGGGAAGTCTGCGAGCAAATACGACTTGATCGCTGCCCATACCGGCTGCGGGTAAGAATACAAATCATTGAGGCTCGCCGGGACGGTCAACACGAACAGAATGCCCTTGGAGTAGCGGTGCATGAGCAGCAGCGGCGCCCCGTAACCATTCGCAGTGCCGCGCACCACGGGCCAGGCGTCGTTGGTGATGAATGCGATCCGTGGGACCACAACGCGGGCTGCGGATAAATGTGAGAGTTGCTCGCCCCCACCGGCGCCGAACGAGGCCCAGTATTCGTCCACGGCAACGGGATTTCCAACTTCCATTTCGACGATGTCTTCGATCCCTTTTCCTGAGAGTGCGTGAAGCAGCCCGGAAGTAATCACAACGTTCTTGCCGGCGCGCAGGTGCGCCTTGATCTTGTCGACGATTGCGTTATCGAATTTGGCCGACTCGGTGAGCAGTACCACTGGAGCGTCGGACGGGAAGTCGGGAGTCATCTCGACCGGCACGCCGAGCATGCCGAGATAGTTGTGCAGGAAGTCTTCGCCGTGCGATTGGTACGGCTTATAACTGGCGATGCCGAGCGGCTTTCCGAGCTTGCCGGCAACGGCGTCAGCCTGCTCCAGCGCGTATCCGGCAACACTGGCCATGTTTGCTTCCGTCGCCGGGCGATGCTCTTGCTGACGGCCGATCATTTTCTTGTAGTCGAAGCTGGTATTTAGGTTCGACCATGCGCCTCGTTCTCCGGGGATGGCGGGCTGCAACAAGAGGGGCCACGCGAACAGCGTGATCTCCGGCGCTTTTGCGAAGATCGTGTCCCACAACTGTTCCGCATAGCGGTCCACGTATCGGATTGCGAACGTATCGACCCATCCGCCACGGTTGCCACCCGGCTTGATGTTTTCGAAGTAGCGGAAGATTTCGTAGCTCTCGTAGGGCTGCAACTGCTGGTCGGTCATGACGGGATCGCGCGTTTCGGTGCCGGTGTAAATGGCGTCGAACTCCTTCGGCTCGCGGTCGAGATCGTAGCCGTTACCCTGGAAGTGCTCATACCAGTTGGGAAATTTAATGATGACCTTGACGCGCGGATTGGCGGCGCGCGCGGGCGCGAGCACCAGTTCCCGTGCGGCCTGGTCCATCAGGTCGAGCCGGAATTGCGTCCACGTCCTGGTTCCCTTGGCCTCGATATCGGCGTCGGTCTTGGTGTTATTGAAGAAAAAATCGTCGAGCATGATTTCGTCGAAGTGGCGGGCAGTGAGCGCCGCCACCTTCTTCACGGTTTCCCGGTCTTTCGGATCGAGATAGGAGAACGAGCGAAATTGCCGCGTCTCGCCGACGGTGTAAGCGATGCCACCGGCCACCTGGACGTGCCGGTCGGTGAAGAACGTCTTCACCGATTCCAGAAGCTGGTCGTCGGCGAAGTGCTGCCCGCGATAGGTCTCGATGTAAACCTTGTCGACCTTCACCTGGCTGCTGATCTGGTCCCATGTGGACTGTAGCCAGGCTGGGTCCTTCATCTGCTCGACGGCGCTGATGGGAATATAAACGGCGACGCGGAAGTTGTTGTGTGCCGCCGGCGCCTGGGCCGCCAACCCGGTGGCAGCGAACAGTATCGCCGCAAGTACAGCCGTAAACCTGCGCCGCATCATCATGGCAATCTCCTTCGGGCAGTCTTACTTTGACGCTGTGTCCGCCAGGCGCCGTAAGCGTTCGGCAACGTTCATCAGAGCGCGGCTGTCGTGATAGGCGTCCTTCCATATACGGCCTTTGCCGGCATCCAGCGCCGTGCCGTCGAAGTCCACCATCTCGTAAACACCATGGAACTCCGGGTCGACCTGATATCGCTGGATGTAGTTCCACTGCTGCTGGAAGAGCTTGAAATAGGAATCTGTTTGGGCGCCGTACTTTTCATGCATAAGTAGAAGCGCATTCAAGGCCTCAAACTGGACCCACCACTCCTTCTTCTTATCTTCCGGCGGGCCAAACGTCGTGCCCTCGCGATAGACGCCGCCGTGAGTCTCGTCCCATCCGTAGGCGAAGCCGTGGTCCACCAGCATGCGCGCCATGCGTTCGGTGCGCGGATCGTGGCCGGCGCCGAGTGTCTGTTCCGCTTCTAGCAGGAGGTATCCGGTTTCGATGTCGTGGCCGTAGGAATCATGTCCGGGAATCGCTTGCCAGTCGTTGGTGAAATACAGGTTCATCACTCCCGGCTGGACGCAGATTTTGTCGCGTACGATTGCGATCAACTCCTGTAACCTGTGCCGCAGAGCCTCGTCTTTCCAGACTTCATACAACTGGCTGTACGCCTCCAGCAGGTGGATGTGGGTGTTCATCGACTTGTAGCCGATGGGAAAATCCGCGAGCGGAGAACCTTGCAGGCGGACTGAATTGGGATCGCCCGCGACCACCTTACCGTCACGGGTCAGCCATTCGAAGTAGCCTCCGTTTTTGTCGTCGTGCGCGTGCTTCTCGATCCAGTGGAAGGACTGCTGGGCAAGATGCAGGGCCTTAGGGTTTTGACCCGCCTGATATGCCGCGGCGGCGCCATAGATGGCGAAGGCGATCCCGTACAGGTGCTTGCCATCGGTGTAGCGGGGACTGATCTGTCCGGTGTCATCGATACCCCAGAAGAAGCCGCCGTACTGCTTGTCCCAGAGGACGTCGTTCAGGTACTCGACGCCATGCTCCGCGACGGGGAGGTATTGGGCCTTCAACTCAGGGCGTCGCATTGCGACCTGGGCGGCGACCCACGTCATCCTTCCCTGGAAAACCGAGAACTTGCCCTCGCTTGCGGCGGGTTTCCACTGGCGCGTGAAGCTGGACATGAATCCGCCGTTCTGGCGGTCCACCGAGCGAGGAAACCAGACTTCGAGCACGTCGCGGCGCAGCGTCGTATCGGCTTCTTCGGCGAGCTTGAGATAAACGGACCGGCTCGGCGGCGCGTATGCCGGTTCCGCACCCGCCGGGACGGCCTGCGCTCCGGCAGCGGTGGACAACAAACATGCGGCAACGACGGTGGTCCGCTGCAATGTATCTTTCCCCATATTGTTCTCCTTACGAATGTCTTGTTTGCATTCAAGATTTCTGGAACTCGCGAATGCCTTGCTGAAACCCGTGATGATAGGCAGCGATCAACCTGTCCCAGGCCCGGTTGGCGTCCTCATCAATTTGCCGTCGTGCGGCGTCGGCATCGAACCAGGCGAGCGTGCGCCGGATACCCTCGGCATAGCTCGTGGTCGCGGCGAAGCCGGAGACGAAACGCTTGATCTTGCTGTTATCAAAAGCCACGCTCACCGATTTATCTCCAAGCAGCGTGCCGGTCATCTCCGGCAAACAAGCCGCGATGAACTCCGAGGGCATGTGCAGAAGACTGGCTTCCGTTCCAGCGGCATCGGCGGTGGCGCGATAGAACCGGTCCCAAGTCATCGCTTCGTCGGTGGTGATGTGGAACGCCTCGCCAACGGCCGCTTCCATGCCGAGCAAGCCTACGAGGCCTTTCGCAAAATCGCTGTTGTGTGTGATCACCCATAGCGAAGTCCCGTCGCCGGGAACAATGACGGGGTATCCTCGCCGCATGCGATCGACGATTGTGTATGAGGATTGCCAACTGTTAATTGCCAGCGGAACGAGCGTGTCTCCGTACGTTAGCGACGGGCGCACGATGGTCACGGGGAAACCCGCCGTGCGGTAAGCATCCATCAATCGCTCCTCGCAATCGATTTTGTGGCGCGAGTATTCCCAGTATGGATTGGCCAGCGGCGTCGATTCTGTAATCGGGTGGGTCGTAGCGGGCGTGTCGTAAGCGCTCGCCGAACTGATCAAGACGTATTGCCGAGTGCGGCCATGGAAGAGCGCGATGTCCCGCTCCACGTCGGCGGCCGTGAAGGCGACCCACTGCACTACGGCGTCGAAGTCGCGGCCATGAAGTGCGTCGTGGGCTTCGCGGCTCGCGATGTCGGAGGTGATCACGGCGACCCCGGAGGGCAGAGGCGTTGTCCTGCGGCCGCGGTGCAGGATGGTGAGGTCGATGCCGCGCTCGACGGCGGCCCATGTGCAAGCAGAGCTGATGATGCCTGTTCCGCCAATGAACAGAACTCTCATGGGACGCTCCCGGCCGCGGGTAATCTGTACTGGACAACTATACGCATCCTCAATAGTCTTTGTGCACCAATTAAACCGATTAACTGGAGTGATTCATGCTTGTCCGAGCGTGCCGTATTCGATTTGCCCTCATCTCCGTAATCGTGTTGCTGATTGGCGCCAACGCCGCCGCCCAGAGCAATGCCGATGCGCGCGCCGCCGCGATTCTCCAGCGCATGACCACCGAGGAGAAGATTGACTACATCGGTGGGGTGGACGGTTTTTTCATTCGTGGAGTGCCCCGTCTCGGCGTGCCAAGGTTGAAGATGGCCGACGGACCGATCGGCGTCCGCAACTTCGGCCCGGCGACCACGATGGCAGCGGGTATTTCGCTGGCGGCGACCTGGGACCCCGCGTTGGCAGAACAGGTGGGGACGCAGATCGGGCGGGACGCCCGCACCAAGGGCGTGCACTTCCTGCTCGGACCCGGCGTGAACATCTACACCGCGCCGATGAACGGGCGCAACTTCGAGTATTTCGGCGAGGACCCATTCCTCGCCTCGCGCATCGCGGTCGGCTACATTCGCGGCGTGCAATCGCAAGGCGTCAGCGCAACCGTCAAGCACTTCATGGGCAACAACTCCGAATACGACCGGCACAACGTGGACGACATTATCGACGAACGAGCGCTGCGCGAGATCTATCTGCCGGTTTTCGAAGCAGCTGTCAAGGAAGGCCACGTCGGCGCCATCATGGATTCCTACAACCTCGTCAATGGCGCGCACCTGACGCAGAACGGATATCTGAACAACGAGGTGGCTAAGAAGGAGTGGGGGTTTCGCGGCATCGTCATGTCGGATTGGACCGCAACCTACGACGCGGTCGCCGCCGCTAACGGCGGCCTCGATCTGGAAATGCCGTCCGGCAAGTTCATGAATCGCGCCAACCTTCTGCCCGCGCTCCAGCAGGGAAAGGTAACGATTGCGACCGTGGACGACAAGGTGCAGCGCATCCTGCGTACCGCGATTGAATTCGGCTGGTGGGACCGCGAGCAGATGGACTTGTCCATCCCGCGCTACAACCTCGACGGCCGGAAGACGGCACTCGAAGCCGCGCGCGAAGGTATGGTGCTGCTGAAGAACGACGGCATTGTGTTGCCGCTCCGGCGCGACGCCGTAAAATCCATCGCCATCATCGGCCCAGGTTCCGACCCGGCGGTGCCGGTGGGCGGCGGCAGCGCGCGCGTGCAGCCTTTTGCCGCGGTCAGCTTCCTCAGGGGGCTCGTCGAAAAGATTGGCGATCATGCAACGGTGTACTATGCGCGCGGAATTCCCAGCCGGGCCGAAATTGCCGACGCGACAGAATTCTTCACAACCGCCAGCCGTGGCGATTCCGGGGTGAGGCTTGACATCTTTGCCAACCCGGACCTTGCCGGCGCGCCTGCTGTCACACGTTTCAGCGCGCACGTGAATGACAACCCCGGTTTCGATGGTGCAACCCTGGATGCGCCATCGAAAGGGTACTCGGCGCGGTGGACCGGCTACTACGTGCCCTCGGTCTCGGGCAATCACGATTTCTTTGTCGAGGGGCCGGGCGAGGGCGGCGGATTTCGTATGTACGTCGATGGCAAACTCGTGATCGACGACTGGCGCGAGTCGCGTGAACTGACTGCACAGGTGCGCCTGCCGCTCACCGCCGCGCCGCACAAGATCGTCCTCGAGCAATACCGCACGTGGAAGCTCGAACGGACGCGCATTCGCCTGGGGATTGCACGGGAAAGTACGCTGGTGGATCCGGGGGCGCTCGCGCTCGCCTCCAGGGCCGACGCTGTCGTGATCGCGGTCGGCTACGATCCTGAAACGGAAAGTGAGGGGGCGGACCGTACGTTCGCGCTACCCACCGGCCAGGATGAGTTGATCCGCGCCATCGCGGCGGCTAACAAGAAATCCATCGTTGTCATCACATCCGGCGGCAGCGTGGATATGCACGGATGGCTCGAGAACGTTCCCGCGTTAATCCAGGCGTGGTATCCCGGTCAGGAGGGCGGTACCGCGCTCGCCGAGATTCTTCTTGGCGACGTGAATCCATCCGGCCGTCTGCCGGTCAGCTTCGAAAGTCGCTGGGAGGACAACCCCACGCACGACAGCTACTATCCTGAGAGCGGGACCCGGCGGGTGATCTATCGCACTGGCATCTTCGTCGGTTATCGCGGGTACGAGCATAACCGCGTGAAGCCGTTGTTTCCGTTCGGGTATGGTCTGTCGTACACGAAATTCAAATACGGCAATCTGGCGATCGCTCCCGCGGCTGCCGGTTCGGGCTCGCTTTACGAGGTCTCGTTCGACGTGACCAACACCGGTGCTATCGCCGGCGCTGATGTGGCGCAACTTTACATCGGCAGCCAGGACGCGAGGGTGCCACGGCCCGACAGGGAACTGAAGGGATTCGCCAGGATCAGCCTGCGCGCGGGCGAAACGCGACGCGTCACCATTCCGCTCGACGCGCGCGCGTTCTGTTACTACGACACGGCGGCGAAACATTGGCGTGCCGATGCCGGACGTTACGGCGTCATTGTCGGGCGATCGGTGGAGCAAAGTGAATTGTCGGGAGCGATCGATTTGCCGCGGGCATTGACGGCGGATTGAAAATGCGACGCGGCGCGGCCGCGTTAGGGCTGCGCCGCCGCTTTTCCCAGGATGCTGTCGATGTGTTGCAGTTCTTCCGACGAAAACTCCAGGTTACGCAACGCGGCGACGTTCTCTTCGATTTGCCGCACATGGCTGGCGCCGGTCACGGCGCTGGTCACGCCACCTTCCCTGAGTACCCAGGCGACCGCCATTTGCGCCAGCGATTGTCCTCGCGCGGCGGCGATTTCGGCGAGGGCCAGGACCTCCAGCCGGCGCTCGTGCACTTCGGCCGGTTTCAGGAAACTCGCCTGGGCAGCGCGCGAGTCCTTGCCGATTCCGTTGCGATAGCGGTCCGTGAGCAATCCCTGCGCGAGCGGACTGAACGCGATCGAGCCGACGCCCTCTGACCGCAATAGGTCGAGCAAACCTTCTTCCGGGCCGCGCTGAAATATCGAATACTTCGGCTGATGGATCAGGCATGGCGTTCCCAATTCGCGCAGAAGCCGCAGGGCTTCGTGTGTCTGTTCCACGCCGTAATTCGAGATGCCGGCGTACAGGGCCTTGCCCGAGCGAACTGCAAAATCGAGCGCTGACATGGTTTCTTCCATGGGCGTGTGCACATCGGGACGGTGCGAATAAAAGATGTCGACGTAGTCCAATCCCATGCGCTTCAGGCTCTGGTTGAGGCTGGCGATCAGGTATTTGCGCGAACCCCACTCGCCGTATGGCCCCGGCCACATCAGGTAGCCGGCCTTGGTGGAAACCACGATCTCATCGCGGTAGTGGCCGAGGTCCAACTTCAGTATGCGGCCGAAAGTCTCCTCCGCCGATCCCGCCGGCGGTCCGTAGTTGTTGGCGAGATCGAAATGTGTGATGCCCAGGTCGAAGCTCCGCCGCAACATGGCGCGCGCATTCTCGAAATCGGAGCTGCCGCCGAAGTTGTGCCACAACCCAAGCGAAATCGCGGGCAGCAGCAAGCCGCTTCGGCCACAGCGGCGATAGGCCATGGTGTCGTAGCGTTCCGTCGAAGCTTCGTAGAGGTTCATCGCAGAAGGTCGCTTTTGTTCGCGGGAAGATGTTGGTGCGCCCCGGTCACCGTGAACCTTGCCGGGCCGAACGGCGGGCGGGCGCTGGCGCGGCGCGGCCCGACTTGGCAAGCGCGGTGGATGCGCGAACCACCAGTTCCGGTTCGACAAGAACATCCTCCGGCGCGGGATTCGGTTCCTTGATGCGCCGCAACAGGATCTTGGCCGCGAGATCTCCCATGTTATGCATCGGCTGGCGCACCGTCGTGAGCGGGGGCTGCATGAACGCAGCAGCCTGAATATCGTCGAAGCCAACGAGGGACACATCCTCAGGGACGCGCAAACCGGCGTCGCGAAACGCGCTTAACGCTCCGATGGCGGCAATGTCGTTGAACGCAAACAGCGCGGTGAACGGCACATTGCGCGCGATCAGCTTCTGCGCGTACATGTAGCCTTCCTCGGGCACCGGTGGACTTGGCGGAAACGGCCGGCGCTGCAATTGGATGGTCAGTTCCGGGTCGATGGTGATCCCCAAGCGACGCGCGGCGTCATGGATGCCCTGCCAGCGGTCTTCCGTGTCGGCGCTTTCCGGATGGCCCTTGAAGAAGGCGATGCGCTTGTGCCCGAGTTTTACCAGGTGTTCCAAGGCGAGCCGGCCGGCGCGCCGGTTATCCAGCAGGATGTTGCTCACGTCGCGGAGTTTCTTGCGGCCGCCAATGCTGACGACGGGCACTGGCAGCGGGTGCTCCAGCGGCGTATTGACCAGGACGAGTCCTTCTACGTTGCGGTCCATCAGCAGGCGTGGCGTTTCTTCGATCAAATCCGCCGACCACCGGTGGCTCGCCACCAAATGCACGTAGCCTTCGCGTGCCAACCGGCTCTCGATGGCCGACAGCACGGACACGCCATAGCCTTCGCTCATCTCGGGAATGATGACGCCGATCGTGAAACTGCGCTTATGATTGAGATAGCGGGCGAAAAAGTTCGGGCGGTAATTAAAGGTTCGCGCGGCTTGCAACACCCGGTCCTTGGTTTTTTGGGGGATCACCCGGCCCCGGGGCGCGTCGTTGAGCACCAGGGATATGGTAGTCGTCGAAAGTCCAAGGTGTTCAGCAAGAAACTTCAAGCTGACCGGTTTTGAGGGCCCATCCATTGGTTTTCTTTGGGGTACAGTACCACAGCGCAGTGCGAATCAGCGATAGAAGCGGTTGACGAGCCAGTGCGATCGAGGCGCATTCTTCGCGACAACCGCGAGGGAAACAGCGCCGAAAACTCTGGTAACGCAGGGCTACGCGTGCTGACGGCCAGATTCTAGATACAGCAGGTAAACCGTTTAACTACAATTTTGTCCACAACTTTTTTCCTTTCCGGCGGGCCGGGGAGTTGGTATTGTACGTCCTTCCACGAGAGCCGCTGCGTTTCACGCGTTGCCGCAACGGCCGAATTGAGGTGCAAAGTTGCAACTCCACACCATCGACGTGGCCATCATTGTGGGCTACCTGGTGACCTCGGTGCTGGTGGGCTATTGGGTGTCCCATCGCGCGTCCCGCGACATGAAGGCCTACTTCCTCGGCGGCAACGTTCTGCCGTGGTACGTGCTGGGGATTTCGAATGCTTCGGGGATGTTCGATATCAGTGGGACCATGTTGTTGGTCTACTGGCTCTTCATCTACGGGCTAAAGAGCGTTTGGATACCGTGGTTATGGCCGACATTCAATCAGATCTTCCTGATGGTTTTCCTGTCGAAGTGGCTGCGGCGATCCAACGTAATGACCGGCGCGGAGTGGATCAAGACGCGCTTCGGCGTCGGACGGGGCGCGCAACTGGCGCACATTATCGTGGTGATCTACGCGTTCGTCAGCATCATCGGATTCTTCAGCTATGGCTTCAAGGGCATCGGCAAGTTCGCCGCCAATTTTTTGCCCTGGCATCTCTCACCTAACGAATACGCGCTCATCCTGATCGCCATCACGACCTTGTACGTGATCAAGGGCGGCATGTTCAGCGTCGTCATCACCGAGGTGATCCAGTTCTGTATTTTGTCGCTGGCGTCATTTGCGATTGGCATCATCGCGATGATGCGCGTTGCCCCTGGCGCGCTGCACCAGTTCGTTCCGGCGGGATGGGACCACCTGTTCTTCGGGTGGCATCTGGGGTTGGACTGGTCACCGCTGATTCCCGCGGCCAATAGCAAGATCGCCGAAGACGGCTATGGCCTGTTCGGTTTCCTGTTCATGATGCTGCTGTTCAAGGGCGTGCTCATCAGCCTGGCCGGTCCGGCGCCTAACTACGACATGCAACGCATCCTTTCGGCGAAGAATCCGAGAGAAGCTTCGATGATGAGCGCCTGGGTCAATGTCGTCCTGACCTTCCCGCGCTATTTGCTGATCACCGGACTTACCGTGCTGGCGCTGGCGTTTTATAGCGCCGACATTCGCGCCATGGGCAGCAACATCGATTTCGAACTGGTGCTGCCCTACGCGCTGGGGCGCTTTGTTCCCGCCGGCCTGCTTGGCTTCCTGATCGCCGGTTTGCTGGCCGCGTTTATGTCGAACTTTGCCGCCACCGTAAACGCCGCGCCGCCGTATTTCGTGAACGACATTTACAAGCGGTTCATTAATCCCAATGCGAGCCCGCGTACTTACGTGCGGCTCAGTTACTTGACTTCGTTTGCGGTCGTCGTCATCGGCGTACTGATCGGTTGGTATGTGACCACCGTCAACTCGGTCGTGCTTTGGATCGTCTCCGGGTTATGGGGTGGGTACACCGCCTCCAACGTTTTGAAATGGTACTGGTGGCGGTTCAACGGGTACGGCTACTTCTGGGGCATGCTTTCCGGCGTGTGCGCCTCGCTGGTGATGCCGAAGGTGCTCCCCCGAATCTTCGATCTGAGCGGATTCCTCAGCCGCCATTCGGTGAACGCCGAGGTTTCAATCGTGTTTCCGGTGGTGCTGGCGATCTCGATCGTCGGTTGCCTGGCAGGCACGCTGCTGACGAAACCCGAAGCGGATGAAGTCCTGATCGATTTTTACCGGCGGGTGCGGCCGTGGGGATTCTGGGGGCCGATCTTGGCCAAGGTGCGCGCCGTGGATCCGGCGTTCCAGCCGAACCGGGACTTCTTCCGCGACATGTTTAACGTTGCGGTGGGCATCTGCTGGCAAGTGTCGCTGGTCGCGCTCCCCATATACATCGTCATTCAGAAGACGGGTTCCGCCGTGACCGCGTTGGCGGTCGTCGCCCTCACCTCGATCATCCTGAAATTCACTTGGTACGACCGTCTTAACGAAGGCGCGCCCGAGACGGAAATCGCGGCCGCGAGTGCCAGCCAATGAAGTGCGCAATTCTTCTTCCGGTTTTCCTTTGTGCCGCGATCGCATGCGGCGGGCAGCAGCAGGCAACCGTCGCTATTAAGGTGGACCAGGTCGGGTACTTGCCCTCCGCGCCGAAGATCGCGCTCGTTAGTGCGGCCGCTCAAACCTTCACGGTCAAACGCGTGGCCGATGGACATGTCGCTTTCGAAGGCACGCTGAGTTCGCCCACGCACGATTCGGATACGGGCGACACGGTGCAGGCTGCCGACTTCTCGCGCCTGCGCGGAGCCGGCACCTATTATCTCGAGATTACCGGGGTTGGCCGGAGTTGGCCGTTCGCGATCGGCGACGGTATTTTCTCGCGCCCCTACTATCTGGCGATGCGCGGCTTCTACGGCCAACGTTGTGGCATCGCCGTCGATCTCGGTCCAGAATTTCCCGTCTATACGCATGCCGCATGCCATTTGCACGGCGCCTTCGATCACTCTTCCGGCAAACAAGGCCCGCGCGATAACGTGGGTGGCTGGCATGATGCCGGCGACTTCGGCCGTTACATGCCAAGTTCCGCGGTGGCCACCGCCACTCTGATGTGGACTTGGGACCTGTATAAGCCCAAGCTTCGCGCCATCAGCCTCCATATTCCCGAGAGCGGGAACAGCACGCCTGACCTGCTGAACGAAACCCGCTGGAACCTGGAATGGATGCTCAAAATGCAGGACAGCGACGGCGGGGTATGGCAGAAGCAGACGAGCGCGCAATTTCCGGACTTCATCATGCCTGAGTCCGACACGGCGCCCTCGCTGGTGATCGGCACCGGGAGCGAACCGTTCAAGAGTACGTGCGCGACCGCCGATCTTGCCGCCGCTGCCGCCCTGGCGGCGCGCGTCTTCAAACCATTCGACCCGGCCTTCGCTGCGCGCAACCTCGATGCGGCGCGAAAGGCCTGGAAGTGGGCGATGGCGCATCCCGGTGTCGCGTTCAAGAACCCGGCGGGGATTACGACTGGCGAATACGGCGACAGCCAATGCGGCGACGAGATGTTGTGGGCCGCCGCCGAGTTATGGCGTACCACCGGCGAGGCCGCCTACGGAACTTACTTCAGCGGTCACTATGCCGAATACCTTCCAGCGCTTGATTCGCCGGCCGGCGAAGGGTGGAAAGATACGGCCCCAATGGCGCTATGGGCGTATGCGTTCGCCGGCAGCTATGACGGGCACATCGTGGCCGATATCCAGGAACGCACGCTGCGCGCGGCGCGGCGGGTGGCCGAGCGCACCCGCGCCAGCGCCTACCACGTCAGCATGGCGACAGGTGATTATGTGTGGGGATCGAACGGGGTCGCGGCCAACTACGGCATGCAGTTGCTGATCGCGAACCAGTTTCAACCCGATCCTGCGTTCGTCGAAGCCGCCGCCGACAACCTGCATTACCTTTTGGGGCGCAACACGTTTTCCTTGTCGTGGGTCACGCAGGTGGGCGCGCATCCGTATCGCCATCCCCACCATCGTCCCAGCGAGGCTGATCAAAACGCCGAACCATGGCCGGGCCTGCTCTCGGGCGGCCCCGACGCCAATCGGCAGGATAAGGTCACCCGAGCGCTCCCCACGATGCCGCCAGCCCAGATGTACCGCGACGATCGCGATTCTTATTCCAGTAATGAAGTGGCAATTAATTGGCAGGCGATGCTGGTGTTCCTGCTCGCCTCGCAGGTGCGGTAGCTGTGCATTCATAAGGGAGTCGAGCCATGACACAATACGGGCATTTTGACGATGCGAACCGCGAATACGTGATCACACGGCCTGATACTCCGCTGCCGTGGATCAACTATCTAGGGTGCCAGGATTATTTCGGAATCATCTCCAACACGGCCGGTGGATATTCGTTTTATAAGGACGCGCGGCTCCGCCGCCTGACCCGATACCGCTATAACAACGTGCCGTTCGACTTGGGCGGCCGCTACATTTATGTGCGCGACAACCAGTCGGGCGAGTTCTGGTCTCCCTCATGGCAGCCGACCCGCCATGCGCTGGAAAATTACGTTTGCCGGCACGGTCTGGGTTACACCATTATCGGCTCGCGGTACAACGGGATCGAGGCGAAAACCCGCTATTTCGTCCCCGTCAACGACAACCTGGAAGTTTGGCAATTCACCGCTACGAACCGGCGCGCGCATCCAGCATCGCTTTCGATTTTTTCCGCCGTGGAGTTCTGCCTGTGGGATGCGCAGGACGATGCGACGAATTACCAGCGCAATTTCAACACCGGCGAGGTAGAAGTCGAAGACGGCGTCATCTATCACAAGACCGAATACCGCGAGCGGCGCAACCACTTCGCGTACTTCGCCTGCTCGGAGCCGCTGGCGGGATTCGACAGCCAACGCGACGTCTTCTTCGGCGCGTATCGCGGCTGGGAAAACCCCGCCGTGGTGGACCGCGGTGCCTCGTTCGATTCCGTTGCTCGTGGGTGGTCGCCGTTTGGCTCGCATCATGTGAAGCTGGACCTGGCGGCCGGCGAGTCGCGCGAAATCATCTTCCTGCTCGGCTATCACGAGAACCAGCAGCAAGAGAAGTTCGATCCGCCCGATTCGCAGACCATCAATAAAACGTCGGTGAAGCCGGTCATTGCCGCGTACCGTCGCGGCGCGCGCGTGAATGCCGCCTTCGACGAGTTGCAAAGCATGTGGAGCGGACAGCTCGACATTTGCAAAGTCGAAACGCCCGACGTGCACACCAACCGGATGGTCAACATCTGGAACCCGTGCCAGTGCATGGCGACGTTTAATATTTCGCGCTCGGCCTCGTTCTACGAAGCCGGCATCGGGCGCGGGCTCGGCTTCCGCGACTCCAACCAGGACCTGCTCGGAGTGGTGCACATGGTGCCGGCGCGCGCCCGGCGACGCATCCTCGACCTGGCCGCCACTCAACTGGCCTCCGGCGGCGCTTATCACCAGTACCAGCCGCTGACGAAACGCGGCAACAACGATATCGGCAGCGGCTTCAATGATGATCCGCTCTGGCTCATCGTGGGCACGGCCGCATACATAAAGGAGACCGGCGACGCGAGCGTGCTCCGCGACACCGTTCCCTATGACAACCAGCCGGGCTCCGAGCGACCGCTGCTGGACCACCTCGAGAGAGCGTTCCAATACACGCTGGATCGGCTTGGTCCGCACCGGCTGCCGCTCATCGGCCGTGCCGATTGGAACGATTGCCTGAACCTGAACTGCTTCTCCGATTTGCCCGGACAATCGTTCCAAACCACCACCAACAAGGATGGCAAAGTGGCGGAGTCGCTGTTCATCGCGGCGTTGTTTGTCCAGGCCGGCGCCGAAATGGCCGAGATCGCGCGGCGCTTCGGAAACCCCGCCGACAGCGATCGCTACCGCGCCGCCGCCCGGGAAATGGAAGCGGCTGTGCGCGAGCATGGCTGGGACGGCGAATGGTTCCTGCGCGCATACGACGACTCCGGCAACAAGGTCGGATCGCATAGCTGCGGCGAAGGGAAGATTTTCATCGAGCCGCAAGGAGTATGTGTATTGGCGGGAATCGGAATCGCCGAAGGCTTGGCCATTCGCGCGCTCGATTCCGTGCATAAGCACCTTGCCACCGAGCACGGGATCGTGCTGCAGCAGCCGGCATACTCGAAGTATTACCTGGAGTTGGGCGAGATCTCTTCTTATCCCCCCGGGTACAAGGAAAATGGCGGCATCTTCTGCCACAACAATCCCTGGGTGATGATTGCCGAAGCCCGCATCGGCCGCGGGGACCGCGCGTACGAGTATTATTCGCTTATCAATCCCTCGGCCCGGGAAGCGATCAGCGAACTGCACCGCTGCGAGCCCTACGTGTACGCGCAAATGATCGCGGGGCCCGACGCGCCCACGCACGGCGAAGCCAAGAACTCCTGGTTGACCGGCGCCGCCGCCTGGAACTACCACGCGATCACGCAGTGGATCCTGGGCTTGCGCGCTACCTACGACGGACTGCGGATTGCCCCGGTGATTCCTTCCGGCTGGCGCGGATTTAAAGCCACGCGTCGCTTCCGCGGCGTCACATTCAACATCGAGGTGGAGCGCACGGGAGCTAACAACGATGTCACGCTCGAAGTGGACGGCGTGGCGATCGAAGGGAATAAAGTCGCGCTGCCCAGCGACGGCCGCAAGACGGTGGTGGTAAAGGCGCGCATCGGCGCGTTGCAGGCTGCCGGGCTGGCGGCCGTACACGCGCGCTAGTCGCGCGCCCAGGCCCCGCGAGGTTTTCGCGGTTGTGATCGGCGTCACCGATTTTGACGAAAGCTGTTGAGTGGCAAGCCGCCGATTGAGCCGTCATTCCCGAAATGGGATAGGCGGTGCAAAAAACCGTAAGTTAAGCGCTTTACAAAAGGATTTGTGCTTGACGATGGCAGGGGCGAGCGGTACGATCCCGGCGCTGCTTACCCTTGGTTGAAATTGTTTTGGCCCAGCGCTAGCCTGCTGGGGTCGAGATCGTGCCGGAACGAATGGATCGTCGCGGACGGGAGGTACTGACATGAAGTCATTCCCAACAATCAAGTCCGTAGCCATGCTGCCGTTACTGCTGGCTGCTATGCTTCTGCTTCTGCCCTCCTCCTCGCTTGCACAAGCGACAGGTACAGTCACAGGCGTCGTTGCCGATGCTACGGGTGCTGTCATTCCGGATGCTGCCGTTTTCCTGACCAACGATCAGAACGGCCTCAGCCGGCAGACGGTCAGCAATGGTGCCGGATATTTCGCGTTCCCGTCGTTAGTGCCCGGCACGAGTTACAAGGTCAAGGTGTCGGTGAAGAACTTCAACGACTGGCAGTCAAAGGCGTTCGCGGTTCGTCCTGGAGACGCGATTAACTTTAACGATATCAAGCTGGCGGTCGGCGCTGCCGGGACAGAGGTGAATGTCGAGGCGGACGCGACCGCCATCAAGATACTGGATTCCGGCGAGCGCAGCGATGTTATCAGTGCCAAGGAACTCAGCACCCTTGCCGTCGTCGGTCGCGATGCAACCGAACTGGTCCGCTTCCTGCCGGGCTTTTCCATGGCCAGCGGCGACCAGGGGGTCAACAACAAGCCCGGGTATAACACCGCGGTCGTCGGCCTGAGCGGGCCGACGGGCAGTTTCTCCGCCAACGGCACGGGAACAACGGGCATTAGCGTGGTTTCCGACGGCGCTTCCCTCACTGACATTCAGACCAATTCCGGCACCATTCAGAACGTGAATATCGACATGGTCGAAGAAGTGAAGGTTTCCACCTCTTCTTACGGGGCCGAGAATGCGAAGGGACCGACGGTGGTGAGCATCATCGGGAAATCCGGCTCATCGGCGCTCCACGGGTCGGCCTACTTTCATGCGCGCGATTCTTCTCTGAACGCGAACGACTGGTACGACAATTACATCAACCAACCGCGGCCGGATGGGCGTTATTTTTACCCTGGCGCCACCTTGGGCGGCCCCATCCTCATTCCTCACACCAGCTTTAACAAGAAGCGGGATAAGGCGTTTTTCTTTTTTGGCTACGAGTACTACCACCAGCGTTTTGAGGGCGCGACCCTGGGGTCCTGGGTGCCGACAATGGCCGAACGCCACGGCGATTTCAGCCAGGCATCCCTGAATGCACAACTGTGTGGCGCGCGTCCTGACGGCAAGCCCAATCCGAACGCCATTCTGCAGATGTGCCAGACCCAGAACTTTCTGCCGAACGGTACCGCGGTCGTGAACGGCAATGTCAGCCCATACGCGAACCTGGGTGGAGTCGCTCTGGTCAACTGGCTGCCTTTGCCCAACGCCAACCCCTTCACCAATCAGTTCGGATACAACTACGTCCAGCAAGTACTGCAAAGCCAGAATGGCTCGCAACTGCGTGGCCGTATCGACTACAGCTTTAACGACAACAACAAGATGTTCCTGAGCTATAGCCGGCAATCCCAGATCGCCGAAGTCCCGGTGATGCTGGGTTATCTTCCGACAAATTCCATGCTCTATCCCGGTGGCGTGACCACCGGCGACATCTCGAACACGCTGGCCCTGAACTACGTGCGGATCTTTGGCCCCAAGGTGACCAACGAATTCACTCTCGCCCTGGCCCATGTTACGCAACCGGGAAATATGGGGACGCCGGCCAATGTAGGCCGTTTTACCTCAAGCGATTACAACTGCCAGGATCCGGTTCTCCGCGCCTCCGGTACTTGCGGCACCAGCGGGTCCGGCAATTTCAACTATCTCGGGCAGTTTAAGAATGGCGGCGACCTTTCAATGCCGGCCTTGTCGGATTGGAACGGTTCGCTCGGGTATCCGCAGATGCTCATGCCGGGCGGCTTCTACAACCAGCAGGTGGGGATGCAGAAGTTGGTGCCCAATATCTCCGACACGGTCAGTTGGGTGATGAGAACTCACCTGATCAAGGCCGGAATTTACGCGGAACGGGGCATTCTGCACGGCTTGGCCGACACGGGCGCCTACCCGCAGGGCGAACTGACCTTCGATCCCAACAACAGCTATTTCATGTGGGCGCAGCCGGTCGGACAGGCGAGCAACTTCGTTCAATGTTCGAATCCGGACCCCAACTATCAGCAGCGTCTGTCCGGCGCCTCGTACGTTGGCAATTGCATGAACCCCGTTGCCTTGATGTACATGGGGTACGCCAACAGCTACCAGCAGACGAACTTCTCGCCGGTGGTCAATATGCAGTTCACGACGCTGGCCGGATTCGTGAGCGATTCCTGGAAGGTTCGCCGCAATCTCACAGTTACGCTGGGCGCTCGTTTTGAGCACATCGGGCCGTGGGTGGACCGCCATGGCAACGGCTTGGCGGTGTTCTCGCCGGACCTGTACAAACAGCAGTGCAACGGGCGCGATTGCAGCACCGACATGCCGGGGATCACCTGGCATGGTCTCGATAATTCAGTCGCCAATTCGGTTTCCCAGCCACCGCAACTGTTCGTTTCCCCACGCATCGGCCTGGCTTGGGACGTTTTCGGCAATGGAAACACCGTCCTGCGCGGCGGATGGGGCATTTACCGTAGCCAGGAGGAATTCACTCCGTATGCGTTGGCGGCGGCGACGGCGCAGGGTTACAAGACGAGCCATCTGCAACAGAGGCTGACCTACGACCTGATCGACAGCTACACGCCGCAGAACGTGGCCGACTTCAATGCGTATGTCATTTCGCCCACGGACAACAAACGTCCCGTGTACAACGAATACAACTTCACGGTCTCGCAGCGCATGCCGTGGAGATCGATCCTGGAAATCGGCTATGTCGGCAACAACAGCAAGAACCTCAACTCGAAACAGACAAGCTTCTCGGACCTGAACCTGCTGCCGTATGGAAGCCTGTTTCCCCTGGGTCTGCTGGAAAAGATTCCCACTTCGATGAGGGCCGACGGCAGCGGCACCGATATCGGCAACCTCAATACTGCGGAATACGATTTCTTCCGCACGTATCCCTACTACCAGCATATCTACCAGATCCAGCACTCGTTCTACTCGAATTACGACAGCCTACAGGTGAGCTGGAACAAGTATGCGGGGTTCATCCAGTTCGGCATGAACTACACCTTCTCCAAGAACCTCGCGGTGGCGTCGTCTTATAACAATCTCCTAGTCGATCCTTTCAACCTGCGGAACGACTATAACCCCACTCCGTGGGACCGGACGCATGTCGTCAATGCGCATTATGTGATCGACTTCGGACAGCGCTACCACGGCGGCAACGCGTTTCTGGGCCGTGTGCTGAACGGGTGGCAGGTTTCGGGAATTTCTACTCTGCAAAGCGGCACGCCGCTGGCGTCGATCCAGGGCAGCAACCTGGGGTTTGGCCCATCGGGGCAAATTGCCGCGACGGTGGTGCCTTCGAAATATATCGATCCGATCACCGGCCACTCGAACTTGTGGAATCCGACGACAGGGTCCTCGTGCCAGACTTACGGGATTCCCTCTCCGTTCGTATGCGTTACCAGCATCAGCAGCACCCTTTGGTTGGGTACACCCGATATCTTGCTGATGCCGACTGTCGGCTGCAATCCCACCCGAAACAACAGCGATAAGCGTTATATCGACCCAACCTGCTTCGGACTTCCGAACATTGGTGCGAACGGCGATCCGCGGCTGCCTTACATCCACGGTCCGGCGTACCTGAACCATGATTTGTCGGTGCTGAAGAACTTCAAGATCGGCGAAAGCAAGAACCTGCAATTCCGGCTTGCCGGTTTTAACTTCTTGAACCACCCGCTCGTTTCCTTCAACAAGAACGACGTGAGCAACCTCACGCTGGGGTTCAGGGATGCCGTTCCCGGCCAGCCCTTGACGCAGAAAAACTTGCAGTATCCGAACTTTGGTGTTGCCGGGATCAAGTACGGGGCCCGGCTGATGGAGTTGAGTGTGCGGTTCACTTTTTAGCGCGGAGGTTCGCGGCGCCCGGCGCCGGTGTTGTCGGCTTGGCAGAGACATCCGCGAACGCCTCCCTGGAGCGGTTTGCAAAGTAGTTTTGGAGGAATCCTATGGCCATCCAGTCCGCCGCATTTATCCGCCGGTTCATGCCGGCCGTGTGTCTGGTACTACTCCTCACCTGCTGGCTGTGTGTGGCCGCCGGGGCGCAGGCTCCCTCGGTAATATCCGGCTCGGTCGTGCCCTTGACGCACAATACGTGGGGGCAGACGTTCGACATTGTCATCTCCAGCAGGGGAGACGTGCTTTTCCTGGACACCGAGAACGGCGCTGTATACCGCTTGCTGCGCGATGGGAAGACGTTCACCACGCTCTCGGCTCCGGGCGCGGCACTTACCGGGCCTGGCAAGTTCTACAACCATGGGATGACCATCGATTCGCACGACACGCTGTATATCACCAGCCGCTATAACGACATAAAGATCGGAATCGACATGTACCGGATTCCATATGATTCGGTCCACGACACCTGGCCGGTCGATACCCAGCATGGATGGCCGCTCTACACCAGTTTAGGCACATACGATGTGGCGGCGGATGCGAATGACGATCTCATCGTCAGTACCGAAGCCACTTTCGCAATCTACCGTCTGCGCGTCAACAAGACGACGGGAGCGCAGGACACTGCTCCCGAGCCGATTATTACCGGGTTGAAGTATCACGCCTCCTATGTGGCCGTCGACAAGGCGGGGAATGTCTACTTTAATGAGGACCCCTTTGATACCAGGAGCCTGATTGTCCCTGGGGTGTTCATGATTCCCGCGGGAAAGACGATCGCTGGCACCGGTAACGGCGACGCGGAGGCGCAATGCACCCGCATCGACCCTGGCTTGAACGACTGGAACGGGATGACGGTCGACGCCGCCGGCAATGTCTATATCAGCGATGAAAACGACAAGTTCAACAATGGCCAGATCAAGACCGGCCCCTATCCGGGCGGCGCTGTCATTATGGTTCCAAACGTCAATGGGAGCCTCGACCTGGATCCGACGCATGCGGTACTGGTCGCGCCGATCCCTGCTCGCGCGGCGGTGGCCATTGATCCTCGAGGATTCCTCTGGATCCCTCGCTTCAACGATCCGTGGGCGCCGCTGGGCTCGCTACCCGTCGCCGGCACCAACAATTTCGTGAAATACGCGTTGGGCAGCGCCGATCTTGGCGCAGCGCGGCTGGGCACGGCGGGCGGTGCCGGCACGGCGTGGTTTACGTTCAGCAGCGATACGACGTTGGGTAGTTCAGGCTGGATGTTGACACAATTGGGGAGCGGAGCCGATTTTGCCGTGCTTACGACCGACCCCAATCCCGATCCCGCGTCCACGGTTGCATCGACGCCATGTACGCCGGGCGTGACTTACAAGAAGTACGACCGCTGCCCGATTTGGGGACAGCTGCAACCTCGAACCGTGGGTGGTCTCTCGGGCGAATTGAGCCTGGTCGATGCCCAGAACAACGCGATTCCGGGCAGTGCGATTGAACTGCACGGTGTCGGGCAGGGGGCGGCCATGGCGATATTGCGCGCGTCCACGCAATCGATCGTCGCATCCGGCCTCACCACGCCCTCGCAGATCGCCGCCGATAGCGTTGGCAATATTTACATCGCGGATTCCGGCGCCGGCAAGGTGCTGAAATATCCGGGTGGGACCTCCGTTGGGACAGGCCTGACAGCGCCGACCGGCGTCGCCGCCGACGGCGCCGGCAACGTCTACATTGGGGACGCCGGCAAGGTCATCAAGGTCCCGGTCCAGGGCGCACAAACGGTGTTGAAGTCAGGATTGGGCTCGCCTCTAAACCTCGCCGTCGACGGCGCCGGGAATGTGTATGCCGCTGACCCGCAGAACGGGCGGGTGGTAAAGGTACTGAACGCTCCTACAGCGGCCATACTCCCCGGCTACACGGCCACGGCAGGCGCGGGATTTACGCATCCGACCGCCGTCGCGGTGGACCAACAAGGAAATTTATTCGTCGTCGATGGCCAAAACCTGATCGAAGTAACGACCGGTGGGGCGCAGACCACGATCACCAGCCAACTGGGTTCGGTTACCGGATTAGCCGTAGATCCGTCCGGCTCCGTGTACGTCGCTCAATCGACTGGGCTGCTGCGCATTCCGACGAACCCGGAGGGCAGTCTCGATTTCACCGCCGCGACCGCGCTCGCGGAGAACACCATACCCTCGGCGCTCGGCATCGCACTCGACGGTATCGGCAATGTCTATGTCGCGGAGAGCTCCAGCGTCAGCCAACTCAGCGTTGCGGGAACGGTGAATTTCAATGACTTCGGTCCGGTGATCCCGTATGCGGAGGCCGACGCCGAGGCCCTGATCTTCAACGTTGGCAATTTGCCATTGACCTTGTCGGATTGGACCACCGATTTCTTCTCCGGCACCGATGCCGCTGAATTCCAGCTCGTGGCGCCGACAGATTCTCCAGCCTGCGATCCCGCGACCCCAGCGGCGCCCGGATCGTCCTGCTGGGTGGGAGTTGGCGTCACCCCTGCCGCCGAGGGCGCCCGCAACGCGATTCTTACGATCAACGCTGCCAATCGCACTGCTCCGGTCACGCTCAATCTGGCGGCTACGGCAGTGGTTGATACGCGGCCGGCTACCAGCGTGACGATCGCCACCTCGCCAGCGCAGTTGACCTTCCCCGCGGATGTGACCGTGACAGTAACGGTAGCGCGGGGCAGCGGCTCAGACGTCCCGGTCGGCACCGTCACTCTGAGCGTCAGCGGGCTGAAGGCGGTCTCGGCCGATTTGCAGAACGGTGTTGCCACCTTCAACTTCCCGAAGCTGAACGGCGGCGCCTACAACGTCAAGGCGACCTACGCCGGAAACGGCACTGCGTTCGGGGTTAGCGCCGGCACCGGACAGTTCACCGTCGTGCCGGCATCCGCGACGGTGGCAACCTCCGCTCCACCGGCATATTACATAAAGGTCCAGGACAGCGTTGAGCTGACCGCAACGGTTACGTCGACCGTCGGATCGCCCACCGGCAAAGTAATCTTCACGGAAGGATCACAGCCTGCCGACCCGGCGCAGCCCTTCGCCGCACTCGACGCAAACGGCAACGCGACTTTCAACACCAGCGGCCTTGCAGTTGGCCTGCATACGATCACGGCGGTGTACCAGGGCGGTACGAACTTCGCGACCACGTCGGCCGCTTCGGTCACGTTCCGCATCGTCAATCCCACGGTAAAGATTACGGCCAACCCCGCCACCATAAGCGTAAAGGCGGGGACGCCGGGAACTGCCACTCTCACCCTGTCATCGATTGCCGGGTACTCCTCCAGCGTGCGCTTGGCCTGTACCAACCTTCCGCAGTACTCGGAATGCACGTTCAACGAGCCACAGCCGGAGATCAAGTCCAACGGCTCCGCCCAAGTCGTTGTCACTATCAGCACCAATGTTCCCGTCAATGTGGCCGCGAAATCGCACCCCTCCCCCTGGTTGTTCGCCAGCATGTTCGGGTTCGGGCTGGTGGGACTGGTGGCCGGCAAGAAGACCAGGTATCAGGGGCGTGTGTTGATGATGATCTGCGCCCTGTTGCTGATCGGCGGCGCGACACTCGGCATGGCGGCGTGCGGCAATACCGGTTATTCTCAGCCGCCCCCGACGCCACACGTCACGACTGCGGCGGGCACCTACAACGTGACCATCACCGCGACCCAGACCAGCAACCTGCAGGATGTGACTCTGTACGAGCCGGAAAAGACGAAGTACACGCTGCAGCTTACGGTGCAGTAATAGGCGCAGGGAAATAAATCGGGCAGTTTGCCTGCGGGAGCAAGCAGGCTTGCTCCCGCGGCTCGGAAACGTTCAGTTGTAAGGCGAGACTGGAATAGCGCCACTCGCGAGTAGTACGAACGAGATCATTTGGAGGACTGTTATGACCTCAGCGTCATTCATCTCTCTGCGTCGGCTCAGCGGATTTATCCTTGTCCTACTGCTGTTGAGCTTTTGCGCTCTAGCCGCGGCGCAGAGTGCGCCACCCTCCGTGATAACCAGTTTCGTTACACCCACCGCGAACGGCATGGAGTACCAGACGGTGTGGAACATCGGCGTGTCCAGTCATGGCGACGTGCTGGTGATGGATTTCCAGGCGGGCGATCTGTATCAGATTCCGGCCGACGGGCGAGCGCCGATCAAGATCCTGACTCTGGGGGGATATGCGAACCCCGGGGTGACCCTCGATTCGGCCGACGCGCTGTACTTCGGCAACGACTGGAACGGCGGGATGAGCCGGATTCCGTATGATCCGGTGCACAAGACCTGGAACGCCAGCGACCGGACCTCATGGGCGGGCGACGTGGTGGGCAGCTGCTGCAACGTGTGGTGGTATCACCCCGACCCGATGGCGGTGAATGCGCAGGGCCTGTTCGTGTTCGGGATTGAGAATCCGAGCAACACGATTTTCTCGGTGATGATCGATCCAGCCACCGGGAACTACGACACGGCGACGGCGACGAAGGTCGTGACCGGAATGGCGGCGCGGGCGCGGTCGATCGCGGTGGACAAGGTTGGGAACATCTACTTTTACGAGGATGGCGGCGCGGCGGTGTACCGGATCGCGGCGGGGACGACCGGGCTGACCGGAGAAGCCGCACTGACGCGGATGGATACGGCGGCGGGCGCCAATCCTGTGGGCGTGGCGGTGGATGCGGACGGCAATGTTTATATCAGCGACTCGAAGAAGGGCGTGTACGTGGTCCCGAACGAGGGTGGGCTGCCCAACCCGGCGCACACTTACTTGCTAACGCCGGTCGCGCCGCAGGGCACGGTTGCGGTTGATTCGGTTAATCATGTCGTGTACGTGCCGATCAGCAAGCCCAGCGCCGCCGACTCGACGACCAAGATCATTGACATTAATAAGATCAGCGCTGTCGGAGACCTGGGAAGCGCGGCGGTCGGGGCGCAAGGCGCAACCGTCACCGCCAATTATGTGTTCAACGGTGACGTCTCGCCCGCGACCATCGCGTTGGTGGAGGGTGGTGCGCCGGCTGATTTCGTGATCGTTGGAGGTACATGCTCTACTTCCGCGACGTACCATCTCGGCGACGCCTGCACTGCCACCGTGGCTTTGAAGCCGCGTGCCGCTGGTTTACTCGCCGGTGAGTTGACGATGCAAGACGCTCTCTATAACGGCCTCGCCTCCAACTACGTGCATGGCGTTGGCCTGGGCGGGGTCGGCTCTTACTTGATGCAACCGTATGAAGGTACGATCGGTTCGCAGTTGATGGCGCCCCAGCAGGTGGCGATCGACGCTCTCGGCACCGTCTACGTTGCGGATTCAGGGCTCGCCAAGGTGCTGCAATACACGTCGAATGGGCCAATATCGGTAGGCAAGGGCTTGACGGCGCCGACCGGCGTTGCCGTTGACGGCATCGGCAACGTGTTCATCGCGGACAGCGGCAACGTCATCATGGTCCCCTACCAGAATGGCGCATTGAACGCCGCGGCCCAAAAAGTCATCTTTACCGGGACGGGCGCGGGTGCAAAGCTCGTGGTGGATCGCGAGGGGAATATCGGTGTAGCGGACCCAGCGAACCAGCGCGTGCTCAAGATCCTGTATCCGGGGAAGGACATCAGCCTTTACGGTCAGCGAGTGATCGCATACTCTGCGTTCACGCAACTCGCCGCGATCGGCGTGGATGCGAACGGTAACTTGCTGGTCGCAGACGGAGCGAAGTTGATCCGGATTGGCGACGACGGATCTCGCACCACCGTTGTCGACCAACTTGCCGGCGTTACGGGAGTTGCCGCGGATCCTTCCGGGGCCGTGTACGTTTCCCAGGCGGGCGGCGCCATCCGCATCCCAAATGAGAGCGGCACGTTAACTCTTGCAGACAAACTCGCGGTAGCGGCAACCGTTACTTCTCCGGCCAGCGTGGCCGTGGACCGCAACGGCAATGTCTACCTGATCGATCAAACGGCCCATAACGTCCATGTGGTGACCGCGAATGGCGCGATCAGTTTCGGCGCCTTGAACCTGGGCGATGCACCCACGCTGAACGTGGACCTGTTCAACATCGGCAATGCGGACCTGACGATCACGGCGTTGACAAGCTCGAATGCGCTCGATTTCACCGCGGCAGGCGCGGCGGTGAATGGTTGCGACTCCGCCACGCCCGTTGCTGCCGGTTCATTCTGCGCGATCGCGGCAACGATGAACCCGGGCGCCGGCGAGGAGGGGCCGCTGAGCGGAATCATCACCGCCGAAGGCAATGCAGCGAACGCACCGGTCGTCCTGGGAGTCTCGGGCATCGGAGCGGCGCTGGCGAAAAGTTCCGTCACCATCACGGTCGATCCGGCCGCGACTTACCTCGATGCGCCGGTGACGGTGAAGGTGACGCCGAACACAGGCACTGGGACTCCGAGCGGTACCGTGACCGTTTCGGTGGGAGCGATCACGGTCGTCGGGACGTTGAGCGCCGGTAGCGTCACCGTCCACCTCAAAATGGTTCCGGGCGGAAGCCAGACCGTCACCGCTGCTTACGGCGGCGATCGCACGTACGGCAGGTCAACGGCCTCCGCGACGGCCAGCATAGGCAAAGCGAGCAGTTCCATCGAACTGCCGACGGATATCCCGGCCTACGTATTGGCGAGGTCGAATGCCGGAGTCGTACCCTCCACCGCCGATTCCGAAAAGTATGTGTACTCGATGAAAGTGCATGTCGGCGCCGGCGCTGGAGTTCCGACCGGAAGCGTTACCTTCATGGAGGGCACGGCGCCCGCATGTGGTGGAACTCCGATTGGCGATTCGCCGAATACCGTTACTCTTGACGCAAACGGAGACGCATACTTCAATTCCTGGTGTTTGTATGTGGATCCGGACAGGAACGTTCCGCATCCGGTCACGTCGCATACCGTCACTGTCGTTTACAACGGCGATGGCAATTACGCGACCACGAAGTCGACCACGGTCACTTTCCAGGTACTCAGGAACCCGAGCATCATGATCACGCCCTCATCGATGTCCTTGTCGGTAGCTGCCGGGTCAACGGCGAGCACGACTCTGACGCTGACTTCCGTGGCGGGGTATGGCGTGATCGGCAAGGGACAAGCGGCGCACCTGTACGACTGGAGCGGTCCGGTCGATCTGCAGTGCAATGGATTGCCGGCGCATGCAATGTGTGTGTTCAACCCCGCCCAGGTGTCGGATGTTACCGACGGAAGCCCTGGAACCACGGTGCTGACCGTCCAAACCAATGTTCCGGTGCAAAGTGGAGCGCTCCGCAGATCCGGTGGCTGGATGTTTGCCGCGATGTTTGGTTTTGGGTTGGTTGGACTCGTGTTCGGCCGCAAGAGCCCGTATAGCGGTAGAGTATTGATGTTCCTGTGCGCTCTGCTGATTGTTGGAGGTTCGATCGCGGGTCTCTCCGGGTGCGGCGGGAGTACTGCGTCGCCGTCCAGTTCCACGGCCCAGTCCTCAGCCACGCCATCCGGTAGCTACACCGTGAATGTAACCATTAAACAGTCCGTCAACCAGAACCTCGTTTCCATACCGTACTCGTTCAAGCTGACGATCCAATAATCGCGCCGCGTCACCAGCGCCCGGGGGAGCAAATCCCCCGAGCGATTTGCCGAGGCCATGAAGACAAAGATCAGGTTTCTGCGGTGCGCGACAATGTTGGCGGTCGTTTTCGCACCTCTGGCGTCAGCAGCCGCGCAGCAGCCGGAGACAAATTCGGCAAAACGGGTATTCGAATCGCGCCTTCACCATGCCGCCCGCACCGACGACATACCCGCGATGCGGGCGGAATTGCAGGCGGGCACGAACCCCGATGTACCCGACGCGCTTGGGCGTACGCCCCTCATGGACGCTGTCGCATCCGGAAGAATTGAGGCGATTATCACGTTGCTGAAAGCAGGCGCTAAGGTCAACGTCCGCGCGCATGACAACCGAACGCCCTTGCTAGAAGCTGCGAACGACGGCCAACTCGAAGCTGCCGCGGCACTGATCGACGCTGGCGCCGATCTCGGTACACCCGAGCGCGGATGGGGTACGCCCCTGGAGACCGCCGAACGCGCCGGAAACACGAAGCTGGCTGACTTGCTCCGCGCCGCGGGAGCGCGCTCCTCCGGCCGTTCTCCGGGAAATACGATATGCGTGCGGCCGTGGCATGGCGACGGTTACTGCGGGACTGTCATGTCGGTGGACAAAACCAGGTATTACCTCCGTATCACGCGTCTTGTGGGATGTCAGAACGGTTGTCCGGCGAGAAGTGAATGCTCTGCCGGGCGGCCAGTGGGTGGTCCGGGCGGTCTCGCAGTGGGCGACGATCTAGACACGGTAAGCTGGTGCCTGACCGATACCGGGCTCAATCCGTGAAGACCCTCAGCACCCACTCGGTGCTCACCGGCGCGTTGGTGGGCATGGTTGGGCTTCTGCTTAGCTTTGCCGCTTGCGGCGGCGGTTCCTCTACAACCCCGCCGAATGATCCTGCCCCAACCATTTCTGGTGTGAGTGTATCCTGCTCGGCCACCACGGTGGCTGCTGGCCAGGCACTGCAATGCTCCGTCATCGTGACCGGAACGGGCGCGTTCAATAATGCCGTGAATTGGTCAACCAGCGGTGGAACGATTTCCTCAACGGGTCTGCTGACAGCGCCGGCCAGCGCGGGGTCGGTCACGATTTCGGCAACGTCAGCGGCAGATCCGACAAAACAGGGAACGGCGGTAGTCACCGTCACCTCCACTTCCACCATCACTGGCGTCAGCGTCTCCTGCTCGTCCACGACAGTCGCCGTCGGCGGTACAGTGCAGTGCGCGGCCAATGTGACCGGTACGGGCAACTTTGATCAGTCCGTGAACTGGTCAGCCAGCGCGGGGACGATTTCGTCCGGCGGACTCTTTACCGCGCCGGCAACCGCGTCCGCGGTCACGATCTCCGCGGCATCTGTCGCGAATCCGGCGAAGAGCGGATCGGCCGCAGTAACGGTAACTTCGACAAAGTCGGCGTTCGAATACAAGGGAATCACCCATGTGTCCTGGTGGCACGGGGAGTACAGCACCAGCACGGCGGCTGCTTCCGAGGCCGACATCGCCACCACCGGATCGAACTGGGCCGGACTGCTGCTCACGCAATATATGGCCAGCCGAACGTCCGCGACAATAGCCCCGACCGATCAGACTCCGACCGATACCGATCTTGTGACCGCTATCGCGCAATTGCATAACTCCGGCCTTAAGGTGATGCTCAAGCCGCACGTCGACGTCTCCGACGGAAGCTGGCGCGGGCAAATTGCGCCCGCCAGTGTTCCCGTGTGGTTCCAGAACTTCACCACGTTCATCACGCATTACGCGCAGTTGGCGCAGACCAATGGCGTAGAGATGCTCTGCATCGGCACCGAATATGTGACTATGAGCGGCAGCGCGAACAAGGTCGCATGGGAGAGCGTAATTGCGGCGGTCCGTGCCGTGTATAGCGGCAAAATTGTTTACGCTGCCAACGCCACCTACGCGGCCGACGAGTTCACGTCCGTTTCCTTCTGGGACAGTGTCGACGTCATCGGGCTTGACGCCTACTTTCCGCTGACCAACCATGCTGATCCGACCGTCTCGGAATTGGTCGCCGCGTGGAGCGCCAATCGCAACGGCGAGAACATTGTCCAAAGCGTAGTCAATTTCGCCGCCGCTCATCCCGGCAAGCCGGTGGTCTTTACCGAGATCGGTTACCGCAGCGTGGCGGGCGCCAATATCTCGCCCTGGGATTACAGCACCGGCAGCGCTGTCGACAACACCGAGCAACAGAACTGCTACGAGGCCATGTACCGGGTTTGGAGCCAGCACCCCGAAGTGAAAGGGAACTTCTGGTGGGACTGGCCGGTGAGTCCTCCGGGTCCGGGCGACACCGATTACAATCCCCGGAACAAGCCAGCCGAGACGACCATGCAGAACTGGTTGCTGCTGTGAGCTTCACGCATTGCCGGTAGTTCGGGGTCAGCTTGTCCTGTCCCCAACCGGTTCTCGCGCGTAGCTACTTGCCGGAAGCGTAGATGCCGGATGAACCCCTAGGCAAGCACCAGGATTCAACAGTCTGGTTCGTTCACGGCTTGACCGAGATCATCAGCACGCCGTGCGAAAGCACCGGAGCCGAAAACTTGCCGCTGAATCTGCCCAAGTCCTGCTTCAGCCACAAGTCCCGCACGACAGCGGTCAGATGGGCGGGATAGCCCAAGTCCTCCCAAGCGACCGTGATCCGCTGCTCGGTGGCCGCCCGATTCAACAGGACCACGGCGCGGCTCCCATTCTTCATTTGTTTCACCCACACTTCCAGGTCGCCATCTTTACGGACGCGGCGGCCTTGGCGCCCGAGCGGGTCCTGATCGACTGCAATGACTTCCTTGTTCGTCAGAATGTCGCGGATTCCCGCACGCATGTCGCGCAGATCGTTACCCGCGAGTAGCGGCGCAGCCAGGATTGCCCACAAGCTGAAATGCGAACGATATTCCGTGTCGGTCATTCCTCCGTTGCCGACCTCAAGCATGTCGGGATCATTCCAGTGGCCCGGTCCGGCGTAAGTCTCCAGCCCGTCCTGAAGATCAAGGATCGTGAGCATGCCCAGCGACCATTTCTCTTTGCCGTCCCACTTGTCCATGATGTCGCCGGTCGTACGCCAGAGATTGCCGATGCCTTTGCCCCAAAGCCACGGTTTGCTGTTGCCCCACTCGCACACACTGAGGACGATCGGCCGACCGGAGGCATTGAGCGCCTCGCGCATCAGGGCATATGTGGAAGGGGCGTCTTGCGTGGAGGTGTTGCACCAGTCGTATTTCAGGTAGTCGATATGCCAAGCGGCGTACTGGCGCGCGTCCTGGTATTCGTGTCCACGGCTTCCCGGGCGACCGGCGCACGTCTTTGTTCCCGCATCGGAATACAGGCCGAACTTCAATCCTTTGGAGTGTACGTAGTCTGCCACTGCCGCCATGCCGGATGGGAAGTGCTTGGGATCGGGGACAATGTTGCCGTCCTTATCGCGCTCCACCTGCCAGCAGTCATCAATAACGATGTATTGATAACCGGCGTCCTTCATGCCGGACGACACCATCGCGTCCGCCATTTGCCGAATTATCTCTTCGTTTACATTGCACCCGAACTTGTTCCAGCTATTCCAGCCCATAGGCGGCGTGGCCGCGAGAGTGTCGTTCTGCGCGAACACCGCACCCGTAATCAGCAAGCACACTGTAATAACCATCACGGCACGTGTGTTCATTCGTATGAATCCTAGGTTTATCGCGAATTCTGTGTCACTTCGCCGGACTTGCTGCAATTGTCAAACCTAGCGCGTGCAGCATGCCCTGGTCAAGGGACCGGATAGGGCCGATAATAGCGGAAGTTGTAGATGACATTGTGGTCGGTCAACGGCTGGGTGGCAAACAGTGCGGGCACTGCTTTTCGATCGATTGGTAGTGGAGGCGATGGCTTGCATCGGAAACTGCGGCAGTTCGTGATCATGGCATTGCTGTGCGTCGCGCTGCATGGTGTTGGGCGAGCTGAGGTGAGTCTGCCGGCGCTGTTCTCTGACGGCATGGTCCTGCAGCGCCAAATGCCGGTTCACGTCTGGGGGAAGGGCACGCCGGGAGAACGAGTGTCAGTCAGCTTTCACGGTGAGGCGAAGTCGTCCAGCACTGATCCGCTCGGTTACTGGCACATTTCCTTGTCGCCCACGAATGCGGGTGGCCCTTATGACCTAGTGGTCCGAGGAAGGAACGAGATTGTCATCCATGATGTGCTGGTCGGAGACGTATGGATCGCCTCTGGCCAGTCCAACATGGAGTTTTCCATGAGGCAGGTGGACAATGCCGACGCTGAAATCGCAGCGGCGAATTTTCCCAGGATCCGCCTGCTGCGCGTGCATAAAGCGTCTTCGGAGTATCCCCTCTACGACGTTGCAATCGACGCTCCCTGGGCGAAATGCAATCCGGCATCGGTCAGAGAATTCTCGGCCGTCGCGTACTACTTCGGCCGGGAAATCCAGCAAAAGGAGAACGTTCCCATTGGCGTGATCGAGTCTTCATGGGGAGGTACGGTAGCAGAAGCATGGACCAGCATGCGGGCTCTTTCTTCGGACGCCGCGCTGATGCCGGTTTTCGCCGCTCGCTCCAAGATGATGGAGGAACAGGTCGACCTGCCGATGATCGAGGAGAACGAGAAGCAAGAACAGGGGCGAGCCCGGGCCGCGGGCAAGCCGATACCGCAGTTCCCATGGCGTCCGGCTCACCAGATGTGGGCTCCTGCCGGCCTTTATAACGCGATGATCGCACCGCTCACTCCGTATTCGATTCGCGGCGTTATTTGGTACCAGGGCGAAGGCAACAGCGGTACGGACCGCGCGTTCATGTATGAACGTCTCTTCCAAGACATGATTCGCGACTGGCGCGATCGCTGGGCACAAGGAGACTTCCCTTTCCTGTTCGTCCAAATCTCCGACTTCAAGTCCGGGCCATGGGAGGACTGGCCCACCATTCGCGAAGCACAGCGACGCGCTCTGGCATTACGCAACACTGCAATGGCGGTCACCATCGACATCGGCAATCCTGACGATGTGCACCCGACTAACAAGCGCGACGTTGGTCACAGGCTTGCGCTTGCCGCACGAGCAATGGTGTACGGTGAAGCCATCGAGTATTCGGGACCGCTCTTCCGGCAAACTACTCGCGAGGAGCACGCGCTGCGGGTCTGGTTCGACCATGCAAATGGGCTGCAAGCAAATGGCAGCGTGCTGAAGGGATTTGAGGTTGCCGCCTCCGATGGCAAATTTGTTCCCGCAGAAGCGCGCATCGAAGGCACGTCGGTCATCGTAACGAGCCCGGCAGTCGACTCTCCCGTTGCTGTTCGGTGCGGATGGGCCAATAGTCCCGACTGTAACCTTCAGAATGGCGCGGGACTGCCCGCCTCACCATTTCGTTCTTCTGAGTAACTAGAGCATGTTTCAAAATACCTCCTGAGCGTAATCCAGAAGCAAGCGAGGTAATAGCAGGCGTAGTAGATCGAGAGCAGATGCTGCCAAGGGCGCGACCAACGTGTGCTGACCGGCTGCGGCCCCTGAGTTATCGGTCCAATACGGGTCCAACCCGACCGTCGTCGAAAGTTGCCGACAGTCTCCTGTGTCGCGTGTAAGTGCATCGATTTCAAAATGATCGAAAGGGAAACCAAACCCCTGAAAACCCGCACGCAGGAATGCTTTCAAAAGGGACGGTTCGAACTGTAGTCCGACTGTGGTCCAATAGCGATGCTTTGCTGTCTTTTCAATGGCTCTCTGTCGTTCCCGGCGTCCGTCAAGTCTCTGCGTGATGAGCGCCCGCAGAATCGGCGTCCGGGTGGCTGTGGTCCGCAAAAACCTCATCCGTTCCCGATGTGCATGAGAATGCATGAGTTCGGAGCAACGGCTGTAATTGGTGCTTCTGCGTCCCGCAGGCGCGATCGCGGCTGACGCCAACCTGATTAGCCGCTACAATGCCCGGCGTCATGCGCAAGCCGCAGCGGAAATCGATCCTCAGCCATCTCATCTCGACACTGCTCGGCATGGGAGCAGGACACAGTCGCTTCTTGTCTTGCCTGTTTCGTTCGCGCTCCGCTCTGATCGCAGAGAACTTGTTCTTGCGCAAGCTGTGGTCCGCAAATACTCCGTCGGCGATCCGATGTGCTCTAAATCTCAGACACTTACTGTGCGAGCTCTTCTTTTCAAAAGAAACGTTGTGGTCCGCAAGAACTCCGTCGGGCTTCGACATGCTTGGAATCCCGACACTTACCTTGCGAGCTCATCTATGAGGAAAAGGCTTGCTCTGTTTTTCAAACACAGGGAGCAGAGCGAGTTCGCCTTTTGTTCCCTCAAGAATGTAGACAATTGTGTGGCTGTCAAAGCACCCAGATTCAGATATCGCACGGACCATCCGCTGCTACCAACTTCTCGGATTACGCGTCATTGGCACGCAATCCGGTGCACGCGACATCGTCTGGGTGCGAATACATTGTGAGAGTGGCTCGGTCATGTTCCTCCAAGCCTCGCACCCGCCCGACGCCTCACAACAGGCGGTGATCTTCGCCATGTACACACGTGACCTGCCCGCGCTGCGTGAGCACATGCTGGCGAACGGCATTAAGCCCGAGAAGTCCCAGGGGTCGTGACCTCGCGCCATCCGTTTACTCGTGTTCACAATCACTCGGCTACTGAATCTCCGTGTGCCGGTTTATGCCTACAACTGGGAAAAAGCCGGCACTGAGTTTTGCCATCGTTGATGGAAAAATTGTTTGCGCCCCATTTTTCGCGGTTTCTTTACACGATCTATTTTTTACAGTAATGTTGGCAAAATCGAGCTTTGCTCGGGCGAGTCCCGGTAGCGCTACCAACTCCTCCTGCTAATCCCCGACAATGCTGTGAGTTACGACCAACACATCGCGCCGGCATGGAACGCGATCGCGCACCGCCCCCGTGAGTTATTGCACGCGGCTCATCAGCGACCCGATCGTCGCGAACAACTCGTCAGCGGAAATCGGCTTGGAGATATAGGCATCCATGCCGGCCGCATGACATCGCTCGCGGTCGCCCTTCATGGCGTGAGCGGTCAGCGCAATCACTGGAATCCACGGTTTGCCGTGCTTGATCTCATCTTCGCGAATGCCGGCCACCGCTTCAAAACCATCCATTTCGGGCATTTGCACATCCATTAGGACGGCGTCGAATTCGCCCGGCCTCCCGTCCTGGACGAGACGGAGCGCCTGCCTGCCGTCGCCGACAACCACGACGCTGTGTCCGTGCTTTTTCAGGAGCCGCACTGCCAGCCGCTGGTTGACGAGGTTGTCCTCCGCAAGGAGGAAATGAAGGGACCGGCGCATCTCGCGGACGGAGTGGCGCGTAACCGGAGGTATGTTGACGCTCCGTTTCGTCTGTTTGTGAATGCACGCAGCCATGGTTTCCATCAGTTCCGATGCCGCTACGGGCTTCACCAGGTAGGCATTGATCCCATTTTGACGACAGCGCTCAGCATCGCCACGCAACCCGTCCGAGGTCAGCATCATGATAATGGGTTGTTGCTGTCCCTCCTTCTTCTCGCGAATGTGGGCGGCCAGCGTAAAGCCATCCATCTCCGGCATTCGCGAGTCTGTGAGTATGAGAGGGAACGGCGTTCCATTCTCCTGAGCGCGCATCACAGCTTGGAGTGCCTCCTGCCCGCTTTTCGCCTCTTCTGGGATTGCGCCCCGCCGCTTGAGCATCTCCGAGAGGATGCGGAGGTTGGTCGGATTGTCATCCACCACGAGTATGTTCAGCCCGTGCACCTCCGATTCGCCGGTGGGAATATGTTCCGCCGTGTCCAGGCTTGGCGATGCGCCAACCTTAACAGTAAAGTGGAAGGTACTTCCGGCGCCGCTCTCACTGTCGACCCAGATGCTTCCGCCCATGCGTTGGACCAAGTTCGCGCAGATTGCCAGACCCAGACCTGTGCCGCCGTACTTCCGAGTGGTGGACGAATCAGCCTGCGCAAAGGCTTCGAAGATGGTTTTTTGTTTTTCGACGGGGATACCAATCCCGGTGTCCCTGACCATGAGATGAAGGACGGTCTCGTCGGCGGTACAGGAATCAATACCGATTCGCACTGCTACTTCGCCGCCTTCTGTGAATTTAATGGCGTTGTTGGCAACGTTGACCAATACCTGACGCAGGCGTATCGGGTCGCCCAACACGCGCTCCGGTACGCCGGGCGTGACTTCGAAGGTCAACTCCAGGTTTTTTTCGTGCGCGCGCAGTGCGAGTGCCTTGATCGCATCCGCAAAAGAAGAGCGAAGATCGAATTCGATGTTCTCTATGTCCAGATGACCCGCTTCAATCTTGGAGAAGTCGAGGATGTCATTGATGAGGTTGAGCAGGGAGCTTGCGCAGGATTTAACGGTGTTGAGGTAATCCCGTTGTTCGACAGAAAGCTCCGTATCCAACACTAACTCCGTCATGCCGATGATGCCGTTCATGGGGGTACGGATTTCGTGGCTCATGTTGGCCAGGAACTCGCCCTTGGAGCGGTTGGCCGCCTCCGCGGTTTCGACTGCGGCATGCAGTTGCGCTTCCATCAGCTTGCGATCGGTGATGTCGATCAGCGAACCTTCGATGTAGCCGCGCTTTCCTTCGGTCATGTCGATCAAGGTCACGTTCAGCAACACCCAACCGGTGCTTCCGTCGGCCCGCCGGCTGCGGAATTCGAAATTATTAGCGCGTTTTTCAAGGCGCAGCAGCATCAACATGCGTTCGCGGTCGGCTGCGTTCGCATACAGATCCAGTGCCTTTAATCGCAGAAACTCTTCCCGATCACGACAGCCAAAGATGCGAATGCAGGCATCGTTTGCATCGAGGACCTCTCCCTCGAACGTGGTCCGGAATACTCCTGCCAGGTTGCGTTCGAACAGCTGCCGGTATCGTTCTTCGGATGCCCGGAGCAGTTCTTCTCTACCCTTGCGCCCGGTAATGTCTTCTTTCACTGCGACGAAATGCGTGATCCTGCCGCGTGCATTCCTGATCGGCGAGATCGATGCATTCTCCCAGTACAGCTCACCGTTCTTCTTCCGGTTGTGAAACTCTCCGTGCCACTCCCGTCCCGATGTGATCGTCTGCCACAAGTCGCGGTAGAAGGAATCTGATTGTTCGCCCGACTTGAAGCAGCGAGGATTCTGGCCGCGCACCTCCTCCCGCGTGTATCCGGTGAGTTCGACGGACTTTGGGTTCACGTACTCGATGTTCCCGTTGCTGTCCGTGATCACTACGCTGGCGGGGCTATGTTCCACTGCCAGTGACAGTTTCCGGACCTCGTCTTCGTTACGGCGCCGATGGGTGATGTCCCGGACGGTTCCCTGGACTTCGATTGGCTTACCGTGCTCTTGCACTACGTGGCCGCTAACCGCGACAAACTTACGGTCTCCCAGCTTGGTCACGATTTCCCAGTCGCTGTGTGCCGGAAATTCCGAGAGTCGAGCGCTCTCGAGAACATCAACCGCGCTGGCAACCATTTCTGGTGCGACCAAATCCAGCACGGACAACGCCAGAAATTCGTCGCGGGTGTAGCCGAACAGCTTGGTGGCGGAAGGGTTCACGAACGTGATGCGGCCGCTCAGGTCGAAGCACAAGATTGCGTCAATCGCATTTTCGAAGAATGTTTCGTACTTTGAAGGTACCCGTGGGAAATCAGCCGCAATTATCTCCGTATTCGTCAGGCCAGCCGAGGCTTTCATCATGGTTTTCGTCCTCTACGCGCCGTGATACTCGATTGCGTCTGTTACGAGGCGCGCAGCAATGGAATTCGTTGTGCGCGACTTGGGCGCGTTATCGGTGAGCCTGCGCAGCGATATGACCAAATCTTCAAGGTCTGGCGGCTTAGGGAAGAAGTCGTCAGCGCCCATCGCCAGAATTCTCTTCCGCGCGTCCGGCTCGACGCTGCCGCTCACGACAATGATCGGGATGTCTCCGGTTTTCTTCGACAACTTCAGCCGGTGGCTCACGTCGGCGCC
>Ga0097691_1000152_pt1 | contig 62761 bp, 56 predicted proteins | sample NGESurdeep072012_8_FD_72858 | JGI IMG/M metagenome (GOLD analysis project Ga0097691, IMG submission 72858) | Arctic peat soil microbial communities from Barrow, Alaska - NGEE Surface sample 210-1 deep-072012 | ecosystem: Environmental > Terrestrial > Soil > Wetlands > Peat ...
ACCAGTGTCGCCATAAGCCCTGGAAATAAATAGCGGTATGGATAAGCGCGGGAGGATGTATAGACAAACACGCCGAATGCCAATACGGCGAGGCAAATCAGCGCCAGAATGAACTGGCCCGCCATGTAGACTTTGGCCACTACGTATAAGCCAAACATCACGACTACGGCAGAGACAAGTTGCTGGCCAATTTTTTCCAAACTGCGACTCATACGTCCTTTCACCCTTTGTGAACTTGTCACCGGCTCGGAAAAATCGACTATTCAAAGATGTCAGGATAATCGATTCGTCCGAGCCTTCCCGCGAGGAACGGCTCAAATGAGAGCGGCGGATGACACTCCGCCGCTCTCAAGCTTACTTGGTGGTCATGCGCTTTGCTGCGTTATCCAAAGCCTCTTTAGGCGTTTGACGACCGTTGGCGAGATTACCCAAGGCCGGTGCCATAGACGACCAAAAACGCCCCATCTCAGGATTGTTCGGCATCGGGTGGCCGGCAGCAGCCGATTCCATGGTTGCCTTGATGGCGGGATCGTTCTTAAGTTTTTCAAAGTAAGCCTTGTTGGCCGGAACACCCAAAGGCGTTGCGGCATTCATCGCCTCCAGGCCTGGTAAGGTCAGCAAGTTCTTTTCCAGGAACTCAACAGCCAATTCCTTGTTTACGCTGGAATGGTTGATCATGCAACCCAGGACACCGATGAATGGAGCTGCCGGCTTGCCCGCCACAGAGGGAATCGGTGCGACCCCAAAGTTGATCTTCGATTTCTTAAGGTTGTCCCATGCCCATGGGCCGTTGATCATCATGGCGACGTTGCCGCTATTCACCCCAGCCTCAGTATCAGAACCGGATGTATCCTCCGGCACGATGCCTTCCTTGACGAATTTGGCCAACAATTCAGCCCCCTTCAAGGCACCAGCATTGTTCACACCAGAATCGGATGCATCATACGAACCATCCGGCTTTTGCCTGTAGGGGTAACCGCCATTTGCGGCCAGCAGCGGCCATGTGAAGTAAGTGTTCTGGTATTCCCAAAGAATGGCGCTCTTGCCCTGCGCCTTGAGCTTTTTATCCAGCGCCGGGATTTCCTCCATGGTCTTGGGTGGCTTGGGCACCAGATCCTTGTTGTAGATGAGTGCGATGGCTTCGATTGAAATCGGGTAAGCCCAAATTTGGCCATTCATCGTGAAGGCCTTCCATGCCATCGGATCGATCTCGTCCTGGAATTTCTTGGACGGCTTGACCGGGTCAATCAGACCCGCGGCGATCCATTCGCCGGCACGATCATGCGGCCAACACCAAATATCCGGTCCCTTGCCGGCGGCGGCAGATTGCTGAAATTTTCCGGGGGCATCTTCGGGGTGCTCAACAATCACCGGCACGCCGGTCTTCCTGGTGAATTCGTCGCCGACCTTCTGAATACCGGCGTATCCCTTGTCGGCATTGATCCAGAGCGAGAGTTTGCCCGGCTCTGAGGCATGGGCTGAGCAAAAGCCTGAGGCCAATGCAAGCGCTACGAGTTTTTTAGTCAAAGTCATGATTTCTCCATTCAGTGTGTGTTTTTAAAATACTATCGTTTTGGTTGTTAATATCATATGCAGGAAACTACACGGTTCTAACCCGCCGGAATGCCGCTCCGGCTTCGTTAAACAGGTAGCATCGACCCGGCGGCAGATGCACGCTGATTTTCTCGCCTACTTTTGCATCATGAGTTGCATCGGCACGAACCACGAGAGGCTCCAAAGCGCCCTGTGCTTGAAGATAAAGCATGGTCGCTTCGCCAAGGTGTTCAACGGCAATGACTTCACCGCTGAGTGTGTTACCGCTCGTGTCAAATGCCCAATGTTCCGGGCGAATGCCGACGGTCACCTTGGCACCTGGCACCCCTTCGCGTGCATCCACGGCAGTCACAATCATGCTGCCATCCGCCAGTTGGACAGTCGCGGACTCATCCGAAGCAGCTACCAGCTTTCCCTCGATGAAATTCATTTTCGGCGAGCCGATAAAACCGGCCACAAAAAGGTTGCGCGGGTGGTGATACAGTTCAAGGGGAGAGCCGACTTGTTCGACATTTCCATATGACAAAACGACGATCCGGTCGGCCAGAGTCATAGCCTCGACCTGGTCGTGTGTCACATAAATCATGGTGGAACTTAGATCGCGATGCAGCTTGGTGATTTCGATACGCATCTGCACCCGAAGCGCAGCATCCAGATTCGACAGCGGCTCATCGAACAGGAACACCTCCGGCTTACGGACAATGGCACGACCAATGGCGACGCGTTGTCGCTGGCCGCCAGACAACTCCTTGGGCTTGCGTTCCATCAGCGGCTCGATCCGGAGAATCTTCGCCGCACGATCAACGGCTTCCTTCATTTGATGTTTATCCAGCCCCGCCAGCTTTAGACCAAAGGCCATGTTCTCGGCAACGGTCATGTGCGGGTAGAGCGCATAGCTTTGAAAAACCATCGCAATACCGCGCTTGGATGGAGGGATGTCATTGCAATGCTTGCCGCCAATATAAAGTTCACCGGCGGTGATGTCCTCCAGCCCGGCGATCGCTCGCAGCAAAGTCGACTTTCCGCAACCCGAAGGACCGACAAAGACCACAAATTCGCCGTCTTTGATCTCAAGATCAATGCCGTGCAGTATTTCGAGATTGCCAAACGACTTACGAATACCGCGCAAGACGACTTCGGACATATTTGTCTACTCCATCCCTGATTCGAATTCTTCTTTTGTTCGGGAGTCTTGGTTAACCCTTCATGCACAATCCGCCACTGAAACAGCAACGATGAAACAAACGGGCGAACCCGTCTGTTTCATGCTGCGCCAGATGCACAGAACCGCGACTGCATATCTAACTTAACTCAGCAAAAATGCTTCGACTCTTACCACCAGGCTTCCATTTGTACGCCATACGTAACAGCGCTTGTGGCATTAGCAAATCCCTGCACGCCGACTGAGCAATCGCGACCGGTACACGCACTTGCTCCGGTCTCGGTTCCATACGCGGTGGTATCTCTGTTCCAATTCATGTACGAAACATAAGCGCGCAGAACCGGGCGGGCATAGAAACCGCTACCCATCGACAATTGCGGGGAGATCGTCAGTTTGTTCAGGTAGTTTGTGGTCTTGTTAGGATTGCCATCGTAGTTCAGGTTATAACCGCTCACACGGACTGTACCTGCCTCAACCGCAAGACCGAAGTTCTCCGTAAAGTGATATATGGGCCGTGCAACTACAGAAAATGTCGTCCTGTCTGAGTCAACATTCGCGCCATTGCCGTACCACGGAAAACTTTCCTTCCCGTAACCCACGAAGACTGCTCCGTTCACTTTATCGCCAACCTCGAAGTTTGCCGCGTCGATGACCCGCCATGCTGAGTGTTTCATGGAACCAGGACTACCGTTACCGGAATTGGACTGGGCCCAATACAGTGCGCTGCCATCAAGATTACCGGCATCGCGAGCCATTTGCACCCACAGGGCGTTCTGTACACCGCCAAACAATACGATTGAATGTTTCGCCCACGCCGACCAACCGTTATAATTATTATCAATATTCCCTGGGAGAATTTGATTATTGCCTCGGACAATGTTTGTTCCAAAACCTAGCGAACCAGCCTTACCCAGGTCAATTCCTTCCAGGCGTAAGTCATGGTCGGTCTTTTGCTGGGAAGGATCGCCATTCAAAGTCACGCGGCCAATTTCTTGATTGTTGCCCTGATTACTGCCAGTGCCATTATTGCCATCAGGCATCAAGTTTTGATAATTGGCGTTCCCAGCTTTCATCAAAGCATAGGAGAACTTACCAACACCGACATCAATGTTCTCGATTCCGGCACCCGGACCTGTGTCCTGGAGGATAAAGAGATCGACGATATGCACATCCTCGCGTTTGTAAAAACGCTTGCCGGCCCACACAGTTGCTTTAGCAAAGGCGCCGCTACCAAAGCCTTCCGCCGAACCGTACGCTTCGCGCAAAGCGGGAATGGTTCCCTCATAGTCAGCAACTTGTGAAGTGCCATATGCAACCAGCGTATGGACACCGAACTTGGTGCCATCACTATTGCCCATCGTGGCACCCAGTTTGACTTCCCCGTAAGTATCGCACTGATTACCGAGACGCCCAGCACCGTCAACAGCTGCAGAATTGCCCGCAGTATTAAACGCCGATTCGCCATTAACCCTGAAGCAATTGTTCCCGCCTCCTTTGGAGCTACTCCCGGAACCGCTACGCAGGTAGCCGCCGAACTCAACATCTGCCATCGCAGATTGCGCCGCAAACGCCATAACGATTGCAGCAACCAGTTTTATCTTCTTAGTCATTTTATCGCTCCTCTCCGCTTGGTTGAATAAACCGGGGAATACCACTGCTTCCGGTCAGGTGCACGCACCAGTACCCCTGAAATAGGGGGCTTGCTCGACGAACCCGCCGGAGTGAAGGGCCATCTCGCTACGCCTTTTCCGGCAATACATGCAGCACGATGCCGGGTTTAAAACATCATCTCTCTGTGGAGATGTTAATAAAAACCATGAGTTGCGCATAAATAATTGAACCAAACAAAAAATATAAAATTCTACAAAATCCAGCTAACGTAGGCATCTGCCGGGATGCAACCGTTTACAAAAGCTTCGCAGCCACCTTTGAAACTTATGAAACTTAAGTTAAAGCCGGCATCGACTTCGTCTTGGTCAAAAAAGGAACGTGCCAACTTGCAGTTTCGCCCCAATATTCGGCCAACAGAAAGAAGTCTTTTCTGAACTTGGCAAGTATACGGCGACGGTGCTCCAACCATAAGCCAGCCTTTATATGTTTCCGGTCTTTATATGTTTGAAAGTGTCCAAACAAAAGCCATCCACACCAGCTTGCTTTGCCAGGGTTATGTTGGTATTCGGGAGGTAATCCCTGACCTAGGGAAATTCGGTGATGAGCACAAAATACAAAGTGTCTTACGATCAATCCGATGCCGCTCAAGAGAGCAAAGGTGACAAGAATCCAAGATAATAGATATGGCTCGAAGCGAGCCAAGGCAGGGAAGGATTTGCGTGCTCTGAAATTCATTTCAGAATCCCGGATAGAGTTCCAGTTGCAATTGCATTCTCCTCATACTGCGCAACCATCATGCAGACGGCGCGAAGCAAATTATTATTTAGCGCCTGCCGATGGCGCCTTTAAATTTGTGAGTGCAAAATAATTGTAACAGAATGTAGTGACATTGTAACAGAACGTTGTGCCACTTAAAATGATTACCCGCCGGTTTGCTTTATGTACGTGCCAATCAAGAAAAAACATCAAGAGTAATCGCAAGCAAGAATCGTTTGCGGAATGGCCATATACGCGGCGCAGCCGTGCTGGTCATGGAATAGAAAATTGCGTGGGCGCGCAGATGATGCGATTGCTGAATGTCTCAAAAACTGTCGGTTAAATTCATTCAGCGCGAACCAATAGCACCGGGATCGATGCCCCGCGCACCACATCTTCCGCGACACTGCCCAACAGCATGCGGCTTAAACCGGAACGCCCGTGCGTGCCGATGACGATCAGGTCGGCCTTCCACTTCAGCGCCTCGTTGTCGATCACACTGGCAACGCGCTCACCGGGCACATCAAGCAGCGTAGTTTCCGCCGTGATGCCAGAACGCCGCACCTTTACTGCGGCCTGCGCGAGAGTGCGCTCACCGGTCTTGCGCACCGCTTCCTGCAGCTCGGAATAATCGATATAGGCATAACCCTCGGCATCCAGCGGGTAGGCTTCCTCGACCACATAAACCAGACGCAATTGAGCCTTGCCAGCCGCCAGCTTGATCGCTTCCTGCAACGCACGCTCGGAAGTCGCACTGCCATCAATTGGAACCAGAATACGTTGATACATGATTACTCCCGTTTATTCCTGCTCGACGCACAGGCATGTTTTAATTCTATGCCTGTTTTGAAAATGAATGTGGCACACCGCATAAGTATTGATTTTCGAATGGTCGATCTTTTAATCGGCACAGACTGGAAGCGATTGCCTGTTACCAACCAAAAGTAAACGTCAATGTGCGACTTTACCAATCTGTATATGTGTTCCGCCTTCACAGGTCCGGTTAACTCAGTAACTACGCACCTCCTCAGTGCGAAGCGCGCTCACGAACGAAGAGCCAACCATAGATTGCGATGTTGACGGCGATGACCACAGCAGCAAGCGCAAACTGGATCTCCCCGGTGAGGCCGGCAGGGTAGATGATCGCGACGAGATAATGCTCGACAAAGCTCTCGGTATAGCCCGACAGGCCCGCCTTGATACGAAGGTAGTTCTCCAGGTATGTGAGCGGACAAACGCGACCGGTGAGCTCAACGAAGAAACCCCAAGCGGCAGCTGGAAGATGGACAACGGGTATCCAGCGCCACCGCACCGCGATCGCGGCGCCCAGCAGGGCAAAAAGGATGAACGCCAGATGGGCTAACAGGACAGCTTCAGCGGCCAGTCGAAAGAGCATGTTCGTGCGAAAAGTTTATTGATGTCTAATTCCATGTTTAATTTACAGGTGCGTCAATAATCCACGGCCAAGCGACGATGTAGCGAACCCACCCCTGCTCCGCTTACAGCACATATTTCAGGATCGCAACGTAATGGGATGCACTGCCGGCGAGCACGAACAGGTGCCAGATGCCGTGCGCGTGTTTGAGGCGGGTGTCGATCACATAGAAGACGATGCCTATCGTATAGAACAGTCCGCCAGCCACGAGCCAGGCGAATCCGGCCGGCCCCAGCGCATGCAGAAGCTGAACCAATGCCACCAGAGCCACCCAGCCCATCACGATGTAGATCAGCACTGACAGTATTCGCGCACTGTTCTTCAACCACAGCTCCTGCAGGCTGCCGAGCGCTGCTAGCCCCCACACCACCCCGAACAGCGACCAGCCCCAGGGGCCGCGCAACGTCACCAGGCAGAACGGGGTGTAACTGCCGGCGATGAGCAGATAGATGCTGTGATGGTCCAGTTCGCGCAGGACATTCTTGGCGCGCCCGCGCAGGCTGTGGTAGAGCGCGGAAAAGCTGTAGAGCAACACCAGTGTCGCACCGTAAATCGAGACACTCACCACCTTCCAGGGATCACCTTCCTGCGCTGCCAGCACGATGAGCACAACGGCGCCGGCGAGCGCCAGCAAGGCCCCGGCAAGATGAGTTATGGCGTTGAATTTTTCCCCGTGGTACATGGACCGTGTCCCTGTCAATCTCGTTGCCACGCCATGAAAGGCGCGGCATCAGCCGTTGAGATGATTCTGTGTATGTTCATGCCAATCGTAATCCCATTTTCATTTTAAAGGTAAAACAAACTGTTAGGTCGGGCTTAACCAGCCTGCGTGTGTTGTTGGGGTTTTAGCCCCTTACAACCACGGCGTACCCCTTGCGGGTGTACTTGCTGGCGTTGTTTGCCAGCCTAGTCGATGGCTATGCAAAGCTTGCCCGACATCTTGATCCGGCGGGAGAAGCACGCCCTACAAAAATGCACGCTTGATCTGAAATTGGAATAACACGTTGAAAGCGGCTTTTTCCGGATGCTGCCGGTTGCGGCACTCAGCTCTTGATTTTGGCCTCGCGCCTGCTGTTCACGCTGATGATGAGCACGCCGATCAGCACCAGCGACGACCCGGCGATTTTCAGCAACGAGATGCTCTCGTTCAGGAACACATAGGCCATGTAGATCGTGCTGACCGGCCCGATCGAACCGATCAGCGAGGCATTGCCGGAACCGATACGGCGGATGGCGTAGGACAGCAGGAACACCGGCAACACCGTGGAAAATATCGCCATTGCAATGGATAGCTGATACACGCGCATCGGCAAGTCAAGCGCACTCATCGGATGCGTCACGAAAAACTGCAACAGGCTGGCCGCGCTCGCCACCACCATCGCATAGGCAGTGAAGCGCGCCGTGCCCATGCGGGCGATGGCATGGCCCGCGCCGACCAGATAGGTCGAGTAGGACAAGGTGCTGAGGAACACCAGCGTTGCGCCCAGCACGACGCTGCCACCCTGCTTCACCCCCACGTCGTGCAGGAACACCAGGGCGATCCCGGCATAGCTCAGCAGCATCGCCGCGATGACATTCCTGCCGATGGCGCGCTTGTACAACAGCGCCGAGAGGATGACCGTCATCGTGGGATAGAGGAACAGGATCAACCGCTCCAGCCCTGCGGAGATGTATACCAGCCCGAGGAAATCCAGAAAGCTGGACAGGTAATAGCCGATCAGACCTAGCACCAATATCAGCATCCGGTCATGATTGCTGAGCGGCTCGGCGTGGTGAAATCTGGCCCACAGCGCGACACCGATAAAGAACGGCACCGAGAACGCCATGCGTAACGCCAGCAACGTCACCGCATCCACGTTATCGAGATAGGCCAGCTTGACCAGGATGGCCTTGGCCGAAAATCCGACTGCCGCGAGCAGCGCAAAGACCACGCCGAGAAGCGCATCCCGATTGATTGAAATATGTCGTGAATTGTTTGGCATCATCAAAGACCCTTATGGTTGGCTATAACCAATGACTTGCCCAGCGTCTTTTGCTGGGTTAGTCAGATGGCTAGTAGTCATATCAGTGCTTCACCAGTTCTTATATCAGTGCAGGTCTTCGGCAAACATGAAGCAACGCGGAAAGACCCGCGGTTGCCCGGTTAGTAAAACGAATAAACTTATAACAGGAACAAGCTACGGCCAAGGGATAGCGTCCCTGATAAAACTACTAGCCATTCCGCTAAACCGCCAAAAGACGGCGGCAAGCGGCTGGTTATAGCCACAGTCGCTTGGCGGAGGTTGTTGCGAAGGCAATGGATCGTTGCGTTTTCATGGGAACGGAATATAAGGGGTCGAATGCGGGTAGTCAATTCAAGCAGGGTGCCTGGACTAAATTTGACAAGCGGCGGCCGCTAATTGGAAACGACCCGTAAGAGATTGACAGCATTTTTATTTCGCTGCCCGAAACCGGACAGTCATGAAGTTCCGCTAACGACACTCATACGACCTTCAAGGTGGAGCATCTGAGCGACTGCTTCACACCAGGTAGCAGACCTTCAAACTGATGGGAATTTGTGATACTGAAGGTCTCTTGATAACCCATAGCAGACCATCAGGATAGCCAGATAGCCGACCATCAGAATTCGAGTGCTTGCTGGCTCGCCGGATCGGGCGAATCTAATGGGCACTGGGTAATAATGATTCCAGTGTGATATTGGCGCTCTCCAAAACAATTGTGGTCGTCCCTGCGTTCCCGCTTGCCCATCCTTCTTGAACGCATTGAATCTCAACAATACAGGAGCCCCGCCGACCCGCGCCGCTCACTGCTGCGTGGCCGTGCCCGTTTCCTGGAGCACGGCGCAGCTCGAATCGTTCGTATTGCTCCCGGAGATGGAGACATAATTTCGTGCACACTCCGTCGCACCGATTATTCTTAATAACTAAAATTGATTTGATTGATATTTTTGTTCGTTACCACACAGACCGGCGGCAATATTAAGTTCAATCTTCAATTTCTGCGGGGATAACCTGCCAACTTAAATAAGGAATATGAAAATGAAAAAAGCTCAAGTCAAAGAAGTTTCAACTGACACAGTTGATTTACCGAAAATCCGTTTTCCTGCCGAAAGAACCATGACTGTGCCTGATCCGGCCGGCGAGCATGACGATATAGAAAAGCTCAGTAAGATCGTTGAGGGAAGTTTCAAAGCGATTGCGAGTGCAACCGGGCTTTCCGAGAAGGAGGTACTCCACGCTATTGAAGATACCCATGTGGATATGCTTAAGGATGTGCTTAAGGACGGTATCAATGTGGATGAGCTCAAGGAAGGCATTCAACAAGCCATCAAAAATATTGCGCTTGCAACCTCCCTTGATACCGAACAGATTACCGACGTATTCGCAGCGAAGAAGGGCACCAACCTTAAGGACATCGTTAGTCGACTTTATGACAGCATGCGGGCCAGCAGGGAGAAGTTTGGAAATTAGGCAATACTCTACCTGATACGTGCGCGAAACATTGTGTCTTAGCGAGTGTTCAAAATTGGCACGGCCCTGCGCTTCATGTTGCCATATTTCCCGCCTTAAAGCAGTCAGTCATAACGCGCAGACTGCTGTATAGCGCTGGCCTTCTGTTTCCCTCGCAGCCATTCAACATCATCAGCGCACTCATTCGAGTGACTGCTTCGGAAAACATTTCAAAGGACCGCAAATGGCCGACTGCGGAATGTAGAACATTTTACTCGCCGATGTCCGTTACGCCTATCAATACCGGTCGTTCAGCTTGGCATATGTGAAGTTCCGCAAATGGCACATAGCCGCCATTCGCCAAGTTCCGCTTCGGGGCACCAATTTTAAAGTTGAACAACCGCTCTTAGGTAAAACGGAGTGCAGGATCGTGTAGTTAGCTGTTACTGGATTCCGGAAACCCAGTTATTCCCGGCGCGCTATCTCGCTGTTAAAGCGTTTATCAGTTTGTGTCGGGGCGGCATAAGCATCGAACCGGTCCCCCATTTCCTTGTCCAGCAAGCTGAGCCGCTCGTGCGGTGCGGGATGGGTCTTGAACATCAGTGCCAGCGCTGAATCCTGTGCGTTGCTTGCATCGAGCATTTGCAGCACGGCGGGCAGGCCATAAGGATCATATCCGGCGCGCGTGGCGATCACGATGCCCATGCGATCCGCTTCAAACTCATCATCCTTGTCCAGTCCGCGCGCATAGACTTCCGTTCCCGCCTTGATGGCTTTGTCCATTATGGCGGGGTTGGCCTTGTTCTTGAGTGCGTCGCCAGTCAGATCGGAAGCGATGTCCATGCGCGCTGCTTTTTGCAGTGCCGCCAAATGATGTTTGCGCAGCACGTGGACCATTTCATGCGCCAGCACGCCAGCCAATTCCGATTCGTTATTCAGTTTTTGCAACAGGCCATTGGTGATGAAGATCGTGCCACCCGGTGTGGCGAATGCGTTGATGTCAGTGCTTTCCAATACGCCGAATTGCCAGGGCAGATCGGGGCGCTCGGTATGCAGACTCAGCCAGCGTCCTACTTGGTTGACGTATTGCTGCACCTTATGTCGGGATCGGGGCTGAGCTTTTGTGCGACCTGGCGCACGAAAAGATCGCTGAGGCGGTTGTCGAGCGTGCTGAACAGGTTCAGCCACATGCTGTTGAGTGCGATCAGCAAGACCGCTGCCAGCGCGATCAGATGGATGCGCGAGAGCGGTGAGCGGGGCTTGTGCATAGGGTTGGCTGGTGAATGACGAACTAAAATCAATTTCCCGGCAGGAAGCGGTGCTCAGGCATCGGGCAGCGGATAAGGCAGCGGCAAAAACTGCAGCGCCGCGCCTTGCGCTGACTTCCAGTGCACTGCCTGCGTTGCACGGCTGGAAGTCTGTACCGATGCAAGCACATCGTAACCGCCGCGCGGCGCTGGCGCGGCGTTGACGATCATGCCGCTGGCCTGGCCTTCCATGTCCGCGCTGAACAATTCGTCGCCTGCTTGCGGTGCATCGCTGCTGTCCGGATGAGCCCGATAGTCCAGATGTGCCGGGTAGTCCAGATGTGCCGGGTAGTCCAGATGTGCAAGATACATACGGCGCTTCAGTTTGCCGAGATAATGCATGCGCGCCACGATCTCCTGTCCGGGATAGCAACCCTTCTTGAAATTCACGCCGCCGATGAGTTCAAGATTAACCATTTGCGCGACGAACTGTTCCTGGGTTTTCGGCAAGATCGCGGGTATGCCTGAACGAATATTGAGCCAGTCCCAGCAAGCGCTGCCGACCGGTTGCGCTTTGGTGCTCAATTCTATCCATAGATTTCGTGCCTGTTGCGGCGTGGCATTGATCTGCAGGCGCGTGCCGCCGATTTGAATCACGCTGCCAAATAAAATATCCGTTCGGGCTGAGCCTGTCGAAGCCTTTGCGGAGGTTGAAGCTTGCCCTTCGACAAGCTCAGGGCGAACGGTAAGAGTGAGTTGTTTTTGCGGCAGTTCGCCAAAGTGCGTGCGCAAGATATCCTGCGCATTCGTGCCGGACAGACCCAGCGAAATGATCTCGACGCTGGCATCGGTGATTTTTACCTTGGAACGCAGCACATACATGCTGAGTTTCTTGCGCACAGGTTCGCACAGCATGCGCGGCAGTTGCAGCAGATAGTCGTCGCCTTCGCGCCAGATCAGCATGGTCGCCAGCAAACGTCCCTTTGCGGTGTTGAGGCTGCTGAGTTGCGCACGGGCGCTGCTGACTTCGCGAACGTCGTTGCTCAACAGGTTTTGCAGGAACGACTCGGCTTCTTCGCCAGACACACGCAGCGTGCCAAACTGGCCCAGGTCGCAAATTATCGTGCTTTGTTCAGTGGCGATCAGTTCTGCGGCGCTGTCGCCAAAGTGTTGTACTACGCCCGCATCGATGGTTGCGCCGTGTTGAGTGAGGAAATCATGCCAGAGTGGGTTCATGGTTGCTTTTTGTGTGCCGTTAGAGGTCGTTAATTGTTGCTCACAGTGTTGTTCAATGTACAGGCTATGTCAATCTTGACCATGACGCCATTGCGCGATTCCGCTAAACTTCGTGCCATGAGAGTCATATACGCTTCGCTGCTGGCTGTACTCCTTTCCGCCTGTGACGGCGGGCTGTGGAATAATCCTTATCCTGCATCGGATGCGGGCAAGTCCATTTTTTATACTGCGTTCACCGAACGCCCCAAGCATCTCGATCCGACCCAGGCGTATAGCGAAAACGAGTATGAGTTTCTTGCGCAGATCTATGCGCCGCCGCTGCAATATCATTATCTGAAACGCCCTTATCAACTGGTCCCGCTGGCGGCAAGTGCAATGCCGGCGGTGCGTTATCTGGACAAATATCACCGGCCATTGCCGGATACCGCGCCTGCAGAAAATATCGCATTCAGCGTTTATGAGATACATATCAAGCCTGGCATGCGCTATCAGCCGCATCCTGCGTTTGCGCGCGATGCACAGGGCAAGCCGGAATACGGCCACCTTACACCGCACGACCTGCGCGACATCCATGCGCTGGGCGATTTCCCGCACAGCGGAACGCGCAACGTGACAGCTGCGGATTACGCTTACCAGATCAAGCGCCTCGCCCATCCGCAGTTGCATACCCCGATTTTCGGCGTGATGAGCGAATATATTGTCGGCATGAAAGATTACGCGGCGACGCTGCAACAGGCCGTGAAGAAAGATCCCGACGCGTTTCTCGACCTGAACGAGTATCAATTGCCGGGCGTGCAGGTGGTGGACGAACACACTTACCGCATCGAGATCATCGGCAAGTACCCGCAGTTCGCCTATTGGTTGGCGATGCCGTTCTTCGCGCCGATGCCGCCGGAGGCCGAGCGGTTTTACGCGCAGGCGGGGATGCGCGAACGCAACCTGACGCTGGATTGGTGGCCGGTGGGCAGCGGGCCTTATTACCTGTCCGAGAACAATCCCAACCAGCGCATGGTGCTGACGCGCAACCTGTATTACGACAGCGAAACCTATCCCACCGAAGGCGAGGCAGGCGATGCCGCCGCAGGGTTGCTGGCGGATGCGGGCAAACCGTTGCCGCTGATCGACAAGATCGTGTTCACGCTGGAGAAGGAAACCATTCCATACTGGAACAAGTTTTTGCAGGGTTATTACGATGCCTCCGGCATCAGCTCGGACAGCTTCGACCAGGCGGTACAGGTAGCGGTAGGTGGCGAGGCAACGGTGACCGACTCGATGAGGGCGCAGGGCATCAATCTGTCTACTTCTGTGGCTACTTCAACCATGTATACCGGCTTTAACTGGCTTGATCCAGTTGTAGGCGGGAGCTGCGCAAGTTCAACGAGTACTCCCTCTCCCCAACCCTCTGATGAAAACCCTAGCCATTCGGCTAAGCCGTCAACAAATGACGGCAAAGTCGCTGGTTATCCCGAAGGGAGAGGGGGCAAACGAAATGATTCATCGTGTGATCCTGAGAGGGCGCGCAAGCTGCGCCAGGCGATCTCTATCGCGGTGGACTTCGAAGAGTTTATTTCCATTTTCGCCAATGGACGCGGCATCGCGGCACAGTCGCCTATCCCGCCGGGCATCTTCGGTTACCGCGAAGGCGAGGCGGGCATCAATCATTATGTGTACGACTGGGTGGATGGCGCGCCCAGGCGCAAGCCCATCGAAACCGCCAGGCAGCTGCTCGCCGAAGCGGGCTACCCTAACGGCGTGGATACACAAACCCACCAGCCGCTGGTAATCAATCTGGATACCACCGCGAGTGGGGTAGGGGACAAGTCGCGGCTTGATTGGCTGCGCAAACAATTCGCCAAGATTAACGTGCAACTGGTCGCGCGCAGCACCGACTACAACCGTTTTCAGGACAAGATCCGCAAGGGTGACACACAGATGTTCTACTTCGGCTGGAATGCCGACTATCCCGATCCGGAAAACTTTTTGTTTCTGCTGAGTTCCGCGCAAGCCAAGGTGAGCAAAGGCGGCGAGAATGCAGCGAATTACAACAACCCGGAATATGAACAGTTGTTCGAGCAAATGAAGAACATGGAAAATAGTCCGGCGCGTCAGACCATCATCGACCGCATGCTGGAAATCGTGCGCCGCGATTCGCCTTGGCTGTGGGGTTACCATCCGAAAAATTACGTGTTGCAGCAAGGCTGGTTGAGCAACGTCAAAGCCAATGTGATGGCAAACAATAAACTCAAATACTGGCGAGTGAATGACAGGCAGCGCGAAGTGATGCGCCGTGAATGGAATCAAGCCGCATTGTGGCCATTGTGGCTGGGTGCGGCGGGGTTGGTGCTGTCAGGTGTTTGGTTGTGGCGCATGTTACGCCAGCATGAGGAGGCCAAATAGCTTTTGCCGAGAATAAAGTGGCCAACGCGCGGCTGATCTTTTTGTTTGCCATTCTCGGCAAGGGGCAGGGCGGCTTATCTGTTGCGATAAATGTAGGCGAGAGACCATGATCCAGCCGTAACCAGCCATGCGATGACCTTGTAGACGGTTGCGTTGAATATCAGCAAATCCATTTGCAGTAACACCGTAAAGGCGGTGACATTGAAGGCAATCATCGAAAAAAGCACGAAAAACGGGTATGGCAGCAGCTTGTTCATGGTGAGGAAGTCTTTCTGGATATTTGCAAGGAAGAAACGGCTAAATTATAGCCGTAAAGCCCGTTCGGCATAATTCGGGATATTGTGCCATTGCCGAACATTTCAGCCATAAACAAACACGCCGCCTTGCGGCGGCGTTGTAACGCTGGTTACGCACCGACAGTTACTTTTTATGGTCATTATGCATCGGCTCGGGCGTATTCATTATGTTGCCTGTGGCCCATCCCACGATGGCGATTCCTACGAATACGCAAACCATCCCTAACGCATGGTTAAATACAAATCCGCCCAGCAGCCATAGGATCGTGGCTACGATTACCGATAATACAAGTGTGCGAGTTTTGGAATCCATGATGAACCTTTCATATTAAATATTTGACCAGAACAATCTTTGTTCACGCAGGTTAAATGATAGCTCAATGTCCTGGGAAAGTGTGAGCGGAAAACAGAAAAGTTTGTTTAATAGGGTCGCCCGGCATTGGGTGGCCGCTCATATGATTAAACGGCAGTGGAATCGATGGCATTGATGATCCATATTTTAAAGTACGCTGGCCCCACGAAGTTACTGCGCGGAAATATACTCCACCAATGATTCGATGTTGGAATTACGGCTATTTTAAGGCGGACTGTTATGGTCCTCTTTACAGACACGATATCGATTTGTTATGCTCACTTTCAGTCAAACACTTGTTTGATTTTTCTTGTCCACGAAAGGTAATGACCATGCTCAAGTCCGTATTCGCTGTTCTCGCCGTCAGTGTTGCACTACCGCTTTCCGCCCTGGCTGCCGACAGTTACACAATCGATTCGAATCACACCTTCCCGCATTTCAGCATCAACCATCTGGGCTTCTCGACCCTGCAAGGCCGCTTCGACAAGACCAGCGGTACAGTAACCTTGGATCGTGCAGCAAAAACCGGTTCTGTAGAAATCAGTATTGAGTCCGCCTCGATCAGCACTGGTTTTTCAAAACGAGATGACCATCTAAAATCCCCAGATTTTTTTAACGCAGTGGAATTCCCGGCGATCACTTACAAATCCACTGCGATGCATTTCAAGGGCAATACGCCTGCCAGCGTGGAAGGAAACCTGACCATATTGGGTGTCACCAAGCCGGTCACATTGACCATCGATGCGTTCAACTGCGGCACCAATCCGATGAGCAAAAAAGATGAGTGCGGTGCCGGCGCCAGCGCCCAAATCAAACGCTCCGACTTCGGTGTTAAATTCGGGCTGCCAGCTGTGGGCGATGATGTGAAGTTGGTTTTTGAAATCGAAGCGATCAAGAACTAATTAAAATTTTCTGCGCTGCAAAAAAGGCAGTCTGTATGGACTGCCTTTTTATTTTTGGACTACGTAAAAAAGGTGCGCTCTTTCTCGACATTCTCGGTTTTCAGATGAGACATAACCTCCTTCTGGAGACAAGGAGCAAAGGCATAGTTTAGAATTGCACTTTCGTTTGCACCACCAGTTGCAATGATCGCATCCATATTAGCCACCCTTTACCTGACCGGTATCCGTCAGATGACGTCACATGCTTAAATCAACAATATTGTTATGGCTATTACTCATGACCGGGACAGCTCATGCCGCCCCTCTGCTCACGCTGGGAATATCAGATAATTACTGTGTGGTGACTTGCTACATCAGAATTCCATTCACCATCACCAACTATGAATCCACACGAAATATCGGGATGGTGTACTGTGATGTCGATGCCGAAGTGACCTCAAAAATACCTGCTTATGATGGGCAGATACGGACAAGAAATCTGCGGCAGTCACCTATAGGTATTTTCAAAAACACTACGGGAACAATCAAAGGCGAAGTTCAAGTGGATACCGGAATCAGCAAAAAAAATTTCAGGGACGCCAAGGTCAAGACCGCCAGCTGCCACTTGTAGCTGAAGCTAAACGTCAGCTACCCCGCAAGCCGGAGCCAGTTACCTTCGTGCCTCCAGTGACTGATATTGGGTCGAGAGATGACTACCGCGACCGGCAGCTTTCGGACATCGAACTTGATACCATGGGGCTCCGCTCCGTGCCAAAAGTGGAAATTCAGAATTCGAGTTGTGATTCTCTCGGCGATTCGATTTCTAAATGTATTGCATACCATCACGGTGCTGGACGCGGACAAGGTTTAGCCCAAACATCGATTAACTGTTAACTAGAATTTTGACTCCATTAGCAAATTTGCTATACGCTACGCACACGCTGGCGGTTCGTGTTGTTCCGGTACTGCCATAAAATAAACCAGATGACGAGGGAGATGTGATGGTAAGTAGAGAAACCGTCCTGCAAACGCTGAAATGCTTACCGAACCAATACCCTCGGATACTTGGGGAAAAGTTTCCTCATATCCTGGAAAAAACTGTCCAGCTTTGGAACTCGCCTGATGGCGAAGCTTATTTAGCCGACCTGTTGCATCCCACCTATAGCGGCGGCAGATTTGACCGTAGTGGATTCCCGGAAAAAGCTTGGCAGGAGATATTGCGATTGAATGGGCTCTACAGCAAACCGCGTCCCAAATCGGCAAAGTGACCGCAATGCGTCGTAAGCTGACTGTCACCAAGGTGTCGTTTGCTGAACTTGGTGAATGGCGGCTTTCGGGAAGCGTAAAATCAAAGCTGAATGTCGCAAAGGTGGTCGATAGCCGACTACCGCGACAGGCAGCAGGGTGCACAAATCATTAGGGCACTACTGATAGCCCCAAACATTTTCTTCCAGTGATATTCAGCAAGTTCATCACGACTGATTTTTTTATCAGTGAATTACCAGCCCGACTCGCGCTCCGGTGTCGCCGTGATTTTATGGACGCTCAAATCCGTGCCGTTAAATTCTTCCTCGGCGCTCAAGCGTATGCCGACCAACTTCTTCAACACGCCATAGACCAGATAGCCGCCGGCAAAAGCGATCACCACACCGAGCAACGTGCCGCACAGTTGCGACATGAAGCTCACGCCGCCCCTGCCGCCAAACGCCTTGAGGCCAAATATCCCTGCGGCTATCCCGCCCCATGCGCCGCACAAACCATGCAGCGGCCACACGCCGAGCACATCGTCGATCTTCCAGCGGTTTTGCGTCAGGGTGAACATCACCACGAACAACGCCCCCGCCACGCCACCCACGAACAACGCGCCGATCGGGTGCATCAGATCGGAACCCGCGCATATCGCCACCAATCCCGCTAACGGGCCGTTATGCACGAAGCCCGGGTCGTTCTTGCCCATCCACAGCGCAGCCAGCGTGCCGCCCACCATCGCCATCAGCGAATTCACCGCGACCAGCCCGCTGATGTTATTGATAGTTTGCGCCGACATCACGTTGAAGCCGAACCAACCCACTGTCAGTATCCACGCGCCGAGTGCAAGAAATGGAATACTTGAGGGCGGATGCGCAGAGATGCGCCCGTCCTTGTTATATCGACCACGCCGAGCACCAAGCAGCAGCACCGCCGCCAGAGCGATCCAGCCGCCCACCGCATGCACCACCACCGAACCGGCGAAGTCGTGGAACTCAGCACCAAATGCAGAGTGTAGCCAGTCTTGAATACCGAATCTATGGTTCCACGCGATTCCTTCAAAGAACGGATAGACAAACCCGACCAGCATGAAGGTCGCTGCCATCTGCGGGCTGAATTTGGCGCGCTCGGCGATGCCGCCGGAAACGATGGCCGGAATCGCGGCGGCGAAAGTCAGCAGGAAGAAAAATTTAACCAATTCATAACCGCTCTTTTGCGCGAGTTCTTCCGCACCGGTGAAAAAGTTCACGCCGTAAGCGATGATATATCCGATAAAAAAATACGCCAGCGTGGACACCGCGAAGTCGGTCAAAATCTTGACCAGCGCGTTCACCTGGTTTTTCTTGCGTACCGTGCCCAGCTCCAGAAAGGCGAAGCCAGCATGCATCGCCAGCACCATGATCGCGCCGAGCAAAATGAACAAAGCATCATTATTGATTCTTAAATTTTCCATACTTCTCTCCTTTGGTGCGAACCGCTATTTGTACGCAAGATGTGTTCCACCTTGCTAAGCGACTGATAGTTATAGAATGTGAGATGTGTTGCTGACAAATACATGTTTCAATAAGTCTGAAATGGTGCATTAATTACGCGGCGCACCGCTGTATTGCACCATGGTAGTGCATACCCTCAGGCTTGCCAGTCCTTGAGATACTTTTCCAGCCAGAATAAGCCGACTATGGTTTTGCTCTCGTTGATCTTGCCCAAGCGTATCCACTCTATCGCTTCCTGCAGGGACAACTCAAACACCTCCAGAAATTCGCCGTCATCAAGATTACTTCCCTGATGACTTAGTCCGCGCGCAAGGAAATACTCCATGCGTTCGTCTGCATAACCGATGCAGGGCCACGCTGTAGTGAGGTGAATCCACTCGCTGGCCACATAGCCTGTTTCTTCCAGTAATTCGCGTTGTGCGGTGAGCAGAATATCCTCGCCGTGGTCGATTTTTCCGGCGGGCAATTCGATGAACTCGCGCTTCGGCGCATAGCGGAATTGCCGCTCCATCACCAGATTTCCGTTATCCAGAATCGCCAGGACCGCCACTGCACCGGGATGATTGATGTATTCGCGGCTGCTTACCGCACCATCCGGCAACAGCACACTGTCTTTATGCACACGTATAAAGTTGCCCTCATAAACCAAGGCAGTCTCCAGGCAAGTTTCTTTCAAATCCATAGTTGCTCCTATCGATGGAGATGCTCTGTTACACATCTTCAGTTTCGACATTATCATGTGTCCACTGAAGCGGGTGGAGTCAACTCCGCAGTTGTAAGCGTATCAGACAACGATTTATCCACTGCGCGGTCAATTTTTCCTGCACCGAGTTTTGCCGCAGGCGCGCTTTCAAACCGGGGAAATCGACGCGATCCAACGGTTGATCCTGATTGAAACAGGAAAAGACGTAGGTGGTCTTGCCGGTCTCGGGATCGATTTGCGCTTGCAGGCATTGGGCGCAGATTTCCTTCATCATGCATTGCATCGGTGAGTTGATCGAGCCGATCGCAAAGTGATGCGGTTTCAAATACGGTTGCAACACCTGATGGCGGGCCGCCGCTACCGCCGCCATCATGCTGTCGGAGCCGATGGCGATGATGCGGTCGGTATCGGCAAATGCGATCGATTGAACTCCGAATGCGCCGCTCGCATACGCCGCCATGGCTGCCACGATATTGCCGACGAAACTGTGATCCTGAGGACGTGACGGCGTAAAGCCTGGATGCTCATCGCAGCACCAGATCACCACATCAGCCGCGTTCTCGATCTCGGTCACTTTGTACCGGTCGATCATTTTTTTGTAGCCGGCGAAATAAAGAACTTTAGAACCGGCTGCGCGCAATGCCTGGCCGATCGAGAACAATACGGCATTCCCGAGTCCGCCGCCCACCAGCATCACGGTTTCATCGGCGGGAATCTCGGTCGGGGCGCCGGTCGGCCCCATCAACACCACCGGCTCGCCGGGTTTAAGCATTGCGCATATGTCGGCCGAACCGCCCATTTCCAGCACAATGGTGGAAATGAGCCCGCGCTGCGGATCGACCCAGGCGCCGGTCAATGCAAGGCCCTCCATGGCCAGACGGGTACCGTCGACTTCCAGCGCATAGGTCTCGTAATTTTGCAGCCGGTAAAACTGTCCCGGACGAAAACGTTGCGCAGCCAGCGGCGCTTTGATGATGACTTCGACTATATTCGGCGTCAGCCGTATGACTTCGTGGATAGTGGCGCGCAACGCCTGATTGATCTCCGCCAAAAATTCGGCGTCAGATAATTTTGATGCAGGGCGTACACGCTCCAGCACTGCGCTGACTGACGGATAACCTTGCTTTGCCGCGCCCATGGCTTTGACCACATTGCCAAAGAAAGACGGATGCAAGTCGCCGAAGAAACTGATGAAGCGGCCATCGGAATGTTTTGACAACAGCACTTGCACTGTCCTCGGCTTGGCACTTGCGGGCTCTGGCCGTACCGGAGCGCCGTCTTCGTCGCAAGCCTGAAAATAGCGGCCGTCGAGTTCGAAATTGGCCGGGTCTTCTCGTGCCAGCACCGTATTCGGTTGGGTTCCGGCGGCGATCAGTATGGTGCGCGCTGAAATCTCCTTTTCTGCGCCTGCGCTCCAAATTCCTTCTTCACTGCGATGTTGAATCGACATGCCGATCGCACGCGCGGCACCAAATTCATCGACCTCGATACGCGTCGGGTTGAGTCCCTCGGCAAAACTGATCCCTTCCTCCAGGGCTTTTTCGACTTCTTCATGGTTCAGCGTATATGAGGGGCTATCGATCAGACGCTTGCGATAGGCGATCGTGACACCGCCCCAGCTTTGCAGCAATTCGATGATGAGCGGTTCGCGGCCTGTCGCGGCGGCGTTGCTACGCTCGGCCTCAATGGCGAATGCATGGGCCAGGAATTCATCGGCGACCTGCTGCTCCTCGGGCGTCCAGCGCTGGCGCACTGCGGCCTGGCCTTTCTCGGCAACCAGTACCTGATAGCGATGCAGGAATTTCGCCACCTGCACCGGATAATAGGCCAGTGATTCGGTGGCCGTGTCTATCGCGGTGAGACCGCCGCCTATCACGACCACCGGCAAGCGTATCTGAAGATTGGCGATGGAACCGGCTTTTGCCGCGCCGGTCAATTGCAGTGCCATCAAAAAATCCGAGGCGGTGCGCACCCCGCGCGCCAAGCCATTGGGAATGTCCAGCACAGTCGGGCGGCCGGCGCCGTTGGCCAGCGCGATATGATCGAAGCCGCCGGCAAATGCCGTGTCCACGGTCAACGTCCCGCCGAAGCGCACGCCGCCGAACAATGCGAATTGGCTGCGCCGCTCCAGCAGCAAACGTATCAGCTTCAGAAAATTCTTGTCCCAGCGCACCGTGATGCCATATTCGGCAACGCCACCGAACCCTGCCAGAACACGGTCATCGAGCGACTCATACAGTTCGGAGATGTCATGGACCGGGGAAAATGCGGCACGCTCGCCGTTGGCAGCTACACCGCCGATGTGCGGAGGGAGGGGCTCAATCTTCAAACCATCGATGCCGACTACGGTATGGCCGTCGTTGATCAGATGATGGGCGAGCGTGAAGCCGGCAGGGCCCATTCCGGCAATCAACACACGACGTCCACTGGGTGCTTTCGGATATGGCCGTTGCAAGTGCAAAGGATTCCAGCGCGTCAACAGACTGTATATCTCGAAGCCCCACGGCAACTCGAGCACATCCTTGAGCGTGCGCGTTTCCGCCTGAGGAATGTCGACCGGCTGCTGCTTCTGATAGATGCACGATTTCATGCAGTCGTTGCAGATACGATGCCCGGTCGCCGCCACCATAGGATTGTCAACCGCGATGATGGCCAGTGCCCCCAGCGCATGTCCCTGGGTTTTGACTTTATGAAATTCGGAGATCTTCTCCTCGAGCGGACAACCGGCCAGTTTCACGCCGAAAATATTTTTCTTGAACGCGGCAACGCCACTGTCGGCAGGCGGTTTTTCCCTGAGACCTTTGCAGCACGAATCCTTGCCCTGTTCGTGACACCAGATGCAGTAATTTGCCTGATCGAGCGCGCCAGTCAGATCTGTTCCGGCATCGGTCAGTGCAAACCCGTGGCGACGGCGCAGTGCATGGCCATCGCCGAGACGATAGGCGGTGATGCCATCAAGGTTGACGGTAGCCAACGGAACCAGGTGTTCGAAATCAAGTTTGGTTGGCACCTTGAACAAGATGCCGCTGTGGTGGCGCTCGCGTCCTGCCGGTGTTTGCACCGCCCAGGCTGCATAGCGGGTGGCGAGAAGCAATTCGCTGGAGTGGGCAGCTTCATCAGTCAGCCATTTTGTAACTAATCGCGCGTAAGTTAGTTCAGTGAATGGTGTCCCGATATAGGCTATCAACTCGGTTTCGAGTGCCGGACCGTCGATCATTGCGGCTTCTTCGGGCTTTACTTTTGTCATTGCCCGGCGCTGCACGAACAAGCGTTTGCAACTATAGAGCGGCGCCAGTTCATGATGTCGCTCGGCCAATTCCCGCACTTGCGATTCGATTCCGAACAGGCGCGCCAGGAAATCCTCGAGATGCGGCGCCAGCGCAATCAACAGTTCCGATTGTGCCTTGCTGGAAAGGTCGGTGGGAGTTAGGCGCGCGGCTTTAAGTTGCTCGCGCAACGTTGCATCACTTTCGCCAAGAAAATCGAGGAAAGCGGCGTCGAGGCGTATGAGTCCGTCCCGGTCTGACAGATCATTAAACGAAATCCCAAAACCCATAGCCAGGCTTTGATGATGCGCAGCGTTGTATTGAGCAGTTTGCATATTCCTACATTTCTAGAGTTTCCGGCAGATTGCCGCGTACCATCCTTTGCCTGCCTATTATCGATTCATCTTGCAGAACTGCTTTCAGAGTGAAATTATTTTAGCCTGTAAAAAACAAGCCCGATTCCTGGTTATATGATGGCAAGGCCTCCAAAGATCAAATCAGCTCGTTTCTTCCGACCGGAACGCGTGGAAGCTGGAAGTATTCCCGCCATCTTTTTTCGAGTTATACATGGACTGGTCGGCATTCTGCATCAATTCGTTGGCATCCTTGCCATCTCTGGGGAAAATACCGGCCCCAATGCTGGCATAAACATGCATATCGCGCCCGTCAATCTGTAAGGCGCGCTGAAAAAGGTTATGCAATTTCTGCACAATAGTAGTGACGTGCTGCGGATCATCAATCATATCAATCAAAATAACGAATTCGTCGCCGCCCAGACGCGCTACTGTGTCGACTTCTCGCACAGAGGATTTCAGCAGGATTGCAACGTTTGTCAATACCTTGTCACCTACCGCATGGCCGAAAGTATCATTGATCTCCTTGAAGCGATCCAAGTCGACAAACAATACTGCAAGGTGTTTGCCGCTGCGTCGCGAACTGGCGATGGCATGTTCCAGTCTGTCGAAGAACATCCTGCGGTTGGGCAGGCCGGTCAGCGTGTCGTGTCGTGTCAGATGATCAAGGGCCTTTCGATTCTCGTTCAATTCGGATAAATGCGCCATGATCTGCGTCTGCATATCGTGAAAGCTACGCGAGAGCAGACCGAGTTCATCATTGCGCGTAAGCGGCAATGTGCTGATGACATGCTCTTTCGAAAAGCGGTTGATTGCGCTGACCATGGCATTCAATGGGCCGGTAACGATGCGGGAAACCAGCATGGACAGAATGAGCGCAAGCCCGCTGAAAGCGAGAATGATCTGAAAGGTATCCCAGCCTAGCCTGGTGGTTTCTCGCGTGATATTGTCCAGTGGCTGAGACAAACCGAGAATCACGAAACGCTTTTCAATGGTGTCGCCGAAAGGCAGGCGGACAAAGGCCGCAACTTGCCCGTCCTGCTTTTGCCGACCCTCATCGACATTGGTCACGACATTCATGCCCTTGCCATGAATCAGGGACAAGACAGGTCTGAAGGAGTCCTGGATGAGAATGCGCTTACCCTTATCGAAGCCGAAGGTCTGAGTAGCATCCGGGTGAATCAGAAAGTCACCCCATTGGTTGCTGAGATACAACTGATAGGTGCTTGGCAGATTACTTTTTAATAGACGGGAAAGCCCGTTCAGATCGATGTTGATTACGATCAGACCAAGCTTCTTGCCATTGCTCGAGATCACCGGAGTAGAGACTGTCACGGTCGGTTTATTCAGGCCGGAATGCGCCCCCTTCTCATGGTTGATGGTGATATCCGACAAATAGATATCTCCCCGAGCCAGTCGCAACGTATCGAAAACATAGGGGTAATGTGCTTTTTCCTGCAAATTGGCATCCAGCACCCGTGTCAGGGTCTTGCCATTACGGTCGACACGAACCAGTTCCAGACCGTGCTGGCTCGTGCTAATTAGCCGAATCTGGAAATATTCCGGATGCGCCGTTAGCATCGCAGTGAAGGTATCGGCCAGTACCTTTTTGTCACGTTCGGCGGTCAGCTCGTCCGGTGAGTTAAAAACATTACTGGTCACCGGAATGGCTGCCAGCAACTGCGAGTCCTCGGCAATCATGTCGATGATGAGCTTCATATTCCGGCCCACCACCTGCGTGGACGTCAGCAAGTCGCGTTCCGCCGCACTGGCCAACATGTTTCGACTGGACGAGTAGAAGTAATAGCCGGTCAGGCTAGTCGCCAGTATGCCAAATGCGGCAAGTAAAGAGCCAAACTTGAAGCCGATACCGAGTTTGATATGGTCAGAAAATTTCATGGTGCTAGGAATTTTTCCGGCAGATCGCCGGAGATGATGTGACTCCAGAGTACTGCTCTGCGTTGGGCATTCTCCACCGGCCTGAGCCAGATGAGCTTGTCTGATTTAACTATTAGCGGGCTGGCTTCAATCGTGCTCGCCAGACCTTGGCGACGGGTCAGTTCCTCACTGACAGATGGTTCCAGAGTGTAGTTGATCCAGTTTTCCGCGAGCCGCTGGTTTTTCACGCCGCGCGTGATCGCCCAGCAGTCAAGCCGGGCCAGCGCGCCTTCGCGTGGGATCACATAACCGACATCGGCTCCCGCATCGCGTAACTGCTTGAGCTGCTGGCTTCCATAGTTGGCGAAAAGCAGTGCGACCGAATGCTTACGGAACAGTCTCACCGATTCTTCCGGCAGTGTGTAGAAGGTCAATACATTGCGGCGCAACGCGATCAGGTGTTCAGCAACCTTGCTGAACTGCTTGTCCTCGATTTGGAAAGGCGAACCACCGAGCAACAGCGATGCAATCGAGAAGTTGTGACTGCTGGTGTCGAAAGCAAGGACCAGACCTTTATATCTCGGGTCCCACATTGCTGCCATCGATGTGGGTGGTTTCCTGAACTGTTTGCGATCATAGATCAGGCCCATTTCCGAATAAGTGTAAGGAATGGCAAAGACCTGCCCATGGCGAGTGATGCCGGGAATGGCCTGAAGATTACGGAAGCGCGGCAGCTGGTGCGCAGTATTAGGAATGTTGGAAAGCTGCAAAGGAACAACGAGCTTCTGAGAGATATAGTGTTGCATTTCTGCGGTGTTGGCAGCGAAGACATCGAAGTCTCCGCCCTGATTGGCACTGATTTTCTCCCTGAGCATGTCGTCGGAGCTGACAAAGCTCACTTCAACATGTACATCGAAGCGCTTCTCAAAATTCTTAACCAGATCGTTGTCGGCATAACCCGGCCACGCCAGCACGCGTAGCGTTTCCACGGCATAAGCTGGAAGACTTAGCGCAAGCGAAACTGACAGGATAGCGAACAGCCGGCAGATAATGGGAAACATTGGCATGACTGGAAGTTGGCTCAATTCGATTATACATTGCGCGGTATATAGCTGAACCTCAAAATATCTATGGGCTGACCTGGTTAAAAGTGATGTGCAAAGCATCTATGGTTTGTGTTATCAAACATTCACTCTTGCAACTGGTTCTTGAGTCCTCCCTTTAGGAGTAGAATCACCAGCTGCTTGATTGTGCAACAGGAATGACTCTGAAAGGGGGCATGCAGAAACGATCCTGCCGCCGCTCCGATTGAACTGACTATGCCATCGCGACTCATTTTTATGGGCTATACGCAATGTACCGTTATAACTGGTTAGTACCCTTCGTTTGCGCCGTTTTCCTGTTTGGCTGCGCGTCACGGCAGAAAGCCAAGACAATAAAATCGCACGCCGATACCACCAAAGCTTCCCAGTCTAAATCTGCATCTTCCCAAGCGGGAGTAGATACACCAGTACGGGCAGTAAAGTCTGCGGATGGATTGATCGATGGTGAAATCGTTGGCACTCCCGCCCCCGGGAGTAAATTCGCCCAACTGCAAATCGGCATGACGCGGGAGCAGGTCGAAAACTTGATTGGGCGACCGAACGATACGGATAGCCGTATCACAGGCAAACAGTTCCAGCCGTTTTACTTCGGTGGAGATACCCAACGTACCGAAGCCTTTTATAATAATGAAGGGCAGCTGACCTTTTCGAATATCCACCCGGACAATGCTGCCGACACGCTGATTCGAATCATGGTCAATCCTGAAGCCGCCGGAAACCACTGATGTGCTGATACAGAATCCCTGATACAGAACCAAAGGTTTCCAGCTTCATATTGACATGCAGCACAAAAAAAAACTACATTCCCCTTATTCTGAATTTAATTACAAGCCTCTAACAACAATCACAACGCAAATATCGTCACTTGGGAGATCATATGTCCAACATTGAATCTGTATTGAATGAAATGCGCGTTTTCAGCCCTTCCGCTGAATTCGTCAAACATGCCAACGTATCGGGTATGGATAGCTATCAAGCCTTATGCAAAGCGGCGGAGCAGGATTACGCGGGTTTTTGGGCCAAGCTGGCACGTGAAACTTTGCTCTGGAAAAAACCGTTCACCAAGGCTCTGGATGAGAGTGATGCGCCTTTCTTCAAGTGGTTCGAAGACGGCGAGTTGAACGTCTCATACAACTGCCTCGACAAACATCTCGTCACCCAGCCGGAAAAGACCGCTATCATTTTTGAAGCGGACGATGGCAAAGTCAGCAAAGTCAGTTATCGCGAATTGCACGGGCGCGTCAGTCAGTTCGCCAACGGCCTGAAGTCGCGTGGTATAAAGAAGGGCGACCGCGTCGTCATCTACATGCCGATGAGCATTGAAGCGGTGGTTGCCATGCAAGCTTGCGCCCGTATCGGTGCGATACATTCCGTGGTGTTCGGGGGTTTTTCTGCCAATAGCCTGCATGAGCGTATCACCGATGCGAAAGCTTGCGCGGTGATTACTGCCGATGCCCAGATGCGCGGTGGCAAGATAATGCCGTTGAAATCCATAGTTGACGAAGCGCTCTCCTTGGGTGGCTCCGAATCCGTACACAGTGTCATCGTTTATCGCCGTGCCGGCAACAATGTAAAGTGGAACGACAATCTGGACATCTGGTGGCATGACCTGTTCAACTCCCAGCCCATCCACTGCGAACCCGAGTGGGTCGGCTCCGAACATCCGCTGTTCATCCTCTATACCTCCGGTTCCACCGGCAGACCCAAGGGCGTGCAGCATTCCAGCGGGGGCTATCTGCTCGGTGCGATGCTGTCAATGCAGTGGGTATTCGATTACAAGGCAAGCGACATTTTCTGGTGTACCGCCGACGTGGGCTGGGTCACCGGCCACACCTATGTGGCTTACGGTCCGCTGGCGATGGGAGCGACCCAAGTGGTGTTCGAGGGCATACCGACTTACCCGGATGCCGGGCGTTTCTGGAAGATGATCCAGGATCACAAGGTCACCATTTTCTACACCGCGCCCACTGCCATCCGCTCGCTGATCAAACTCGGCGGCGAATTGCCCAAGCAATACGACCTTTCTTCGCTGCGTCTGCTCGGCACGGTCGGAGAGCCGATCAACCCGGAGGCGTGGATGTGGTACTACAACACGGTCGGACAGGCGCGCTGCCCGATCGTGGATACCTGGTGGCAGACCGAAACCGGTTGCCACATGATTGCCCCGCTACCCGGCGCGATGCAGACCAAACCGGGTTCCTGCACCCTGCCGCTGCCCGGTATCATCGCAACCATCGTCAACGAAGCGGGCGATGAAGTGCACGACCAGCATGGCGGATTTCTCGTCATAAAACGTCCATTTCCGTCGCAAATCCGCACCATCTGGGGCGACCCGGAACGCTACAAGAAAGGCTACTTCCCCGAAGAAATGCGCGGCTATTATCTGGCGGGGGATTCCGCACGCCGTGATGAAGACGGCTATTTCTGGATCATGGGGCGCATCGACGATGTGTTGAAAGTATCCGGTCACAGGCTGGGCACCATGGAGATCGAATCTGCTCTCGTTGCCAATCCATTGGTAGCCGAAGCCGCCGTGGTCGGCAAGCCGCATGACATCAAAGGCGAAGCTATAGTTGCATACGTCGTCTTGAAGGGGGTGCGCCCGGACAGCGCAGAAAAAGCCAGGGAGATTGCGGAAACTCTGCGCGCTTGGGTAAGCAAGACCATCGGGCCGATTGCCAAACCGGATGAGATCCGTTTCGGCGACAACCTGCCAAAGACACGTTCCGGTAAAATCATGCGCCGCTTGCTACGCGCTATCGCCAACGGCGAAGAGATTACGCAGGATATTTCGACACTGGAAAACCCGGCCATACTCGAACAGTTAAAAAATCCGGTGCGCTGACTTCCAACCGGTGAAGCAAACAACAACGCGAAACAACCGGGTTTCGGCGTAGGCTCATATCGGCATAGCCGATGTGAAACCGCATAGCGGTGGCCGTAACCTTAATCCCGCAATCCCGTGAACAGCTTGTAAACGCAGTGCGTTGATTTACAGTTATTTCGCTAAGCGTCGCCAACCTTACTGGGGTAATGATGTTGATTGAGACTCGTCACAGCCTGTTTCGAGACAGAAAATGAGCTTTTCATAGGCGTAACTTTCATGAACGACACATCTTACATATGTTGTTTATCTGCAACATGCCCGCCCAATTAGATTGACCTGGTCGCAACAACTCGGCTAACATCGCGCAAGCTTTACTTACCTTATTCCTTATTGAAGGGTCAATGTGCCATTGATTCGATTTATATTTTCCGCTCTGCTTGCAATTGGTGCCGCCAGCTTGCCAGGATTGGCTCACGCTGAAGAGATGCTCGCGCTCAACAGTCCCATGACGAGTGAAGTTGCGCCGGAATGGCTGCCTTCAGCGCGCGACATCAGAATCGAGCTCATCCCGGTATCTCCTGAATCGCAGAAAGCCGATATGGCGGCGCATGACCTGTGGACTCGCATACGCAGCGGTTTCGCGATGCGTGAGCTCAATTCCACGCTGGTCGCCAAGCATGAGAAATGGTATGCCGATCGTCCCGATTACGTGGCGCGAATGACCGAACGTGCTCGCCTGTACCTTTATTACATTACCGACGAAGTGGAACGACGCGGTATGCCTAGTGAGATCGCACTGTTGCCGATGATTGAGAGCGCTTTTAATCCCGGTGCATATTCGACCAGCCGTGCTTCGGGCATCTGGCAATTCATGCCGTCCACCGGCAAAAAGTTCGGTATGCAACAAAACTGGTGGTATGACGGCCGTCGCGATGTCATCAGCGCGACTAACGGCGCACTAGACTATCTGCAAAAACTACATGACATGTTTGGGGATTGGGATTTGGCACTTGCCGCATATAATTGCGGTGAAGGCGCGGTTCAACGCGCACAGGCACACAATCGCAAACGCCATTTGCCAACCGACTACGCCAGCCTGAAATTGCTGAAGGAAACTCGCAATTACGTGCCAAAGTTGATGGCGATAAAGAACATCGTAGCCAACCCGTCCAGCTTCGGGCTGGCACTGCAAGACATTCCCAACGAAGCTTACTTTGCCTCTGTTGCCACCACCAAGCACATAGATGTAAAACTGGCCGCGCAACTGGCCGACATCCCTGTGGAAGAATTCACCGCGCTTAATCCCGCGCACAACCGTCCGGTGATCTTGCAGGGAAGCAGCGATTTGATTTTGCTGCCGATAGCCAAGATGGAAACGTTCCGCGCCAACCTTGAAAGCTACAACAAACCACTGGTCAGTTGGCAGTCTTACCAACCCAAAAAAGGCGAGCGTCTCGACAAGCTGGCTCCACGCTTTGGTCTATCGTTGGAAAATCTCAAGTCCGTGAACGGCCTGTCCAAGCGCGGCAATATCAGCACCGGACAAACACTGCTGGTGCCGCTTAACGGCGAAGAATCCGAAAGCGAATTTGAAGCTTTCAACATGCACCTCGCTGCCGATGATCGTTCCGGCTCTGTCAGACACATCGTGCACAGAGGCGAAACCCTGTCCAGTATCGCGCTTCGTTATCATGTCAGCGTTGCCAGGCTGAGACAATGGAACGGCACGTTGAAAATAATCAGGGTCGGTCAAACCATTGCTGTTGCGCAAACCGGAGTTCGCAGAACTTCCGGGCATCGAAGAAAATCCAGCGATCGTTTGCCCAAGGTGGCACAAAATGGCGCGATCAAAAACAACACGCCGCGGGGAATTTAGTTTCGCGACGACGACCTTGCCGAAATTGGAGTGAATTCGCGGTATCTTTTCCACACCCGCCACACCCCCACATCAAACCAGCCATGCTAAGCCGGCGAATCAGAATAATAGCCATTACCCCTGTGACCAGCAAAGGATGGCAACGCAAAAAGCGCACAATCGCCATCCCGCGGTCAGCCAGTGCCAGCGGGGTTCGCCACTCATCTTCGATTTCAGTCATTTGCTCGCGCTGCGCGGCGATTCTTGCCAGCAACTTGCTGCGATTTTGCATCAACTCGAACATTGGATCATTCATGGTGCACACCCAGATGCTCCCTATCCTTCGCCAACTCGTCCAGACTTGCCGAGAATAGCTTCGATTTAGCCTGCTCTTTGCTGCGCAGCAACAACGCCATCAGCGTACCCAACGCCATGAACAGCGCACACACAGCACCGAGTGCGGCGAGACGATGATCATCCCAAAACAGCACCACGACAAATATCGTAAGAAACAATATGCCCATGCCGAAACAGAACAGCGCGATCAAGGCAAAAACGAGCATTTGCGTTAAACGCAGACGCTCCTCCTGAATCTCATTCGCGAGCAGTTCAAGCCGCGTCGAAACAATAAAAGTCAGCGTCGTAGCCAGTCGCTTAACCGACTCCATCAACCCTGCACTCTGTTCCGCCATGGCTTAACGGTCGCGACCAATCAGCATACCGACAATAACTCCTACGCTTGCGGCAACTCCAATAGCCTTCCACGGATTATCGTGTACGTACTCGTCAGTTGCCTTGGCGGCATACTCGGTCTTCTCGATCAATGCGGACTCTGCCTCATTGAGGCGCACCTTGGCTGCCGCTAAATTTTCCTGAATACGCTCACGTGCTGCAGACACTTTTTCGCCTGCAATACCGGCTGTTGCACGCAACAACTCCTCGGCGTCTGTTACAACCAGGCGAAAATCCTGCATAAGTTTTTCTTTGCTGACTTCTCCTTCAACGCCTGCTAATTTTGTGCTCATGATTTTCTCCTTGAACAATAAATTAAGAACTACGCTCGGGTACTACCCAACTCTCCGATAACTCCCGGATATTCTTTCGCCTTTTTTAATCCTAAAATACGCAAACGTCAATCCATTTACGGCTTACTATCTTCGTGTTGCCGCACAAGCGGAAAACCGTTCGGGTTATCAATCTTTTTCTTTTGGATGATTTCCCCGGCATGCTTCTGCAAATAGTGCGCGATAGTCTCAACGCGTATTTTCACCGAGCCGGCGGGCTTGGTGGAATCGAGATCCTGGAAGGAAAAAAACAGCGTGCCCGAGCGTTCGATTATCTGCTGCACGGGCGAATAAGACGGCTGATCCATGCCGCATTCGTAGCTCGACAACCGTACCACGCAAACGATCCATGGCAAGCGTGCGGCGACCTTTGCGCCCCACAAAATCTCGTTGGTATTGGCGCTGTACGAGGAAGGCCAGACATCGGAAATATCGAGCGGAGATTTGATGTGGCCTGTAGCGATGTCTGCGCCGAACAGCCACTCAAGCATATCTGGATCGGTGGGCAGGTACTGCGACCATAGCACCGGATAGCCGTATGCCTGAAGATCCGTTTCGATCCCGTGGCCGATGCCCGGGTCCATGTGATAGGGGCGCGCCAGCACGAGTAAGCATGGCTTGTCTTCACGCACACATTGTTCAATAATTTCGCGGCTCTTCTGGCGCATGTTCGCGTTGAACGTATCCAGCGCATGGAATCCGGCCTCCACCGCTTTTTTGGTTTCGGCTTTGGTGAGGCCGGGAATAAAATTGCGCAGTCCCTCATAGAGCTGCTTCGGCACGATAGGCCGGTCGCCCAGAGCCACAAAAGGCGTCGCATACTGGATGCCGTGTTCGGCGAACATATCCTTTTCTTTCTGGAATCCGGATTTGATGTTTTCAGGCGCAGCCATCACGCGAGGGCAGGTAAGCGATGCCGCTACGTGCCCGTGCAGATACGAAGGCAGCGAATAAATCATCGGCGAAAGCAGCACGTCTATCTTGCGGTGCGGCTTGCGCGCGAGGAATTCGCCATAATGCCCGGACATGCATTTCACCGGGTAGCAGCAATCCACCGTGCCGCGTCCCTTGCCGAATTCGCGCGCCTGCTCTTCCGAGGTGTCGGATGAGAAATCGATCTTGGCGATGCCGAGCGCTTCGAGAAAACCGATCCAGAATTGGTGGGTGGACCACAGGTTGAGCGTTTTCGGAATGCCGATGCGCATTTGCGCGCGCGGTTTTGTCGCGACGGCTGGCGCTTGGGAATGTGCGCCGTCGCCCGGATTAAACCTCGCTCTTGACACGCCGAAAGGCGTCTTCTCGAACCAGTTCAGCAACATTTGGATAGACACGCTTCACCTCTTCTAATTGACCCATCACCACTCGCATCTCGTTGGCGTCTTCCAGCAAACCTTTCGGGCAACTATTGCCGCTGATTACCCGCTCCCAACCCGTTGCCAACGGCACCTTGCTCCAATCGCGTCCCTTGCCGTCGGGCAGATGCACATCGATGAAAGTGCGGCGGCAATTTACCGCGCACCAGTGGCAGATGGTGTGCTCGTTGGTGGTGCTGGTGTATTCCAGCGCTTCTATCGTGTCGAACCCACGGAAGCTGCTGGGCTCACCCTTGTTCATCCAATCCATCGCGCATAACGCCGCGCCGATTGCGCCCGCCTCGCCCGGATAGGGGTGAACGACGATTTCAGCATCCGCCACTTTTTCTCTGATGAAATCAACCTGCGCTTTCACCACGGCGAGATTGCGGTGTGTGCCGCCTTGCAGCACGAAATTGCGTCCGGCGGCGGACAGGTTTTGCAATTGCCCGGCGTACACCCACACGTTGAGCGGTAGAACCGCCGCGAGCGAGGCCATGATTTCATCCGGCGACCAGCCTTTGCGCTGCTGATTGACGATGTCGGATTGCAGGAACACGCCGCAGCCCATTGACAGCGAGGGCACTGAACGTGCCTGAAAGGCGTGTTCTGCGTATTGTTCAAGCGGCACATCATAGCGTTCCGCTACACCTTGCAGGAATGCGCCGTTGCCGGAGGAGCATTGCGAATTCAAGCGGAAGTCGGATACCGTGCCCTGGCGCAGGATCATGATCTTGACGTCGCAGCCGCCCACGTCGCAGATCACGTCTGCATCGGGAAAGTAATTCAACGCGGCAGTCGCATGCGCGACCGTCTCGACGACTCCCACATCCGCACCGACGATGTTTTTCAGCAGATCCTTGCCATAGCCTGTGATCGCCAGGCCGCCTATTTTTTTGAAGCCGGCTTTGCGTATCTGCCGGAACAGCGCCTTGGCATCCTTGATCGGGTTGCCCGCCGATGGCGCATAGCAACTGAACAGCACTTTGCCGTCGGCGGACAGCACCACCGCTTTTGCCGTCGTGCTGCCGAAATCACAGCCGACCAGCGCCGGCGTGTCGCGCTCAAGCGCGGTCGTCTCCACGGGCGCACGGTCGTTGTTGCTGGCGTAGTGTTGCATGAACGACGCCAGATCGGCGGGACTGCTCACCAATCCTTTGGCACCTTCTTTTTCCTTCTCCTCCCATTGCCCCTTATCCACCCACCATTGCAGCTTTGCGCTGCCGGAATAAATGCCGGCGGCAGGTTTTTCTTCCAGGCCGATTTCGATACAGCCGAGACAGGCGTAATACAAGGCTTCGGCGGGAACCAGAATCAATGATTCGAGCGTGGCATTATCCGGCAACGCCAATTTGCGTTCGCTCCACAATTTGCCGAGGTGATGTCGCCACGCTTCCTGCAATCCTGCGAAAAACAGATTCGGCCCGCCCAGCAACAGCACCTGCGGCATCGGCGTGTTGCCCTTGGTCAGCGTGGCGAGATTCTGGTACACCACCGCTTCGAACAAACTGGCGATGATCTCTTCCACCGGTACGCCGGATTTGACCAGCGAGTTGGCGTCGGTCTCGGCGAAGATGCCGCATTTGGAACTGATCTTGTGCAGCTCATATCCCGCGTAGCCCATCTGCGCCAAGTGTTCGGTGGGGATGTTGAGCTTGCGCGCAGTCTTCTCGATGAAGGTGCCGGTACCGCCGCTGCAAGCCGATTGCATGTAGACCTGCTTGCTTTTCCCCAGACCGCTGGGCGTGAAGAACAGGGTCTTCATGTCTTCGCCGCCGATTTCGGAAACGAAGTTCACCTCGGAATGGAATTTTTCCACCGCCGCCGCCACGGCCACCACTTCTTGCACCATCTTCCCGCCAAGTTGTGGCGCGATCAGCCCCGCGCCCGAGCCGGTGATAAAGAGGCGATCTACTCCCGCTTTGATGCCGCACTCCGCTTCCATGCGCGCGAGGTAGGTGAGCACCATCTCGGCTTGCTTGGTGTTGTGGCGCTGATAGTCCTGCCAGAGAACCTTGCCGTTCTCTGCTACCACCGCTTTTACGGTAGTGGAGCCTATATCGAGTCCGATCATTTTCATGGTTTGGTTATTTTTAGGCGCGTTATATCTGCCGCCAGATGCAACACCAGATTCGCCGCCGTACCGGCGACACCGTAATGCGGGATGCGGTAGGTCGCGCGTTTCAGTTCGGGGCGGGCGGCAATCGCCTCGAGCAGGCTGGCTTCGGTAAAGCCGGTACGCTCCAGCACCTCCTCGTACTCACGCTGCGCCCGCTTTTTCGCTTCGGTCAGTATCATCTGGCAGCGCGACAGCGCGTGCACCTCGGCATCTCCCTTGATTTCCAGCGGCGCGTAGAGCAGGTCAGGATAGCGGCCGACGACTGTTGCCATCGCACCGACGCTCATGGTGTTCGGCATGCATGAGTAAGGCGAGAGCTCGCAGATCATGTGCGCCTTCTTCTTGTGGTAAGCCCACAGCGCCTTGCCGATCAGCATGTCGCCCTCGCCGCCATCGAGCCGGCTGTTGAAGTAAGGCGCGGCGAGTTCGCGCAGTTCGCGCTGGTCGGGCAACTCGTGCGGCACCATGCCCGTGGCGCGGCGCATGCGCATGTATGTCCACCTGAGCAGCCACTGTGCGGTGTGCAAGCTGCCGAGCTTCAGGCGCGAGTAACGCTCGATGCCGATGTGATCCTCGAAATTCTGTCCGGCCAGGCGCATCAGGTAATCGAACCAGATGGTGATCGCTGCCGGATACACCTCGGCCCCTTCCGATTCCAGCCAATGATGGATGTTGTAGTTCGGGTCGCCTTCCACCGTTTGCAGATAAAACTCGCCGGTGATCTTGACCAGCGGCTTCACACGCAGACGGTCTACCTCGATCTGGTCGAAGCGGCGGCGCACTTCGCGCATCGCGTCGGTGAAATAATTTGTGCCCAGATGCCATAACAGCGCTCCCAGTTTTTTGCCGCGCGCGGGACGCTTGCGGAAAACCTCGTGCAGGTATTTGACGCATTCGCGCGCCACCTTGTCGGTCTCGCCGGGATGCACCTCATAAGGCCGTATCTGGTACTCCATGTCCTGCACCACATCGGTTACCACAGTGGCCCAGATCGCGCCGAGCAAAAACGGCATATCCAGTTTCAGGCCGCCGCCAGCCTTATCGCCCTGATCGAGCTTGTCCTGCCCGAGCATAAACATGCGGAATGATTCCATGCCGATGTTGCGCAGTGCCAGTTCGTAGCTCTGGTGATACTGGCCGAAACGGCACGAGCCGCACGAACCCGCAGTGACGTAAATGTAGTCTTTCGCCACCTGTTCTGCGCCGATGCGTTGCGCCGCGCTACGCAGGTAATTGGCTAGATTGCCGGTGGTGAAACTGGTCGGGCAGCACTGGCCGATGTCGGCCACTTCGCGCCCGGTTAACATATCCTCGCGGGTGGCGGTGGGCAGTATCTCGGAGGCGTAGCCCTGGTTTGTCAGCATACCTTGGAGCACCCGCTCGACGCGCCAGTGCAAGCCGCCGAAGAGTATGGTCGTGCTGGCACGCTCCTCGCGTGTGAATGGCCGTGGCCGATAGGTGCGGAAATGTCCGGTTGTCCCGCTCACTTTTTCTGTGAGGGGCGGCGGCACGACGAAATGCATTTTGCTGTCGCTTTGGACATTTGTTTCAGCGACCACGCGCAGGCCTTGCAATGATTTGTAACTTTTAAGCGGTATTTCGGGTGCGTTCATAAACGACTCCTTAGAAATAACCGATTGCAATAAATCTTTTTCAGCATAGCAGATTTATTGCTAAGCTTTAATATTATGGGTTCGGCACGGTGAAGTATCAACTCTATTCGTGCTGAGCGTAGCTGGCATAGACAGCGAAGTCGAAGCATCAGCTGTATCCTTTCGACTTCGCTGCGCTACGCTCAAGGCGAACGGACTTCAAACATAATCAGGCCGGATCAATAGTTTGATTTTGTGTGAAGTCGCGGGGGATAGGTGGGCCGAGAATCATTGTTGTGATCCGCAATCCCCCTCCTGAACCGTCCGATTAAACCGTTTGCAGTGCGCATTCGTCCTCGGTATCTTGCGCTACTGGGTTGATCATTTTCATCCGCACAGTAAAATTTCCCACGCGGTAAAAACCTCTATTCCCTTAACCTATCCGTCCGGTCTTCATTGATGGTCTCTCCTTCAAGACAGCGCAATAGGTTTCTGGCCTTTGTTATCCAAACCATCATCATACAAGTGGCAATGCACGATGTGCGTTGCCGATTGACTTGTGGCCGGAGGATAGCTGGCGCGGCATGTCTCGTTGACATGCGAACAGCGCGGAGCAAAATGGCAGCCAGGCGGCGGGTTGGCCGGTGATGGCAAGTCACCCTCCAGCCTGATTCGTTCCACGCCTTGCCCATCAATGCGCGGAACGGCGGACAACAGCGCCTGGGTGTAAGGATGTTTCGGCGCGCGCAATACCTCCGCCGCCGTGCCACGCTCCACGATACGGCCGAGATACATCACGCACACTTCATGGGCGAGATACTCCACCACCGCGAGGTTGTGGGTGATGAACAAATAACTCAGATTCAATTCCTGTTGCAGCGATTTTAATAAGTTTAAAATCTGCGCCTGCACCGACACATCCAGCGCGCTGGTCGGTTCATCGCAGATCAGCAGCTGAGGCGAAACGGCAAGGGCGCGCGCGATCGCGATACGCTGCCGTTGTCCGCCGGAGAACTCGTGCGGGTAACGCCACTTGCTGGTGCGTGCCAATCCGACCTGGTCGAGCAGGGTATCGATGTGCGCCTGGCGTGCTGCACTATTGCTTTGGATATTTAACGCGGTCATACCCTCTTCGAGAATTTCAGCGACACGCATCTTCGGATTCAGCGAAGCGTATGGATCCTGGAATACCATCTGCATCGTGGCGCGCTGCTCACGCAATTCGCGCGCAGCCAGTCCGATCAATTCGCGCCCGGCAAATTGCACACTGCCGGCGGTGGGCGGTATCAATTGCAGCAAAGCCTTGCCCAGCGTGGTCTTGCCGCACCCGGATTCGCCTACCAATGCCAGTGTGCGCCCTTGCGGAATCTCCAGCGATACGCCGTCCACCGCCTTTACCTGGCCAACCACGCGCTGCAGGACGCCTTTGCGGATCGGGAAATAAACTTGCAAGTCGGAGACTTGCAGCAGCGAGGATCGATAACCAGCGACTTGTCTGGCGTTGTTTGCCAGGCTAGTCGATTGGCTAGTAGTTCCATCAGGAGCGAGGATTGAGTCAGGTTTGGCGCTATCCTGCTGCTTCTGCGTGCTAACCTCACTCCTCGCAACTTGATCCTTGATCCTTGATCCTTGATCCTGATACAGATGACAGCGTACGCCTTGCCCATCTTCCAGTACTGTCCAATCCGGTGTTTGTTCGCTGCACAGCGCCCAGGCCTGGTCGCAACGCGCGGCAAAGCGACAACCCTGCGTGATGCTGCCCAGCGGCGGAACGCTGCCGGGAATCGCGGCCAGCGGCTGGTTGTGCCGCGTCGCATCGGGTAAGGCGGCAAATAATTTTTGTGTATATGGGTGTAACGGTCGGGCTAACAATTGCGCGCGGCTGGCCTGCTCGACGATTTGTCCGGCATACATCACGCCAACCTGATGCGCCATTTCCGCCACCACCCCGAGATCGTGGGTGATCAGCAACAGCGACATGCCGCTGGCAGTCTGGGTATCGCGCAACAGTTGCAGCACTTGAGCCTGCGTGGTCACATCCAGCGCGGTGGTCGGCTCGTCGGCGACCAGCAACTTTGGCTGTCCGGCCAGAGCCATCGCGATCATCACGCGCTGCTTCATGCCGCCTGAAAGTTGCATCGGATATTCTGTTTCGCGCCGCGCCGCATCCGGAATGCCGACCTGATCCAGCAACTCCACGCAACGCTGTCGCGCAGCCTTGCCACGCATGCCTTGATGCAAATCCAATACTTCGGCGATCTGCTCACCGGCCGTCATCACCGGATTCAGGCTCAGCCCCGGTTCCTGGAAGATCATCGCCGCGGTCCCGCCGCGTACCGCGCGCATCTCGCGTTCATGCAAACCGAACAATTCCACACCGTCCAGCTGCGCCGTGCCGCCCGCACGCACCACACCATCCGGCAACAGGCGCAGCAGCGACAGCGCGGTCACGGACTTGCCGCAGCCCGATTCGCCGAGCAGCGCAAAAGTCTCGCCTGCCCGGATGCTGAAAGAAATGTCGTCCACGATGCGCGCGCCGTTGCGCAACTGCGTGATCAGGCCGGAGACACGGAGGATGTCACCCATTACGCCACCATCTCGGTACGATTCAGGCGCGGATCGAACGCATCGCGAACCGTATCGGCAAACAGATTCGCCGCCAGCACCAGCACCAGCATGAAGCCGAACGCGGAGGCCAACGCCCACCACACCATTGGCTCGCGCCCCATCTCCAGTCGCGCGCCATTGATCATCGTGCCGAAGCTGATCATGGACGGATCGACGCCCACGCCGACGTAGGACAACACCGCCTCGGCCAGCACCAGTCCGCTGAAATCCATCACCAGCGAAATCAGCACGATGTGCATCACGTTCGGCATGATGTGGCGCGTCAGGATGCGCAATGAAGACACACCGAACGCCTGCGCCGCCTGGATGTATTCCATTTCGCGCAGCTTGAGCGTCTCGCCGCGCAGCAAACGGCATAATCCGGTCCAGCTGGTCACACCTAGAATCAGGCACAGGAACACCAGGCGCAGATCGGCACGCGATGCGGAGGTGTCGAACCATTGCGGATGCGTATCGATGGTCACCTGCATCATCAGCACCGCCGCCGCGATCAGCAGCACGCTGGGAATGGAACTCAGCACGGTATAGATGTACTGGATCACGTCATCTACCCGGCCGCGCCAATAGCCTGCCGCGATACCCAGCAACAAAGCCAGCGGCAACGTGACCAGTGTCGTCACCGTGCCGATGATCAGTCCGGTGCGTATGCTTTTCAGCGACAGGTATAGCACGTCCTGCCCGACCTTGTCGGTGCCGAGCACGTGATAGGCAGCAGCCAGTTTGGCGGCCATGCCGATGATGGCGGCGATGATCAGCGTGGCGATCAACAGGGCGCGCAGCGGCCAGCCGCGCTGTGCCAACCAGCGCTTGCCAACCAGGGCAATCAACAACCCCGCCAACAACCCCGCCAGCGCACCGGTCAATCCGCGCCACAATATATCGCTGTCCTGCCGCTGCGTATCGGTCAGATGCGCGCCACCGTAGCGTAGACGCGGATATTCGCGCAGCACTTTGCCGTCTGGCATTTCGATGCTTTCCTTGGCATACAGCGCCACAGCCAATGGCGCGGAGTAGGTCTTCTCGGTCTGCGTGCGCAGCGGTGTCACCAGCAGGTCGAACACGCTCAGCACCTCCGGTGAATACACCGTCTCGCCACTATTTTTTTCAGACAAAGCGGCCTGGAAATGCAGCGTATCCAATAGCCCGACCAGCAGAAACAGCGACAGCACCAGCAACGACACCATCGCTGTAGCACTCTGTGCCACGCGTCGCCAGGGCAACAGCAGATGCTCGCGTTGCCGCACATACCACGCACAGGCGATGCCTGCCGCCAGCAGCAAGAACACCAGCGCGTCGCTCCACAAGATGACCGGCATGAAACTCACGACAATCTCACCCGTGGGTCGACGATCGTGTAGGAAATATCGGTGAGGATCAGCCCGACGATATAAAGCAGCGAGCCGAGAAACACCATCGCGCGCACCACGCTGAAATCCTGTGCATTGATCGCATCGATGGTGTAGCTGCCCAGGCCGGGAATACCGAAGAACGACTCGGTGAGCAGGCTGCCCATGAACAGCAGCGGGATGATCACCACCACGCCGGTAAGTATAGGGATCATCGCGTTCTTCAAAACGTGGCGGAACAGCACCGCCAATTCCGACAAGCCCTTGGCACGCGCGGTACGCACATAGTCTTTGCCGATCTCTTCGAGAAAGATGGTGCGATACCAGCGGCTGCTGGAGCCGACGCTGCCGATCATGCCTATTATGATAGGCAACACCACGAATTTGAAGCCGCCCATGCCGCCGTCATATCCGGAAATAGGCACCAGATGCCACAACTTGCTCACCACGAACTGCCCTCCGATGATGTAGAACAAGCCCGACACCGACATCAGCAATACGCACAACGCTACCCCAGCCATGTCCAGAGTGGTGGCGCGAAACAGAGTCATCAGCAGCGCGAAGCTGACGTACGTCACCAGACCGATCAGAAAGGTCGGCAGCGCGATCTCCAGACTCGGCCCCATGCGTGTCGCGATTTCGCGACCGATACTGCGCCCGTCATCCGAGTAACCGAAATCGAGCACGAACATGCCGGCGGATTTCTGCCAGAAGATTGTGTCGGTAAGTTTGTCCGTGCCGTTTGCAGCGTTATTCAGCAACAACGGCTTGTCATAGCCGTGCTGCTGCTTCCACTTTTCGATCGAATCGGGTGTGACGCGCTTGATGCCAAGCTGCATGCGCGCCATGTCGTCCGGCGTGTTCACCACGAAGAATAGGGCGAAGGTAAGCAGATTCACCCCGATCAGGATCGGTACAGCGTAAAGGATGCGGCGCAGCAGGTAGGCAAGCATGTTACGTCTGGTGTGAATGAATGATGGTTGCGCGGATTATAGGGCAATAGCTCATCCTGTTTGCACTCGAATGAAACCGGATTCGGCTGACTCCTGGTAACTAAAAGGGCACATCTCCGGCCACGCGCCAGGTCACGTATATCGCGCCAGCTGCGAAGGCGAAAGTCAGCAGCGCGAACAGCAGGCTTTGTATTCGGGGTGATCGTTTGGGCAGAGGCATCAGCCAGGCTGCAATCGGAATGGCTGCCAGGAGGGACAGCGCATACCAGGGAAGATTTGCGCCCAGCACGGCTATGCAACCGGTCAGTCCGGCAATCAGCGCGAGTGGCAACGTGAATACTCGCCCGGCTGGCAAAGCTTTGTTGCTGAGCAGGTGGATGAACAATAGCGCTGCAGCGGATGACCCGAGTGCCAACCCGAATTGTCCGAGCAGAGCAGATGCGCCGACCAGGGCTGCACCGCCCGTGCCCATGCCCAGCGCGGTAGCTGCACTTGCGGCGCGTATCGGATCATTTTCAAGTTTGTCCATACCCCAGACCAGGATCGCGACATAAGCCGCGCAACCCGCGCCCCACAGCAGCACTACCTGGGGTGGATGTTGCTGGAGGATACGCTGTGCCGTCCAGATCGCGGCTGCTCCGCCGAGCAAGGGAAGCAGCGAAACCAGCCAGCGTGACCGCGATAAACTGAGCAGCAGGCCGAGCGCTGCGCTGATCAACCCCAATAGAACGATCTTGCGCGAGGCGGTCAGCGGATCGATGGTGAAGTTGCTGGCCAGGTATATAGTGACGGCAAATCCGGCGATGATGGCCAAGCCGCTCAGTTTGATGCGCTGGAATAACTCGGCGGTGAGGAGTGCGACCAGGAAGGGTGCGAAGCCGGCTTGCACGGCGGGGTGATCGAGCAGTTCTTGCAACTTAACCTCCGGTAGACCATCGAACAGCGGCGAGTTTACCACTATCGAATCGGTTCTTGAAAACGGTCGCGCTTGATAATGTGTGCCCTTGAAATTCGGCGACGCGCTCCCCATATTCGCGGAGCGCGGTGATACAGATGGCAAACTGCGCGGCTAAAATCTGACATTGGAGACTACAAGTTCATGAAGAGAATCTTTCTGTTTGTTGTGACAAATTTGGCAGTGGTGTTCGTGATCAACATCACCCTGCGGCTGCTCGGAGTGGATCGCTGGTTGAACGAAACCGGCGGCATAAACTTCAGCGCGCTGCTGGTGTTGTCTGCCGTGATCGGTTTCGCCGGCTCGCTGGTTTCGCTGGCCATGTCCAAGTGGTCTGCCAAGCGTATGGTCGGTGCCCGGGTCATCGAAAACCCGATCGATCCGACCGAGCGCTGGCTGGTGGATACGGTGCGCAGACAAGCGCAAGCCGCTGGTATCGGCATGCCGGAAGTGGCGATTTACGATGCACCCGACGTGAACGCCTTCGCCACCGGATGGAATCGCAACGACGCGCTGGTGGCGGTGAGTACCGGCCTGCTGCAAAGCATGAGCAAGGATGAGATCGAGGCGGTGCTGGCACATGAAATGAGCCATGTCTCCAACGGCGACATGGTGACGCTGGCGCTGATCCAGGGCGTGGTGAACACCTTTGTGATATTTTTCGCCAAGCTGTTCGGATTCTTCGTGGATCGCGTGTTGCTCAAGAATGATGGACGGAATGGTCCCGGCATAGGCGCATTCGTTGCTGAAATCGCGGCGCAACTGGTGTTGGGCGTGCTCGCCAGCGTCATTGTGATGTGGTTCTCGCGCCAGCGCGAATTCCGCGCCGATGCGGGCGGCGCCCATCTGGCCGGACGCAACAAAATGATCGCCGCGCTGGAACGGTTGAAGATCAACCACGAGCAGGCCAGCTTGCCGGAAAAGATGGCCGCGTTCGGCATCTCCGGCGGTCACGCTTTCGCGAAAATGTTCATGACCCATCCGCCGCTGGATGAGCGTATCGCCGCGTTGCGCAACGGGCAATAACCGCTTCTGCAAAACGCGCCAAATAAAAAGGCCTGCGATGCAGGCCTTTTCATATTGAACTGTCCGCACTCCCGCCAATCTACGGCTGGGTAGTGTCTTCCTCCATATCGTCGTAGCGGGTGCGCGGCGGGTTGCCGTCATACACCAGATTTTTCCGATACAGCAGGTAGCTGTCACGCATAAATTCATAGGGGTCTAGCATCGCCTCACGCAAAACTTTTTCCTGATCCAGCAATTCGGCGCGCAGGTTGAGTCCCCTGGCCAGGTAAGCCTGATTGCGCGTGCGCATGTGTTTGATCTGGTACACAGGACTCGAATAGCCGTCGACATACAGCCCGGCGCTGTCGCGTAGCGTGCTGGGGCCCAGTATAGGCAGAACAAGGTAGGGACCGTTACCAACCCCCCACTTGCCCAAAGTCTGACCAAAATCTTCGTTATGCTTTTTCAGCTCGCCGGTTGATGCAACATCGATCAATCCGAATACTCCTATCGTGGTATTTACGAAGACACGCATCCCATCAGAAAAACCCTGTACCAGCTTGAATTGCAGCAAATCGTTGGCGGTGACGACGACATCGTCCAGATTGGAAAAGAAATTCGACACCATGGTTTTGCCTACCGCCGGCATGACGGCACTGTATCCTTGCGCGACAGGTTTGATAACGGCCTTGTCGACGGTGTCGTTAAACCGGTATATGCCGCGATTGAGCGGTTCGAGGGGGTCGTTCGGGTTGTGCGCCCCGGCGCAGCCGATGAGAAGCATGGGGGAGATCAACAGGGCTGTAGTCAGAAAAAGAGGGCGCATGCTATCCATGGTTGTTATATAGGCCGGTTTGACGGCACGGATTATAATTGGTATGAAAGTTGACGCAAAGTTTCTAAACGGACTTGACGGGCGGCAGGAGGTCACTCATGCGGAACCGGAAAGCGCCGGTCTTGCGGTCGGCAAAGTAATGTTGCAGCGTGAAATACACCGGGCGGAACGCCAGCGTGTCCCACGGAATATCTTCCTCGGCGAACAGTTGCACTTCCAGGCTTTCCACGCCGGGAGAAAAATCGAGATTCAGCAATCTGGCGCGGAACAGCAGGTGCACCTGATTGATGTAGGGCAGGTTGTACATGGAATACAGCTCGCCGATGTCCACCTGCGCATTGGCCTCTTCCAGCGTTTCACGCGCTGCGGCCTCGACAGTGGTTTCGCCGTTTTCCATGAAGCCGGCGGGCAATGTCCATAGCCCGTGGCGCGGTTCGATGGCACGGCGGCACAGCAGGATTTTATCCTGCCATTCCGGAATGGCGCCGACGATCAGTTTCGGGTTCTGATAATGGATTTCGCCGCAAACAGTACAAACATGGCGCGAGCGGTTGTCATCCGGCGGGAGGCGCAGTTCAACTGGGGCACCACATACGCTGCAAAATTTCATACGCCGTAAAATTTCATGTCAGGGGACTGGTGCGAGGATGAATCATTTCCATGACTGTTAATGGGGTTTCTCGCTGTTCTTGTTTGCTGATGAGGCGACCTGGGGGAAGTTCTTGTCCAGCACGCGCTGTGCATCGTCGCGCAGCTGCTTCATGCCCATGGCGTCATAGCCCTGCACCAGTATCAGCAGCGCATCGCGCGTCGCTGGCGTATTCGGATAAAGCGTCAGCACTTCCTTGGCGCGGTTCACCGCGGCGATGTGCGCGCCACGGCGCTGGTAGTAACTGGCGACATGGATCTCGTATTTCGCCAGCGCGTTGAGCAGGTATTGCATACGCAATCTTGAATCGGGTGCGTATCTGCTGGAAGGGAAGCGCGTTATCAGATCCTTGAAGGCGGCAAACGAATCTTGTGCCGCTTTCGGGTCGCGCTCTGTGGGATCCTGCCCGAACGCCAAACCGAACAGGCCGATGTCGGCGTTGAAATTGGCCAGACCCTTCACGTAGTAGGCATAGTCCACATGCGGATTATTAGGGTACTGCTTGATGAAGTTGTCGGCGGCGGTGATGGCGGATTCGGCCTCATTCTGCCGGTAATAGGCGTAGGCAATCTCGATCTGTGCCTGCTGCGCGTAACGCCCGTATGGGTAATGCGATTGCAGGGATTCGAACTGTTTGATGGCCTCCTCATAACCGCCATCATTCAGGCTTTTCTTGGCATCGGTATACATTTTTTCGGCAGAAGCCGATTTTCCGGGGGTGTCGGCATCGGGCTTTGAGCCGAACACGCCGCAGGCGGTTAACGTAAGTAACAGGAATACGGCTAAACTATGGCGCATGACAAATCCAGAAATTAATTTGCACGATTATAACGCAAACCCCCCTCGCTCCGAACCGGTACATTTCACCGTTCCCGATGAATATGCCGGATTGCGCCTCGATCAGGCCCTGGTCAGGTTCTTTCCCGAGTATTCGCGCAGCCGTCTGCAGGAATGGATCACCCAGCAGCAAGTCAAGGTGGACGGTGCATATGCAACGTCCAAGCAAAAAGTGTGGGGCGGAGAAAAGCTGGAGGTGCTGCCTCAAACTCATCCCGCCGAGCAACCCTATCTGGCCGAGGACATCGCGCTTGAAATCTTGTATGAAGACGATACGCTGCTGGTAATCAACAAGCCGGTCGGGCTGGTGGTGCATCCCGGCAGCGGCAATTGGGAGGGCACATTGCTCAACGCCTTGCTGCATCACGCGCCGCAATTGGCGGACGTGCCGCGCGCCGGCATCGTGCACCGGCTGGACAAAGACACCAGCGGCTTGCTGGTGGTCGCCAAAACCATAACCGCGCAAACCGCACTGGTGCGGCAGCTGGAGGCGCGCAGCGTGCAGCGCGAATACCTGGCACTGGTGCATGGCGAGTTGACCCGAGCCGGAAAGGTGGATGCTCCCATCGGACGCCATCCCACCCAGCGCGTCAAGATGGCGGTCGTGGAAAACGGCAAGCCCGCGGTCACTCATTATCAGATCGAAAGAAAATTTCCGAGCTGCACGCTGCTGCGCTGCCGCCTGGAAACCGGGCGCACCCACCAGATCCGCGTGCATCTGGCCCATATTGGCCATCCTTTGGTAGGCGACAGCGTGTATCTCAAAGGCCCGCAGAAATGCGTGCCGCAACTGCGCGCCCTGTTAAGCGGTTTTCCGCGCCAAGCGCTGCACGCCACCCGTCTGGCACTTGAGCACCCAGTCAGCGGCGAGAGGATGGAATGGCATGCGCCGTTGCCGCAAGACATGGTGCAATTGCTGCAACAAATCAAGGCGATTGTGAATGAGCCCGCCTGAACATTTGATCATTCCCGGCTGGCCTGCGCCCGCCAATGTCAAAGCTTTGCAGACCACCCGCCTTGGCGGCATCAGCAGCGCACCTTACGATAGCCTCAATCTGGGCGACCATGTCGGCGATGCGCCGATGTCTGTGGCGCGCAACCGGATGTTGCTCAACACGCTGCTACCGAGTGAACCGGTGTGGCTGAAGCAAGTGCATGGCACAGCAGTGGCGAATGCCGATATGGCAGGGTGTTTACCGCAGGGCGATGCCGGCATCGCGCGGCATCGCGATGCGGTGTGCGTGGTGATGACCGCAGATTGCCTGCCGGTGTTGCTGTGCGACCAACAAGGCAGCGTAGTCGGGGCTGCACACGCCGGATGGAAAGGCCTGGCCGCCGGGATCGTCGAAGCCACCGTGCAGGCGATGGATGTTGCGCCGCATAACCTGATGGCGTGGCTGGGACCGGCTATCAGCCAGCAAGCGTTTGAAGTGGGTGAGGAAGTGCGTGCCGTTTTTGTGGATGCCGACCCGCAGGCCGCAGCGGCATTCATCCCCGGGGAGCACGGCAAATGGCTGGCCGACCTTTACGCATTGACGAGATTGCGCCTGAACGCGCTGGGTATCACGCAGATCTACGGCGGCGGCTATTGCACTTACCGCGAGCGCGAACGTTTCTTTTCCTACCGTCGCGACGGTGTGACGGGGCGGATGGGGACTTTCATCTGGCTGGATTAACCGGAGCGGATCGTCAACCTTTGGTATAATCCGCGCCCGTAATTTTCTGAGTAACCCCCATGACCGTTTTGCTGTGGATCGTCGTCGCCAGCATTTTTGGCGGCGCATTGAGTGTGTCGTGTGCCGCGCTGTTCGCCTTGAATGCGCGCGCCCATTGGGTGAACTCGCTGGTCAGTTACGCCATCGGAGCATTGCTGGGCGCGGCATTCCTCGAGATATTGCCCGAGGCACTCAAATTGAGCGCCAGCGTTTCGGTGGTCAGCGGCGCGGTGCTGGGCGGCATCCTGTTGTTCTTCACGCTGGAAAAACTGCTGTTGTGGCGGCATTGCCACCACGATCATTGCGAGGCGCATGATCCCGTCGAACCCAAGGATCATGGGCGCAGCGGCACGATGATCATGGTGGGCAACACTTTTCACAACTTCGTCGATGGCATCATCATTGCCGCAGCATTCTTGGCCGATATGCATCTGGGTGTCGTCACCGCACTGGCGATCATCGCGCATGAGATACCCCAGGAGGTCGGCGACTTCATGATCCTGCTGCATTCCGGTTACACCAAGGCGCAGGCTTTGCTGCTCAATCTGGTGTCCAGCCTGGCCACGTTGCTGGGCGGCGTGCTGGCATATTACGCCTTGAGGTCGATGCAAAGCGTTGTACCGATATTATTGGCTTTGGCTGCGGCGAGCATGATCTACGTCGCGGTTGCCGACTTGATACCCGGATTGCATAAGCGCACCACCTTGCGCGACACGTTGGAGCAAGTGGTGCTGATTGCGTTGGGCATATCTTCGATCGTGCTGGTCCAATTCATGGTGTCCGAATAAGTTAATGAAAGTGTGTAATGAGTAAAACTTCCCCGCAAAAAGTAGGCTTCGTCTCGCTCGGTTGCCCGAAGGCGACCGTTGATTCCGAGCACATTCTCACGCGCCTGCGCGCCGAGGGTTATCTGATCTCCAACAGTTATCAGGATGCCGATCTGGTGGTGGTCAACACCTGCGGTTTCATCGACAGCGCCGTGGCCGAATCGCTGGATGCGATCGGCGAAGCGCTGGCAGAAAACGGCAAGGTGATCGTCACCGGATGCCTTGGGGCCAAGGGTGATGTGGTGAAACAGGCACACCCCAAAGTGCTCGCCGTTACCGGCCCGCACGCGACCGATGAAGTGATGGCTGCGGTGCATCAACATCTGCCCAAACCGCATGATCCTTATATGGACCTGGTACCTGCACAGGGCATCCGCCTGACGCCCAAGCATTTTGCCTACGTGAAAATTTCCGAGGGCTGCAACCATCGCTGCACCTTCTGCATCATCCCCAGTTTGCGCGGCGATCTGGTCAGCCGTCCGGTCGGCGATGTGATGCAGGAAGCGCAGAATCTGGTCAACGCGGGCGTGAAAGAACTGCTGGTGATCTCGCAGGACACCAGCGCCTACGGCGTGGATATTAAATACCGCACCGGCTTCTGGGGCGGCAAGCCGCTCAAGAGCCGCATGACCGAGCTGGCAACCGCGATGGGCGAACTCGGCGCGTGGGTGCGCCTGCATTATGTGTACCCGTATCCGCACGTGGACGAGGTGATCCCGCTGATGGCGCAGGGCAAGATCCTGCCGTATCTGGATATCCCGTTCCAGCACGCCAACCAGCGCATCCTGAAACTGATGAAACGTCCGGCCAGCAGCGAGAACGTGCTGGCGCGCATCAGGCAGTGGCGCGAGATATGTCCGGACCTCACGCTGCGCAGCACCTTCATCGTCGGTTTCCCCGGCGAGACCGAGGAAGAATTCGAAGAGCTGCTGGATTTTCTGGAAGAGGCTCAGCTGGATCGCGTCGGTGCGTTCGCCTACTCGCCGGTGGATGGCGCGGTGGCCAACGCCTTGCCTGATCACATTCCTCCCGAAGTGCAGCAGGAACGCCTTGCGCGCCTGATGCTGCTGCAGGAGGAAATCAGCGCGGAACGCCTCAAGCGCAAGATCGGCAAGACCATCACCGTGCTGGTGGACGAGGTGGATGAAGAGGGCGCGATCGCGCGCAGTTCGGCCGATGCGCCGGAGATCGACGGATTGGTGTACATCGAAAATGGCCAGCAGTTAAGCATGGGCGATTTCGTCGACGTGAAAATCACCGATTCCGATGAGCATGATCTGTGGGCGAAGTTGGCTTTGTAGTTTGGGGGTTAGCGGCTTTATCGCGCAACCCAACGAGGGTAATGTTGGGTAAGAGCTCGACAGCAGGGCAGTGGTCGATGCCTGCGCTTCACGATTTCCTTTGTGTCTGACCCCCGTTTCAGCCCCGGTTTTCGATCATGCCTGTTGCCGGGTTGAAGGATGGAAATCGCAGCTAAAGGAGCGACGCGATTTTCAGGGTTATTTGCAGTAGTTGCTGATGTCTTTTTGAGCTTTTTCGATACGTTGTTCGCGTTGTTGGTCGTCTATGAAAGAGCGTTCGCCTTTTGCATCTATCTCCACCATTCGTATACCGCTCTGTAAGTCTCTCAGGTTTTGTTGGGCGGCGGCACAACTGGCTTGTTGAGCATCTGTGGCAGACTGTTTTTGAGCGGCTTTGTCGGCGGCTTCTTTCTTTGCCTTTTGTGACTTTTTCAATTCTGCTTCGCGTTCTGCGATGGTTTGCGGTGCGGTCACACCGCTGCTAGCGGTATCCTGTGTGTTGGCATCCGGGCGTAGAGTTTTTGGCCGCACATCAAGGGGGGGCGGTTGATCCGAATAATGTACCTGGCCATTGGAATCCACCCATTTACTGATTGCAGCAAGGGCGTTTGTGCTGAGAAGTATCACAAATAACAGCAGGTATTTGTTCATGTCAAGCATCCCTGTCGAATTAGAGGTTTTTGATTCGATTCAAATTCGTCCGAAGAAATCCCGGCGAATGCGCAGACAAGTCTAGCATGTAGAGGTATGATTGCAACATCAATAAGATGTGCCAGATTAATGAAGCAGGAGGGGGATGTTATGCCGGACAGCAATGCTGGCGACGCTGCCAATCAAGTCTATTACGATGTGGAAAAAAATGCCGGAATGGTATTGAAACTCTTCAATGCCTATTATCGTGATCGCAACCATGCAGGAAAGATTTACGACGACACTCCCAGCTTCTTTATGTTCAAGGCAGGCGTGCTGGAGGGAAAAGAGGTAGCCACGCGCGGTTCGGAGAAGTTGCTGCTGGACGACTGCATTCAGCGTGCCAAGGAGCGCAACGGCTACATCAGCGTGTCCAAACATCGTAATCCAAAACTGGGCTACTACTGGCTGGAATTGTCGGTGATGCCGTTCATGATGGGTGATGCGGTAGGCAAGGAGAATAAAGGGGAATTCTTTTATATACTCACCAAGTTCATCGAGTTCACCAAACAGAATCCCAAGATATATGGGGATTTGACAGCCGAAATCGAATCCGACAAGGATATCGCGGTGATGCTCAATGGGATTGGCAAGATGGCGAGTCGCCTCAACACGGCACTGGAGATATACCCTGAAAAGATGCTGGTGGCATACAACCCCAAGTGGCCTGTGACAGAAGTCCAGAAACTGCTCCTTTCGCTCAAGGATAACGATCAGGACTGGTGCGAAATGTTCTTCGAATACTTGCGGTATGTGATGAGCAAAAAAACTTAAGAGAGCCTCTAAAAATCCACATTTCATCTCAACTGCTGCGTTGCGAAAAAATTTATTGCTTACATATACACCATATGCGGCGCTGCGAAAGTTTTTGCGAGCAGCGCGCTACGCGGCTTGCCTGCTTACCCCTCTTCCGCGCCTTGCATTTGGGCGAACTCTGAATTTTTAAAGGCTCCCTGAATTTGCATTCAACTTTAAAAGGGGAAAAGACCGGACAAAAAAACGCCCGACAGACCGTATAGCCTATCGGGCGCAGAGAGAGTTTGCTGAATGTTTATTTTTTCGTTGGGCAGGTGTTCGTACCGAAGATCGCATATGCCGGGCAAAAACCGAAGATGGCAGTCAACAACAGAACGATGCCGATAACGATGCCGATCCAGCCCCACACGCCGACTGTTCCGGTGGCGGCCAGTGCAATCAATACCAAACCCAGTATTGCGCGTATTGCGCGATCTATATCTCCTGTATTGCGTTTCATTTTGAACTCCTTAGAATAGATTGGGGAAAGTGCAGCTTAGTGGATATTCGCCTGTTTGTCTGTGATAAAAATCACATAGGGAAAATCGTGGACCCAGATCCGGGTTCGGTGCCGCTAAAAGTTGGCGAATTTTTTGAGTGCTGCCGCATCGGTGATGTCGATCTGCTCGCGTCCCAGTTTGACCCAGCCTTGTTCGGCAAAGCCTTTGAGCAAGCGGCTGACGATCTCCCGCGCGCTGCCGAGTTCGTCGGCCAAAGCCTGATGGGTGGTGTGGATAGGGCCGGGCTTGTTGATCAGGAGATTTGCCAGGCGCTGGTCCAGCTTTTGAATTGTGTGTCGTCGGAAAGCATGGGTGAAATTAACGGGGCGAAGAAAAACGTCGCGAGCGATGGCAGGACAAGGCACGCAAGGATGAAACAGCGGAATTTACACAGTAGTAAATGAGCATTTTGAGTCCTTGTGTAACGCAGTCATGCCAAGCGGATAACCAATGACTTGGCTGTCGTTAACCAGCGGCTTATGTCACCGTCTTTTGGTGACTTATAACCAGCGACTTGGCTGGCGTTTTTTGGTAGCCTAGTCGAATGGCTAGTTAGTTCATCAGCCGAATGGCTATGCAAAGCCTTTTGGCAGCATAGTCAGATGGCTAGTCGTTCCATCAGTAGTTTTTATTGCCCTGTTTACTCGGGGCGCATCTGCGGGAACAGAATCACATCGCGTATGCTGGCGCTGTCGGTGAGCAGCATCACCAGCCTGTCGATGCCGATGCCCTCACCGGCGGTAGGTGGCAGGCCGTATTCCAGCGCGCGCACGTAGTCGTTGTCCTTGAACATCGCCTCTTCATCCCCGGCATCTTTTGCCGCTACCTGCGCATCGAAACGCGCGGCCTGATCTTCCGCGTCATTCAATTCCGAGAAGCCGTTGGCTATTTCGCGGCCGACGATGAACAGTTCGAAGCGTTCGGTGATTGCCGGATTCTTGTCACTGCTGCGCGCCAGCGGCGAGACTTCCACCGGGTAGTCGACGATGAAGGTCGGCTCGAACAACTGCGCTTCGGCCAGTTCTTCGAACAGCGACAGTTGCAGGCCGCCGATGCCGTCCTGTGATTTGTATTTGGCTTTCAAATCTTCCAGTTCGGCGACCACGAACTCGCGGTCATTGAGTTGTGTGGTGGTGAATTGCGGATGATATTTCTGGATCGCCTGTACCATGGTCAAACGATGGAAAGGTTTGCCCAGGTCCAATTCCTTGCCCTGATAGCTGATCAGCGTCTTGCCCAGAACCTTTTGCGCCACTTCACGGAACAGGGTTTCGCTGAAATCCATCAGGTAGCGATAGTCGCGGTATGCTTCGTAAAATTCCAGCATCGTGAATTCCGGATTGTGCCGCGTGGACAGACCCTCGTTGCGGAAGTTGCGGTTGATCTCGAACACCTTCTCGAAACCGCCCACCACCAAGCGTTTCAGATACAGTTCCGGCGCGATGCGCAGGTACATTTTCATGTCCAGCGCGTTGTGGTGCGTCTCGAAGGGCTTGGCAGCAGCACCTCCCGGGATGGAGTGCATCATCGGCGTTTCCACTTCCAGATAGCCGTGGCGGATGAAGAATTCGCGTATTGCCTGGATGATCTTGGTGCGCGTCATGAACACCTTGCGCGTGTCCTCGTTGGTGATCAGGTCGAGGTAACGCTGGCGGTATTTCTGTTCCTGATCGGACAGACCGTGGAATTTCTCCGGCAGCGGGCGCAGCGCCTTGGTCAGCAGACGCATTTGCATCACACGGACGGAGAGTTCGCCAGTCTTGGTCTTGAACAGCACGCCCACCGCGCCGAGGATGTCGCCGAGGTCATAATGCTTGAACGCGTTGTGCGCTTCTTCGCCGGTATCGCCGTTGCTGATGAACAACTGGATACGTCCGCTCATATCCTGCACCGTGGCAAAGCTGGCCTTGCCCATCACCCGCTTCAACATCATGCGCCCGGCTACGGCAATGTGAATCTGCAATGCTTCCAGTTCGTCATGGGTTTTCTCGCCGAATTCGGCATGCAGGTCGCCAGCGAGATGCTTGCGCTCGAAGTCGTTGGGGAAAGCCACGCCTGCCTGGCGTATCGCGCTGAGTTTGGCGCGGCGTTCCGCGAAGATCTGGTTTTCGTCTTGCGGGTACCCGGCCAAAAGTTCTTTGGATTGGGGAATGGTGGGTTCAGTGCTCATGGTGTGGCTCTTAAAAAGTTAATCGAATAATTTTGAACATCTGATTAAATCCCTTAGCGGTGAGTGTTTCCCGTTCGCCCATTCGATGCACCGCGCTACGCGCGGCACTCAGGACGAACGGAAAATGTATCGAACCGCATTTTGCACTTATTCAGAGGCTCATTGGGTTTGTAAAAATAGTCATGCCTTGGGTGTCTCCACCGTAGGCGACAATCCGGCTGCCTTCGCGCGCTTCTTCAATCGCTGGTCAAAGCTCAGGAAGGTGTTGCAAAAATCTGTACGTGCAAGGTGCAAAGCGTCGGCAAAATCCAGCCCTTGTTGATAGGCGTTTAATGCGGTGAGCACGATGCCACGATCTTCGATCTGGACGTTCTCCAAACCGCACAGCGACTCAAATACACGCTGGATGTCTTTGCGCGAGAGTTCGTAAAAACCACGCATCACCCATTCAAATTCCAGTATCACCGAGATAGACACGAATACTACGCTGGACAGTGCAGCGATTGCGGCGGGGCGTTGCCGTGCAGCTTCACGGTCATCCTCATCGTTGATGAAGAAGCGTGCCAGCACATTGGTATCTACCGCATTCATTCGGGTGCCCGGACAAGCGTTTTCCGTCTTTTATTGTTCAACAACGAGGCAGGATCGAAATCAGCCAGATTGCGCGCCTTGCCTGTCGAAGGGGCGGTCACCATGCCTGCGCAAGCGGCGATGCTGGTCGCTTTGACTGGACGAGAAACCACCAACCGCACTCCGTCCGGCTCTTCGATGATCTCCATTTGGGTGCCTGCCATCAAGCCAAGCCGCCGCCGGATGTCTGCGGGTAGCACGATCTGCCCTTTGGATGAAACAGTCATGGTTGCCATGTTGCCCTCGTTGAATTTGTTGAATTTGTTGATATGTTCGTATTATATCACAGCGGCTTACTAAGTAAGATTGGCAATCATTTCTGTTATCGGCTGGTTGTTGATAGTGGTGATGCTGGGCCAATGTTTTCCTGCTAAAAAGCTTTTGGAATGCCTTTGGTGATTGGCATCTTGACTTCGAGGCTGGTAAAAATGGCGGTGAACTGATGCGGGAAATTTAAAGGTGAAGCTGACCTTTTTAGCCCGTCGCTACGCGCATTCTCACCACCGACTACAACTTTTTTCAGGACTCGCAGATGAAAATGGGCGTTTGACAGAGCCACTTACGTCGAAGATACTTCGGCTCGTGCGGTTGAATTTCCTAACCTTTCTCGACATAGGAGTGACGCAATGCCCCGGCGCAACCCCACACCTCTCGCCCTCCCGCTCACACCACTCGACACGCTTTTCGAATTGAAAGCCGGTAAGGCGCTGCCGTTGCCTGCCAAGTTGAAACGCCTTTACGGAAGTCTGCGCATGCCGCTTGCATGTGAGCGGCCGCATGTCATCAGCAATTTTGTGACCACATTGGACGGCGTCGTTTCGCTCAATGTGAAGGGACACGCGAGCGGCAGCGACATCAGCGGGTTCAGCGTCCAGGATCGCATGGTGATGGGGCTGTTGCGCGCCATTGCGGACGTGGTGATCATCGGCGCAGGCACGCTGGGCACCGACCGGCATCACATCTGGACAGCCGAAGACGTTTTTCCAGACCTCGCGGATGAATATCGCCGGTTGCGCACGGCGCTGGGCAAACACGGACCGCCGCTGAATGTGATCGTCAGCGGCAGCGGGCAGATCGATCTGGATTTGCCCGTATTCGCCTCCGGCAAGGTTCCGGTGCTGATTGTGACGACGACCGCTGGCGCCAAGCGGTTGCGCAAACAGAAGGCCTCCGATGCGGTCGAAATTCGCGCGGTGCGCAGCGTTGGCACCATGCGCGCAAGCTCCATCATCAACCAGGTGCGCCGCGTGAATGCCGGCAAGCTGATTCTCGTCGAGGGCGGGCCGCGGTTGCTGGGCGATTTCTACGCGGAGGGAGTCCTCGACGAACAGTTCCTGACCCTCGCGCCGCAGATTGCCGGCCGCCAGATTGACGATCAACAGTTCAGCCTCGTCATGGGGCAAATGTTCGCACTGCGCAGCCCTGTATGGGGAACCCTGGTCGACCTGAGGCGCGGCGGCAGCCACCTTTTTTTGCGTTACTCGTTTCCATGAATCACAATCCATTCGCACTGTTCGACGCCAGGCCTGAAAAAGCAAATCCCGCAGAGCAACGATTATGTTGGGTATAAGGTTTTAAGGTTGGCAATAATTGACTTGGGAAACTGACGCAGGAAATTTCAAGACAAAACTGACCCCCTTAGTTCTCTGAATTGAACAAGCGCGTTTACCTTACAGCGCGTGAACCTTCACCGTCTTGCCCTTGCCTGCCGACAATTTGCGCACGGCGTCGTGTGCGATGTTGCGCGTGACAGCGACATAGGTGGACTGGGCGTCAGGGTCAGGTCTAGCTTTGTAGCATGACGGACAAAACGAGCCGATTGCGGTGAACGGCCAAGTCTCAATGCTGGCTCGCTATGCGAGAGTTGTTCGATTATCTGGATTCCCGCCTTCGCGAGAATGACGAAATGGGTTTGCCGATGCGTGGGAGCTACACCCCTTGCTTCAAACTTGCTGAAATGAAATCGTCCAGGTCGCCATCCAGCACGCCTTGGGTGTTGCCGACTTCGTAATTGGTGCGCAAATCCTTGATGCGCGACTGGTCGAGCACGTACGAGCGGATCTGGTGACCCCAGCCGATGTCGGATTTTCCGTCTTCCAACACCTGCTTCTCGGCATTGCGCTTGCGCAGCTCTTCTTCGTAGAGGCGCGATTTCAGCATTGCCATGGCTTCGGCGCGGTTGCGGTGTTGCGAGCGGTCGCTCTGGCACTGCACCACGATGTTGGTCGGCAGGTGGGTGATGCGCACCGCCGAGTCGGTCTTGTTGATGTGCTGTCCGCCCGCACCCGAGGCGCGATAGGTGTCCACACGCAGGTCGGACGGATTGATCTCGACTTCGATGGATTCGTCCACTTCGGGATAGACGAACACGCTGGAGAACGAGGTGTGGCGGCGATTGCCGGAATCGAACGGCGATTTGCGCACCAGGCGATGCACGCCGGTTTCGGTGCGCAGATGGCCGTAGGCATAGTCGCCGATCACTTTGATGGTCGCGCCTTTTATGCCAGCGACCTCGCCGTCCGATTGTTCCAGCACTTCGACCTGGAAGCCTTTGCGCTCGCAGTAGCGCAGATACATGCGCAGCAGCATCGAGGCCCAGTCCTGCGCTTCGGTGCCGCCGGAGCCGGACTGGATGTCGACGAAGCAGTTGTTCGGGTCCATCGGGTGCGAGAACATGCGGCGGAATTCCATCGCCGCGACGCGCTTTTCGATGTCCTGGATGTCGGTGGCGGTGCTGTTCAGGCTCTCATCGTCGTTTTCTGCCTTTGCCATTTCAAACAGCTCGGCAGCATCGGAAAGGTTTTGCTGGATTTGCTTGAGGCCGAGCACTACACCTTCCAGCATTTTGCGTTCGCGCCCCAACTCCTGAGCGCGTTTGGCATCCTGCCAGATGGCCGGGTTCTCGGCGAGTTCGCTGACTTCGACTAAGCGTTCCTGCTTGGTATCGAAGTCAAAGATACCTCCGTAATTCCGCGCTGCGTGTTGCCAGGTCTTGCAGTTGATTGGCGAGTGAATTGAGTTGTTCGGCTTCCATATGTTTTGTCGTTGTCGCTTGCTGAAAAGGGCGCGATTATAACGCAAACAAGCCCAGCAGAACTCCGCAGGCCATCGCGACAAAGCCGGTGGCAACGTATCTGGCAAGATGCCATCCGCCGATGAACACCACCATGCCGAACTTGAACGTGATGTTGGAAATAAAGGCGAGTGCAATCGCGACGACAGTCTGGTGTTCGCTCAATTGCCCGACATTGAACAGGCGCAGGCTTGATAGCGTGATCGCATCAACATCGGTCAACCCCGACACCAATGCCACGACATACAGGCCCCGGCTGCCGGCAAAATCCTGCATCCATGCTGCGCCCAGCAACACGATTACATATAGCAAACCGAAGCCGATGGCGGTACGCAGTTCGGCGGGGTTCGAGGTTTCCGGGATGTTGAGCCCGGTTGCCTTGTCCATCTTGCTCCAGTTGTACAGCGCGACGACCAAGCCGAACAGGAAACCGCCCGCGAGCACCGGGAATAGGGCGGGCAACATGCCATAGGCGACCACGGCACTCACCACCAGCAGGCGCAGCAACGCCACCATGCTGGCAATCACAATCACCGACGCGGCAAGGCGCGCCATGGTTTGATTGCTCTTGCTGTTTTTTGCATAAAGTAATGTGGTCGCGGTGCTGGAAACGAGACCGCCGAAAAAACCGACTAGCGGCGCGCCATAGCGGGTTCCCACCGTATGCAGCGCAGTATAGCCAGCCAAACTGATGCCGGAGATCAGCACCACCATCAGCCACGCCTGATGCGGATTGAAAGCGTTGTAGGGGCCGTAACTCTGATCGGGCAGTATCGGCAGCACGATAAAAGTCAGCACGGAAAATTGCAGCACGGCGATCAGATCGCTACGCTTGAGACGCTGCGACATCCCACGCAACTCGGGTTTGAAATAGAGCAGGGCGGTGACACCTATTGCCAGCATCACGGCAAGTTTGGCAAGACCATACCAGATCATCGCGCCCAGCCCGTAACACAGCAATAAGGCGATGACGGTGGTTGTGCCCGGATCATTTTCCCTGTCCTGAGCCTGTCGAAGTGGTTCGATAGGATTGTTGTGGTATGCCGCGATGATCATGCCGGCCACGGCAAGCAGACCGGCGATAAGCATCCAGGGTGAGCCGAGTTTTGTTGTAAGCAGCGCTGAGAGCGTGCCGAATATGGCTACCAGGGCGAAGGTGCGCAGCCCTGCCTTTGCCGATGGGGTGCGCTCGCGCTCCAACCCGATCAGCAGACCGATGGCCAGGCTGGTGAGGAACTGCGGCAAGGCTTCGATGCCGTTGTTTTGCAGAAAAATGGTTTCCATCATGACCTCTTTAACAGGCAATACGTAGCATGGGCTATGCCCACCATGTCGGGCCGCTTCGACAGGCTCAGGACAGGCGTAGCCCGGCCTACAGAACCTTATTTCATTACTTCCTGCCAATGCCGGATGACAAGTTGCAAACTCTGCGTCCCATTGTATTCATTGACGCTCAGGCTATACACGGCATGGATGTGTTCGGGCAATGGTTCGTTGTATCCGAACAGTATCGCCTCGATGAGTTTACCTTTTGTACCAAGTAGCGCCCCCGATACGGTGGCGTCAAGTTTTTTGGTGTGTGAGGGGCCGCTTGGCAGTTGCTCCCGCAATCGGCTGGCTTCGCCAGTAACGTGTCGCAACTGCAGCTTGAGATGTTTCTCGCCGACCACGCGCTGATTCTGCACGACGAAGTCATCGTCGAATTGCGGGGCAGGGAAGCCTTGCCCCCATACTTGTTCATCCAACAGACGCGCCACTTCCAGATTCATTTCGGCGTGTTCCAGCGCGCCATCGGTTTCGATGCGCTGTGCCAAATCGCTTGCGTCGAGCAGTTCGCCGGACACTTTTTCAAAGGCCGTGACGAAGTCATCGAAGTTGGCTTCGGCGATAGTCAGGCCCGCTGCGGCAGCGTGCCCGCCGAATTTTTTGATCAGCGCGGGATGGCGTTTGCTGACCAGGTCCAGTGCGTCGCGCAGATGCAGTCCGGCGATGGAGCGTCCCGAGCCCTTTATTTCTCCATTATTGGATCGCGCAAAGGCGATGGTCGGGCGATGGAATTTTTCCTTGAGACGCGAGGCGAGGATGCCGATCACGCCTTGATGCCATGTCTCATCGAACAAAGTGAGACTGAAATTATCTTTCGGGTCGATATGTTCCAGTGCCGCGAGTGCATTTTCCTGCATATCCGTTTCGATGCTGCGCCGCTCGCGATTGAGCGCGTCCAGCTTAGCGGCGATCTGTAGCGCGGTTGATGCGTCATCGGTCAACAAACAGTTGATGCCCAGGCTCATGTCGTCCAGTCTGCCCGCCGCATTCAGGCGCGGCCCGACAGTAAAGCCCAAGTCCTGGCTGGAGACTCGCGCCGGATCTTTTTTTGCCACTTGTAGCAGCGCATTGATACCGGCGCAGGCGCGTCCGGCACGGATGCGCTGAAGTCCCTGTTGCACCAGGATGCGATTGTTCTGGTCGAGCCTGACCACGTCGGCAATCGTGCCCAATGCGACCAGATCGAGCAGTTCGGCGAGCCGGGGTTCGGCCAGGACAGCAAAGGACCCGCGCAAGCGCAGTTCGGCGCGCAACGCCAGCAGTACATAAAACATCACGCCTACCCCAGCCAGATTCTTGCTGGGGAATGCGCAGCCGGGCTGGTTGGGATTGACGATGCAGGCCGCATCCGGCAGCGTGTCGCCGGGCAAATGATGATCGGTGACCAAGACTTGCATTCCGAGTAGATTGGCCTTGGCCACGCCTTCGACGCTTGCGATGCCATTGTCCACGGTAATCAGAATGTCCGGAAACGATTGCGCTGCAAGTTGCACGATCTCAGGCGTCAAGCCATAACCGTATTCGAAACGATTTGGCACGATGAAGTCGATTTGCGCGCCGAAGGCACGCAAGCCGCGCACAGCCACCGCACAGGCAGTCGCCCCGTCTGCATCGTAGTCGGCGATGACCATGAGTTTTTTTTTCGCGGCGATCGCATCAGCCAGCAAACCTGCCATTTCGCGGGCGTTTTTCAGCGCATCGAATGGCAGCAGTTCTGCAAAGGTAGTGTCCAGTTGCTTGCTATCGGTGATGCCGCGTGCCGCGAAAATCTTCGCCAGGGCAAACGAATAACCGCTGTCGCGCAAGTGTTGCACGGCGGCTGCGGAAAAGCGGCGGAGGGTGATCTCTGTCATGCGGGTGCCCGGACAAAATTTTTCATAGTGATCGTCTGTATATGCAACTCAAGTGAATCGAGTTTAACACCCTCCGGACAAGGCAGCCTTATACGAGGCAAACAGCGACACGGCATTTTGTTACCTCGTTTTTTCCGGCCAATTGAGCTAGAATCGCGCCACTTTTCAAGTCCGGCATGGAAAAAACGTGGCACTCATAGTTCAGAAGTACGGCGGAACATCGGTCGGCAGTCCTGACCGCATCAAGAACGTGGCGCGTCGCGTCGCTAAATTCAAGGCGCTTGGGCATCAGGTGGTTGTGGTGGTCTCCGCAATGAGCGGTGAGACCAACCGACTGATCGGGCTTGCCCATGAGATCCAGAAACATCCCGACCCGCGCGAGCTGGATGTGATCATCTCCACCGGCGAGCAGGTCACCATCGGCCTGCTGGCGATGGCTCTGAAGGAACAGGGGCTGAACGCCAAGAGCTACACTGGCGCGCAAGTCAAGATTCTTACCGACAGCGCCTTTACCAAAGCGCGCATCGTCAGTATCGACGAACAAAACATACGTGCCGATCTGGCGAACGACTGCGTGGTGGTGGTGGCGGGTTTTCAGGGTATGGACGAAGACGGTAACATCACCACGCTGGGACGCGGCGGTTCGGATACCACGGGTGTGGCGATCGCGGCTGCGCTGCGTGCCGATGAATGCCAGATTTACACCGATGTGGATGGTGTTTACACCACCGATCCGCGCCTGGTTCCTGAGGCGCGCCGCCTGAAAACAATTACCTTTGAAGAGATGCTGGAGATGGCCAGTCTGGGCTCCAAGGTGTTGCAAATTCGCTCGGTGGAATTCGCCGGCAAATACAAGGTCAAGCTACGCGTGCTGTCCAGCTTTGAAGAAGAAGGTGAGGGCACGCTGATTACTTTTGAGGACAACGACAAAATGGAAAAAGCAATCATTTCCGGGATCGCGTTCAACCGCGACGAAGCAAAAATCACCGTGATGGGCGTGCCCGACAAGCCCGGTATCGCTTACCAGATTCTGGGGCCGGTCAGCGATGCCAACATCGACGTGGACATCATTATCCAGAACGTCGGTGTGGACGGCACCACTGACTTTTCCTTTACCGTGCATCGCAATGAATTCGCCAAAGCGATGGACATCTTGAAGAACAAAGTGCAGCCGCACATCGGTGCGCGCGAAGTCATCGGCGATAACAAGGCGGCGAAGGTATCCGTGGTCGGTGTCGGGATGCGTTCGCACGTCGGCATAGCCAGCAAGATGTTCCGCACCCTGGCGGAAGAGGGCATCAACATCCAGATGATCTCCACTTCGGAAATCAAGATTTCCGTGGTCATCGACGAGAAATATCTTGAGCTGGCCGTGCGCGTGTTGCACAAAGCCTTCGGGCTCGATCAGGAAGACGCGTAGGAACCACCATAATCGTTTGACCTT
>Ga0097691_1000153_pt1 | contig 62135 bp, 85 predicted proteins | sample NGESurdeep072012_8_FD_72858 | JGI IMG/M metagenome (GOLD analysis project Ga0097691, IMG submission 72858) | Arctic peat soil microbial communities from Barrow, Alaska - NGEE Surface sample 210-1 deep-072012 | ecosystem: Environmental > Terrestrial > Soil > Wetlands > Peat ...
GCCGAGTCGAGAGACCACATGGTGTGGACAAGGATAGATACAAACGCTTAACAACTAACTCGCACACTAAACAAGAGCTACAAGAGTTCTTAGTGGAAGATTGTTGGGACTACAACTTCTACCAACCTCATTCTATGCTGGGCATGAAGACCCCAATTGAATATTTACAAAGCCTAAACGGCTTTGAGAGTGCTACAGTAGATACAAGTGTCCTATATGTTTAGTGGCTCGACCAAGCATGTTGCCTATTCCCACTTTAACGAAATCTAACCAGATTAAATCAGAATTTAAGATGCTAAAAAGATTAGTTATCTAAGAATGGAATGTGGATAGCTCGCGTTGGTTCAGGAGCAACATCAATCAAAGGAGTTTCGCCAATAAATATTGCTCGATCAAAAAACATCTTATTAAGACCTGCTAGGTAAGCGGCTGGGCTAGGCGTACCTGGGCAAGTTGATGGTCTTTCCGTTGGCATTGACTCATGTGTTAATCCTTGTAATGCCTCTGTTGCGTTAACAATCCTATGTAGGTCCTGTTCAAAACGGCTAGCTGGTCTTTTTGCCACAACATCTCCTCTGAGCGTCGACCATCTCATATCGTAACCGCTGAATGTTGGCGCGTCTGGATTAGTAACGTATGAAGCTGGTGAAAGATTTAAGGAGCCTGTATCAAAGCTAGCTGATACTCTGTCTCCTTGATAAGAACCGCCGCGAAAAATTGAACGTAATTTCAGTGAAAAGAAGTGGTCTTCGTTTCCGTCGCTCCCATCAAAGACGACTAATCCATTAATGGCGTCAACATTCAAGTCTTGAGTATTCAGTGGATCTCCGCTATGAATGGACGACAGAAGTTGTGCGAGTGCCACCGCCGCATCAATTTGTTTAGATATTTTAGAGCCGTGCTCAACAACAGTATCTACTCCCCAGTTATCGATAAATAAACTAGGTTGTACATCTGTACGGAAATTCTCTCTTGCTGTTTCACCAACTGTTGACATCTAATTAAAATAAAACAAAAACTAAATTATGTCAAATCGGTTCCGAGATTTTCAGTTTTGTACATATTTCTAATTTTCAGACTATTGAAGAATATATTCCCACCCAGACTGCCAACTTTTAGTTTTTCTCCAGTCATTATCTAAGGCATTTCGCCAAGTCATCCTATTTAGTCATGTCTATGGTTGCAGAGCATCGCCATTTGCCCTTTTCGCTCTCTAATTCTGCGTCACCGACTACATTAAAAGTACCTATAGTAACTAGACTCATAAAAGCGAGAGATGGTTCGTAGCCTCTATGGTCAGTAGGAGGTAGTACGTCTATATTTTGGCCTTGGTAAGTATATGGACCATAAAGATTCTCTACTTGGCCTAATTCTTGTCCTTTAGTATGAATTTCCAGCATAACTGATCCGCCGTATACTCCTAATACCCTACCTGTGTATTCGGGCACTAATAATCTCGTCCCATCTCCAAACTCAACTTGCTCGTAGGTACCGACTATATGCCCCTCAATAAGTTGATCTTGAGAAAATATTTGCCTAGGGTCAGGAATCACTAGCCGTTCATTACTTACTAAGTTAATCATTCAAATATAATAACACGAAAACGCTAAAAGTAAATATTTACATAAGGCATATATACCCTTATTGTAGGTAAGCAGCTTTTAAAGTCATATGACGTATACTTATCCATATGGATAAGCAGAAAAAAGACAAGACTAAAGATATTAGTAAAGACAAGTTCTTTAAGGTTTTAAAACAGGTGAGTAAAAAGTCACCTAAAGACGCTAAAAAGTCTAAAAAAATGGGTTAATGCCAAAAAGATAAAATACTGGAATGTATACACAAATGGTCAAAGTTTGACCGTAGCGTTGTCAACGAAGTCGGAACGCTATTGTCTGTCTAAGGGCGGCCATCTTCGGCGCACGAAAGAGCCAAGGTTACTCGCGATGGGCGTTGCACAAGCCAATACACCCAACATCATAAATGGAGCATATTCTGGAGGAACTTCAGCTGCTCCTATTCCAAAGAGTACAACGCCAGTAGCTTCTATGCCGAAGGCTAATTTAGAGCCATCACTATCAAAAAAACGCGCATCTTGCGTAATGTCTGCAGAATTATCATTACCGATCTGTTCAGCTTGAAATTCAGTCATAATTAAATATTATACAACACATAACACAATGAATCAAGTCCGGTGCTGGGCGGGTATGCGGTATTGTCCTCGAAACTTTTACTCTAGTCTCTAACACTCACCACACTAACCACTCTAGATCCTTATATTATAAATAAAGAAGGGAGAATTATTTTAAGAATTAACATATATGGAAAGTAAAGTTAGTGTTGTTTACGATGACATGTCTTTTATAGCCTTAGTTTGGCTGTGAATTATTCTTCTGAACTCTATCTAAAATAGACCAGAACATCGAAACGCTATTTCTGTGTGAATACCTAAAGGCATATTCATTGGCATAGGCTTGTAGGTATTTAGGATCAACGTGAATATATACACCTTTAATACCTCGCTTCATGTTTGACCATAGGTTTTCTACGTTTTGGGTATGCACCCGACCATTAACAAACTGCTGCTCAGAGTGATTGACTGCAGCGTGTTTGTACCCTGATTTATATAGGTTGTAATAAGAACGATGTTCATCGCTATAGACTGTAGCGTTCTTGTCTATAGACTTATTAATTTCTGGTACCAGAACTCTAACACCACTACTTTTAACATGTCTGACCTTAGCTTTACCTTTACGTTCAACCATGCCAAAGATAATTTGGCTGTTGTAGTACCGCTTACCAGGTTCTTTGGGTTTAATTCGACTATTCCTCTGAGGATTAGCGTGCATGTAGGTTTCGTCTACCTCTACTTCACCAGTTAAGCCGTCATCTTTATCGTCACCCATCATTTTTCTTATTTGATGGAACATTCTCCAAGCAGTCTTGTAGGTTACACCTAGCTCTCGTTCCAACTGCTTGGCAGATATACCAGACCTAGTACTTGCCATAAGATATATTGCATAGAACCAAAGGGTTAAGGGAGTGGTAGATTTATGAAAGATAGTATCTGCTGTAGGGTGTACGTGGTGACCACATAGCTCACAGGAGTAAGACTTACGAGTCTTCATTTTATGATGAGGTGTTATCTTTTTATCTATAGGGCAGTAGATACCCTCAGGATACAGATAGTCTTTTAGCCATTCAAGGCAGGCATCATCGTTAGGAAAGTCACTCTGTAAATCCTTAATAGTATATCTCATACTTTAATGATACACCCCTGTTTACCTACTGTCAAGGGATAATTACCTTACCTAAGTATTGCTTTATTGTACGTTTTGTGACATAGTTTTGTGCTATATGCAGACATCCCTGGATCAACTTCCTCAAATTACAATAGATAATTTAATTGGTCACTACTTTGACCGCTTTGATATAGACCATTCAGTGGTAACAGACTATTTTGAAAGTCGCGAAGATCGCCATACTCAAACTCTTGAGGGGTGTGGGATACACTTTAGTGGCTTTGGAGCTAATGATGGCATGGGCAACATTATTGTATCGGCAGTGATCGAAAATCCTAGCGACCTAGAAAATATAGAGCCCAATGCACCGAAAAACACTAAAGTCGTAATCTATATGGGTTCTTTACTCAGGTCTAAGACTGACATACCAAAAGTCATAAGTGAATCACTTAGTCTAGTCGCCAATAACCCTGGCGACAGTAGGGTCAGATTTATAACAGACGGCGAAACTGTTACTACTCCAATATTTACTGATCAAGAGCGGCTAAAAAGGTTTAAGCTACTAGGTATTAGTACGGTTGCTATAACGGCATGTCTCGGACTAGCATGGGAAGTTGATAAAACACTATTAAACTCAATCTCTAAACAAACTGGCAGTAGCATGTTTATCTTGCAAGCAATGACGGTCCTATACATCCATAACAGATATATAAGCAGGCTTGATGGTCGACAACCGGCTGGAAGAAAGACCAAAGACGAATTAGAAACAAGCCCCATAACCATAGCTGGAAGTGAGTTAGATTTTGACCTTATGCCGATGTCGACAATAAGGACAGCGAGACGAAATAAATTTAAAAGGGTAATATTTAGGAACGTCGAAGGTGGCAACAAGCGGCCAAATAGAGAGCACCTAAAAGCCGTCTACGGCCAGAGACAAAGACTAAGCCGCTAATTTAGTAGTTAATTTAGGCTGTATTTAGAGATATTTATCACATTGCTATTGACTATTTAACTCTGTTCATTCAAACTACTATATTAAGAAGTAGTGTAAGTTGAGATAGTTGTAGGATTTATATCAAAATAACTCTTATAGTAATAGCAGCTTAGGGACCTTCAACCTAAATAAATTATCTTAAACTAAAACAAAATTTAATATTTAGCTAAATAGTCACGGTATCAGCAATTATTAAAGTCGTACGAAGTAACAGAGCGTAATAATCCATCCACTAATTAAGGGGGCAATTTTTTAAGTTATGGCGAAAAATTCAACTACACTAGCAAAAAAACAAAGAGTTTATTTTACTGACAAAAATGACGGACTAGCATTACCTAGTCTTGTCGATCACCAAAACAAGTCATTCCAATGGTTCGTTGAAGAAGGACTAAAGGAACTACTAGCCGAGATAAGTCCAATCGATGACTACACTGGCACTAAACTATCTCTAAACTTCAAAGACTATCATTTCGATAAGCCCAAGCTAACCGAAGCCGAAGCTCGCGAAAACAATGTTAGCTTTGACGCCCCACTACTAGCCAACGTTGAACTTATCAACAAGGTTACTGGTGAAGTTAAGGAACAAGAAATTTATCTCGGTGACTACCCAGCTATGACTAGCCGCGGTACTTTTGTTATTAATGGTGCCGAGCGAGTAGTAGTCAGCCAGCTAATCCGATCGGCTGGTGTTTTCTTTACTGCCGATCAACACGGTACTTCAAGCTTATACGGCGCCAAGGTTATACCTGGACGTGGTGCGTGGCTAGAATTTGAGACTGCAGCTAACGGTGCTATCTTCGTTAAGATTGACCGAAAGCGAAAGATCCCTGTTACTACATTACTTAGAGCATTAGGTGTTAGCGAAACTCAAATGCGTGACACTTTCAAGCATGTAGACACAGGTAAGCTAAACTACCTCGACAAAACTCTAGAAAAGGATGCTACTCGTGGTCAAAACGATGCCCTAATCGAAGTTTATCGCCGCCTTCGACCTGGTGACCTAGCGACTGTAGAAAATGCTCGTGGTCTTATTGAACACATGTTCTACGATTACAAGCGCTTCGACTTTAGCCGTGTTGGACGATATAAGATCAATAAAAGACTAAACCTTGATGTCCCAAATACGTCTAAGAACCGAATTCTTCGACTTGAGGACATTACCGCAATCATTGCTGAAATCATGCGACTTAACAACACTCAGGAGCCAGCTGACGATATTGACTCATTGGCAAACCGAAGAGTTAAGTTGGTTGGCGAATTGGTTCAGAGACAATTCAGAATTGGTCTTCTTAGGATGGAACGAAACACTAAAGACCGCATGTCAATGAGCGAAATTGAAACTGTGACCCCTTCACAGTTAATCAATGCACGACCAATAGTTGCTGCTGTCCGTGAATTCTTTGCTAGCTCTCAGCTATCTCAGTTCATGGACCAGATTAACCCACTTAGCGAATTAGCCCACAAAAGGCGACTAAGCTCTATGGGCCCTGGTGGACTATCTCGTGAGCGAGCCGGATTTGAAGTTCGTGATGCTCACGCTACTCATTACGGACGTATTTGTGCCGTAGAAACTCCTGAAGGCGCTAACATTGGCCTAGTACTTAACCTTGCTAACTTTGCTCGTGTTAACGACTACGGCTTTATAGAGACTCCTTACCGAAAAGTAATTAATGCCGCTACTCCTAAAGACATCGTTGGCCATATCGCTGCCGTTGATCTTGATGACGAAAAAGGCAAAGTAATAGTTAAGAAGGGCGCTAAAGTTACAGCTAAAGACGCCGACAAGCTAGCTAAGATTAGTACCCGAGTAACTTGGCCGGTTAAAGCTAAGCTTACTAATGACATCATCTATTTAGACGCATTTGAAGAAGAGACAGCAGTTATTGCTGGTGCAGGTGCAGCTACTGATGATAATAACTACTTCGTTGATGAGCGCGTAAGCGCCAGGACTAGACTAAAGTCTGGTGAAGTTGATTCAAACGACGTTAACTATATGGATGCATCTAGAAACCAAATTATTGGTTCTAGCGCTGGCCTTATACCTTTCATTGAAAAGAACTATGTATATCGAAGTCTTATGGGATCTAACCAACAAAGGCAGGCTGTACCGCTTATTAGCCCACAGTCACCGATCGTTGGAACTGGACTAGAAAAAGCTGCTGCTGAAAACACTGGTCAGGTTACTCTAGCTGAAGCAGACGGTGAAGTAATCAGCGCAACTGCTCAGAGCGTAGTTGTTAAATACAAAGAAGGTAGTGTTACTTACGAACCTCAACGCTTTATTCGCTCAAACGAAGGTACTTCAATTAACCAAAAGGTTGTTGTTAGTTCCGGCGACAAAGTTAAGAAGGGCGACGTACTTGTTGAAGGTATGTCAATTGAAGGCGGCGAGCTAGCTCTAGGTAAAGACCTTATTGCAGCTTTCATGCCATGGAGTGGCTACAACTTCGAAGATGCTATCATTATTAGCCGAAAACTAGTTGAGGATGACACGCTTACCAGCGTTCATATTGTCGACTTCATGATTGAAGTACGTGAAACCAAGCTCGGACCTGAAATTGTTACCAGCGATATTCCTAACGTTTCTGAAGAAACACTGCGTCATCTTGACGAAGACGGAATCGTTCGAATTGGCGCCGAAGTACACCCAGGAGATATCTTGGTTGGTAAGATTACACCTAAAGGTGAACAAGAACTTTCCAGCGAAGAACGACTACTTAGAGCTATCTTTGGTGAAAAAGCCAAGGAAGTTCGAGATACTTCACAGCGAATGAGTAACGGCAAACACGGAAAAGTTGTTGGTGTAAAAGTATTTAGTCGTGAAAACGGCCACGAGCTTAAAGCCGGTGTACTAAAGCAAATTCAAGTATTCGTAGCTCAAATGCGTAAAATCGCCGTTGGCGACAAGCTAGGTGGACGACACGGTAACAAGGGTGTTATTGCTCGAATCCTACCAGTTGAAGATATGCCATTCATGGCTGATGGTACTCCGGTAGATATTGTTTTGAACCCACTTGGTGTGCCTAGCCGTATGAACGTCGGCCAGTTATTTGAAACTCACCTTGGTATGGCTGCACGAGCTTTAGGTCTAAAAGTTGCTAGTCCTTCATTTAATGGAGTTCCGGTCAGCAAGATTCAAGACCTACTTAAAGAGGCTGGCTTCCCTGAAGATGGTAAGCAGCAACTATTTGACGGACGAACTGGTGACGCTTTCAAGGAAATGACAACCGTTGGTTCGATGTACATGATTAAGCTAAACCACATGGTTGCCGACAAGATTCACGCTCGTTCAACAGGCCCTTACACAATGGTTACTCAACAACCACTTGGCGGTAAGGCCCAAAACGGTGGACAGCGATTTGGTGAAATGGAAGTCTGGGCCCTAGAAGCTTACGGCGCAGCAACCACCTTGCAGGAAATGCTTACTATTAAGTCTGATGATGTTTACGGACGAAGCAAAGCTTACGAATCAATCATCAAGAAGACTGAAATTGTTGGGCCTAAGATCCCAGAGAGCTTCAATGTGCTTGTTAAGGAACTTCAAGGTCTTGGCCTTAAAGTAGACCTAGTTCACTCAGACAATGTAGTTGATGCTGAAGCAGTCTTAGCCAGCAATATCCAAGACGAAGCGGCACACTTATCCGATATTGAGGTTCCAAAGCCTTCGATATCTGAAGTGGACGTAACTGAAGAAGCTTCACTCGATGAATTTGACTCGATTGACTTAAATGATGGTCTGACAGCAGACTCAACTGCACCAGCTAGTGATGATACCGTCACTGTTGCGGTGGTGAGTGCAGACGAGGACCAAGAAACAGTAACTGATTCAGGGGAGGTAGCCTAAGATGAGTCCTAGTAGATACAACGCAAGCACAGACATTGCCGACTTTGATGCTGTAAGACTAGCAGTAGCTAGCCCAACAGATATCCTCGATTGGAGTTACGGCGAAGTCACAAAACCAGAAACCATTAACTATAGGACTCAAAAGCCTGAGCGAGATGGACTATTCTGTGAACGAATTTTTGGACCAGTTAAAGACATTAACCCTCATGACGCTAAGTACAAGGGCGTAAGAAGTCGTGAAGCTGCCGTCGACAAGAACGGCGAACTAGTGACTAAATCAATCGTTCGACGAGAACGAATGGGTCACATCAACCTAGCAGTACCAGTAGCTCATATCTGGTTCCTACGTGGAACACCATCAGCTATTGGCCTACTTCTAGGCATGACCGTAAAGAACCTAGAGAGAATCGCTTATTTTGCTAGCTACATCATTAAAAATGTAGAAGTTGAAAAGCGCGACCAACTACTTGCAAATAAAGAAGCTGAATTTGCAGCAGCAAAAGAAGCTATCACAGCCCGTTACGACAAAGAAGCTGAAGACGAGAATGCCAACGTTAAAGCACTTGCTGAAATGCGAACTAAAGAAATTGAAGAAGTTACAGCTGACTTTGAACAATTAAAAGATCAGCTTAGCGGTCTTGAAAAACTAAGTCTAATTAGTGAAACTGACTACCGTAACCTACCAACTGACGTACGTGAGCTGATCAAGGTAGGAATGGGTGGCGCAGCCCTAAAAGACTTGCTAGACGAAATCGATCTAGAAAAGCTTGTAGCCGCACTAACTGCTGAAGCAGAAGAGGCCAAGGGTCAACGCAAGAAGAAGATTATGAAGCGATTAAGACTTTTAGAAAGCATGCAACGTGCCGGGATTCACCCAGGATCAATGTGCCTAAGCGTACTACCTGTTATCCCTCCAGATCTTCGACCTATGGTTCAGCTAACTGGTGGCCGTTTTGCTACTAGCGACATGAACGACCTATACAGGCGTGTCATTAACCGAAACAACCGTCTTAAGAAACTACTTGATCTAAACGCTCCTGAAGTTATTCGCCGTAACGAACAACGAATGCTTCAAGAAGCTGTTGATGCTCTTATAGACAACAACAGCGCCCGTTCTGGTCGAGCCGTAGCCGCTACTGGCCAACGTAGGCGACTAAAGAGCCTTTCTGACCTACTCAAAGGAAAGCAAGGTCGATTCCGCCAGAACCTACTTGGTAAGCGAGTTGACTACTCAGGACGTTCAGTTATTGTTGCTGGTCCTGAACTAAAGATCAGTCAGTGTGGACTTCCAAAGATGATGGCCCTAGAACTATTCAAGCCATTCGTAATTGGTGAGTTAATTGCTCGTGAGCAAGCCCACAACATTCGAAGCGCTTCAAGACTAATTGAAATGGCTGAGACAGTTGTCTGGGACGCCCTAGACGAAGTAATTAAAGGTAAGTACGTTCTACTTAACCGTGCGCCAAGTCTTCACCGACTAAGTATCCAGGCTTTTCAGCCAGTACTTATTGAAGGCCGTGCTATCCAGTTGCACCCTCTAGTTTGTAAAGGTTTTAATGCCGACTTCGATGGCGACCAAATGGCAGTTCATTTACCTCTAAGCGACGAAGCACAGGCTGAAGCTCGAGATATAATGGCTGCAAATAGGAACCTACTTAAGCCAGCTGATGGTTCACCAATTCTACACATTGAACAAGACATTGTTCTTGGTTGTTACTACCTTACATACGAACGACCAAACATGGACTCTAGCAAGACAGTTAGATACTCCAGCTTTGATGAAGTTCTGATGGCTCTAGACGCCAACAAGGTAAGCCTCCAATCGTTTGTTGAAGTACCTTACCGTGGTCAAAAGATGAAGACAACAGTTGGACGACTACTGTTCAATGAGATCTTCCCAGAAGACTTCGCCTTCCAAGACGAAGCTATGACCAAGAAGAAGTTGCAGCAAGTAATGGCTAAGATCTATGGCATCTATGGACAGGAAAAGACCGCTGAAATCGCCGATGACCTAAAAGACATCGGTTTCAATTACGCAACCGTCTCAGGCCTATCAATGGGTATGAGCGACTTTACCCCGATTAAGGGTATGGCTCCAGTCATTGACGAAGGTGAAGACCGAGCTAAAGCAATAGCTGATCAGTACGAACAAGGTTTCATCAACGACGATGAACGACACCGACTAACAGTTGAGAACTGGACAAAAGTTGACTCTCACGTTCAGGAACTTCTAGCCAAGCAAATGGTTGGCGAAGACTCATCGATGGCTATCGCCATCACATCTGGTGCTCGTGGTAACATCTCACAGATGAAAATGTCCGTAGGTATGCTTGGCGTACAGTCTGATGCATCTGGACAGGCTATTGAACTACCTATTAAAGTCGGATACATCCAGGGTCTAGACCCACTAGAATATTTCACCGGTACTCGTGGTACTCGAAAAGCCCTAATCGATATTGCACTTAAGACTGCTGATGCTGGTTATCTAACAAGACGACTAGTTGATGTCTCTCAAGATGTGTTCACGATTTCTGACGAAAACAATAACGACCCAGGGTTTGCACTACTGAGAAGCGACGCTGCCGAAATAGGTGTCACTTACGCATCACGTCTAATTGGCCGATTCTCTGCCGAAAAAGTTCCCGGACTACTTAAGGCTGGTGAACAAATTACCCAAGAGATCGCTGAAAAGATCGATGCCGATGAAGCAATTGATGGAATTAAGATCCTGAGTGCTCTTAGCTCAAACAACGTTCATGGCGTTGCCAGGAAGTCTTACGGAGTTGACCCAGCAACTGGAAACCTAGTTGCTGATCACCACCCAATTGGCGTTATCGCCGCACAAAGTATTGGCGAGCCTGGTACCCAGCTAAGCCTTGACTCTAAGCACCGTGCTGGAGCCGTATTGGCCGACGACACTGCCCAAGGTCTTTCAAGAATTGAAGAGTTGTTCGAAGTAAGAACTCCAAAGGGTCAAGCCTACTTAACTGAAATTAGCGGCCTAGTTAACGCATTTGAAGAAGGCGATCACTACGTTGTTCAAGTAACTGCTGACGAAAAAGAATCAGTTACTATGAAACTTGGTGAGCGAAAGCCGCAAATTGCAAGTGGTTCAGACGTTGCTGCTGGAGACGTAATCGCGGCTCTAGAAGACGGCAGCGAACCAGTAATTGCAACTATGGCTGGAAAAGCTAACTTCACTAAGAAGGAAGTAATAATCTCTCCAACTAAGCAAAGTGTGCTTCGTTATGAGATCCCAGGTTTCAAACAGTTGCAAATTAAAGACGGCGACACAGTTGTTGCCGGTCAACGACTAACCAACGGTTCTATAAACTTACATGACTTAATGCGACTACAAGGCGTACAGCCAACTCAGCGCTACATCATGAACGAAATCCTTAAGATCTTTGCTGGTCAGGGTCAGAATATTGCCGACAAGCACCTTGAGATCATCGTTCGACAGATGTTTAGCCGAGTCCAAATCGAAGAAGCTATCGATAGCGAATTCGTAACTGGTGATGTCGTAAGTAAGTTAGCTGTAGTCGAAGCCAACGAAGGAATAGTCAAAGCGAAGAAACACCCTGCTAAGTACACTCAGCTACTGCTTGGTATTACCAAGGCTTCCCTAAGTACTGACTCATTCCTAAGTGCCGCTTCATTCCAAGACACTACAAGAGTTCTAATCGCCGCCGCAACAAGCGGTAAGATTGACCGCTTAGTCGGTCTTAAGGAAAACGTTATCTTGGGTCGAAAGATTCCTGTCGGTACCGGTTTCCGTGAAGAGGACGACGAAGAAGTAGCTCTAGCTGCCGATGACGAACTGCTCGTAGGTGAAACCGCCTGAAGAGCTTGCAAGACCAGCCCTAATCTGTTAACATAAGCTATAAATTAGAAGAGTTAAAGTAAGTAAACAAGTTTTGAACTCTGAGCCTATAGGGCAGGCACAAACCCCTATCGAAGCAGTAGAGTCAGAATATAAGGAGACATTAAGTGCCAACAATTAACCAATTAGTCCGTAAACCACGGGTGAAAATTACTTCTAAAAGTAAATCACCAGCTATGCAGCGTGTGGTAAACAACATTAAAAATACAAACTACGAAAAAGCTTCACCGTTTAAACGTGGCGTATGTGTCAAAGTTACTACCAAGACACCTAAAAAGCCTAACTCAGCGCTACGAAAAGTAGCTCGTGTTAGATTGACTAACGGCTACGAAGTTTGGGCCTACATTGGTGGCGAAGGACATAACCTTCAAGAACACGCAGCCGTCTTAGTTCGTGGTGGTCGAGTGAAAGACCTTCCTGGTGTTCGTTACCACATTGTCCGTGGCAGCCTAGACCTTCAGGGTGTTAGTGACCGAAAACAAGGTCGCTCAAAATACGGAACGAAGAAGGAGACAAAATAATGCCACGTAAAGTTACCAAGTCTCTAATTCGAGAAGTACCCGAAGACCGAGTCTACAAATCTAAACAAGTACAGAAGCTGATTAACCGAGTTATGTTAAACGGCAAGAAACAACTTGCTGAACGAATTGTTTATGAGGGCATGCAAAAAGCTGCTGAGCGACTTAAGGTACAAAACCCTCTAGAAGTCTTCGAACAAGCTATGAAGAACGTCCAACCACACCTAGAAACTAGATCACGTCGTGTCGGTGGCGCTAACTACCAGATTCCATTTGAAGTAAAGGGACAAAGACAACAGCACTTAACTACTATGTGGTTTGTAGCTGCTGCTCGTTCACGAAAAGGTATGCCTATGGTAGACCGAATTGCCCACGAACTTGAAGATGCCTTCAACAACCAAGGTAACGCAGTTAAGAAACGCGAAGACACCCACAAGATGGCTGAAGCTAACCGTGCCTTCGCCCACTTTGCTAGGTTCTAATCTAAATTAGAAGGTGGCTGATATCATGACTAATCCAGATTTCGATAATTCTGAACCAATCTACGAAGCACCTGATTCAACCGGCGAAGATACTCTCGGTGATGTCACAACTCTTGTGTATCGAAAACTGGCCTACGAAGGTATCGTTAATGCCAAGGTTAGAAGATTATTCGAAATGCGAGCACGAGCCGAAACTTCACCCTATATTTTTGGGGAATACTTCCATAGAGTTCCTATATATCTACATGGCATCCATCTAGATCGCATACATGCTGCTCAACAGGCAAACCTTGAAGAACTGCAATCTGCATTGTTTAGACGGCAAATCGAAAGCTACACTGAATTGACTAATAACCCCTAATCAAGTATGTTTAACAGAGATATTTATAGATAAATTTAAGAAATCATAAGGAAGTAAATGGCAGACAAGAAATACCCTATTGCTAAAATTCGAAACATCGGCATTATTGCCCATATCGATGCAGGCAAGACTACAACAACTGAAGGCATCCTCTACAGGACTGGTCTTAAGCACAAAATTGGTGCAGTTCACGAAGGTGAAACTACAACTGACTGGATGGCTCAGGAACGAGAGCGCGGTATTACTATTGTATCTGCAGCTGTTACTTGCTATTGGAAAGATCATCAAATTAACATTATCGACACCCCAGGACATATTGACTTCACAGTAGAAGTTGAACGCTCACTTCGAGTTCTTGACGGTGCTGTTGTCGTCTTTGACGGCAAGATGGGTGTTGAATCACAGTCTGAAACTGTTTGGCGACAAGCAGATAGGTATGGAGTTCCTCGAATTTGTTTCATCAACAAGATCAACCAAACCGGAGGAGACTTCTACAAGTCTCTAGAGACTATTCACGCCAGACTTAGTAAGCGTGCTTTCCCAATTCACTTACCCATAGGCTTTGAACAAAGCATCAATGGTATTGTCGACCTTATAAATATGAAGGCCTATAGCTATAAAGAATTTACCGACCACGAGTTAGTAGAAACAGAGATTCCGGCTGACATGGCTGATAAAGTTGCTAAGTACCGAAGCCTACTAATTGAAAACGCTGTAGCTGAAGACGAAACCTTACTCGAAAAGTACTTTGAAGTGGGCGAAGAAGGCCTGAGTAACGAAGAAATCAAAGAAGCTGTCAGAATAGCTGTTCTAACCGGCAAATTCTACGCTGTTACTGGCGGTGATGGCCGTGGCGTAATCGTAGAAAAAGTACTCGACGCAGTCACTGATCTACTTCCAAGCCCATTAAACCGTGGAGCTACCTGGGGAACTCATCCTAAAACTGGCGAGGAAATAGAACGCACTAGCGACATCACTCAGCCATTCTCAGGTCTAGCCTTCAAGATTGCCACTGATCCATTTGTCGGTAAGCTAGCTTACTTTAGGGTTTATTCCGGCAAGATCAATGCGGGTTCTTACATTTTAAATAGCTCGACTGGTCAAAAAGAACGTGTTGGTCGAATTGTTCGTATGCAAGCAGATAAGCGTGAAGACGTAAGTGAAGTTACAGCTGGTGACATTGCGGCTATTGTTGGCCTGAAGGCTACTACGACAGGGAACACTCTTTGTGACCCAACAAATCCAATTGTCCTTGAAAGCATTACTTTCCCAGACCCTCCAGTGTCTATTGCTATTGAGCCTAAGACTAAGGCCGACCAAGAGAAGATGAGTATTGCTCTTCAACGACTAGCTGAAGAAGATCCTACTTTTAGAATTAACGTCGACGATGAAACCGGTCAGACTATCATCCGCGGTATGGGTGAGCTACACCTTGAAATCATTGTTGATCGAATGAAGCGTGAATTCTCTGTCGAAGCTAATATTGGACAACCCCAAGTTGCTTACCGAGAAACTATTCGGAAAGATGCTGTTGAAGTTCAGGGTAAGTTCGTTCGACAATCTGGTGGCCGTGGTCAATACGGTGACGTTTGGATTAGACTATCGCAAAACGAACAAGGCAAAGGCTATGAGTTTATTAACTCAATTAAGGGTGGTGTCGTGCCCAGTGAATACATTCCAGCTGTTCGAAAGGGTATCGAAGAAGCAATGAGCAACGGTGTTATAGCTGGCTACCCAGTGGTAGACATTAAAGCCGAACTATATGACGGCAGCTACCATGATGTTGACTCTAGCGAAATGGCCTTCTCAATTGCTGGTTCTATGGCCCTCCAAGAAGGTGTCCGTAAGGCAAGCCCAACACTACTTGAGCCAGTTATGAAAGTAGTAGTAGTTACACCTGAAAGCTACATGGGTGACGTAATTGGTGATCTGAACTCTAAGCGTGGACGCATTGAGTCAATGGAAGACCTAACGACTGGTATTAAAGAAATAACAGCCTTCGTACCTTTGGGAGAAATGTTCGGATATACCACCAACCTACGAAGCTCAACTCAAGGTCGAGCAAGTAGCTCTATGGAGCTTGACCACTATGCTGATGTACCTAATAACGTATCCGAAGCAATCATTGCCAAGAACGCTAAATAACTTAAAGGGATAAACCCTTTACAACCACCCCTAACTTTAGATATACTACATCAGTCACTTTGCGTGAGCTTTATTCGGTACATGCAAAAAGATCTATAAACTATTAAGTCAATTTAAAAGGAGCCTTAATCACAATGGCAGACCAATTTGATCGCACTAAGCCTCACGTTAACGTTGGTACTATGGGACACGTTGACCACGGCAAGACTACATTAACCGCAGCTATTACTCACGTTCTAGCTAAAAAGCTCCCTAGCAAAATCAACGTAGCTAAAAACTACGACGAAATTGATAATGCACCAGAAGAAAAGGCTCGTGGAATTACAATCGCTACTTCTCACCAAGAATACGAGAGTGAAAAGCGTCACTATGCTCACGTCGACATGCCAGGACACGCTGACTATGTTAAGAACATGATCACCGGTGCTGCTCAAATCGACGGTGCAATTCTAGTTGTTTCTGCAGCTGATGGTCCTATGCCTCAGACTCGTGAACACGTACTGCTTGCACGTCAGGTTGGCGTTCCTAAGATTCTTGTTTTCATGAACAAGATGGACCTTGCAGACCCTGAACTAGTAGACCTAGTAGAGGAAGAAGTTCGTGAACTTCTAGAAAAGAACGGCTTCGATAAAGACGCTCCTATAATCCGTGGTTCTGCAACCAAGGCTCTAGAAGGTAGCGCAACTGACGAAGACGCTGTTATGGAACTCGTTAAGGCTATGGATGACTACATCCCACAGCCAGTTCGAGAACTAGACAAGCCTTTCCTAATGCCTATTGAGGACGTTTTCTCAATTAAGGGTCGTGGCACTGTTGCTACTGGCCGTATCGAAACAGGCGTCATTAAAGTTAACGATGAAGTTGAGATTGTTGGAATTCGTACAACTCAGAAATCAGTTGTTACTGGAATCGAAGCTTTCAAGAAAAATCTTGACCAAGGGCAAGCTGGCGACAACGCTGGTATCCTACTTCGAGGAATTGAACGAGACGATATTGAACGAGGTCAGGTCCTTGCTAAGCCAGGATCTATCACCCCTCACACAGAATTTGACGCTGAAGTATATATTCTAACTAAAGAAGAGGGTGGACGACACACTCCTTTCTTCAAGGGATATAAGCCACAGTTCTACTTCCGAACAACTGATGTTACGGGTGAAGTTGAACTTCCAGCTGACAAAGAAATGGTTATGCCTGGTGACACAATAACTTTCAAAGTTAAGCTGTTATCTGCTATCGCCATGGAACAAGGACTACGCTTCGCTATCCGTGAAGGTGGCCGAACCGTTGGTGCTGGTGTGGTTACCAAAGTAGTTAAGTAGAATATAAAAAACTACTTTTAATAAGAAAGCGCCCATAACGAGCGCTTTTTTTTATTTATGCCTCAAAAAATTACCATCTTGGATGGAAAAAATCTAATTCAACTCTATGATCACCACCCTCATCAACCAACCCTAAGTATCTTCTATCTACTGGGTTCCTAATGAGGGATATGGCGCCGCCGCGTGTCGGCAATGTAGATATTGATTTAACGATTCCTTTTACAACAGTCCCTGGCTTTACCTGTTTAGGCCAACTCATTATTTCACCGCTAGCATTGATTCTAACAGAAGTGACTCCCGGTTTATCTACGGTTAAACGAGCCCTCTTAAATAACAAATCCTTAATCTCATAACCAGCCCTTAACTTTCTTAAATGATCAAGCATAAAACTGGCAGTATCAGAGTCAGCTATCGCCGATTCCTGATCTTCTGGTATTAGCTGCCTAAACCAAGGTATATTTTCAGCAAATGTTCGAGTCTTATCCATAGAGCCTCTTTCGAAAAATCCTGCTAAAGCATCTCGGTAGACTTCGTCTGCAGCTTTGCCAAGCTCAGCTTGAACTTCTTCAAGTGGCCCAAGATAGTCTGCTAATGACGACCATCTTAACACATCCTCTTCAATTGCCTGAAATGCACGATATCCATCAGCTTCAATGGCAATTGAACCTCTGAATGCCATCACTATCTCCTCTACCGAGCTACCTTAGTCGACAAGTCTAGCTCAACCCTAGGGCTGCCATCGGAGGCAACAAGACCGGAATACCTACGATAGGATAGACCATCCCTAAGCACTATAATGCCACCTCGCTCACCAGAACTTACAAATTGATCTACCACTCCAACAAGCTGTCTTGTTATCGGTATAACTCTGTCCCTTTCGGAAAAAATGGCAGAATCACCTGTTGTGACACCTTCTGCCGTAATAGCTAAACGAGCAAAGCGGTTGAGAGCGGCATCTAGACTAGTACCATAACGAATAGCTTTAAGCCTTTCAAATAGTGTATGTACCGCATAACCATCTGCCAGAGTTGCATCAGTTGCGCCTGCTCTTTTAACGATCCGCTTAATATCTTCGACTGAGCTAGCAGGGACGTCTCTATACGGTACGCCTATGTCGGCTCCACAAGCTTCGTTAAGCCAGAAATTAGCCTTATCTGTTAATTCGCCATAAGCTTCATTTAAACCATCGAAATTATCTCCAAAGCTACCCCATAGTTCAACATTTTCACTGATTTCGGCCAGCATTGCTGATCCTACACCGTCTGCCACTTCCCAGTCTCTAGTATTCATAATTGTATACAGATTAAACCTGTTGCTATATCTAACGCAAGCATAAGCCTATAGATATGCTGGTCATATCTATATAGCACTTTTCTTTTTAAGCAGTTTGTTTTACAATAAGCAATGAAATACTATTTAATCTGGCTGACTAAAAGTCACTGTAGACGAATCTAATTACGAGCTACGGGGATGTTACAGACCAACAAGACTAGTTTTATTAAACAACTCTAGCAACAAAAGGAAGTTATGACAGACGTAAAAACAGATTCACCAAAACAACGGATAAGAATCCGATTAAAAGCATATGATCATAAAGTAATTGATCAGGCAGCTAAGCAAATCATCGATACTGCACTCAGAACAGGTGCAACGCTTGCAGGTCCAATACCACTTCCTACCAGGAAGAGTACGTTTACGGTTATTAAAAGCCCTCACGTCTATAAGAAAAGCCGTGAACAGTTTGAAATGCGAATTCATAAGCGCCTAATTGATGTTTTTGAGCCAACTCCAAAGACTATCGACTCACTTATGAGCTTGTCACTACCTGCTGGTTGTGACGTTGAAATTAAGATGTAAATAACGACTTATTAACAATACTAAATAAATGTTAATGTAGAATAAGCAACGCATTGACAACTGTTACGATCGTATGTTAATCTGTTATGGTATCTAAATTAATAAGGTAACTTGGTGAGCTTAAAAAGGTCTACTCCAACAGGGGTGGAAACCGTTAGCGCCAAGGATTTTAATATCATATAACTAAAGTTTATATAAGGCGTATTATTTTATGGCTCTAAAAAGCCTAGTAACTAGAAAACTCGGTATGACCAGCACCATCAGTGAAGACGGTGTGGTTAAGGCCGTGACTCTACTTGGTGTTAGCGAGCATACAGTCCTTCAAAAGAAAACAGTCGAAACAGATGGTTATAATGCGATCCAAATTGGTACCGAAGAAGGAAAGAATCTCGGAAAGACAATTCTCGGCCACGTAAAGAAATCAAAGGCCATGCCAAAACTAATTCGCGAAATTCGAAATGATGATAATTCTATAGAACTAAACGTCGGTGATACATTCAACACCGACGTTTTTAGTGTCGGAGATAAAGTAAGCGCCACTGGCCTAAACAAAGGTAAGGGATGGGCTGGCACTATTAAGCGACACAACTTCCGTCGCGGTCGTAAGACCCATGGTGGTCGTAGCTATAGGCGACCTGGTTCAATTGGCTCAATGTATCCGCAGCATATTTTTAAAGGTAAGAAAATGGCCGGACAAATGGGTCACGTACAAGTTACCGTACAGGGTCTTGAAGTAGCACTTGTTGACGCTGAGCAAAAGGTAATCGGTGTTTACGGTGCAGTACCTGGACCTAAAAAAGGCATTATTGTCTTGAAAGGACAAAACTAATGACTGCTGCTACTTATTCTGCAACTGGCACAAAAGCTACTTCTACTACTAAGCTTAGTAAGGATGTTTTTGAGGTTGAGGCTAAGAACCATCAGTTACTACAAGACGCTTACCATGCATACCTTGCTAATGGACGTTTGAACCTAGCCGTTACTAAGACTCGTGGGCTAGTTCGTGGTGGTGGTAAGAAGCCTTGGAAGCAAAAAGGAACTGGACGTGCTCGTTTTGGTTCTTCAAGAAACCCAATCTGGCGTGGTGGTGGTATCGTTTTCGGCCCAACTGGAAATGAAAACTATAAGGTAAACCTTAACGTTAAAGCTAAACGACTTGCTGCCAGGCAAGCTCTAAGTTTGTCTGCAGCAAGCAGTAAGATTACTGTCATTGAAGACTTTAAAGTTAAGGGCGCTAAAACAGCTGAAGCAGCTAAGCTACTAAAGAAGATCGGTGCAACTGGCCGAACGCTGGTTGTTGTCCAAAGTCTTACCGATGAGCTAAAGCAAGCTACCAACAATTTGAGCGACGTTAAACTTATTAGGTTTAGCCAGATCAATGTATTTGACGTTTTGAATGCTGACAACTTAGTTATAACTAAGGAAGCGCTCAGCTCAGTAGATAAATGGCTTGGGGAAAACTAAGATGAGTAAAGACGTAACCCTAGTACCCCTATTAAACGAAAAAACTTACGAACTAAGTAAGTCTAAGAACGTTTATGTATTTAAGATTCCAAATGACGCAAATAAGCACACCGTTGCTCGTGCTGTTACGGCCCAATTTGATGTAGAAGTTATTGCCGTTAATACCCTAAACGTCCAAGGCAAACGAAAGCGTATTATGTCAATCACTGGCAAACGCAGCGTTAATACCGAAGGTAAACGAGTTAATACTAAGAAGGCTTACGTTACCTTAAAAGAAGGTAATAGCTTACCATTCTTTGAAGCTGTTGAAGAAGCAGAAGAAAAGCGCACATCAACTCAAGAGAAGTTCGATAAAGTTGCTGAAAAGCAGGCTAAGAAAGAAGCGAAGACTGAGTCTAAACCATCAAGACGAATCTTAGGCCGAGCTAAAAAAGAAGATAAGGCAGAGGACAAGTAGATGGCTATTAAGAAATATAAACCTACTACCCCTGGCCGCCGTGGCATGACCACTCAGGACTTTGACCAGATCACTACTAAGCGACCGGTCAAATCGCTAATCGTTATTAAGACACGTGGTTCAGGACGAAACAACCAAGGACGAATTACTACAAGGCACAAAGGCGGTGGAGCTAAGCGTTTTTACCGAATCGTCAGCTTCTCTCTACCAGAAGGCTTCACTGGAGTAGTTGAGCACATTGAATATGACCCTAACCGTAGCGCTCGACTAGCCCGTATTAAAAAGCAAGATGGTAGCTATGCCTATATTCTAGCGGCCCATGACATGACTATCGGCCAGAAGATTACCGCTGGTAACGAAGTGCCTATAGAAAATGGTAACCGACTTCAACTTAAGGCCATCCCTATTGGTAGTGTTATTCACGCAATTGAACTTACGCCGGGACGAGGTGCTCAAATGGTACGAAGTGCTGGTAACAGCGCCCAGCTTATGGGTATCGACAATGGCTATGCTCAAGTCAGGCTACCTAGCGGTGAAGTCCGACTTATTCACGAAACTTGCACAGCTTCACTTGGAGTAGTCGGCAACGAACAGCATCAAAACATTAAGATCGGTAAAGCTGGTCGAAATCGACACAAAGGTATCCGTCCTTCAGTTCGTGGTGTAGTTATGAATGCTGCTGACCACCCTCATGGTGGTGGTGACGGTGGTCGTCACGGCATCGGTGGTGGTAAGAATCATGGTTCTGCTCCTAAGACACCTTGGGGCCAGAAGACGCTTGGATATAAGACCCGGCGTCGCAAGAGCAGTAACAAGTTTATCGTAAGAAGCCGTCATTTGGCCAAGAGGAGAAAATAGATGAGTCGTTCACTTAAAAAAGGTCCTTTCATAGACTTCAAGCTTGCTAAAAAAGTAGCCGCTCTTTCTAATGATGATCGAACGATTATTAAGACATGGGCTCGTGCTAGCACTATCGCTCCTGACTTTGTTGGTCGAACAATTGCTGTCCATAATGGCAAGTTGCACGTACCAGTATTCATTACTGAAAACATGGTTGGACATAAGCTTGGTGAATTTTCACCTACTCGTAAGTTTAGGCGCCATGGTGGCAAGCAAAAGGGAGGCAAATAATGTCTGTTCAAGCCACCGCTAAAGGCGTTCAAATGAGCCCACGTAAAGTTGCTGTCGTAGCAGCTCTAGTTCGTGGTCGCACGGTTGATGATGCATTGACTATTTTGGAACACACACCTCGCCGAAGCGCTATTGCTGTTAAGAAAGTTATCGCTTCAGCTAAAGCCAACGCTACTCACAACCATGGCATGAAGTCTAATGGTCTTAAGATTGTAGAAATCAGCGTTAGCCCTGGACCTAGCCTAAAACGTTATCGACCTGCTGCACATGGTCGTGCACTTCCATTCATGCGTCGTTCATCCCATATCCGAGTTCTTGTAGACGGCGAACTGCGACCTGTTAAGAAGCCAGAAGTTAAAGTACAGAAAGAGGAGGCAAAATAGTATGGGTCAAAAAGTAAACCCAATTTCAATGCGCCTTCAAGTCAATAAGGACTGGCGGAGCAAATGGTTCGTAGACAAGAGAAGCTACGCAGCTTACCTTAAAGACGACCTAATGGTTCGTAAGCACATAGAAGACAAGCTTGGTAGCCGTGCTGCTATCAACCGAGTTGAAATCACTAGAACGCCTAACCTAGTTAACGTCACTATAAACACCGCCAAGGCTGGTGTTGTAATTGGTCGTGGTGGAACCGGAGCTAGCGAACTTAAAGAAGCCATTGAAAAGATCTATAAGACTCCTACCCGAGTTAATATTGAAGAGATCAAGAAACCTGACTTATACGCTAAGCTTGTTGCTGAGAACATTGCTCACCAGCTAGAACGACGAATGAGCTTCAGACGAGCTATTAAGTCAGCTTCAGCAGCAACTATGCGCGCTGGCGCAAAGGGAGTTCGAATTGAAGTAGCCGGCCGATTAAACGGCGCAGAAATGTCTAGACGTGAACGAGAAGTAGCTGGTTCAGTACCTCTACACACTATCCGTGCCGACATTGATTTTGCCAAAGTTCCAGCTCACACAGTTGCCGGTATTATTGGGGTTAAAGTGTGGATATATAAAGGAGAGGTGATTTAAAACGTCATGTTAGCTCCAAAACGAACTAAATTCAGAAAAGTCCGCAAAGGCAAGATCCGTGGTGTTGCAACCAGCGGTCACTACATTGCTTTTGGTGACTACGCTCTTCAGGCACAAGGCCAAGAGAGAATTACCTCAAGACAAATCGAAGCCGCAAGACAAGCCATGACTCGGCACATTAAGCGTGGTGGTAAAATCTGGATCCGAATCTTCCCTCACACTCCTGTTACTCGTAAGCCGCAAGACGTTAAGATGGGTAGCGGTAAAGGAAGTCCAGAATTCTTCGTGGCTAAAGTTAGGCCAGGTACGATCATGTTTGAAATGCAGGGCGTTAGTGAAGAGATCGCCCGAGAAGCAATGCGACTCGCTTCGCACAAATTACCAGTTAAGACTAGGTTCTTAGTTAGGGAAGAGGTCTAGGAGTATGAAAATCGTAGACATTCGTAAGCTATCGACTAGCGACTTAACTAAAGAGAGCTCCAAGGTCAGAGATGAAATCGCTGAACTAAAGAGAAAGCTCCAATTAGGTGAGATTAATAACGTACGAGCAATTCGCCACAAACGCAAGGATCTAGCCAGGATCCTCACTGTCCTAGGCGAAGAACTAATTAAGGAGACAAACTAATGGCTAAAACAATTATAGGAATTGTTGTTTCAAACAAGACCGACAAGACGATTACGGTTGTTAGCCATGGTCGTAAGACACATCCTATCTACAAGAAGCAGTATCCTGTATCTAAGAAATTCATGGCTCATGACCCAAATAATGAAGCGCAACCTGGTGACAAAGTTTCAATCGTTGAAACCCGACCATTAAGTGCCCGCAAGAGATTCATCCTAGACAAGATTTTGGAAAAGCCAGCACTACGAGCCGACTCACTTAAGGTGACTAAAGACGAAGTAGCTAGTGAACGACCAAAGTCCAAGGCTAAGGCTAAAGACGAAGTAGCGGAGAAGGAAAGTAAATGATCCAACAAGAATCACGATTAAATGTAACCGACAATTCAGGTGCTAAGGAAATCTTATGCATTAGAGTTCTTGGTGGCTCACGTCGTCGTTATGCCCGTGTTGGTGACGTTATTGTGGCAACCGTCAAGCAGGCCAGCCCTAGTGGCACGGTCAAGAAGAAGTCGGTTGTTCGTGCAGTCGTAGTTAGAACCAAAGACCAGATTCGTCGTAAAGACGGCTCGACTATTTGTTTTGACGATAATGCTGCAGTGATTATTGGTGACGACAAGCTACCTAAAGGTACTCGTATCTTTGGACCGGTCCCTCGTGAACTACGAGACCAAGGTTATGCCAAGATTATTAGCTTAGCTCCGGAGGTACTTTAATCATGAAGACTAAGCTACAAAATAGGCTATACAAGATCCGACTTAAGAGGGGCGATAAAGTTATTGTTCTAAGCGGTAAGCACAAAGGCAAGACCGGAAAAGTAATGAAGACTCATCCATCCGAGAACAAGGTAACTGTTGAAGGTATTAATATTGTTAAGAAGCATGTTAAGCCAACTCAACAGAATACTGTAGGTTCAATTAAAGAGATTACTAAGCCAATCTGGGTTTCCAAAGTAGCTATTTATGAGCCTACTGCAAAGAAAGCTTCACGAATCGGCTATAAAGTTTCTGCCGACGGTAAGACTAAGACCAGAGTTTACAAAGTATCTGGTAAGGAGATTAACAGCTAATGGCTACTAAATCTACAAAGTCTTCGATGCCTCGACTAAAAGTTGAATATAACGACAAGATCGTTAAAGAACTAATGACTGATTTAAAACTTAAAAACGTTCATGACGTACCACGAATAGAAAAGATCGTAGTTAATATTGGACTCGGTCGGGCTAAGGACGATAAGAAAATAATGGAAGTAGCTACTAATACTCTACGCAAGATTACCGGCCAGCAACCGATCCAAACAACTGCCAAGAAATCTATCGCCGCCTTTAAGCTTCGTGATGGAAACAAGATCGGTCTTAAGACCACTATCCGAGGAGACCGAATGTATGAGTTCCTGGATCGAACAGTTAACCTAGTTCTCCCAAGACTACGTGACTTCCATGGCCTATCTAAGAAGGCTTTCGATAAGCAGGGTAACTATGCACTAGGTATTACCGAGCAGTCTGTTTTCCCAGAGCTTACATTTGAGGAGACAACCACCCCACACGGTCTGCAAATAATTTTTGTAATTAAGAGTCAATCTAAGGAGCACGCCAAAGCCCTACTCGAGAAATTTGGTATGCCGTTTGAAAAGGAGAGAAAGTAATGGCCAAGAAATCAATCATCGCCCGCGATCTAAAACGAAAGAAAATGATCGAACAATATGCCGCTAAGCGAGCTGAGCTTAAAGAATTGGGTGACCAAGAAGGCTTGGCTAAGCTACCAAGGAATTCTTCTAGAACCCGTTTGACTAACCGCTGCATCGAAACTGGCCGTCCAAGAGGTTACATGCGACAGTTTGGCTTAAGTCGTATATCATTCCGGGAACATGCTTCTAAGGGAGAAATCCCCGGCGTAACTAAGGCGAGTTGGTAAAGGAGAACCTATGTACAGTACATCTACAGACCCAATAGCCGATATGCTTACTCGAATTCGAAACGCAATTGCCGTTCGAAAAACTGAAGTAAGCATGCCTCACAGCAAAATTAAAGAAGCTGTGGCTAAACTATTGGTCGAGAACAACTTCCTCGATGGCGTTAGAGTAACTGAAGCCGAAGTTGGCAAGACACTTACAATCACTATTAACTCCGAGAGTTCAAATGCTCGGATCAATGAGATTGCTAAGCTTTCAAAGCCAGGCCGACGTACATACGTTAACTCCAAAGAGATCCCAGTTATTAAGCAAGGTCGTGGACTAGTTATTTTATCTACTAGTCGGGGTGTGATGACCGGTGAAACCGCCAAGAAAGAACATGTTGGCGGTGAGTTAATTTGTAAAGTTTATTAAAGGATAATTTAAATACCATGAGTCGAATAGGAAAACTACCGATTACAATACCTAGCGGTGTGACAATCACTATCGATGCTGATTTGGTAAGCGTTACTGGACCAAAAGGATCATTAAGTCAGTTTACAATGCCCGGCATTAGCGTAACCCAAGAAGATAACCAAATCATTGTTGCTCGTGAAAACGATGAACCAATGATGCGTTCAAAGCACGGACTAATGCGCAGCCTAATCAATAACATGGTTGTTGGCGTAACTGAAGGTTTCTCGAAGCAACTTGAAATCAACGGAGTTGGTTTTAGAGCCGCTCAAGAAGGTACTAATATTAAGATGAATCTTGGATTTTCCCACGATGTTATCTATAATGTTCCGACCGGCATTACTTCTACCATTGATGCTAACGTTATTACTATCAGCGGCATAGATAAACAGCAAGTAGGACAAGTTACAGCAGAGATTCGATCACTAAAGAAGCCAGAGCCATATAAAGGCAAGGGAATTAAGTATGTTGGTGAACGAATAATCCGCAAGAGCGGTAAGAGCGGTAAGGATAAATAATGAGTAATTTAAGTAGCAAATTAAATAATCGTCTGAGACGAAAGAACCGAATTCGTAGCGTTGTTAAAGGCAGCCCTGTTCGACCACGTCTAACAGCCTATATCAGCAACACTAACGTCAGCGCCCAACTAATTGATGACACTACCGGCAAAACTCTCGCTTCCTCAACTACCGTTGGGCAGAAGAGCCTTAAAGGCACAATGACTGAAAAGGCTAAGTGGGTTGGCGAAGATATAGCTAAGAAAGCTAAGGCCAAAAAGATTAGTTCAGTAGTATTTGACCGTAATGGAAAGTTATATCACGGCAGAGTAGCCGCGCTAGCAGATGCCGCTAGAGAATCAGGACTGGAGATTTAATTATGGCAAACAATGATTCAGGACCACGAAAACCTAAGGAATTACAGGAAGAAAAGCAATTTGACGAGCGAACTCTTCAGATTGATCGAGTTGCCCGTGTTGTAAAAGGCGGACGACGATTTAGATTCCGTGCATTAGTAGTTGTTGGTGACCGAAAGAATAAAGTAGGTGTTGGTACAGCTAAAGGTGCCGATGTTACTTCAGCCGTAACCAAAGCTACAGAAGTTGCTAAAAAGCACTTTATTGTAGTCAACCTATACAAAGGAACTTTACCACACGATACACAGACCAAAGTAAGTGGCGCAAAAATCCTACTTATGCCAGCTAGCGCTGGTACCGGTCTTATAGCTGGCGGGGTAGTTAGAACTATTTTGGAAGTTGCTGGTGTTAAGAATGCCCTATCTAAGTCACTAGGGTCTTCTAATAAGACCAACCTTGCCTACGCTACAATCGCAGCACTAGAGGCTCTTGAACCTTCAAGTAAGTGGATCACCACCCAGAACAACGCCAAGAAGTCGACCAAGACGGAAAAGACAACTGAAACCAAAGCAACTAAGAAAGTTGTGACTACTGAGCAGAAGCCAAAAAAGGCTAAGATCGAGGACAAGAAATGAAATTCAATGAACTAACCAAAGTTCCTAAGAAACAAGGCAAACGACTAGGTCGTGGTATTGCTGCTGGCCAAGGAAAAACTGCCGGTCGTGGTACTAAAGGTCAGAAGTCGCGAACAGGCTCTAAAAAGAAGCCTGGATTTCAGGGTGGAACTAACCCATTAATGCAACAGCTACCTAAACTGCCTGGCTTTAAGTCACATAAACCAAAGGCGGCAAACGTACATACAGCCGACTTAGTAGCCCTCAAGGCTAAAACTATCGATGCACAGGCGCTAGCTGACGCAGGCCTAGTTGAAAATCCATTCCAGAAGATTAAGCTTCTAAATAATAGTGAAAAGCTTAGCGTTAAGCTGGCTGTTAAGTTACCTGGAGCATCACAAACTGCTATCGACAACATCCAACAAGCTGGCGGTAGTTTCGAGAAAGTTACAGTGTTGCAGCGCGAGTCACAAACTAAAGAAGAAAAGTAGTACTCGTATATCTATTAATTAGCACTTTACGGTGTTACAATATTATGGATATTTTAAATAGAAAATGTTTCTATACAATAAATACTGAGAGGGTAACTTAGAAGAGGGATCAACGACTGATGAACTGGAAGATAATCGGCAAGTCACTTGGCAATAAAGATATGCAGAAGCGTATTCTTGCTGTCCTGGGTATTATTGTTGTTTTCAGAATTCTTGCCCACATACCGGTTCCCATAAGTAACCCAGCAACCTTACACCAAGTATTACAGAATCTATTTAACTCCAATAATACGCCGCAGCTTCTGAGCTTCATTAACGTTCTATCTGGTGGTGCCCTAGCTAACTTCTCAATAATGATTGCCGGTCTAGGCCCATTCATTAATGCGTCGATTATTATGCAGCTTCTAACCAAGGCAATACCCCAACTTGAAGCACTACATAAAGAAGGTGAGTTTGGCCAGAAGAAAATTAACCAATACACTCGTATCCTAACGTTCCCGCTAGCGATTGTTCAATCGATCGGTTCAATCTTTCTTATTCGACAAGCTGCCCAGAGTATTGGTGGTATAGGTGATATAACCGCTCACACCAGTATTATCCAATGGGTACTAATGGTCGCAGCCCTAACTGGCGGCTCAATGATTTTGATGTGGCTCGGTGAGTTAATCACTGAACAAAGCATTGGTAACGGTATCTCACTTATTATTACCGTCGGTATCGTTAGTCGCTTGCCGGCCAATATTTATCAGATCATCGAATCAGCAGTTCACCCCAAAGATCGTTGGGTTATATTTGGCCATGCAGTAGCTTTCAACCGCCAGGCGCTAATTTATACGGTTGTATTGATCGGCTCGATTATTCTACTTACCTGGCTAGTGGTGATGCTCAATGAGGCGGCCCGGAACTTGACGGTTAACTACGCCAAACGTGTACAAGGCAATAGAACCTATGGTGGGGTTACAACCACCCTCCCAGTCAAGCTTATTACTGCTGGAGTTGTACCGATTATCTTTGCCGTTGCATTCTTAAGTGTGCCCAGTTTTGCCGGACAGTTACTGACAGGTTCGCATAACAAGCATTGGATTAGTTTAGGTTCACACCTGACTACGTGGTTCCAAACACCTTCAGCGACCACCTTCCATACCGAGGGGCCAAATGCCTACATTTATCCAGTAGTCTACTTCTTGCTGGTAGTTGTCTTCACCTTCTTCTACACCAGTATTACCTTCAACTCCAAAGAGATTGCCGAGAACCTACAAAAGCAGGGTGGCTTCATTGAGGGCGTAAGAAGCGGTATCCAAACTGAAAAATATCTTGCTAAAACCGTTAACCGACTGACATTGTTTGGTGCTATAAGCTTAGGGCTTTTAGCATTAATGCCGATAATTGCTCAGCTATTCGTAAATGTCAGTATTACTATTGGCGGTACTAGCATTCTTATCCTTGTATCAGTAGCGCTCCAGACGCTACGTGCAGTCGAATCAAGAGCTCTAATGGTAACTTATGACCAATACTCACAACCTGACTTCTTCTACGAACCAGCCGGCGGGGCGGAAGCTGCCTTGGGAGCAAGACAACTAAAGTTTATCCCTAGGTTTAGAAAATCTAAAGATAACCAAAATAACGAAGATAAGTAGTTTAAGCAGCTATTAAAACTTGTGGTTCAAGAATATGAATTGCGGATATTCTACGAATAGGTAGTTCTTTGCTGATGGATTTTATAGGGCTATATACTCGCACTAAACCACCTCGATGGATTAGTCCGCTTGGTCCTAGCTGATCCTCGCCATATTCAGGACTAGTACCAGAAGCTATTATAATTGGGTACTCGCCAAAAGGTTTATGCTCGGCTTCTGAACCTTCGGGAGGATTAACGATTAGAGTAAATAAGGATGATTCCCTATATCCTTTAGGTAATCTATCGTCACCACTAGCAGGCGAGACTTCTGCGAATAGCTGTGTTTCGTCATCAAGCGTAAGTCTAACTACCTGTTCTTCTGTGACAGTTGCTAGATAGAGATCGTCTAATGGTACTGCTTGTAGTTCCGATAAACCTTCGATAGACATTTTTGTCTTCCTTTTTATTTTTTAACTTACTACAACCATAATAACATAAAGCGCAAGCGTTATGAACCAGTTTATAGATATAAAGTCTAGTGAATTTCACATCGGTTTATGTGTAAAACAATGATTATTCAATAAAACTGGAATTTTAAGATAAAAACACTTTACATAACTGGGGTTTACCTGATATAATTAGGCATTGTTATATTTATGGCATCAAACAAGGAAGTAATCGAGCTAACAGGCACTATAGTTGAGACCCTTCCTGGGACTCAATTTAAAGTCGAACTCGAGAACGGCCATAAAATTATAGCTCACGTCGCCGGTAAGATGAGGAAACATTATATCCGAATCGTACCCGGAGACAGCGTTACGGTTGAGTTGACGCCTTATGATCTTACAAAGGGTCGGATAACCTATCGCAAAACCTGAAAAGGTCCACAATTAACTAAGAGCAGAGTGTCATTACTTTAGCTATTAAGGAGCAATGATCCGCATGAAAGTGCGTGCCAGCGTAAAGAAGATTAGTCCTGATGATAAAATTGTCCGACGTAAAGGACGACTTTATGTTATCAACAAATTTAAGCCAAAGCATAAGCAGAGGCAAGGTTAAACCATGGCAAGAATTTCAGGCGTAACCATTCCTAGCGAAAAGCAACTCTGGGTTGCTCTTACCTATATTCATGGAATTGGCCAAAAGAGTAGCTACGAAATCCTAGATATTGCTAAAGTCGAACCTACTACTAGAACTAAAGACCTGACAGACGGTGAAATCTCCAGAATCCAAGAAGTTATTAATAACAACTACGTGGTTGAAGGTGAGCTTCAGCGAATTGTCAGTGGTAACATCAAGCGACTTAAAGACATCAAGTCATACCGAGGAATGAGACATACTGCTAACCTGCCTACTCGTGGTCAACGAACTAAGACTAATGCTCGAACCCGTAGAGGTAAGAAGGTTACTGTTGGTGGAACTGCTAAGAAGGTAGCTACTAAGACCTAAAAAGGTAAATATTATGACAGATAAATTAAACGCACCAGAAGAAGTAAAAGTAGAGGCTACAACCGCCGAAGTAGCCGAGACAGAGAATGTTGAGACTACTGCTGCATCACCAGCTCCTGTTAAGCGTAAGAAAGCAAAGCGGACTGTAGCTAACGGCCATGTTCACGTTTCTGCCAGCTTCAATAACACGATTATTACTATCAGTGACGCTAGCGGCAATGTTATTGCTAGCTCAAGCGCCGGAGCCTGTGGTTTCCGAGGTTCTAAGAAGGGCACTGCATATGCTGCCCAAGTTGCGGCTGAAAAGGCTGGCCAGACAGCTAAACAGCAGTTTGGCATGACTAAAGCTAGCGTCTTTATTAAAGGTGTTGGCCTTGGACGCGATTCAGCTGTTCGTGCCCTAGCTGGTATGGACATTATGGTTGACAGTATTACAGATGTTACCGGCGTACCGCACGGTGGTGTACGACCACGAAAGGCTAGGAGAGTTTAAGACTATGGCAAGAGACACAGGATCAATTGTAAAGATGAGCCGACGTGAAGGCTATGCCCTTCACCCTAAGGCCCATAAAGTCCTAGTTAAGAGAGGGGCTGCATTACCTGGCCAGAAAGCTAATGCTCGACCAAACAACAATCGGGGTGGCAGTCAGTACTCAGTACAGCTACGTGAAAAACAAAAAGTAAAAAGACTATATGGTCTACTCGAGAAACAGTTTTCAAATCTAATGAAGGAAGCAACTAAAGCTCAGGGCCAGTCTGGCGAGAGCCTATTAAGATATCTTGAGCAACGAGCAGACAACGTTATTTACCGCGCTGGTTTTGCGCCAAGCCGAAGAGCTGCCCGCCAACTTATGAGCCATGGACACTTTATGCTTAACGACCGACGTGTAGACATTCCTTCGATTAGGATTAAACCCGAGGACAAACTTTCTGTCCGACCACATAGTTCTGCTTCTGGATACTTTAAGAACTTGGATGAAATCAGCCCTGCACCACAGGAAATTCCAGGTTGGCTAAAAGTTAATCGTAAGAAAGTTGAGGTTGTTGTGACCGGGCTACCAACCCGTGATGACGCCGAAGTTGATATTAATGAGCAATTAATAGTTGAATACTATTCGCGCTAAAGGAGGAAATTAAGTAATATGTCAAACACGATTCACACACCAGGTATAGTAAGCGTCGACGACCATAGTGCGACTAGTGGTACTTTTACTATCGAACCACTACACAGTGGTTATGGTATGACACTAGGAAACTCACTAAGGCGAGTCCTGCTTTCAAGTATCTCAGGTGCTGCAGTAACAGCATTTAAGATTGAAGGAGTCACTCACGAATTTACTGATGTACCAGGCGTAAAAGAAGATGTAGTAGACATCATGCTTAACCTAAAGGGCATCCGTTTCCGAGTTTACGGTGAAGAAACTCAAACTCTTAGAATCGTAAAGACCGGCAAAGGTCTTGTTACAGCAAAAGACATCGAAACTAATGCAGATGTTGAAGTCGTTAACCCAGAACATCTAATTGCCACTATCGACGACGCTAAAGGAAAAGTTACCATCGACCTAACTGTTGAAATTGGTCGTGGATATCGAACTATTGAAGAAGGAACTGCTAAGAAAGCTAGCGACATGATCGCGGTTGATGCAATCTTCAGCCCAGTGCTTAGAGTTCGCTATAAGGTTGAAAACACTCGTGTCGGACAAGTTACTGACCTAGACAAGCTACTTATTACTGTCGATACTGATGGAACTATCACTCCTCGAGACGCATTTGAAGAAGCTGCAGCCATTTTGGTTAACCAATATACAGCTCTAGCAGGCAAGACAGTAGTTGAAGTTGGCGAAAAGCTAACTGACGAGTCATTAAATGATGGCATGGACGGTGAAGGTGGCATGATTGGCGAGGAGCTATCTGCACTTAACACTTCGATTGAAGAGTTAAACCTATCTGCAAGAACTACCAACGCTCTAATTAACAATGACATCCATACTATCCGTGACCTATTTGCTCTAAATGACGCCGAGCTAAAAGACCTTAAAGGTTTTGGTTCTAAGGCTTTAGACGAAGTTAAGGAAAAACTAGCGGAGTTGGAGCTTTAAAGATGCATCGCCACGGTTATCAAGGTCGTAAACTACACCGGGAACGAGATCAACGTCGAGCCCTTATTAAAGGCTTGGCCGACTCACTCATTAAGTATGAGTCGATCGAAACTACTTTGCCTAAGGCTAAAGAAGTTGTTCCTTATGTTGAAAGACTAATTACCAAGGCTAAAAAGGGCGACTTACATAACCGAAGATTAGTTATCCAAGGACTTCAGACCATTGAAAGTGCTCACAAACTAGTCGACGAATTAGCGCCTAAGATGGGTTCACGAGTTAGTGGCCACCTAAGAATTACCAAGGAAGGCTTCCGACGTGGAGATAATGCTGAACTAGCCAGAGTCAGCTTCGTTGACGATCTGAGCGCTACAAAGGAACCAGCCGCGAAGACTGCCGTAAAAGAAGAAGTTAAGGAAGCGAAATAATGATGAAGACTTACTCAGCCAAACCAACTGACGTTACTAGAAGCTGGTATGTAGTTGATGCTAGTACCGTGCCTCTTGGACGACTATCGACTGTCGTTGCTAGTCTACTACTTGGAAAAGGTAAGCCTCAATTTACAAAGCACATAGATGTCGGTGACTTTGTTATTGTGACTAACGCTGAGAACCTTGTTGTTACCGGTAAAAAGATGGTTCAGAAGAAGTATTATCACCACAGTCATTATGCTGGTGGACTAAAAGAACTACGTCTAGAAGAACAAATGGAAAAGGACCCAACTAAAGTAATCTTCCATTCTATCCGTGGTATGCTACCAGTTAATAAGTTGCGTGATGATCGACTAAACCGACTTAAGATATACCCTGGACTTGAACATAAGCATGAGGCACAAAAGCCGCAACCCTTAAATCTTAAAGGAACTAAATAATGGCTCAAAAAGATAGTTATTTCTACGCACTTGGACGACGTAAGGCAGCGACTGCCAGCGTTCGACTTAAGAGTGGCAAAGGTCTAATCGTTGTTAACGGTAAGCCAGTTGAAGAATATGTTAGCGGCAGTAAGTACCTACTTAGCAAGTTAACTGAACCGTTTTCAGCTCTTGATCACCCTAACAAGTACGACATTTCAGTCGTAGTTAAGGGCGGTGGAGTTAACGGCCAAATAGAAGCCATCCGGCTTGGCATTTCAAAGACCCTAACTCTACTTAACGAAGACTACAGACAGACTCTAAAGCGGGCCGAGCTCTTAAAGCGTGACCCTCGTGAAAAAGAACGTAAGAAGTTTGGTCTTCGTGGCGCCCGTAAACAACGACAGTTTACTAAGCGTTAACAATACTAAAACTTGACAGCAGCTAAAGCTTTAAGTTAAAGTTACTGCTTGTAATGAGTAACAGAGTAGATGCATTTAAAGCCTATTGGTACAGCTTCGATGAAATCGTGGCTGGTTGCTCTGTGTGCTTAAACTTTAAGTAATTTGATTCAAACATATTGAGAAGTCCGTCACTAAATTTCAGGTGACGGATTTTTTATATATTAAACTAGAAGAAGATGAAAGAAGAATTAAAATGCAAACTGCACCAGAAAGGCTGGAACCAATGCAGGATCTAACTGTTGACGACCTAACCAGAGCCCTGATCGCTGAGCGCAGACTAAGGGTTGTTAACGCTATACATAGCCCTAATCAGTTCCTGGTTTTCTTGGGACCTTGTGCCCTAAGTGACCATAGAAGCATCATCGAAGATGACGGCGCTATAATAATGGATTTTGAAGAGAAGAACGAGGGAATTACCACTCTATACAGGCTACCACCTCACAAACCTAGATCACAGCAAGACTCCTGGAAAGGCCTTGAAACTACAGACCCTGACTTAACAACCGATATATTATTAAGCATGGCTGCCTTATACGGCAACCTGGCAATAGAAGTTGTTCTTAAAAAACACATCAATCGATATAAGGACATAAGCACAGTTGCTTGGTTTGGTGCGAGAAGCATTGATGACATAGAACTACTCGATGCAGTAGCTCTTGAGATGCCAAGCATCTTGCTGCCAATTAAAAATGGCACTGATGGTCGAATTGATAAAGCTATGAGTAACGTAGAACGAGCCAACAAGCTTAGGGCTGATGAGGATGCTCCCGCAATACTAGTATATAGAGGTGGAGAAAACGCTAAAACACCGGATGCATGGGAGCAACACTACATAGATGCTCATGAGAGAACTAACGGTCAACTATTAGTTGATTTAGCCCACGGTAGTGAAATGGCTCACGATAAGGACTTTACTAAATCTGTGGAAGGGCAAGTAATGGCACTTAATCATTTAACTCAAATAGTTCTAAAAGGTTATGCCCCAAGAGGCGTAATGATTGAGGCCAGTAACGCACCAAGAACAGTAGACCCAAATATGCCGCTTGATCTAGCACTTCAGGGGACACAGAATCTTCTAGATGCGGTAGTCACTAAGAGTATATAAGGATATAATAAGGAATAATATGGATAACCCAGTAATACTAACTGGCCTTAGGGCTAATAATGACCTGCACATAGGTAACTATTTTGGTGCACTACTGCCAATCGTCGATATGGCTAAGAACAAATCAAACGAATATGTCATTAACCTATTCGTACCTGATCTGCATAGCTTTACCACGCCAATAGATCATTCGCAGCTACAGAGTCAAATTGTTAACAACCTCAAGATCTTTGTCGCCGCTGGCCTGCCACTACTTGACCCGAATGTACGAATATATAGGCAGAGCTATGTACCGGCTCACAGTGAGCTTACATGGATCCTTGACTGCTTTACAAGCTACGGTGAAATGAGCCGCATGACTCAGTTCAAAGACAAGGCCTTAAAACTTAAAGAGGATCGTGTTAGTGTAGGCCTATTTAACTATCCGGTGCTTATGGCTGCAGATGTTCTGCTCTACGGGGCGGAGTATGTGCCAGTTGGTGATGACCAATCTCAGCACATTGAATTCATGCGCGATATTGCTCAGCGGATAAATAACCAGTTTGGCGATATATTCGTAGTGCCAAAAAGTGTTAAAGAACAACACCAGTTCTTTAATAAAGACCAAGGATTAAGAATCAAAGACCTAAGTGACCCTGGCCGAAAGATGAGCAAAAGCGATGATAGCTCAAGAGGTGTGATTTTCCTCAGCGATAACCCTGATGACGCGGCTAAAAAAATAGCCTCGGCAACTACCGATAGCATTGGCCAGATAAACCTTGACCCTCAAAACCAGCCCGGAATAACTAACTTACTACAAATTTTAGCCCTACTAAGCGCTAAACCGCTCGAGGAAGTAGCAAATACTTGGAAGGGTAAAACTAATTATGGTGAACTTAAACAGGTGGTCGCTGAAGAGGTAAAGACCTTTCTTAGTGGCTTCCAGTCAAGACTTACTCAGGTTGACGACAGTCAAATTGTCCAAAAACTAACTACTGACGAGGCAATCATTAATAACATTGCTAACGACAGACTACTTAAGGTCCAAAGGGCAGTTGGCCTTAGACCATGAACGAGGAAGAGAAGTATATTGCCATCAGACTAGACCAGTACGTATCGAACGAACTCAAGGAACAAAGTAGATCATTTGGCGGCAAGCTAATAACTAAAGGCATGGTCAGTGTAAATGGTAAGCCCCAGACCAAGCTTTCATATAAAGTAAAGCAGGCGGACAAAGTTGTTATCAATTACGATCCACTAAATGCTGACCTCAAAGAAGAGATTGATCTGCCGATACTTTATGAAGACGACGACTGCGTGGTAATAGCCAAACCTACAGGCATCCTGTCTCACAGCAAAGGCTCGTTTAATCCGGAAGGTACTGTTGCTAGCTGGTTGAGTAGTAGAGTTAAAGATATTCCAGGTGATAGGGCAGGCATTGTCCATCGACTGGACAGAGGCACTAGCGGCGTTATGATATGTGCCAAGACTAACGACGCCCAAAAATGGCTTCAAAAACAGTTTAGTTCGCGCAAAGTTAAGAAGACATATATTGCTGTAATCTATGGTCAGCTTAAGGAAGATGAGGCAGTTATTGATATGCCGATTGAACGAAACCCAAAAAAACCACAAACTTTCAGGGTTGGAATAAATGGTAAATCCGCTTTAACTGGCTATAAAGTACTTACCAAGAATGATAAATATAGTCTTGTAGAACTGACTCCGACTACAGGCCGAACACACCAACTAAGGGTACACTTATCTAACTTGGGCCACCCAATTGTCGGTGATCTATTTTACGATGGCAAACCAGCAGATAGACTTTACCTCCACGCCAAAAGTCTAGAACTAACCCTACTAAATAAAAAAAGAGAAGTATTTGAATCTAAGCTACCAGTGGCTTTTAATAATATAGTGAAGTGAAACGTCATGGAAATTGATCTCCCTATAGATGTTAAGTCTAAACAACGACTAGAGGCATATCTAGCGAACCCCTCGCAAAGCTTGGGGATAGTTGGTTCAAGCTGGCTTAACCTAAACCAGATTATTGATAATATGGCTTGCCAGCTTCTAAACATCCACCTAGATAAGCTAGCAAACTATCCTTATATAACTAGAATCGATTCAGTAGATAATAAGGCGATTGGGATTGAACCAATCAGACAACTAGGCTTGTTTCTATCCCTGAAAGTCCCATTAAATCATGACCCCAATAGATTAGTTATTATTCGTAATGCCGACAGGATGACGATTGAGGCTCAAAACGCATTACTAAAATCCCTAGAAGAACCACCAAAACAAACTATTTTTATAGTTTCAACGTCAACCAAAGCCAAACTTCTCCCGACTATCCTCTCCAGACTTGAGCTTATTACCATTAATAAGCCACCAAAAGATCAGCTATTTGATTACTACAAAGCTAAGGGTCATAGCGAATCAGAGATTAAGCAAGTATATCTAATAAGCGATGGTATGCCAGGACTAATGACCATTCTGCTTGAAGACGAGGATCACTCACTCAACAAAGCAACCACCGAAGCCCGACAAATTCTATCCTCTACAACCTTTGAAAGGTTAAATAAGGTTAACGAAATCGCCAAAAGCAGACAGAATTTTATTGATCTAATATTCATCATTAAGCAAATGGCTAAACTAGGCCTTAGTTCAGCTGACCCAAGGTCCGCTATAAGATGGAAGAAGATTTTTGAGGCTTGTCTTGACGCCGAGCAAAAACTTAGCGCTAATGCTCAATTAAAATTAACCATCACCAATTTTATGATGTCTATAGCCTGATAATTTTGATATAATGTTGTCCACACATGTACGGGCTAATAATTGTTTTAATGTTCGGACTATTTGCTTATCGGAATTCACAGATCAGGGATGATGAATTTGCCGATGTTTCGCGCAAGGTTGGTGAACGCATGGGTAAGCTTTGGGATATAGCTCATCAAGGTATGCGTGAAAATCGATTCTTAAGGGCAGAGAAGGCACTTTTAACGATTCTAAAAATTGACGAGAAGAACGTCGCTGCTTACAACCGTCTCGGTATACTCTATGCTAAACAAAAGGAATATAAAGACGCCATTGACTGTTTTGAGATAGCCAGCAGTATCGAATCATCGGCATCAAGTCTGCACAACTTAGGGCTTATATACTTTGAAACCGAAAACTACGAAAAGGCCGGTATTGCTTTTGAAGAAGCTTTGAAGCTAGAGGATGGGTTGGCTGCAAGACACGTGGCCTACGCAAAGGTACAAGAAAAGCTTGGAAACGACAAACTCATGTTCCAAGAGCTCAACAAGGCTGTCGAGCTTGAACCTAACAGGGAAACATTTACTTTATTGTATAAAGCCTACCTGAGTCATGGCATGGACGAAGAAGCAACTGAGCTTAAAACAAAACTAAGCAAACTATCGGTTCCTTCAACAAAGCCAAAACGAATTATTCGTCCAAAACGAGTTATAGTTTAGCAATAAGCTCACAGAATTCTTTATCAAACTTGTGGACCATAGCTTTTGCGGCTTTTTCTGGAGACAACCAGGCGTATTCAAACTCACGCGTTTCTCTAGACAGTTTAATATCATCCAACTTCTCAAGCTCTACTTCAAAGATTATATAGACCAACGGGTACTGTTTATCGCCTACTGGGATAGTAATATTGGTCAACATACCCATCATCTGAGCTGGTACACCCTTAACTTTTACTCCCAGCTCTTCATCGAGCTCTCTAACGAGAGTTTGTAAGAATGTCTCGTTCGGGTCCATTCTGCCACCTGGAAGGTCCCAGTGATCAACTACATGGCCCCATTTAGGTACATGTAGCATAAAGATATCGCCCTGATCATTACGAATTAAGGCTTTTGCTGCTATTTGGAATAGTTGCTCAGACATTATTTTAAATATACTCTTCTTATTGCGACCTACAAAGTAAGACTACTGCCATTTTCGTAGTTTATTTTTAGCCTCTTTATCTTCGAAGGCTTGGGCTAAATCTATATTGAGACGATTACATAGATCAATAAGCAAACAAAACACATCAGCTGCTTCTTCGTCGACTTCGTGCCTAGTGGAGTTATGGTCTATTTTCTGCCCGTTGTTCTTACGTATGGCCTTTGCTAGCTCGCCTACTTCCTCGACCAGAAGAGTAAATACCTCAGGTACAGTTTCCTCTTCAAAGCCGCGCTCAGCAGATAGCTTGCTGACGAGCTTTTGATAGTCTTTAAGAGTCATATCCATAAAATCATAATAACAGAAAAGTTTGAGCTAGATACCTAAAAATAAGCGACTAGTAGTGTTCTGGGTTTTCTAGATGGATAAGGGCCATCATAACAGCAATTTCATTCAGCTTTTCGCGATTTATTTTGCCGTGTGTAAGGATATGGATAGCTCCTTCTGCCGTTCCGATTTTTTCATGATCTGTCAGGCCAAGTTCTTTAAACGCCTGGCTGCCATCTAGTCCTTCCAGGATGAGCTTAACCATTTGCGCTGGCCATTCGAAAGAAGGTGATAGACCTATATGGTATCTCTCGCCGTCATAAATAGCACAAACAGTTGTCTCTAAGTAACCTGACTTAGTACCTGAACTCTTAAACATACCGCTTTCTAGCCCAAAACTATATGAACAGTTTACAAATGCTTGCTTAGCTCTTTGCTTAGCGCCGTATATTGTGTCTTTTAGCGTCTTTGGGTGTCCGAACTCTTCAACATCTACTTCAACACCGTTAACAATGACGTTTTTAAATAAAGGGTGGCCACTAACCAGATTGGTTACAGCTTCGATCTTAGTACGATTTTTTGAGCCTACGTTGATTATCATAATTAATACAATATAGTTTAGAAACTAGGAAGTCTCTATATCAGACAACATCGCCATTTTCTTGAATTTTATTGTCTTCATAGCTTGCTACATCTCGGCGATTAACTCAGCGTAAGCCCTATCAAATCTGTCTAAGATCTCTTCGCTACTCCCGTTGTTTCCAACCTTTGAGTTCCACCAATTATCATTTATCTCAATGCCCGTAGCTTTCTGGACAGCTATTACTGCTGCGTTAATATCCCCAGTGTATAATGCTCGGCTCTTAGGTATATCATTATTCATAATTGCTCCTTTGTTAAACATACAAGTTTATTATACTACTTGCTAAGTTAGAGTATAGCTTTGGTGCAGCGTGATAAACAAAGTGGAACTTGCTTAAGCAGATGCTATCGATGAGTCTTTCTATTTATGAGTATCTCACTTATTTCCATATTTTTGGGTAGCTCTAGTAGCTGAACTAAACAGGTGGCTATATCTTCCGCTCGCATCCAGTTTTCTAGGTCAATAATTGGCTGGCCAGTGACCTTTTCATGCATTCTAGAATTGAATCCACCCAGCAGGAAGCTTATAACTCGACATTCTGTTGCTTTTAATTCTTCTGCTAGGTTTTGCGTAAATCCCCGTAGTGCCCACTTCGTAGTTGAATATACAGATTGCTGTGTGTAGCCACTTTTTAAAGCTATGGATGCCCCTATATTAACGATGTCCGACCCGTCTCTTTTTAAGCGGCCAAGAAGCTTAGATGTTAATAGTATTGGGGCGGTTACGTTAGTCTTAAACATTCGATCAAGTTCGAGTGCTGATATATTGTCAATGTCTTCATAGCTTGTAATTGCTGCACAGTTAATCAATGCCTGGATTGGTTCGCCACGTTCAAGTAATTGTTCAGCTGTATTACCAATAGATTCTTCGCTGATCAGATCTGTTTTAATCCAGTCAATTCCTTCTGAATCAGGTTTAGTTCTCGATAAACTTACTACAGTATTATTCTTGGAGACTAATAGTTTGGCAATTTCTAACCCTAATCCGTCGCTTGCACCGGTAATAAGAAACATAAGAACCCCCACTTAATATCAATGTGTATATAAATAGTGTATCAAAAGAGAACCAGAGATCCGAAATCACGGATCTCAGAAACATCTTGGTGCAGGGTTATCGACAAAGTCAGAACTGTATTAATGGCTACTTAACAGTTAAGCTTACTGCTGGCTGATCAGACTCAATCCCAAAATGTCTCAGAATAAGAACTCCCATCTGATGTTCGTCTACCAATCTACGACCTTCTTGCCACCCAACCCTATTACCATCTAGAAGTATTAATTGACTAAAGACTGGTGCACTATCAGAGTCTCTACCAAAACGATACCAGCTAACTCTTGTAGAATCATCAGTATATTCTTCACGTATCCATGGAGTAATCCATGTAATATCCAAACGCAAATCGTCGGGCAACTGTTCTACGGGTACTTGTGGGTAGCCTGTTGCAGCCTCTAAAACCATAAGTCTATTTTACACTAAACTAAAATCAAAATCTGGTGCAGGATTGTCTATGAAGTCGGAACTATTTTGCTAGCGCGTCAATTTCAGTCTGGGTCGCAGTTCCATCTTCAATAACATCAGCTTCTGGGTTACTTCTATTACCGACTAGCAGGTCTTCTTGCAACGTACTAACTCTGTTATTTGGGGTGCCGGCTTTGTGATTATAAATCGGATCCTGAGTAGGAGTGTGTCCATGTCTTTCGACATAAGTAGCATATTCTCTTGGTGTAAAAGGATAACCTTCTTACATAACTTTATAATACCATATATTTAGTTTTAGTCAATCTGGTGTAGAGTTATCGACGAAGTCGGAACCTTGTTGTTTAGTTAAGGCTTCTATCTACACTATTAAGGCTCGCTTCGACTTGGATAGTAACAGTGCAAAGAGCACTAAGCTCTGGTGTAAGCTGTTTAAAAGGTACTAGGACACCACCATTCTGCATTGTTAGCTCCTTATCCAAAGCAATTATCTGTTCGTGAAGTCCTGAAAGAAAACCGCTAACATTTACTAAGGGCGCTCCGTATAAACGTTGACCAGGTACTGGCTTTAAGGCGCTCAACGAATCAAGCAGTCCACTTATGTGCTCAGCTATTAGGGGATGTTCTTCTTCGTCTCTAGTTTGCCCCTGATTGGCTTCCAAAATCGAGTCACTAGCTGCGTAGACAGCTGCATATGCCTCTGGTAAGCTAACGAATCTAGAACCTGTAGTTGAATCTACGGACATGCCTCATATTGTATCATATTATTAGTATTAGGTCAATGGTGCAGGGTTATCGACAAAGTCAGAACTTTAATCCCTTATAAATTATAGTGCCTGCCAAAGAACACCAAAAATAAGAAGAACATACCAGCAGCAGCATTAAAACAAATAGAAGACCATATAACCAACGATACTTTATGTCGCTTAATGAGAACAATCAGACTTATGATTAAAATAATAGGAGCCAAGACTATTGCAGGGACACCCGTTAGTAATACATTAAGCCGGTTGATACCATGAACTGTTAATAAAGTAACTACACTAGCAAATATCAGCAAAAGTTGCAGGTAAAATAGATAAGTCGCAAATGCGGAGGTCTTTTTCATTATGATTGTGGTTTGGTGCAGCGTACTGTACGAAGTAGGAACTATGCTGCGGGCAGGATATCTCTAGTAAGTGTCGCTGGACGTTCAAACGGCAGTATTTCTTTAGTTAAAAATGGTACGTTGCCATAGGTTTCATAACCTACTGTAATTGCGTCGTTTTGAGTATCGTATGGTCCTCGAATTTCAGTACCTTTTATGAGGGTAAATCTGCCAATATCATGAGCTAACCATGCATCCAAATGTTCATGGAAAACGCTTAGTTCAGCTTCGAATAGTTCTCTTACATCAATTGCAATAATAATTAATTGTACTCCATAATAATTAAAGTTCTAACGTACCTAATGCTTTATACGAAATAACAGATACAGAAAACGTGGTGCAGCATTCTTAACAAAGCCGGAACTATTTTGTCTCATGGAGCTTACTAGTATGTGCTCTAATTTTTTGGTATCTAAATTGAAGGTATATTGGTGCCCCAATAATTATTAGTAAAGCACCAAGAAATGGTATTGGCCAATATCCAGGGAACCAACCAACTTGTTTACCACTGAGCTCAGGATGATTGTCTAGATAAGTTATCGAGTTTTGTATATTTATAGTTAGAGCAACGATAAATATTATAGAAAGAAGCATTGGTATAAAGGGTAGAATCCCATCCGATCGAAATTTAATAATACTAACAATGATGGCTATTAAAATTAAAAGAATGACAATCGACATATAAAATATTATAAGACAAATTAGTTGATAGAAATAAGGTATTTTATGACGCTTATGGTTGTGGTGCAGGGTTCTCAACGAAGTCCGAACGATTCTACTAGTCAACGTTCTGCATACCAAGATAGTAACTCGGCCCAACTCCACGTAAGGAGCTACTGCTAAGTCATAGAATATTGTTTTGCCCGACTCATTAGCAAAAAAGTCTCACTTGCACAGTAAGACTGAACAAGCGCTTCCATAGTTTGATAGGCAAATGCCGTATGAGCATTATGGGCCGTACGTGAAACTTGAGGGTAACGTGCCTCATCTGATACGCCCAAGCTTAGTAAGTCGTGGGTATGTGTTAACCCCGTTCGCTTTATCACGGTCGGGGTATGCTGTCTTACAAATTCAGGCACATACTCAAGTATTTCAGGCATATACTCATGTATCCTATCGGCAAAACGATCTAGTGTCTTACCAGGTCTAATAGTTTCAAAAGCATGTCGAACAAGACGGCCAGCTTTTAGGCCTTCTCCGCCTGTATAATCTGTCGCAAGTTTACGCGGCACAACATTAACGGCGGCGGCGGTTTCGATGCTATGAGTTACCGGTGTTAAAACATTTTTAAGATAATTAAGAGTTGCACCACTGTGCGTGGCTTCCGTCACAATAAGTACATTAAGAACTTGTGAGCTCAAACCTGCAGTTAGGTGTAAATAGTAGTCTCTATATACTTGTGGATCGAAACGTTCATGATATGCTTTGGAGCCGGCAATGAACCTAGTGGATATAGGTTGTCCTGATTCAGCTAACACCCTACGAATAAAGTAGGCCGGTAAGCGCCCACTTACATCATCGCACAACATAACATCCCAATTAGCTTCAGGGGCAGCTCCTAACACCTTATCTGCTAGGTTAAAAAGATAAGGGGCAACGTGGGGTAATTCATTCCTAAGATTATCGTAGGCATTTGGCTGCGACCCAACTAAATTTGACATGTCGCTAATTATATTATAATTATACTAATACCACAAATAAGCATTGCTTTGAAAAAGCTTATGGTGCAGGATTGTCGACAAAGTCGGAACCAAACTCCTGCAATTTGAAGGTCTAGCTACCGGTAGTTGACCTTATGCCAAGCCAGTTCGCTGCTGCAGCTTCTGCATCAGCTAGAAAACCTGCTACAGCAGCTTCTGGACCAACCTCTTCTAGGTAAGCTCGCCATCGTGCTTCACCCTCTGCTAAGAATCTTTCGTCATCTACACTTGTTGGCGCATCAGTCTCTACTTCTACTACCTGCGTCATGCCTAAGCCAAGCCTGTGTGCTAAGTCAAATATTTCACCTATAGCAGCTTCACGACCTTCTGGAATAATTAATGTAGTGTGTTTTTCGATACCCATATATGAATATTATTACATTTATGTAGATTATATAAAAGCTTAAGCACTGTGGTGCACTGTTCTTCACAAGGTCAGAACAATGCTACTCTACTAGTTGGTCAACCCCATTTTGCCTAATCGCTGTTTTAGCAGTCATATCTGCAAAATCTTGTACGTCGCTATATACAAGGCTATGCTGTGAAGTGACTTTGCCTGTTGTACGACCTTGTAGTTCCGCCTCCCAACGTGGACTTATCCAGCGCCGCCACCTTAAACCCAGCTTTTTGAAGAAGGTACGCCGAAGTTAACCCGGTAATTCCAGCACCGACAATAACGACATCGACATTTAGGTCTTTACTTAATTGCGGATATATTGAGCTAGGATAGGACTCTTGCCAAAGGGACTCCTCAACTAAGGGTAGATTTAACATACTATTAGTGTAATACAACATTTATAGATACTGTGACGCTGCGCACAGACAACAAACCTAATGTGCCGCATACTCATAATTACAAGAAAAGTAATATTAGGGGAGTTAACATCATGAGTAGCACATCAGATAAAATTAGTGGTAAAACTAAACAAGCAGTTGGTAAAATGACTGACAATAAAAAACTAGAAGCAAAAGGTAAAGTAGAAGAAACCAAAGGTGAGATGAAGAGCAAAATTAAACATGTTGGTGATAAACTAGCTGATTGACATTTTGATGACCGGTAAGCGATAACGTCATGACCCAACCAAAGTAATAAAGTTCTAACGTACCTAATGCTCTAACAAAATCAACAGGGGAAAAATCCGTGGTGCAGCATTCTTAACAAAGTCAGAACGCTACTAGTTGTATGTTAAACAAGAACTACGCTAGGATTACCTTCATCATCGTAACCCAAGCATAATATGTTCAGATTATACCTTGGCCCCTCTTCAAGAGCATCACTAACTTCTGTACGAGCTCCTGCTAAATCTATATAAGGTGCGTCTTCTGATAGGGTAGTATCAATTAAGTCACGTGCTTCTTTAGGATCATCAGGCAATGTAATCTCATGGCCAAACGAGGTATTCTCAGACCATAGAAATCTGAGTTTTTCGGCTCTATCACGTTTCCAAGACTCTGTGCGCGGAATATGTCTTAATACGTTCATAAAAATATTATACAACAGTATCTACGTAATTACAAATGTGGTGCAGGGTGTAGGATTCGAACCTACGAACTCGAAAGAGGGCAGATTTACAGTCTGCTGTGTTTGACCGCTTCACTAACCCTGCATGTATTATAAGAATTGGAGCCACCTGTCGGATTCGAACCGACGACATTCAGTTTACAAAACTGACGCTCTAACCAACTGAGCTAAGGTGGCGCGCATATACCGATTATGGTTTGTTTATCAATATATTTTAACGTGTATACTTACAGATAGAAAGTGTAGCAAAAACTTATCAAATTTGCTACCATTTATGGATTAATTACATGCCGCGATAGCTCAGTTGGTAGAGCGCAACTATGGTAAAGTTGAGGTCCCGGGTTCAAATCCCGGTCGTGGCTCCAAATTAACAACCAGACTTGATAGATTACATCATTTTGTTGTCAAATATCATTTTACAAATCAGTCTGTATCTGTTAACCTAGTATGAGTCTATTAAAATTAAGGTAGAATTTATGGCCAAAAAAGGTGATAAGCGTAAGATAATTGGTTTAATTAGTGAAGAGAGTGGAGAGCGAATCTACTATACAACTAAGAACACCATGAATACCCCTGACAAACTTAGCCTAAAGAAGTATAGTCCTAAGCTACGTAGGCACGTCATTTTTACGGAGACTAAGAAGAACCTTGGACGAAATGAAGTTAAACCTAAGAAATAGTTTTTTTACAAAAATTACTTATTAAGCTTACTAAGGTCTAAAAGAGTATTGATCAGTTCGGCATGGCTCCATACCAGTGGGGTAACACCAAGTGGCGAAGCATTCTCTGGATCAAACTGCTCACTTAGTACTCCACTAGGCAATTCTCTTGCTATAGACCAGTCAAGAAGCTGTTTGGCCTTATCTACGCTTTTTATGGCCATATAGTACTGAGCAAGCCACAGCGTGCTCACTAGCCAAGGATTACCCATAAACTGATGCTTGGTTAGGAAATAGTTATCGTTTTCATACCTCAGCACACCACCACTTGGCGATGAGTTAAGTATTTTCTTCTCTATATGTTCAGCAGTAGATAAAACTCTTGGATCCTCGGCACCAATTCCAGCATACATAAACGTCCCGTAGAGGCTAGATATGTCCAGCGTATTGTCATAGAGTAGCTCGCCATTATCCTGTAGCAAGAAGCCTTTAACAAAATAGCCTTCGATGTGATAAAGCTTATTTAGATTATCTCTAATTTGATCGGCTACTCTTTGCCAGCGAACGGCATCGTCTGGTGATTCAATTACTTTAGCTAAAAAGGCGGCTGTTTCTAAACCGGCAATTACCGTACTTACTGTATAGGTGGTAGTCAAGAATTTTTCTTCCCATAAATCATAACTAGCATGCGGCAAACCAGTTTGTTCATCAATAAAACGACACATAAAGTTCGCCGCAGGCACAATAAAACTTTGGAACAAGTGATCAATAAAGGTACGGTCTTTTGATGCATCATAGTACTGACCCATCATATATAGAACTCCGGCAGTTTCATCTTCCTGGATAGCTAGTTCCTTATTACGACCATGAACAAGTGGATGCCAAGTACTGCCGATAGCACGATCAGGCTGATATTTATGCATTAGATAGCCGTCTTTATGCATTGTGTCTCTGGCAAATTCAAAGAACTGCTTGGCTTCTTCAAAATGTCCCAGCCTAATTAACGGCCATAGGGCATATGCTGCATCTCGAGGCCAACAATAACAATAATAATCTCGGCCATAGTTAAAGATACTCGAATCACCACTAGCCAGAACTGAACCTCTTTCATCTATATGAGCTTTTACTACTAGTAAGCTATGAGAAATACTTCGTTTATGAAAGTCGGGCATATCAACATTGCCTTCGTTGAGCCACTTCTTCCAGTGCTGCCTGGTGGCTGTTAACTTTTCCGAAATATTGCCATTTTTAAGCTGCTCATCTATCATTTGGGCGTCGCTTTGACTGCTTGTTGCGATAACCCAATAGTCGACAATTGTTGATTCATGGGCCTCAAGATCACGCTTGAATCTAATGACACTGTCGACACCACCGTGCTCAACGGCATTATCAGAAAGCTCTCCGTCTTCTGCATCTTTGAAAGTTCCAGCTTTTCCTTCAATCCCATAGTTGCCAACTGCGTACTCATCAAAGCTCTCACCATCGGAAAACTTACCTGAAATAGCCAGTGAATAACGGCCTTTATAATCCAGGATGTAATTATCATCGGGAACATACAATGCCGTGTCAGCACGACCAGCCCTAGATATTTGAAATACTTGATGCATAAACAAACGAACGTCGCGTTTTTCATTGGCATCGTTGGTAATAGTAATGTGACGAATAAAAACGTTTGAGTCGGAATCAACAAAATCCTGAAGCAGTAGACTTATGCCTAGGTTAGTAGATTTAAGCATTATATGGCTAATCAGGGCTTCGTCTTCAAAATCTATGGCTGTTTCCCAACTACCATCATTGGTCCAGCTAAAACTACTGTTAACCCAAACGCCAATTTTATGTTGGCTACTACGGGCATTCGTTAAGTTCTCAAGGCCAACATAAGGGTAGTAGAAATCATGAACCAAACCAGACTCATCAAGGCCAATGAATAATTGTCCGTTGCTAAGTACTACTGGTCGACCCATATAACCCCACCTTGTCTTTCCTTAACTATAGCTCAATACCGAGCTGGCTCATACGAAAACGTATATCGTGGTAACTATTCATGAAGTTCATATACGCTTCGTAAGGAGTTTGGTAAGGGCTGAAATAGGCGTGAATATCCCCGTCGTTGAAGTACTTAGTGCACATGTAGTAGAAGTGGTCACTGGTCTGCAACCTGCGCCAATCTTCAATCAAGGCGTAGTTACCGGTACTAATGATTTGGTCCTCTAGGGCATATAGCGAGTTAATCGATGAGGTTTGCATCGAGTTTCCTAGCCAGGCACTTAAATCGCGCTCGGTGTCTGCCCAGGTAATAGTTTGTGGCACATCGATTCTGTCTACAGGCTCGTAGTTATCGATTACTTCACTGACGGTCATAAAAGTATGTCCTTCGGTCTTTAACCATTCGCCTGGCAAATGATCTAAGAATTCGAAAATACCAGACTCATGCCACTGATGTTCTCCAAAAGTCTCATAGTCCATGAACAGATTAAAGTTAGTGGCATTCTGATCTTCACTGATCCAATGTGAAAACTTATCGGCAGTTAACGGCCATTCTTTCCAGTTTTGGTCACCAAACCTAAAGGCAATATCGTCACTCAGCTTATAGTTCTTCATTAACAGCTTAATATTGTTGGTATGGCTCGGTTGATATACATAGTTCGGGCTACGCCAATCAAGTATTGGGTCCCAGCCTTCGGTTAAAATCCCCTTGTATCCAGCTTGTTCAGCCCAATAGGCTAAGTCGTTGTTGTAGCTCAGCTCAGTGTTTCTAAAGACTTTTGGCGTTTGTCCAAATGCTTCTTCAATCTTATGGCGGTGCATATCAACTTGGATCTGGAATTCGCTTCGGGAGTAGAAGAAGGCAAGGGTATGGTGATAAGTTTCGCCAACAATCTCTACCCGACCTGTATCTACCAAACTTTTGAATGACTCAAGACTTTCTGGTGACCATTTCTCCATCTGTTCTATTACCGTACCGGTAATAGACAGGCTTATTTTAAACTCAGGATGATCATTCATGAGTTTGAGCAGCTTAGCATTAGTCGGTATGTAAGATTTCTCGGCAACTTTCTTTAGGATTCGCTCGTTAGATGCATCACTGTCGTAATCAGCATCAAAGTAGTCATGTTTTACAGCACTATCAAAGATCGTGTAGTGCCTGATCCTGTAGGGCTGATGGACGTGCATGTAGAGTACAATTGATTTCTTGTTCATCAGTTTGCACCAGCCATATGACTTGAATAAAGGTCCATAAGCTTGCCAGAAGCCTTGTCCCATGACATCTTCTCGAGTTCCCGGTAAGAGTTCGCCTGGAGTTCATCACGCAAGGCATCATTCTGCATGACAGACGCCATTTGATTGGCCATTTCATCAATATCCCAGAAATCAACTTTAAGAGCATTCAGTAGAACTTCACTTACCCCAGATTGTTTTGAAACTAGGGAAGGTGTGCCATAGCCAACTGACTCGAGCGGCGTTAAGCCGAATGGTTCAGATATTGATGGCATCACAAACAGATCGCCAATGGCGAAAGCGTCACGCCAGTTTTTACCTCTTTGAAAGTCAGTAAATAGAACATTGGCACCTATGCCAAGAGATGCAGCCAGTTCTATGAGCTCATAAAGCTGCTCACCGCTACCAACTATTAAGACAAGGGTTTTAGGGACTTTATCAATTGCTTTTTTTGCCGCCCGCAAAAGATTAGGCAGCCCTTTTTGGATAGTAATTCGACCAACGTTGGTCATTACTCTATAGCCAGTCTTTTTCATCTCTTCTATATAACGATATGCATTGTCACCATCGGCAGGTATAAAAGATTCTGGGTCGATACTGTTATGAACCACCTCAATAGCCTCGTCTGGCAAACCGTAGTCTCTCATTATTGCCTTCTTAGTATGCTCACTAATGGCAATGACCTTATCGGCCAGGTTTAAGGCAACTTCTTCAATTTCATGGACTAGAGGATTACCGCTCTTTGAGCCCGCACGATCAGACTCAACAGAGTGAACGTGAAGAATTATTGGGCAACCCTTTATTTCCTTAACTCTAAGTGCTGCCCTGAAGGTTAACCAGTCATGGGCGTGAACAATATCAAAGTCTTTTTCTTCGGCCATCTTCATTACAGCAAGCTCGTAAAGTTCATGCTGCGCAAATATGTCTAGCCATTCTTCATTACCGTCATCAAGAATATACTTGTAGCTATCATAAGCAATGCCCGATCTAATAACTGATGCAACACCTTGAGGCTTTGCTGCAGTTACTTTCATGAAATCAATATCGTGTTCGGCCTCATAGGGAACAACAAATTCTATATCGACGTCCTGTTTTGAGAGGGCTTTGCAGAGCTGGTAACACGCTATGCCCAAACCACCACTGTTATGGGGGGGCAATTCCCAACCAAGCATTAGAATTTTCATACCTTTTATTTTTTCGTTGTCGCCTCTGATTAATTTTTATTTATTATAGATTTACATATCTATAAACACAAGCACTTACTTCTTCCATTATAGTAGTCTTGACCCACTAGTCAACAGTGATTTATTAAAGTTATGCTTGAAGTTTAGCGATCTTGAGTGCGAAATACAAATTTAAGTGCTGACCACGTCTGATTGACAGACACGACCTTAACATCGACCAGACCAGCTTCAAGGCCTATTTTTCGAACGACATTATCGGATAAGTCGGTTTTAACTTTAGAAGCTTTTTTTGGCCAAGCCAGCCAAATTTGACCATTGTGATTAAGCTTAGTGATAAAGATCACCATATCACTAATCATACTAGAGGAATTCTTATAGAAAGCCATCAGCCAACTAATTTCTGAGTGGCCATCATAATTCGAACTATCAAAATCGGCTCCAAACAGTTTATATATTTCGCTGTCGGCATTAATGAAATTGGGTTTAGCCTTTTCTATAAAACCAGTTTTTAGCCTAACATCCATTTGCAAGCCTTTAGGTAGTTTCAACGATGCGCTGTTTTCTCTGACGAATATGATTTCCGCCTCTGCCATGTAGCCTACTAGATTTTGACGGTAATTCAGCATGTAGTGCAGCTACTTGCTTTCTACGGGAATAAACAGCCAGCTTGTCTCTTAGTTCTTCTCTAAGTCGATACTTTTCTTGTGATTCGGCTAAATTTATAGGTAAGCCCTCAAAGCTTTCCTCAGATAAAGCTAGTCTCGCCAATGCCGCGTGATCTATCGGATCAAATCTTACGCCAGCCTCGAGTACTCTTGAAGTTAATTCCATTTCAAAAAGTGGCCTAGATAGAACATCTAGATCTACGTCAGTCCTGTTTAGCTCCATATACTTTTCCTCTTCATTTATTTTTTAAATCTATGCCTCGTCTACAGCACATTGTAGTACAAATAATTCGCTAAGAACATATAGTTTTGTATATGGCTAATGCTTGCTTAAGCCAGTGAGTTAGGCCTAAACTTAAAGCTAATGAGCGAAGTAAGTTGTCAAACATGTACTGCGGCCTGCTGCAAGGGACCGGAAACGATGGATCTAACTCCTAAGGAGGCGGTCTTCATGCGTCTTTGTGGAAATACGCTACTTACGTTTGTTGAGGCAGACTTACTACCACAGCCAAAAGCACTTTATCCGAGAGGCTGGCAAATGGATGAGATATTTCCCAATAACCCAAGGCTAGCTACACCAATTATCACTCCAGGAGATGAGTATGAACCACTGCCCGCTGGAAAGGGCAGATATACACTTTGGGGTACCTGTGGCTATTTAATTGAAGATGAGGATGGCTGGGCAAAGTGCGGCGTTTATGATGAACGACCAGAGGTCTGCCAAAACTTCCCGGAAGGTGGTGAAAAGTGCAGGCTAATGAGGGTAGTTGCTGGTGTTGACCCACCAACTGCTGAATACCCTGATCTTAGAGTAGTTCTAGGTTACGACGGATAATGAATTTGTCTTACGCTTACTAGCTAGGCAAGAAACTATCGACGAACTTGGTGGCCGCAGCTTCATTCTGGGTAGTTGAGATAGAACTAACTAGATAAAGCTTATTATTGGCCGTCATGACTAATGAGCTGACGTAGAGGGTCTGTGTCTTAATTGAAACGCTATAGCTGGATAGTATAGCTGGATGACCTCCAACTGAAGTATTTTTTGTACTTTCAACGTTTACCGTACCGATAGCTTTAAAATCAGTAAGTTGGCTATTGTATATGCTGTTGATGTTGATATCAGCACCACTAGGCAGACTAAATACTGTCACCGAATAGACTGGTGGTTTTGAAGTATCACCTGAGACCCAAACTGAACCGCTGGAAGAGATAGTTGTTCCAGGAATTACAATAGTTTTTGGTGCTGTTTCAGTTGGTTTTTGGGGGAAGTAGACACTGAATGCACCAGATTGGGAGCTATAGTTTCTAACTATTGGAGGCGTTGAAGACTGTGAAGAATTTGAAGATTTATTCTTTTGTGAATTCTTGGCACCGCTAGCAACAAAGAACAATAATCCTATTATTGCTGCTAATACTAGGAGTATAAGCCCTGCACATATGACTTTAATCAAGGTTTTATTGGCGGATTTTGGTGCTTGCTCACTAGGAGAATTAGGTAATGATGGCTGTTCTATTGGTTGTTGTCCTGGTGCAGGCGTATTAAACTCGTTATATACAGGATTAGCTGGTTGCGCTTGTGTCTCAGGTGCCACCGTTTGGGGAACTTCAGGGTTATTAGGTGCTGGATCTTGGTTATTGTTTTCTGGATTCATTTATTCTCTTTGTTTTTTATATGTTACTGTGCCCTACATTTAAACATGCTTTGCTATAAACAAGCTACCTAAACTAAAATACCTTAGCCAATAGTGCCGGCTAGAGTGTGAGCGTGAGTTGTTGGTACGCCGTGGTGCTCAGCAGCCACGATTTGCTTCAACATACTCGTACCTGGCGCAAATTCTCCATCACCAAAAATTCGATAGCTAAGTGCTCCGACATTATCTTCAATATAGCCGACTGCTGTAGTAGCATCAGAGGCGCCATCAAAGACATGCGCTTCCGCCTGTGCGCAGCTTTGAGGACCAGGCATAAAGAAGGCATTAATTACCCGGCCCCTTGGAGGAGTAGTTGGCTTGTCGAAGATCTTTTCCTCTGTTGATAAGCTAATAGACAAATTTATGGTGGCAGCAGCATGAGTGTACTCTACACAACGGGTAACTATCCCTGCCTGATACTGAAGCATGTTTGAGCCTCTAAGCTCACGGCCGACGACTAGATGGTCGAATTTCGGCGTATTCGGCTGTAGCGCAACATATACGCCTAAACCTACCAGTAGACCGCCAACTGCAGTAATCGCCACAAGCTTTCTTCCGCTAATCTCCCCCTTATTAACAGGCTCACCATGACTTGATTCACTATGCGCTTCATTCATACGCTTATATCGTCACTACCTCTACGCTGCTCAGCGATCTTTCGACGCGTGTCTTTTGTCATAATAGTGCCAAGGCTAAAGGCACCTACTGCAAATAGCGCCCCAAGACCATAGGAAAAATCTGTGTAAGAATTTTTATCACCGGGCTCGCTAGCAATTGAGCTTTGAGTGCTTGCAATCATCATATCTCTACTAGGAAGCAGGTAGTAAGTCTTACTGTCCTGGGTGTATGAAAAAAATCCCATTCCGAGTGCTTGCATGCAATCGGCAGGCATGGTTTCACTTAGGGTAGGAGCATAACCAAGCTCATCGGCACATCGCCCTGATGCAGCCACATTACCGCTGTCCGGATTGAGAGTGGTTACCATGAGTTCTGCAGTACCAGCGACAGCTAATCCTACCGCTGCCGACATGGCAATTCTGCTCGGTAAACTATACAATCTTTCGTTGTTCATATGATCATAATAATACAGCTTTGGTCTTAAGCCATAAGCATATTTAAAAATGTAATGACTGATTGTATCAACGTACTACCATTCGACTGCCCCCCATAAATATGTTACAGTAGCTTGATGTCAAGGAGTCATTGTGGATAATGAGGTTTTATTTACTGGCGGTAGATATGCTAGCGCAAAGCAAAAGGAGCGCTTAGCCGAACAACATAAACGGCGATTAGTCGTCGGAGTTAAGTTTAACTTATTTGTAAAAAGGGCAGCCGCCAGGCAAATGGAGACATTACAGTCTCTTCGGCGAAGAAATCAGCAAGTTATAAATGAAGTTGAGCAGCTTACAGCTGAAGCAGACGAGCAGCTTGTTGGAGATAAGTATCAGAAAAAAGTCGTTCTTAGGCTTGGACAGCCTAAAATCTCACCGATTGCTTCTGTCGAACAATGCGAGATTTTGTGTGGTCTAACTTTAATCGGTGAAGAGCCATTTGATCCATCAATCAAAGACCCTTCTAGGCAAGCAGAGTTTTCATTCGCATATGTTCCTGCGAGCACAGTTCAACACTACATAGATAACCCGTATGATTTACACAATCATAGGATCGCAGATGAAAATGGGGTGCTGTTAATGATGCCGGAACTATCGCCAAACTATAGCGGACTTAGTGGCGTTCTCGATTTGTTGCCTGCCGAATATCCTGATGACATTGATCATCATATAGTTGTATCAAGATGGGCAATTGAACACGCCGAAGAAAATCTAGCCGCTGTTAAAGAATTTGCGGCTCTATAATAATTACAAGCATCAAAAAATAGTTCAACAATCTCCTGCATATTAGCCAAAACCTGTTTTATTGCTTAATGCTTGTCTGTTAACCTAAGGGTATGGATTTAGCTACAACTTTAAACAAGTCATCTACCGTTCTTCTAGTGGTAGATAAGCAGGCTGGATATTTTAACCCACAGCTAGTTAAAGAAAGATACCAAAGTCTGCCAGATAATTCAAACGCCACTCTCGAAGCGATGGACAGGTTTATAGAAGATGCTAGGGCTGCAGAAATTGAAGTAGTTTGGACCCAAATGGTTGAGGACGTTCAACAATCTCCACTACCTATTTCTGAAATAATGCGTAACGATCCGGAAGGGGTCGGTAGTATAACCAAGCCAGGTGACCCATCTTTTGAGATCTATGGCAGAGTCGTTCCACTGCCCGGAGAAAAGGTTATAACTAAATATCGCTACGATGCTTTTTCGAAGACTGACCTGGCTGAATATTTAAAAAGCCTTGGAGCCAAGACAGTAATACTAATAGGTGGTTACGCTTCTCGTTGTGTTTTATCGTCCGTAGTCGGGGCAAATGGAGAAGATTTATTTTGCGTTGTTCCAAGAGGATTGGTGCTGAATCAAAAGATTGTCGAACATGAAGTTGAAACTTTATACAGTATTGTTAACGCGATCTTCGGGCTTACCCCTAACCCCGACGATATCCTCTCAGCATGGACCAAGTAATCAGCCAGCGGTCTCTATAATTCTAATGACCGTATTTAAAGTTCCACTAGATCTTTTTTTTACAATAGGAATATAATTCAATAATAAATCTAATTGATTTGGAGGCAATTATGAAGGTACCCGGTAGAAACAACGAGGCATCATCTGAAGATCATCGCACTGGCTGGCTAGGTTTATGGGAATTAGATAAAAATCAGTTGATCTGGAGAAGATTACGTAGACAAGCCAACGGGTCAAACTCACGTACCACTTCAAGGGTCGACGGGCCACTGTTAAGAACCGAGGAAACTGTTCTTCTAAATGATCTTGAGTCTAGCTTTGGGGTTATTAGATCACATCCTGATTCGACAGAACCGCTGCCAGGCGGCTTCGAGGGCCTATGGATGGAGGTTGATGAGGCGGACCCAGCCAGCTCGATAAATAGTAGATTAGCCAATATAGGATTTCATGTGGTTGCCGAGGCAATTGACCCATCAATTACTGAGTCCACGGAAATTGCCCCATATCTAGCTGGCCCAGTAAATGCCGCTAACTCCGATCCAAAAGTCGTTGCCCCAGTCGTACTTAGCGGAATTACCGTTTTGGTAACACAAAGCTAGATATAACTTTGTTACAATTAAATCAATGAAGCTCATACCCAAATCTCAAACGATTAGCTTTAACAATAGTCCTACTTGTAGTGGTTTTGAATTTGCTTTTGGCGATAAGGATATTAATGCTGCAGTGGTTACTGTAGATGGGCGTTATCCAGAAAAAGGTCTTTTAGTTAATGAGGTATGTAAAGAGATAGCCTATGTATTGAGTGGAAATGGCTCAGTGGGGGTAGGTGACATGGTTGTCAAGCTTAGTCCTGGAGATGCCGTCCTAATTAATCCGGGCGAGAAATTCTACTGGGAAGGCAATAAGCTCGAAATGCTAATGCCATGCACCCCAGCTTTTTACCCAGAACAGCACAAAGAATTAATAAACTGAACATAATGGTATTTATGAGCCACATTCTAGCCATATCTACTAGACTGCTGAGTAGTTTGTTATGATGGCTACATGAGTCAGATACTTCTATTATCTTTTGGTCTTGGTGCCTTAGTTGAATTTGTTAAAGAGGATCCCGAAAAGACTAGACTAGTCTTCATTCCTACTGCCGGTAAGACATACAAGGATCCATGGTGGGTGGATAGAGATCGCAATACGCTTAAACAATTAGGTTTTAAGTTTAGCGAATTCGATATAGCCGATAAGACAGCAGCTGAGCTTAGTAAGGCGCTAACCAATATAGATGTGGTCTTTGTTGCCGGTGGTAATACCTTTTATCTGCTGGATATGATGCAGCGTTGCGGTTTTGAGCAACGTATTAAAACCTTACTGGATCAAAGCGTTCAATATGTCGGTGGTAGTGCTGGTGCGATTGTGGCTGGTCCGGACATTGAGCCAATACGTAGCTTGGATGATCCGCAAGATGCTCCAAATCTAAAAACCACTAAGGGCTTAGGCCTAGTAGATTTTGTTGTTATCCCTCATGTAAATATGAACATGCGTGAAGACAAGATAGATAAGGTTAAGAAAGAATTTAGTAGCAGTTTTAATCTAATACCTTTAACCGATGAGCAAGCTATAGTTGTTGATAAATTTAAAAACTTTAAGATAGTGGAGTCTAAGCTAGACTAATTGAGCCAGGTAAGCCACAGCAATTGATATATCAACAATTTGACCCAGCTTCTCAGCCAGCCTGTCCATGAGGTATTTATGAAGCTCAGTCATGAAAGGACTCCAAAGATGGTATGGTCGTTTATGTTGAACGATTATGTTGATGATTTGGTCAGGTTCAATGTTTGCAAAATTCTTCATCCGCCAAATAGTAATGTCTGCTGGCGTTAAGTAGTCAAAAAAGTCAGGAGTAATTTTATCAATTGATTTAGCAAATTTGGCTGATTTACTGCCTTTTTCTTCAACGTCCCTATAGATATCATGATAGAAGGGATCCAATAATTTTAGAGCCTCGACTTGCTCTTCATCCCCTTCAGAAGCTTTCTTAACAAAAGTAATTGTATCGCCAGTTTCTAGCTCACCAATATCATGGATAGCGAGCATGGTTAAGGAGTCTCCTAAATTTACTTCTGGATCATCAATATGTGGGAATAGTGCAGTAGCAACAACCGGTAGAGATCCTACGTGCTCCAGCAGGGTTTCTCTGATAACTAAATCGTTGGGGTCATATTCGTACTTTGGATTCGCTTCTTGCACAGTCTGCAATAAAAAGGGTTGAGTTGTAGCCCTTCGCTCCAAAGAATATCTTTCAAGAAGCATAGTTATATTATCAAATGCTTGCTCAACCTCATGACTAACTGACATATTGAGAGTATATCAGAAACCATTTATCTCTGTTTAGACATAGCTATATTGGAGGGTCGCAGTCATTACTATATTTACTGAATTTCAAATCGCTGCTGCTTGCAAAACCCAAACCATTAGGTATTAAATGTAAGCATATAACTAAGGAGAAGCATCGTGTCAGAAACATCAGGAAGATTTGAGGGAAAAGTGGCAGTAGTTACAGGAGCTGGGCGTGGCATAGGAGCTGCAATTGCTGAAGGATTTGCAAGAGAAGGTGCAACAGTAGCTATCGCTGATTTTGATAAAGAGCTAGGCGAAGAGACGGCTTCACGGCTAGTTGATATGGGACTAGACGTCTTCGCCGTACAAACAGATGTTTCTTCAAGTGGGCAAGTAGATAACTTGGTTGCTACTGTCTTGGAAAAGACAGGGCTTTTGGACATTATGGTTAATAACGCAGGTATCACGAGAGATAGAAAAATTATTCGCATGACTGAAGACGACTGGGATGCAGTGATGGACGTTCACCTAAAAGGCGTCTTTCTTGGTACTAGAGCTGCAGCACAGTCAATGATATTGAGTGGTAATGGAGGAAGCATAATCAACGCTTCAAGTATCTCAGCTAGGCACGGCAACATAGGCCAAGCAAACTACACGGCTGCTAAGGCAGGGATAATCGCATTTACCGAAACTTCCTCCAGAGAATTTGCGCCAAAAGGGATTAGAGTCAACGCAGTTATGCCGGGCCTGACAGATACAGAAATGGTTAGCGGCATGAAACCAGAAGCTAAAGAAGCAATGGCCGCACAAATACCACTTGGCAGGCTGGCTACAGCAGCTGAAATAGCAGAAGCATACCTATTCCTAGCATCTGATGCAGCTAGTTATATAACCGGAGCAACGCTTCCTGTAGATGGCGGTCTGGTCATCTAAGTACTAGAAACACCTCTGCCTTGTTTCGAGCGTAAGCGGTTTGGACAGCTAGGGGATAGTCTTACATTAAATGCCGATTAACCATGTAGTTCAGTAGCCTCAGATGATTGTTCAATTGGCCTTAAGCTAAAAGGTAATGCACGCATCTCGGTCATTAACCTTAGTGTGTCCTGCGGCCTAATAGTATTAGGGTTTACATAAATATCATCCAAGTCTTCTACGTGACCTGATCCAAACATACGTATATCATCCATACTTTCCATAGTATCTCCTTAAAATTAAAAAACAGGCGATTGGAGCCTGTTATTGGGACTGTGCTAGAAGACTAATGTCTAGGCTCCAACCATACTGAAGCACAGCCCAACTAGGCCTAGGAGGTGTAGTCTGTACTTCTGGTTAAAACTCATAGGAATAAATACTACCATCATATGGCTTAAAGTCAAATATCTTTAGAGCAGTATAGCTAATCAACAGATAGAAAACTATTATGTATTGTAGAGCCAAGTTCATTGCTATATATACTAGCTTTCAAAGTGAATAAAAGTTAAAAGATTTAGTCTAGTTCAGCTAGCAATGAATCGGGCAAAAGTCTAGTTAATGCTAAATCAAATCCATAACCCTTACCAAAAGAATGGAATCTTCTTATAGCTTTGACTGTGCCAGCAGGACTTCCTAGCCCTGTTTTACGCATCATGCTCGCAATAACCTTTGACTCTGAGAAGCAGTGGTATGAACCTCTTCGCCATAGACTATCTAATATCTCATCAAATTCTTGACACATATCCTCTTTAGCTTTGGGTCTAGCGTACCCTTGAGAGGCTAGCCCACCTAGAAAACCTTTTAGTAACAGAGAGTTTCGCTCAGCATAACTTGCCCGATGCTCAGCTGCCGCAGGATCTACCCATACAGAACCTTCGGTTGCTTGATGTGCAGCTTCCTCTAAGTTCAGATCCTTAGCTTCAACCCATACCACACCGCCACTCTTACTCGCAGGAGTAGACCCAATGGGCGGGAGTGTATCTGCTAGACTTTCTGGACGCCAGATTACAGACAAAGTAGCACCACGTATTGCTCGAGTAAATGGTGGGCTGTCTGATGCTAACATTGCAGACTGCCAAGAGCCACGAACTTGGGCTGCATCTACTGTAGGTTCACAGCCAATAGCTGCTAAGTTTATATTTAGCTGCCAGACAGCCGAATCAATATCTTGATCAGGAGATGCTAAATCTGAGCCAACTCTAAATGCACCTTCAAGGATTTCATCTGATAAAGTTTCTACCATATCTCACAATTCTCTTACCTAAAGTAAGTAAATGCAAGCATAAGCGTATTGAAGACCCATAGTGATGGCCATTGCCACCGAGATTAAGTTTAATCTTGCTATCATATAGATATGTCAAAAGATAAATTTAAACTTATACCTGCTGTACACCTTTTGTTAATAGATAATGATAAAATACTACTTTTACGTAGATTTAATACTGGGTATGAAGACGGCAAGTACAGTGTCGTTGCCGGTCATGTTGACGGAGGCGAGACTGCCTCTGAGGCAATGTCTCGTGAGGCCTTTGAAGAAGCCGGTATTAAAATTGATCGTAGAGACTTTGAGTTTGCTCATGTCATGCATCGTATGGCTGAGGAAGAGCGCATAGATTTTTTCTTTACTTCAAAAGTCTGGAAAGGAAACCCGATTAATAGAGAACCGGATAAGTGTGATGGTCTTAGTTGGTTCTCGCTTAATAATTTACCTAATGATGTAATTCCTTATGTAGCACATGCTATTCATTGCTACAGAAAAGGAATAGAATATTCAGAATTTGGTTGGTAAAATCATAACCTTAATGGAGGGCCACAGTCATTGCTATATCAACTAGAATAGATGCTTATTCTGTGGCTGTTGGTTCGGGCTGAGGAAGCAAAGCATTAAATTCGTCTGCCTGTCGCTCTACTGCTAGCTGCAATCCGGTCATTGCTACTTCTACAACATCCTCAATTCCACCACCAAAGGTAGCACCGTCTTTAGTTTGTCTCCTCAGATCATCAACCATCCCTTGAATGTGTGGCTTCAAGAAGTGAGCAAAATTTCTTGCCCCTATAGCGTCATTATCGCCAGGTTCTACACCATTACGAATTCGTCCTAATAAAGCTGTTGGTTCGATTATCTCAAATTGTGCCATGTAAGCAATCATTATTAAGGTGTACCGATATTATTGCAAGTATAAGCATTATTTAGAAGTGTATTGGAGGGACACAGTCAGTGCTATATCTATTTCATTAAAATTTGCTAAGAAATCTCATATCCAAGTAACTTAAGGCTATCGATAAAATTAGGAGCATATTTATCAGGATTAGTTCTAACATCTTGGATAAGTTTATTTTCTGACATCCAATCTACCCCCTCAACTTCTTCTTCTTGGATAATAATCCTCGTATTTTCTTTATCTACTTTAGCCAAGAACCACTGTACGAAATATTTGTGGCTACCATCATCGCTAAATTGCTTTGGACCAAGCTTGAGCTCTAAGTCTTTGAGTCCTATCTCTTCTTCTATCTCCTTGATAATATTGATTTGATAGTTCTCGCCTTGGTCAACCGTCCCGGCTACAGCTGCAGCCCATTTACCTGGGTCATTATGCTTTGTCCATTTACGCTGTGCTAGCAATATATCACCAGACCCAACGTCGGTTAGCCAAAGGGCAGAGACTTGATAAATATCTCGATACTTCAGTTCTTCGTAGGACTTAAAACCTATTGGTTTGTCATCTTTATCGACAATTACGATACTCATAAATTACATCATACCAAATAACAGATATAAAAAGCTTTTATTGGAGGGCCACAGTCATTGCTGTATCAACCTTGACTAAAACCACTATATTGAGCCACCATACATCTTGGACACATTCACTAAACTAGAAAGGAGTGAAAGTGAGAACAAGAACCATGACCAACAAACAACTTCA